>Ga0172373_10000139_pt1 | contig 107398 bp, 86 predicted proteins | sample Lak10m_2_FD_114546 | JGI IMG/M metagenome (GOLD analysis project Ga0172373, IMG submission 114546) | Freshwater microbial communities from Kabuno Bay, South-Kivu, Congo - kab_092012_10m | ecosystem: Environmental > Aquatic > Freshwater > Lake | place: Democratic Republic of the Congo...
CTTCTCCTTCAGGGCGCCGAGGATCTCGACGCGCTTGATGGAATCAATCCCGAGGTCGCTCTCGAGGTGCATGCCGTCGTCGAGGGCCGAGGCCGGGTAGCCGGTCTTGTCGGCGACGACGGCGAGCAGCGCGGTGCGGGCGTCGACGCCGCTGGCCTTCGGCGCGGCCGGGACCACCTGCGGGGCCGGGGCCGGCGCCGGGGCGGCAACGGTCCGGGGAGCGGGCGCCGGGGCGGGGGCGGCCGGCTTCACCGGCATGACCGGCACCGGCGCGACGATCGCGGGCGCGGTCACCACCGGCGCGGCGATGGGCGCGACGGCGGGCGCGGGCATGACCGGCGCCGTGATCGCGGCGCCAGGGGCGGGCAGGGGCCGACCGGCGAGGGCCTGCACGAGGCCCTGCGAGGTGGACTCGAAGGCCTGCAGGTAGGCGGCGTGGGCGTCGGCGAGGGCCTTCTGGAAGGCGAGGTGCGCCTCCATGGTCTGCTGCTGGCCCTCAGCGAAGACCTGCAGCCAGGCGCCGCCGGCGGCGGGGGCGACCGCCGGAGCGGGGGTGGTCGGACGGGTCATGGCGGGCACCGGGGCCGGCGTCGTCGTCTGCGTCGGGGCAGCGGACGGCGTCGACTTCATTTCGACAGATGTGGAAACGGGCGAAGCGGGCATCGGGCGGGTGGCTGGCTTCACTTCGACAGGGATGGAAGCGACGACGGGAGTCGGTGCCGCCGCGGCCGGACGGGCCGAGACGGTCACCGGCGCCGGCGCCGGCTTCGCCGGGCGGCCGACGTTGGCGCCGTTCATCATCACCGCGGTCTTGCTCGGGGGCGTCGGCTTCGGCAGGGCGCGCTGTCGGGGCAGGGCGGCGAGGTCGACGTTGACGCCGGCGGCGCACAGCTTCGCGAGGGCGGCGAACACGCCGGCGAGGCCCTTGTTGCCGTCGAGGGCGATGGCGGTGACCGACGGGGCGATGCGGGAGACGAGGCCGGTGAGCACCGTGCCGGCGCCCACCTCGACGAAGACGTCGGCGCCGGCGGCCACCATGGCCCGGACCTCCTCGACGAAGCGCACCGGGGCCCGCACCTGCTCGGAAAGGGCCCGGCGGATGCCGTCGACGTCGGCGCCGTGGGCCAGGGCCGTGGTGTTGGCAAAGACCGGCACCGTCGGCGCCTGCATCGGCGTCGCCATCAGGCTCTCGAGGAGCGGCGCGCAGGCGCTCTCGACGAGGGGGCTGTGGAAGGCCGTCGACACCGGCAAGAGCTTCGTCTTCAGGCCCGTCTTCTCGATCGCGGCGACGGCGGCCATGACCGCGTCCTTCTCGCCGGAGATGACGGCCTGGTCGGGGCTGTTGTCGTTGGCGAGGACGACCTTGCCGCCGAAGGGGGCAAGGATCGCGGCGAGGCCGCTGGTGTCGCCGAGGACGGCGGCCATGGCACCGGGCACGGTGGCGGCGGCCTTCATGAGTTCGCCACGGCGACGGGCCAGCTTCAGCAGGGCGGTCTCGTCGAAGACGCCGGCGGCACACAGCGCCGACAGCTCGCCGAAGGAGTGGCCGGCGGCGAGGTCCATCGGCACGCCGAGCTCGCGCAGCACCCGCAGGGCCGCCATCGAGGCGATGCCGAGGGCCGGCTGGGCGTTCTCCGTCTGCGTCAGCGTCGCCTGCTGGGCCTTCTTCTGCTCGTCGGTGAAGGCCGGCGGCGGGAAGGCGGCGCGGACGACATCGGGCAGGACGTCGGTGGCGTGGTCCCAGGCGCTGCGGGCGCTGTCGAAGTGCATCGCGAGGGCCTTGCCCATCTCGACGGTCTGGCTGCCCTGGCCGGGGAAGACGAAGGCGACCTTGTGGGGCTTCTGTCCTTCGCCCCAGAAGATGGTCGGCGACGACGCGCCCTGCTCGACCTGCTCGAGGCGCTTGCCGAGCTCGTCGATCGACGAGGCGGTGAAGGCGACGCGGGCGGCGGCGCGGGCGTCGAAGCCGCCGTTCTCGGCCTCGCAGAACGCGGCGAGGTCGTGCACCTCGCCGAGCGCCGCGCGCAGGGCCCGGGCGCGGGACATGAGGTCCTGCTTCGTCGGCGCCGACAGCGCGAGGAGCTCGACGTCGCGGCGCGCGAGGCGGGGCGCCTGGTGCGCGCCGCGGTACTCCTCGAGGGTGATGTGCCAGTTGCTGCCGCCGAAGCCGAAGGAACTCACGCCGACGCGCCGCGGATGGGCGCTGCCACGGAACCACGGGCGGGCGCTCGTGTTCACGTAGAACGGGCTCTCTTCGAACTTCACCGCCGGGTTCGGCGTCGTCACCTTGATGGTCGGCGGCAGCACCTTCTCGTGCAGGGCGAGGGCGGCCTTGATGAGACCGGCGGCGCCGGCGGCGCTCTTCGTATGGCCGATCTGGCTCTTCACGGAGCCGATGGCGCAGAACTGACGCTCGCTGCGGGTCCAGCGGACGTCGTCGAACGCGAGCTTCAGGCCACCGAGCTCGGCGGCGTCGCCGGCCTTCGTGCCGGTGCCATGGGCCTCGACGAGCTCGACGGTGGAGGGCGCGTAGCCGGCGGCCTCGTAGGCGCGCACGAGGGCCTTTGCCTGGCCCTCGGAGACGGGGGCGTAGACGCTCTTGCTGCGGCCGTCCGACGACGTGCCGATGCCGTTGATGGTGGCGTAGATGACGTTGCCGTCGCGCTCGGCGTCGGAGAGGCGCTTGAGCGCGAGCATGCCGAGGCCCTCACCGAGCAGCGTGCCGTCGCCCGAGGCGTCGAAGGGCCGGCAGTCGCCCGACGCCGACAGCGCCGGCGTCTTGGTGAAGCACATGTACATGAAGATGTCGTTGAGGGTGTCGACACCGCCGGTGAGCACGACGTCGGCGCGGCCGAGCAGCAGCTCGTCGACGCCCATCGAGATGGCCGCAAACGAGCTGGCGCAGGCGGCGTCGGTGACGGCGTTGCTGCCGCCCAGATCGAGCCGGTTGGCGATGCGGCCGGCGACCACATTGCCCAGCAGACCGGGGAAGCTCGCCTCGCTCCACGGCGTGAAGGTCCTGGCGATCTCGTCGGCGGCCTTCTTCGCGGCCTCTTCGTCGATGCCGGCGGCACGCATGCCGGCGATCCACTGCGGCCAGGCGAGGCGCCCGGCCATCTGACCAAACAGCTCCTGACCCGACGTGACGCCGAGGATGCAGCTCACGCGCGAGCGGTCCGCCTGCTCGACGGGGCCGCCGTAGCACTCCTCCAGCGCCGTGCGGGCCACCATCAGGGCGAGGAGCTGCGAGGTGTCCGTCGCCGGCAGCAGCGACGGCGGGATGCCCTCCTTCAGCGAGTCGAAGGGCACCTTCGGCAGGAAGCCGCCGCGCTTCGCGTAGGTCTTGTCGGGCGCCGACGCCGGGCGCTTCAGCGCGTCCTCGGCGAAGTAGTCGGCGACGGACCAGTGGCTGTCCTGCGGGATGTCGGTGATGAGGTCGGTGCCCTTCAGGATGTTGTTCCAGAAGGCGGTGACGTCGACGGAGCCCGGAAAGAGGCCCGAGATGCCGACGATGGCGATGGGCTCCTGCTGCTTCGGCTGCGACTTCTGGTTCATCACGGACCTCACTTCACGAAAACGAATCGAAAGACGAAAACGGTGAGTCGTCGACGTCAGCGTCGACGCTGCGGGCTCAGGCGCTCAGGGGGCGCGGGCGGAAGACGAACGCGGCGTCGGGGACGTTGGCGCCCACAGACCGGAGCTGCTGGGCGCGGGTGACGACGGCGGCCCCCTCCATGAGGTTCCAGCCGATCTGGGCGACGGTGCGCTCGGGCACCGGCTCGAGGAACGTGCCCTGCACCCAGGCGTTGAAGCTGCCCATCGCCGGGCCCGACCAGATCTGGAAGTCGAGGGCGCGGTCGTCGTCGCCGGCGATGGCCCACTTGCTGGCCTGACCGAGATAGCTGCGGAAGACGAGGGCCATCTTGTGCTTCGGATCCCGATTGGCCTTCTCGATCTGCTCGGGGTCGCGATGAGCGAAGAAGGCGCGGGTGTTCTCCCAGGCCTGCTCCACAGACGTGCGGAGGATCTCCTTCTCGACGCGGGCCTTCTCGGCGGGCGGCAGGCCCTCGAGGGACGGCGCGGTCTTGTAGAGGTCGTAGAGCTTGTGGGCGCGGTTGGAGAACATCGAGCCCTTCTTGAGGACCTGCACCTTCACGCCCATCTCGAACATGTCGGCGGCCGGCGCCATCGTGACGTCGCCGAGGCGCACGCCGCCGAGGAGCAGGCGGGCCTTGTCGGAGAGGCCGCTCTCGACGGCGCTCTGGTTCACGCTGCCGGTGAGCACGTAGGCGGCGCCCATCGCAAAGGCCGCGGCGACGGCGTCGGGGGTGCCGAGGCCGCCGGCGGCGCCCACGCGGATCGGCTCGCCGGTGATGGCGGCCAGGTCGTGGCGCGCCGACAGCTCGAGGGCGAGCTGCTTCACGGCGGGGAACACGCAGGGCAGGGCCTGGTTGTCGGTGTGGCCGCCGCTGTCGGCCTCGACGGTGATGTCGGAGGCCACCGAGATGCGGGACGCGAGGCGGGCCTCGTCGGCGGTGAGGTGGCCGGCGGCGACGAGCGGGTCGAGGATGGCCTTCGGCATCGGCGAGAGGAAGCGGGCGGCGACCTCGGGGCGCGAGATCTTCGCGAACACGCGGTTCCTGCGGACGATGCGGCCATTCTTCTCGACGAGCCCGGAGGCGGCGTAGCGCACCACCATCGGCGTGAGGTCCATGTAGGCCGACGCGCTCACGCGGGTGACGCCGCGGCGCAGGTAGAGCTCGACGATCGCCATCTCGAGGTCGGGCTCGTGGGGCGAGTGGATGAGGTTGATGCCCCAGCTGTCGGGGTTTGGCGTGCCCGACAGCGCCGCCTCGATGGTGTCGATCTCCTTCTCGACGCGGGCGGCGGGGAGGCCGGCGGCGCCGAAGAAGCCGAGGAAGCCCGCCTTGTGGGCGGCGATCACCATCTTCGCGGTGGCGATGCCATTGGCCATCTCGCCGACGACGTAGGGGAAGCGGATGCCATGGACCTCGGTGAAGGAGCGGTCGCCGAGGTGCTCGGGCCACAGGCCGGGCAGGGCGCCAATCACGCGCTCGCCGACGTCGCCCACCGCGAGGGTGCCGCCGAAGCCGACACCCACGCCGCCATCATGGCTCTCGACGACGACGCAGGCCTCGCGGCAGCGCCGGGCGGCCTCGGCGAGCGACGCGGGCGAGAAGCGCGCGGGCTCCTGACCGGGGACGAAGCGAAGGGCGGACGCGGGCGCGGTGGCGGCCATCTGGGCTCCGAAGGGCCCGGGCGTTCGCGGCGGAAACCGCAGTGCAATGCGCCCGGAGTCTTTTCAACAAAAACTGAAGAAACAAAAGCGGCGGCAGGGAGACCCATGGCTATTGGACCCGCACGGGCTCCGCAACCTGTGATCCGGTCCAATCGCACGGCGCGCCGCGTCGAGGAGAAACGGCGTCACGAGGCCATGACAGGCTCATGACAGACCATGACCGGACCATGGCTGGCCGGCGCGTGGCGGGTGTCACGGGCCGACTCCTTCAGTGAAGACTGAAAGATGTGAAGAATAAGCTACTTGTGTTCGAAGTTGGGCGCCGGGAGGGGGGCCGCGGGCGGAATGCTGCGCCGGCCCGGGCGCTTCTGCCAGTGTGAGCCGCCGCAGCCAGCCCGGAGCGCCCATGAGCCACCGCATCCTGATCATCGACGACGAGAAGAACATCCGCACCACGCTGGCCCGTGGCCTCGACCTCGAAGGCTTCGTCGTCGAGGGGCGCGAGACGGGCCAGGCCGGCCTCGACGCCGCCCTCGCGGACCCGCCCGACCTGGTGCTCCTCGACCTGAAGCTGCCCGACATCGACGGCCTCACCGTCCTCGAGCGGCTGCGGGCCGGCACGGCGTCGCCGCCCCCCGTCGTCATGATGTCGGGCCACGGCACCCTCGACGCCGCCATCCGGGCCACGCGCCTGGGCGCCCTCGACTTCCTCGAGAAGCCCGTCGAGATGGAGCGCCTGCTCCTCACGGTGAAGAACGCCCTGCGGCTGTCGAGCCTCGACGCCCAGGTCGGGGCCATGACGCGCACCGTCGAGAAGCGCGCCGGCATGGTGGGGCAGAGCCGGGCGCTCTCTGGCGTCCTCGAGGCCGTGCGCCGGGCGGCGCCGACGAAGGCGAGGGTGCTCATCACCGGCGAGAGCGGCGTCGGCAAGGAACTCGTCGCCAAGGCCATCCACGACGTGAGCAAGCGGGCCGAGGGCCCCTTCGTGAAGCTCAACTGCGCGGCGATGAACGAGACCCTCGTCGAGAGCGAGCTCTTCGGCCACGAGAAGGGCGCCTTCACCGGCGCCGACAAGCGCCACCTCGGCCGCTTCGAGCGCGCCGACGGCGGCACGCTCTTTCTCGACGAGATCGGCGAGCTGCCCCTCGGCACCCAGGCCAAGCTGCTGCGGGTGCTGCAGGAGGGCGAGTTCGAGCGCGTCGGTGGCAGCGGCCCGATCAAGGTCGACGTGCGGGTCATCGCGGCGACGAACCGCAACCTCCTCGACGAAGCGAAGCAGGGGCGCTTCCGCGAGGACCTCTACTACCGCCTCAACGTCGTGCCCATCCACGTGCCGCCCCTGCGCGAGCGCAAGGAGGACATCCCGGAGCTGGCCCGCTTCCTCCTCGACAAGAGCTGCGCCGAAAACGAACTCGGCGACAAGCGCTGGTCCGACGACGCTCTCGCGGCGCTGTCTGCCCACGACTGGCCCGGCAACGTCCGCGAGCTCGTGCACGTCGTCGACCGCCTCGCCATCCTCGTGCCGGGCGACGTCGTCGCCGCCGCCGACGTTCGAGCGGCCCTGCCGGGTGCGAAGAAGCTCGAGGGCTCGCAGATCCCCGAGACCGGGCCCCTCTACGAGCTCCTCGAGAGCTTCGAGAAGCGCATCCTCGAGGACCGCATCGCGCGCTTTGCTGGCAACATGAGCCGCGCCGCCGAAGACCTCGGCCTCGAGCGCTCGCATCTCTACAAGAAGGTCCGCCGCCTCGGCATCCACGTCCGCGAGTGACGTCGTCACCGGCGCGATGACCGGTGGCTATTGGCGCGTCGTCGCGCGGTCGGCCCGCGCCTGCAGCAGCTTCGCGTTGTCGCCCTGCAGGTCGTCCCAGTCGAGGAAGGGGACCATCACGGCGGCGCCGATCGCGCCCCCGGCCGCGGCGACGCCGCCCGCGATCGTCGTCGCCAGCAGGGCCGTCTGCGACGTCTCCGTCGGCGCCCCGGTGAGCATCACCCCACCGACCACGGCGACGGTGGCGCCGACGACGCCGAGCACTGCCGGCGCCGCCAGCCATGGGACCGCGAGCGGGGGCGGGCTGAAGCGGTCGGGCAGCACCACGCTGTCGACGTGGGCCGGGCGTGGATAGACCTGTGCCACGGCCTCGCCGAGTGCGGCGGCGGCGACCCGCCCATCGGCGTCGACGGGGCTGATGCGCTCGATGACGTCGTCGTTGCCGCTCCGATCGGGCGTGAGGCTGCGGCGCCGCAGCGACAGCCGCGAGCCGGTCCCGATCCCATCGACGTCGACAAAGAGCACGTCGCCCTGCTGGAAACGGCCGCGCAGGGCGGCGATGGCGCAGGCGTCGTCGCGGCAGGCCTGCAGCCGCTCGAGGGTGTCCCGGTCGACGACGCGGGCCACGGTGTCGGGAGGGACGACGACGAGGCCCTCGCGCCCGCCGAGCGCGTCCTGCGTCATGGCGGTGAGGAGGGCCGCGGTGAGGGGTGGGTAGCCGTCGACGACGGCGTCGAGGACGTAGACCGTGTCGCCCAGGCCGGCCCGGCGCGACGGCGCGCCCGTCGCCATGTCGATGGCGGTGACCTCGTCGAAGACGACCTCGACGCCGATGGTGCGGGGGGCAGCCCCCGGTATGGTCACCGTGACGCTGTGGGGGCCGACCGGCAGCGCGAGGGGCGGCAGCGGGGTCGTGCCGCGCTCGGCGCCGTCGACGACGACGAGGGCGCCGGCCTGGCCGCGCAGGGTCAAGGTGCCGGTCTCACGCTCGGGCGCGATGAGCCGCACGGCCCCGAGGCGGGCGGCCTTCTGCGGTGAGGCCGACGACGACGGCACCGTCACGCGGGCCAGCTCGCGGGTCGCGTCGACGTCGTGCAGGCGCAGGATGAGGCGACCGCCGTCGAGGGCGGCGACGACGACGCGGTCGACGCCGGCGACGCCACCGAGCTGCAGCGCGCAGGTGGCGTCGGTGACGGCGCAGTCGGCGCCGAAGGTGGCGGCGTCGGCGAGGGTGCGGTCGGTGACGTCGCCCGGCTGCACGGCGACGCCGAGGGCGGCGAGCTCCGCCCGCAGCGCCTTCGTGACGGCGGCGCGCTCACCGGGGGGCGCCGAACCAGCGACGGGGAGCACGGCGACCTCGGCGCGGGCGCCGACGGCGAGCAGCAGGACACAGACGGCGACGCGCGCGATCATCGGCACTTCGCCTCACAGTTGGTGGCGAGCGCCTCGAGGGCCGCGCGCCGGTCGGGCGGCAGGGTGGCCACGCCGTCGCGGGCCGGAGCCTCGAACAGGCGTCCGCACGGGTGGCTGCAACGCGCGAGGTGCTGGAGGCGCTGCAACAGCGGATCCGCCCCGGCGACCGGCGGCGTCTTCGGCGTCCGTGGCGGTGTCGTCGTCGTCGTCGGCGTCGGCGGCGGCATTGGAGGGGCCGTGGGGGTCGAGGGAACCGTCGTCGGTGGCGCCGTTGTCGTCCGTGCTGTCGGCGTCGTCGTCGGGGGCACAGGCACCGTCGTCGTCGGTGGGGGCGTCGGGGGCGCCACGGTCTGGGTCGGGGGCACGTGCGACGACCAGGCGACGCCGATGCCGATGCCCGCGCCGAGGGCGACGACGACGGCGAGGGCCACAACGGGCCGCGGGATGGCGCGCGTCGGCGACGTCACCGGCAGGGCCAGCGTCGTGCGCGGTGTCGCCGCCGTGGGCCCCGTCGTCATCGCGGGCGTCACGATGGTGTCGGGAGCTGCTTCGGGCGTGACGTCGCGCAGCGGGGTGTCCGGGCGCGTATCGCGCAGCCGCATGTCGATGGTCTCGGCCTCGCGGGCGACGTCAACGGGGCGCATGCCGACGGTCCTGGCCTCGCCGTGGGCGTCGTCGTCGGGCGTCCCCGTCGCGTGCATGACCTCCGCGAGCGCCAGCAACGATGGCGAGGCCTGCCACATCTGGCCCGGCGCGAGGGTCACGGCTCTCGCGACGCTCGGCGGCGGCGTGCCCAGCAGCGCCTGCACCGCCTGGCTCTCGCTCGCAGCGAGGCTGAGGGTGGTGGCGTCGTCCTCGATCTCCGGCCGGACGAGGGCGCGGGCCTGCGCCCTGGCCTCGTCGAAGCGGGCGAGTTCGGCAGCGCCGTGGGTCATCACGAGGGCGCCCAGCTGGCGCGTCGCCTCGTCGACGCCGCCGCGCTCGGCGATGAGGGCGAGCAGCGCGTCTCTCGCCTGCGCCGCCGTCGGCCGCTCGCTGGCCTCGGGGTGCACCATCGCCGAGAACAGGCCGCCGGTGGCGGCGTCGACGTCGACGCTGAGCGGGGCCCGCCAGACACCGCCGGCCGCGATGAGCCGCTGCCGATCGCGCGGGGCGAGCCCGTAGTAGCGCTCGCCGGTGAGCAGCTCGTAGAGGACGACGCCGGCGGCGTAGACGTCGCCGGCGGGGCCCACGGGGTCACCACGCGCGTGCTCGGGCGACATGTAGCCCGGCTTGCCGAGGACGAGGCCGAGCTCGGTGCGGGCCTCGCGCACCGCCGACAACGCGAGGCCGAAGTCGATGACGCGCACGACGCCGTCGCGGCTCGCCATGAGGTTGTTGGGGGAGACGTCGCGATGCACGACGCCGAGGGGTGTGTCGGTCAGCGGATGCCGTGCTGCATGGGCCCAGGCGAGCCCGTCGAGGGCGCTGGCGATGCACCACATGGCGACGGGGGGCGCGATGCGCTCGCCCTCGCCGGCGACGCGGGCCGAGAGCTGCCCGAGATCGATCCCCTCGACGAGTTCGGCGGCGAGGTAGTCGCAGCCGCTGGCCCGCCCCGCGTCGATGGTGCGGCCGATGCACGGATGCCGGAGCAGCAGCCCGAGCCGGGCCTCGTCGACGAAGCGGCGCACCGCGACGTCGTTCTCGGCCAACTCGGCCCGCACGCGTTTGAGCACGCAGACGTCGTCGGCGCCATCGGGGGCCGGCGGTGCGGCCAGCCACACCTCGCCCATGCCACCACTGGCGAGGGCGTCGAGGAGCACAAAGGGGCCGAAGGACTGCACGGCGCGCATGCTTGGCGAGGCTCACGCCCGATGCAACCGACGTGTGTCACCGGGGCAGGGACGGCCTTCGGCGGGCGTCGCTTCGGACGCGGCGCGTGCCGGGCCGGGCGGCGGTCTCCGCATCAGGGCGTCGTTGTCGGCCCGCAGACCGGTCGACAGTGGCAATGCGAGGCGCACGCAGGCACGAAGGGCAGAACGGCGGCACGCCGCACCGTCGTCGAGCCGGCGGGTGGGGTGATGTCCCACCTCGCGCCGGCTCCGTGCCCGTCCCATCGCTGCGGGCTATGGTCTCAGCATGGTCTCCGCTTCGCTCCGTGACGCCCTCGAACAGAACCTTGTCGGCGGTGCCCGCGCGCCCGCCGAAGACCTCCCCCAGGGCAAGGTGATCCAGCTCGCGCGGGCCATCGAAGAGCTGCGCGACCTCAAGCCGTATCGCGTCCGCGGCCGCGTCACCGAGGTCACCGGCCTCATCATCAAGGCCGCCGTCCCCGGCGTGAAGATGGGCGAGATGTGCTGGGTGACGTCGCCGAAGGACGACACGCCGCCGCTGCGCACCGAGGTCGTCGGCTTCAAGGACGGCGCCGTCTTCCTCATGCCGCTTGGTCAGCCCCGCGGCCTCGGCCCCGAGAGCGAGGTCATCCCGACGGGCAAGCCGTTCACCATCCGCTGCGGCTACGGCCTGCTCGGCCGCACGCTATCGGGCGTCGGCGATCCCATCGACGGACTCGGTTCTCTCGACGACGTCGAGGGTCTCGAGGACTGGGCCGTCGAGCGCGAGTGTCCCGACCCCTACACGCGTCAGCCTGTCGACCGCGTCATCTCCTTCGGCGTGCGCGCCTGGGATGGCCTGCTCACCGTCGGACGCGGCCAGCGCGTCGGTCTGTTCGCCGGCTCCGGCGTCGGCAAATCGACGTTGATGGGCCAGATTGCGCGACAGACATCGGCCGAGGTCGTCGTCGTCTGCATGGTCGGCGAGCGTGGTCGCGAGGTGCTCGAATTCATCCACGACTCGCTGGGCGAAGAAGGCCTGCAGCGCTCGGTCGTGGTGTGCGCCACGTCGGACACGCCGAGCCTTGTGCGCCTGAAGTGCTGCTTCGTCGCCACCGCCGTTGCCGAGTGGTTCCGGGACCAGGGCAAGGACGTGCTGTTCATGATGGACAGCTCGACCCGCTTTGCCCGCGCCCAGCGTGAGATCGGCCTCGCCCTCGGCGAGCCCCCCGCCCGTCAGGGCTACCCGCCGAGCGTGTTCGCGCAGATCCCGAAGCTCATGGAGCGCACCGGCAACAACGACAAGGGCTCCATCACCGCGATGTACACGATCCTCGTGCAGGGCGGCGACATGGAGGAGCCCATCGCCGACGAGGTGCGCGGTATTCTCGACGGCCACGTCATCCTCAACCGCGAGCTCGGCGCGCGGAACCACTGGCCCGCCATCGACGTGCTGCCCTCGCTCTCCCGCGTCATGAGCGGCATCGCCTCCGACGAGCACAAGCGCGCCGCCGGCAAGATGCGCCAGGTGATGGCCGCCTATGAGAAGAACCGCGACCTCATCCTGCTCGGCGCCTACCAGTACGGCACCGATCCGAAGGTCGACTACGCCATCGACAAGATCGAAGAGGTCGAGCAGTTCCTCAAGCAGGGGACCTACGAGTCGAGCGACTTCGACGAGACCGTCCAGCGCATGATCGACATGTTCGCCGACGCACCGGACTGAATTTCCAATGGTATTCCGGACATGGCGGAGGAACCGCCATGTCCGGAATACCATTGGAAATTCAGGCGCGTATTGATTTCGGTCGCAAGCGCCCGAAATCCCCGCTGCCGCGCCGTTGGAGCGCCCGCCGCCCGACGAGTCAGGTGCCCGCGTCGCGGATGACGATCTGCCGTTCGTCGGTGACGCGGTGGCCGCAGCGGTCCTTCACCTCGACGAGCAGGCGCAGGGTCGCGCCGACCCAGGCGCTGGCGTCCTCGAAGAAGACCACCGGCTCCCCGCTGCGCTCCCCCTCGCGGTTGGACTCGTCGACGATGTCGAAGGGACGCGGCGAGGCGTCGAAGCCGCCGACGCGGGTGTCGCCGTCGTGCAATGTGAACGACACGAGGCAGAGCTCCTCGACCCGGTTCTCATCGACGGGCGGCAGGTACAGCCCCGCGACGCGGACGCTGCCGTCGACGTGGGTGCCGCCCTGCAGGCCGCGGACGTAGGGGACGGAGGCGCCGTCGACGAGCGGTTCGAACGCGTCGAGGCCGGTGCCCAGCTCGGCGGAGAACGGGCCCTCGACGTCGACGCAGGGGTCGCAGGCGATGAGACCGGACAGCACGGGCAGGGCGAAGGCGACGAAGCGCAGCGACATGGACCCAGTGTCATCGCCAGGCAGGGTCGCGGCAAGTCGCCCGCCGTGGCGGCTGGTGCGTTGGCGCCCGCCGCGGCGCCGGGGCAGACTGCGGTGGTCCGTGGAGGGTCTGCATGCGTCGTCTGTCCGGTGCTCTTGGTCTCGTCGTGCTCGCCGGCTGCCAGTGTGGGTTGCCCGAGGTGGAGTTCACGCGGGTCGCGCGCCACCCCGACGCCGCCCTCATGTCCGTCGGCGGCACCGGCCCCGACGACGTCTGGCTCGTCGGCGCCCAGCCGGCCGCGAACGCTGCGCCCTTCGTCCTGCACGGCGACGGCACGTCGTGGACGCCGATCGAGACCGGCCAGGTGCATGACCTGTGGTGGGTGCACGCCTTCCGTGACGGGCCGGCCTACATCGTCGGCAGCGGCGCGAGCTTCCTGCGGATCGAGGACGGCACCGTCACCCGACTGCCCGCGCCGGGCTTCGCCGGTCAGACGGCCTTTGGCGTGTGGGGCGCAGCCTCCGACGACATGTGGGCCGTCGGTGGCCACGCTGGTCGCGCCGGCTTCGTGTGGCGCAGCGACGGCGTCACGGTGCGCGACGAGCCGATCCCCCTCGACGTGCCCCGCAGCCCCGACGGCGAGCTTGGCGCGCTCTTGAAGGTGTGGGGCCGAAGCGCCGACGACGTCTGGGTCGTCGGCGGCGTCGGCACGATCCTGCACTGGAACGGCTCGGCCTTCTCGGTGGTGCCCTCCAACACGACGGAGACGCTGTTCACCGTCCACGGCGACGCCGACGAGGTGGTGATCGTCGGTGGCTCCGCCAACGGCATCCTGCTGCGTGGTGGCCTCGACGGCCTCCGCGTCGACACCCCGCCGGGCGCGCCGCTGCTGCAGGGCGTCGTCAAGGACGGCCACGGCAACCTCTGGGTCGCAGGCTCCGATGGGTTCGCGGCCGGGCAGGCCCCCGGCGGCGCCTGGGAGACCGTCGACCTCGGCTTCGGCGAGATCAAGCCGGCGTCGGTGCACGCGCTGTGGGAGGACGGCGCCGGTGGCCTCACGGCGGTCGGCGGCAACGTGCTCTCGCCGACCCTCGACGACGGCGTCGCCGTGAGCACCACCCCGACGCAGCCGTTCGTTCCGGCGCCGGTGGTGGCGCCGCCGCCGGTCTGTCCCGACGACGCCGTCGACCCGCGGCCCGACGGCAGCATCGCCCGTCGCTGGCGTGAGCAGCTGCTGAACGCCATCCGTCGCGACATCCCCAATCCGCCGGCCCACGCCCGCAACCTGCTGCACACCTCGATGGCCATCTGGGACGCCTGGGCGGCCTACGACGTCGACGTGCATGGGCTCGTCACCGACGTCGACGCCCGCGCCACCGACGTGCAGGCGGCGCGTGAGACCGCCATCTCGTATGCGGCCTACCGCGTGCTGCGCCACCGCTACGAGCGTGCCCAGGGCGCCGGCGTCACCCGCGCCTGTTTCGACGACTTCATGGCGGTGCTCGGCCTCGACCCCGAAGACACCCACGAAAACGGCGGCGACCCCGTCGCCATCGGCAATCGCGTCGGCCGCGCGATCATCGAGGGCTTCGCGAACGACGGCGCCAACGAAGCGGGCGGTTATGCCGACACCACCGGCTGGACGCCGACGAACCCGGTGCTCATCGTCGATCGCCCCGGGACGAACCTCACCGACCCCAACGTCTGGCAGCAGCTCAACCTGGCCCTTGCCGAGACCCAGAACGGCATCATCCTCGACGAGACGGTGCAGCCCTATCTGGGCGCCCACTGGAAGGATGTCACGCCGTTCGCCCTCGACCGCGATCCCGACACCGGCCTCTACAGCGAGCCCGGCGACTTCCCCTCCATCGACGACGAGCGGCTGATCGGCGAGGTCGTCGACGTCATCGAGAAGACCGCCAGCCTCGACGTCGACGACGGCGTCCTCGTCGACATCTCGCCGGCGGCCATCGGCAACAACAGCCTCGGCGAGAACGACGGCGAGGGCCACGCCCAGAACCCCTTCACCGGCTCGTCGTATCGGCCGAATATCGTCAAGCGCGGCGACTTCACCCGCGTCGTCGCCGAGATGTGGGCCGACGGGCCGAAGTCGGAGACGCCGCCGGGGCACTGGCTGAAGATCGCCCACGAGATCTCCGACAAGATGGAGGAGCTGGGCCTGCCCTTCATCCCGTACGGTGAGGGCGAGCCCGTCGATCGCCTCGCGTGGGACGTCGCCATCGGCCTCGCCGTCACCGGCGCCACCCATGACGCCGCCATCGCCGCCTGGGAGCTCAAGCGCGAGAGCCTCGGGCCGCGCCCCATCTCGCTGGTGCGCTACTTCGCCGGCAAGGGCCAGCGCAGCGACCCGTCGCTGGCGTCGTACGACCCGGAGGGCCTGCCGCTCAAGGACGGCGTCATCGAGGTCATCACCGAGGCGTCCTCGGCGCCCGGCGAGCGGCACTTCCACCTGCGTCACTTCGTCGGCGAGATCGCGGTGCGCAGCTGGCCCGGCGAGCCCGGCGATCGCGCCAACGACCACACGTCGTTCGTCTGGATGCGGGCTCTCGATTGGATCCCCTATCAGCGTCGCACCTTCGTGACGCCGGCCTTCCCCGGCTTCATCTCGGGCCACAGCACGTTTTCGCGCGCCGCCGCCGAGGCGCTGACGACCTTCACCGACTCACCCTTCTTCCCGGGCGGCCTCGGCGAGTTCGTCGCGCCAAAGGACGGGTACCTCGTCTTCGAGAACGGCCCCAGCGAGGAGCTGCGCCTGCAGTGGGCGACGTACTTCGACGCCGCCGATCAGAGCGGCCAGTCCCGCATCCTCGGTGGCATCCACATCTTCAGCGACGACACCGCGGGTCGCCGCATCGGCAGCGTCGCCGGCCTCGGCGCGGCGGCGAAGGCGAAGGCGCTGTGGGACGGCGAGACGCCCTGACGGTCACGGCGCCGTCGCGTCGACGTCGATGAGGGCCGCGCGGGCGGCATCGACGGTGGCCTCGACGACGGCGCCGTCGCTGGCGACGCAGACGACCTCGACGACGTCGGTGAGGCCGGGGGCGAAGTCGCAGTCGGCGGGGACGACATCGTGCTCGGTGAGGAAGGCGCGCGTCGGGCTGTCGAGCCAGAGGGCGCGGAACGTCACGCTGCGCACCGGGCGCACGTCGAAGCGCGGCAGCCAGGCGAGAAAGAGCGGCCCCACCGACGGGTCGACGGCATCCGGGGGGGGCGGCACCTCGACGACGCGGACCTCGTCGCCTCCGCCGTCGACGGCGAAGCGGGCCTCGGGCCGGTGCCGCAGCACGAGGCCCGAGAATGTCGCGATGACGCTGTCGAGGCGCTGCTCCCACTGATCCCGGCCGACGCGGGCGACGCTGCGCACCAGCACGTCGTCCAGACGGGCGAGGAAGACGTCGTCGTCGATGACGACGAGGCTCTGGGGGAGCACGCCACCGCGGGCGAGGCAGCCCGCCCGGTGGGGCAGGACGCAACGGGGCACGCTGCCGGCAAACGCACACAGACCGCTGTGGACGTCGTCGACGGCGCCAACGTCGATCACGAGGTCGGTGGCGCCAGCGACGTCCGGAATGGCGAGGGCGGCGGCGGCATCGGCGCGGCCGCCACAGGGCAGGCCGACGGCGTCGTCGAGGGCGAGGTCAATGGCGCCGCCAGCCCGCAGCGCATCGACGACGAGGTCGCCACGGTAGTCGGATTCGCGCCCGACGACGACGACGCGCTGGCGGCCATCGCTTCCGGCCTGCCGGGCGGCGAGATCGATCCAGTCGCCGAGCGTCAGGGCAGGGCGGGTCTCGTCTTCCAGCAGGGTCCACAGCGCGAGGTAGACGTCGTCGCCGAGGCCATCGCTCACGATGTCGTCGTCGCGCACGGCCTCGCGCACCGCTCGGCTGGCGCAGACGCCGTCATCGCCGTCGGTGACGACGCAGGCGTCGCCGCCGGGGCAGCCGCAGCGCTCGCAGGTGGCGCGGGGCGGGCCGGCCTCGCCGCACACGAGGGGGCTGTCGCCGAGGCAGGCGCCGACGTCGACGCCGGCGCACAGGGTGGTCCAGGCCTGGGGCAGGGGCTCGCCGAGGCCGCCGTCTTCGACCTCGCCGGGGCAGGCCGCGAGCGCGACAGTGAGGGTGGCAAGGGCGGTGACGACGGCGCGCATGGCCATTGGTATACCCGGCGCCATGGCCGACCACAGCCCCGCCTTCGTCGCTCTCGTCGACGCCGCCCGCCGGCAGATCCGCGAGTGCTCCATCCACGACCTCAAGGCCCGCATGGATCGAGAGGAGGTGCCGGGCAGCGGCGTCGTCCTCGTCGACGTCCGTGAGGAGAGCGAGTGGGCGAAGGACCACCTCCCCGGCGCCATCCACCTCGGCAAGGGCGTCATCGAGCGCGACATCGAGGCCCGCGTCCCCGACAAGGGGACCGAGCTGCTGCTCTACTGCGGCGGCGGCTACCGCTCGGCGCTGGCGGCGGTGAACCTCCAGGCCATGGGCTACACCCGCGTCGTCAGCGTCGACGGCGGCATCCGCGCCTGGCGCGCCGCCGGCTTTCCGCTCACGACGGGCTGAGCCGCACGCCAGAGCGCCCGGCAAAAGAAACGGCGCCCGCGCGGGCGCCGTTGTCGTCGTCAGCGACGCGCTCCTCAGGCGAGGTACTTCGTCGCAAACGGCGAGCTGCCCGGCACGCGGCGCGCGCGGCCGTTGGCGGCGAGGTGCTCGAGGAGGCGCCACACCGTCTCGGCCTCGGCGCTCTCGCCGATGCGACCGGCGAGCTCGTCGGCGGTGAGGCCGCCGGCGCCGGCATCCTTGAGGCCCGACACGACCTTCTGCTGCAGCGTGATGACCGCCTGCGCCGCCTTCTTGCCGGCCTCGACGCCGGGCTGGTGGTAGGCGTTGATGTTCACGAAGCTCGCGTAGAAGCCGACGGCCCGCTCGAACAGCGCGATGACGGCGCCGACGCTCGTCGGCGTGACGTCGTCGATCGTGATGGTGATGCTGGGGCGGCCGCCCTCGTAGAGCGCGCGACGGGTGCCGAGCAGGAAGCCGAAGAGGTAGTCGCCCGAGGTCACGCCCGGCTCCACCTCGATGGAGGTGCCGGCGCGCTCCTTCAGCACCTGCAGGAAGGTGATGAAGAAGTTGGGGACGCCGTCACGCAGCTGCTGCACGTAGGCGTGCTGGTCCGTCGAGCCCTTGTTGCCGTAGACGGCGATGCCCTGGTTGACCTTCTTGCCGTCGAGGTCGAGCTCCTTGCCGAGGCTCTCCATGACGAGCTGCTGCAGGTACTTGCTGAGCAGCGTGAGGCGGTCCTTGTAGGGCAGGACCACCATGTCCTTCTCGCCGCGACCGTTGGTTGCCTTGAGCCACGACAGCGCCAGCAGCATCGCCGGGTTCTTCTTCACGTCGGTGGCGCGGGTGAGCGCGTCCATCGCGGCCGCACCCGAGAGCATCGCCTTGATGTCGATGCCCTGCAGGGCCGCAGCGAGGAGGCCGACGGCGGACAGCTCGGAGGTGCGGCCGCCGACCCAGTCCCACATCGGGAAGCGGGCGAGGAAGCCTTCGCCGACGGCGACCTTGTCGAGCTGGCTGCCCTCCTGGGTCACGGCGACGATGTGCCGGCTCGGGTCGAGGCCGGCGGCGCGGTAGGCGGCCTGGGCCTCGAGCAACCCGTTGCGGGTCTCCTTCGTGCCACCCGACTTCGAGATGACGATGGTGAGCGTGCGCGACAGGCCGCCGCTCGCCTCGATGCCCTCGAGGACGCGGTCCATGCCGTCGGGGTCGGTGTTGTCGAAGAAGAAGGGCTTCATGCGGTCGGCGGAGGTGCCGAGGGCGTCGGCGACGAACTGCGGGCCGAGGGCGCTGCCGCCGATGCCGACGATGAGGATGTTGCTGAAGAGCTCGCCGTACTCACCGCGCAGCTTGCCGGTGTGGCAGTCGGCGGCGAAGCGCAGCATGCGCAGCAGCGTGTCCTCGATGGCGCGGCGATCCTCGAGCGACGGCGCCAGCGCGGGGTTGCGCAGCCAGTAGTGGCCCACCATGCGCTGCTCGTCGGGGTTGGCGATGCCACCCTTCTCGAGCGACGCCATCGCCGTCAGCGCCTTGCTGCAGGCCTCGGCCTTGCCGGCGAAGAAGCCGTCGTCGAGATCCATGCGGCTCACGTCGATCGAGAAGCCGAGCTCAGCGTCGGCGAAGAACTGCGCCTTGGTGCGCTCCCACAGGGCCTTCTGGTCGGTCATCGTGCTCTCCTCGTTCGATCGATGGATCGGGTGGCGACGGCGTCGTCGCGGGGCGTCGTGTTCGCCCGGCCGCCGCGCGGGCGTCAACCATGACCGCCTTGACATATGAAAGTGAGAGTCGTTATCATTACCGGGTCACATGGAGGTCGCACATGCAGGGTCGTGAGTGTCGCTGTCGCTGCGGGTGTCTGCTGGCGAAGGTGTCGGTGCCGGTGACGGTGTCGTTCGACGCCTCCGCCCGGGGCATCGAGATCCGCTGCCGTCGCTGCAAGAGCCACGCGGTGCTGATCGCGGCCGCGGCGCCGCCGCCGGCGACGACGACCTCGGCGAGCGACGACGAGCTGCGGGCCGCCGAGTAGGCGGGACACCACTTTCGGATCGCCGGTGGAACGCCGGCCATCCCGACGCGGTCGACGGCGATCTGGCGCGGGTCCGCCGTCGCAGCCGGACGCGTCGTCGACGACGCGCCGGTGTGGCACGGCCCATGAGCGGGGGGCGGCATCATGCGCCTCAGCATCCCCCCTCGCCGCCTCGTCGATCTCCGCGTCTTCGGCGCCGCCACGCTCCCCGACCGGGAGCTCGTGCGCCTCGTCTGTGGGCCCCGCGTCGCCGACGCCGACGTCGACGCCGCCGTCGCCGCCCTCGAGCTGGCGCCCGCCGCCCGCGAGGGCGCGCTGCTCGCCTCACCCCACGGGCCACGGCTGCTGGCGGCCCTGGAGCTGGGGCGCCGGGCGGCGCGGGTGCCGTCGTCGTCGCAGGCGCGCATCACCGGCCCCGCCGACGTCGTCGCCGCCGTCGGGGCGCGCCTCGTCGACGACGGCCGCTGGTGGCTGGTCGCCGTCGACGTCCGCCTGCGCCTCGCTCGCGCCGTTGCCATCGACGTCGCCATCGCCGACGACGCCATCGACGACGTCGTCGTCACGGCGCTGCAGCAGACCCTGCAGGCCGGCTGTCGTCGGCTGCTGCTCGTCCGTCGGGCGGTCGGGGCCGCCGTCGCCGCCGGGCACGACGTTGCTGTCCTCGACGCGCTGCGCGCCCGGGCCGGGCTTGTCGGCGTGGCCGCCCTCGACGTCATTCGCCTCGGCGATGATGGTTGGTGCTCGCTGGTGCGACTCGGCTTCGGTCCGCCGCGCGACCCGCGCTACCGCTGATCAAGCGCTCCGGCCGCCTCAGCCGACGTCGAGTCCGAAGACCTGGACCGGCTCGGCGATGCCCTTGAGGGCGTGCAAGCCGAGGTCGTCGACGTGCCCGGGCAGGTGGCGGGCGACGTCGGCGGTGACGAGGACGCGGCGGCCCAGCTTCGGGCAGAGGCCCTGGACGCGGCTGGCGAGGTTCACGGCCGGGCCGATGACGGTGAAGTCGAGCCGGGTCGCGCCGCCGATGTTGCCGTAGTGGACCTCGCCGAGGTGCAGCGACAGGCCGAGGTCGAGGCGCGGGCGATCGTCGCTGCCACGCCGCGTGTTCTTCTCGGTGAGGCGCTCGAAAAGCCCGGCGGCGGCGGCGCGGGCGGCGGCGCAGGCGCGTGCCTCGTCGCCGGGCTGGACGCGAAAGACCGTGAGCGCCGCGTCGCCGATGAACTTCAGGACCTCACCGCCCTGATCGGTGACGGCGCCGACGACGCAGTCGAAGGTGTCGTCGAGCAGCTCGAGGAGGGCCTGCCGCGGTAGGCGATCCGAAAGGCCGGTGAAGTTGCGCAGGTCCGAGAACGAGACGACGGCGCGGATGGTCTCGCCCTGGCCGCGCTGCACCTGACCGGCCAGCACCCGGCTGCCGGCGTCCTCGCCGAGGTAGGTGCGCAGCACCGTGACGGCCACGCGCTGCTCGACGTGGCTCTCGATGACGAGGGCCAGGAGCGCGCGCAGGCTCAGCAGCTGGTTCAGCTGCGCCGGCGTGAAGCCGCCGGGCTGCTTCGTCGAGTAGGACACGACGTTGACGCGGTTCCCGACGCTGCTGCCGAGGTCGTAGGCGAGGTAGTCGGTGAAGCCCTGGCTGCGGAGGTCGTCGACGATGTCGAAGTCGCGCGGGCAGGCCTCGTCGGCGAGGTGCCGACGGATGACCGAGTGCGTGCCGCGGTGGAAGCAGAAGATCGGGCTGTTGAGAAACGGCCCCGTCATCAGGTTGGCCCACGGCCGCGGAATGATCTCGACGCCCTGACCCGTGCGCCACGTGCCGGTGATGGCCGCCACCTGCGGATGCAGCGTTGCCATCACGACGTTGAGGCGCTCGAGCACCACACCGTCGTTGGCGAGGGCCCCGGCGAGCCGATCCAGGAAGGTATGGACGTCGGTGAATCCGCGGGCGTGGTGCAGCAGGTAGTCGGCGGCGCGACCGAGGGTCAGCGACGACGTGTCGGGTACGGGCAGGTCGGCGATCCGGGACATGACGCCTCGCTCAAGGGGCGGTGAAGAAGGCTGCGGCGGGGATGGCGCCGGCGGCGACGCCCGGACCCTCCCAGGTGACGTCGAGGAGCTCGCCGCCGTCCTTCTCGAAGTACTGGACCTCGAAGGCATGCAGGCCCGCCGTCAGCGTGACGCTGCCGGCCACCGTGACCGGGCCGTGCAGGCCGTCGTTGTCGACGACGACGGCGCCGTCGACAAGCAGTCGGGATCCGTCGTCCGACGTCGTCGAGAAGCTCCACTGTCCATCGGCCGGGATGTCGACGGCGCCGACAAAGCGGAAGGCGAAGAAGTCGGTCCCGGCGCGGGCCGTGATGTCGATGGTGGGGGCGATCGACGTCGACGTCGGCGACAGCGTGCCGAAGTCCGGCAGGACGTCGAAGGTGCCGTCGTAGACGCTCGCGCGCAGGCCGGGCTCGCGGGCCGGGCCTTCGCCGGTGCCACGGAGCAGCAGGACCGCCCGCTCGTCGCTGCGGGTGCCGAGGGCCAGCAGCACCGCGCCCTGCAGCTCACCGCCGATCGTCGGCGTGAGGCGGATGGTGAACGTCGCGCCCGTCGTCGGCACCTGCGCCGGAGGCTGGGCGGGCACCGACCACTGCTCGACGTCGCGGCCCCCGAGCAGCACCGGCGGTTGCGACAGGATGTCCACCGGGGCGGCGCCGACGGGGACAAGGCCGACCGTCCGCTCCGCCGTCGCGCCCACCGCCACGGCGCCGAAGTCGAGGCCGCCATCGCCGACGTCGACGCCGTCGACGACAAAGCGCAGGGGCTGCACGAACGGCTCGCCCTCGCCCTCGCCTTCGCCTTCGCCTTCGCCCTCGCCCACGCCGCCGTCACCGCCGTCACCGCCGGCGCCGTCAGGACAGGCGGCGGTCGCCAGGAGGACCGCCAGGGTCAGTGTCCGCTGCACACGCATGGCCGCATCGTAGCGGGGCGCGCGCACGCTGCTGAGAAACGTGGCGGCGTCCCGGCGTTGGTGATGATGTAGGCTCGAAAACCACAGCGCATGACGTGCCGGCGACGCGTCCGGCATGCGAGGGTCTGCCCATGTCCGAGGCCACCAGGGAACGTCCGGTCCATCTCCTGCTCGTCGAGGACGAGCCCGACCTGCGCAACACGCTGCGCTACAACCTCAAGCGCCACGGCTACGCCGTCACCGACGTCGGCAACGGTCGCGAGGCTCTCGCCGTGCTGCAGGGGCCGCCCGGATCGGCCGGCCCCGTCGACGTCGTCGTCTCCGACGTGATGATGCCGGTGATGGACGGCATCGCCTTCGCGAAGGCGCTGCGCGCCGACGAAGCAACCCGCGAGCTGCCGCTCATGTTCCTCACGGCCAAGGGCGACGCCGCCGACCGCCTCGAGGGCTTCCGCGTCGGCGCCGACGACTACCTCACGAAGCCGTTCGACCTCGAGGAGATGCTCGCCCGCGTCCAGGTGCAGGCCCGCCGGGCCCGTGTGGCCAGAAACGTCCGCCAGCTCCTCCCCGTCGAGAAGGCGGCCCAGCCCGCCGGCGACCTCTACGCGAAGGTCGCGGTCTGGGAGCAGCGCTTCCCGTCGCTGGCGGCGATCCGTCGCGACAACATCGTCGGCGCCTCGCCGCGCACGCTCACCCTGCTGCGCGAGATCCTCGTGCGCGCCCCTGGCAAGGATCCGGTCCTGATCGTCGGCGAGACCGGCACCGGCAAGACCGGCGTCGCCGAGGCCCTGCATCGCCTCGGGCCCCGCGCCGACAAGCCCTTCCGGGTGGTCAACTGCGCCGAGCTCGCTGCCGCCGACCAGGCCATCACCGCCGGCAAGCTCTTCGGCTTCGGCAAGGGCTCGGGCCTCGCGAACGTCAGCAAGGACGGCCAGCCCGGACTGCTCGAGGACGTCGACGGTGGGACCCTGTTCTTCGACGAGATCCACCGGCTGCCGATGGACGCCCAGGCCATGCTGCTCCTGCCCATCGAGGGGCGACCGTTCCACCCCGCCGTCGGCAAGGGCGCGCCCCGCACCGTCGACATCAAGTTCCTGTTCGCCACCAACGTCGACCTCAAGGCCGAGTCCATCGCCAACCGCTTCCCGATGGACCTCTACCAGCGCCTCGCCCAGAGCCAGATCAAGGTGCCGGCGCTGAGCGAGCGCAAGGAGGACATCCTCGTCCTCGCCGAGCACTTCCTCGACGAGTGCAAGGCCGAGTTCGATCTGCAGCACGCGAGCTTTGCTCCGTCGCTGCAGCGTCACCTCGTCGAGCGCCACTACCAGGGCAACATCCGCGAGCTGCGCCATCTCGTGCGCGAGATCGCGCGGCGCGCGGCCTTCGAGCTCGACAGCATCCTCAGCCTCGACCACCTCCCCGAGAGCGCCAGCGGCGAGGCCTTCGCGCTATCGGCGTCGCCGTCGTCGTCGTCACCGTCACCGTCACCGTCGTCGCCATCAGCGTCGTCGACGCCGGCGCCCTCGGCTGCCGAGTCGGGGCGACCGCTGCCGGCCGGCACCGTCGACGACGGCAACGGCTTCTGGAACGAGGTCGAGATGGGCGAGCTCGTCGCCCTCCGCAAGCACCGCTTCCGGATCGCCGAGGCCGAGCGGGAGCTGGGGCTCAGCTCCAAGTCGCGGACGCTGACCAACCACCTGCGCGGCCTGTGCTTCAAGGCCCTCGCCCACTCGATGCAGAACGGCGACTTCGACGTCGTCGCCGCTGCCCGCCTCGTCGTCGGCCGGCAGGACGAGGCCCTCCTCGATCGCACGATCGAGCGGGTGCAGAGCTACCTCGAGATGGTCGAGAAGCACGTGCAGGCCCACACGACCGACCTGCTCTACAACAACCTGCCGCGCGACTACCGCAAGCACGTCGAGAAGGCGATCGACGCCGTCCGCCAGCGTCTGCGCAGCTGACGAGGTCCTTCAGCCGAGGCGCGTGAGGGCCGCGCTCGCGGCCTTCGCCGCCGGATGCTGCGGGTGCTTCGCCACGAGGGCCTCGAGGGTCGCGCGGGCGTCGCCGGGGCGACCGGCGGCCTTCTGCGCGCTCGCCTTGTTGAAGAGCGTGGCGGCGTCGTCGGGGAAGCGCCCGAGGTTCGCGTCGGCGACGGCGACGGCGTCATTGGCGCGGCCGGCGAGCTCGAGCGCGAGCACGAGGCTGGCGCCGGCGTCGGCGAAGAGGGGGCGGGCGGCGAAGGCCTGCTCCAGCTCGCGCACGGCTCGCGCGACGTCGTCACGGCGGACGGCGGCGGCCGGCGTCGGCGGTCGGGCGCGGGCGAGAAGTGCCGCGCCGAGGTTGGCGCGGACGTCGGCGACGTCGGGGAGCAGGCGGACGGCCTCGTCGAGGGCCGCGACGCCGTCGTCGAGGCGCCCGACCCGCAGACAGAGCGCGCCACGGGCGTGGTGGTAGAGGCCGTGCGTCGGGTGCGGCTGGCGCTCGAGAAGGGCGAGGGCGGCGGCAGGGTCGCGGGCGGCCAGCGTCTTCGCCTCGGCGAGGAGGGCGTGGACGGCGTCGTCGGCGCTGCGATCGGGCTGCTGCTCGCTCATGTCGCCTCAGATGGTCCACGAGAGCAGGGAGAACATCCACTGCTTCACGTCGTCGACAAAGCCGTCCTGGGCCACCTCGGCCGGCGTCACCTGCCGCGCACCCTTGATGCCCTCGTCGAAGCGGGCGTCGAGCGACGTCGCCGCGGCGTCGTCGCGGATGGCCACGACGGCCTCGGTGTCGAGGCCCGCCGAGCGGCCGTTGAGGTTGTAGCTGCCGATGATCGCGTACTGCCCGTCGAAGCTGGCGGTCTTGCTGTGCAGCGTGCCGCCCTCCTTCTCGTGGATTTCGACGCCGGCGGCGAGCAACTCGTCGTAGAAATAGCGGGCCGCGTCGACGACGAAGCCCATGTCGGAGCTCTCCTTCGAGTTCGTCAGCACGCGGACCTGCACGCCCCGTCGGGCGGCGTCGATGAGGGCGTCGCGGAGCTCCTTCGGCGGCACGAAGTAGGCGTTTTCAATGGTGATGCTCTTCGTCGCCGCCGTGATGGCGTGCAGGTAGAGCTTGAGGATGTGGTCCTCGGGCGGCTCGCCGGCGGGGTGCTGCTGCACGACCCGCACCTCGGCGCCGCCACCGACCTGCACCGGCTTCGGAAAGCAGGCCGCCAGGCGCGCCGCCGGGACCTCGCCACCGAGCGCCGCCCAGTTGCGCAGGAAGGCCCGCTGCTCGTCGTGCACCGCCGCGCCTTCGATGCGGACGTCGACGTCGCGCCAGGGCTCGCTCGCCTCCTTGCCGCGCGACACCACCTGCCGGCCGGAGCCGCCGAGGGCGTACTCGTCGCCGATGTTCATGCCGCCGGTGACGGCGACGCGGCCGTCGACGATGAGGTGCTTCTCGTGCCAGCGGTGGTTGATCTCGGTGGGGTCGAGGCCGGTCTCGCGCGCGAGGACCTGCACGCCGGCGGCCCGCATCTCGTCGAAGAAGGCGTCCTTGCTGCGGTTGCTGCCGAGGCCGTCGATGATCACGCGGACGTCGACGCCCTCCTTCGCCTTCGCCATGAGCTGGTCGGCGAGGGCGCGGCCCGTGTCGTCGTCGGTGAAGATGAAGGTCTGCAGGTGGATGGAGGTCTTTGCCTCGGCGATCATCCGGCTGCGCTCGGCGAACGACTGCACCCCGTCGTAGAGCACCTTCATCCGGTTGGCCGGCCGCGCCTTCGACGCCGTCTCGGCGTCGAGGGTCCCTTCGAGGCGGGCGCCACCGAAGCGCATGACGGACGGTCCGCCGCCAAGGCGCAGCGACAGCGCCGTGCCCGACGATGTCCCCGACGGCTTCGACGACAGCGGCAGCGACGAGCCGCCACCACCGGGGCCGAAGCTGTCCGTCGTCGTCGACGGCGCCTTCGTGCTCGTCGTCGTCGTGGTCGACGTGGTCGTCGTCGTCGGCCCGGTGGTCGGCGTGGTGCCGCCGACCTTCGCCGTCGTGCTGCCGTCGGTGCCCCCGCGTCCCACCCGGCCCACGGCGGTGCCGTCGGGCGTCGTGCGGCGGGACAGGGGCGTCGTCGTCATCGGCACCCGATATTAGCGAGCGGGCCGCCGTTTCGGCCCGGCGCTGATCCAGGACGGCGCAACGCCAACATCGCCGCATCCGGATGCGGCGGCGTCGGTGGTGACGGTGGCGTTGCCCGGCGACCGCGGTCGCCGGGCACCGGGCTCACAGGTTGAAGACCTGGATGAACGTCGTGAGCAGCTCGGGGTTGTTGGTCTTCACGGTGCCGTTCAGGAACTCGCTCACATCCGGGATGTAGTGGTCCTTGATGATCTTCGTGAAGGTCTTCGCGTCGGTCTTGAAGACGCAGTCGGCGCGCCCGTCGAGCTTGTCGTTGACGACGAGGCAGCGCTCCGGCGTCACCTGCACCGTCCACTTCGCGTCCTTGCCGTCGCCCAGCGAGAAGTACCAGGTGACGGGCTCCTTCACCTCGGACTTCTGGAAGCGCTTCTCGAGGTCGACGAAGATCTCCTGCAGGACGCGGCCGGTGCCGCTGTCGTCGTCCTTCGCCGGCGCGGCCGCCTTCGGCGCCCGACCAAGGACCTCGTCGAGGGTGCGCTCGAGGTGGAAGGTCCGCTCGTCGCGCAGGGCCTCGACGGCCTTCTGCACCACGAGGGCCACCTTCTGGCTCGCCGCCGACGTCCGCAGGCCGGCCTCCGCCGTCGCCGCCTTCAGCACCGCCGCCGAGAGCGGCTCGCCGATGCGGGCGCCGACGCGACGGTTCTTCGGCACGAACGAGCCACGGGGCATCGAACGGTAGGTGCCGTCGACGTACATCGGCAGGATGTCGACGTCGTGCTTGAGCGCCAGCCAGGCGACGGCCGGACGGAACGCGCCGAGCTCGCCGTTCTTCGTGCGGGTGCCCTCGGGGAAGATGAGGACCGTCGCGCCGCTCTCGAGGAGCGCGCTCGCCTCACGCATCGCCTCGCGCGGGTTGTCGCCGCGGTCGAGGGGCCGCAGGTTCGTGAAGTTCTCGAAGTACGTCCGGCGCCAGCGTCCCTCGAAGAAGTAGTCCTTCGCGGCGAGGGCCACGATGTCGCGCCCGTAGGGCCCGAGGGCCATCTTGATGAGGCCCATGTCGAGGTGGCTCGCGTGGTTGGCCGCGACGATCGTCGGCCGGTCCCACGGGATGTGCTGGCGTCCCTCGACACCCATCTCCATCACGCGCTCGTAGAAGCCGCGCTGCAAGGCGGAGAGACCGCCCTTCACGAGGTTCTTCACGGGGGCGGGCATCTCGAGGGGCGAGTCGTCGTCGCGCTTCGACTTCGGCTTCATCCCGGGGGCCAGCAGTCGGTCGTCCGCCGCTGGCTCGCCGCCGCGTGGCAGCACCTGCGTCGGCGAGACCGCCCGGCGACCGGCCGGCTGCAGCGCCGTCGTCGACGTCGCAGCCTGCTCGGCGTGGGGCTCGCCGAGCAGGGCCACCAGCATCGCGATGGCCTCGGGGCGCTTGAGCTTCTTCTCCGACGTCCGGGGCAGGGGCATCATCGTCGCCCGGATCATCGTCGGGCGCTCGTGCTCCTCGAGCTTGCGCGCGGCCCAGGCCACGGTGCGCTCGAGGGCGGCGAGGTCCTCGCCGTCTTCGGCGACGACGAGGCAGCCGACGCGCTCGCCGCCCTGGCCATCCGGCAGGCCGACGACGCACAGCTCGCGCACGCCCTTCACCTCGGCGAGGGCCTCGGCGATGGGGCGCGGGTAGACGCGCTGGCCGCTCGCCAGCGAGATGACCTCGTCGGCGCGGGCGACGACGGTGATGCGGCCATCCTTGTCGATGCGGCCGAGGTCGCCGGTGCGCAGCCAGCCTCCCTCGAGGAGCGCCTGGGCCGTCAGCTCCTCGTCGACGTAGCCGCGCATGACGGTGTCGCCCTTCGCGACGATCTCGCCGACGCCGTCGTCGCGGACATCGCGGACCTCGACCTGCACGCCCGGCACGGCCTTGCCGCCGCGCATGTCGCCGACGGCGAGCACGGGGGCAGCCTCGGTGAGGCCGTAGCTCTGCTGCAGCTCGAGGCCGAGGGCCTTGAAGGTGTCGGCGGTCTTCTTCGGCACCGGCCCGCCCGTCGAGACGAGGAAGCGGATGCGGCCACCGAGCCGATCGTGGATGGGCGAGAACAGCACGCGGCCGAGGTTGACGCCGAGGGTCTTGCCGAGCGTGCGGTTGACGAAGACGCCGGCCTTGAAGGCGGCCTCGGCGAAGGGGCCGCTGTCGGCGAGGTCCTTCTGCAGCTTCTCCTCGAGCTCCTCCCACACCTGCGGCACGCCGATCATCGCGGTGATGCCGGCGACGGCGAAGGCCTCCGACAGGTTGTTGGCAGTGACGTCGTCGACGTAGGTGACGCGGGCGCCGCGCAGGAGCGGCAGCAGCAGGCCGCAGGTGAGCTCGAACGTCGACGTCAGCGGCAGCACGCTGAGGCCCGAGTCCGAGCGCGTGATCTTGAAGAGCGGTGCGACGCTGGCGAGCACGCTCGTCATGTTCTTGTGCGAGAGCACGACGGGCTTGCCCTGGCCGGAGGCGCCGGCCGTGTAGGCGATGACGGCGACGTCGTCGGGGGCGATCAGGACCTCGGGGGGCTCGCTGTCCTCGGCGTCCCGCGGCGGCTCCACGAACTCGCGCAGGTCGAGGCAGGCGGCGTTCTCGGGGGCAGTGTCGTCGTCACCGACGAGGGCGAAGGTGGCGCCGACCTCGGCCATCCGGCGGCCGAGTTCATCGACGGACAGGCTCGGGTCGAGGGGGACCACGCTACCGCCGGTGGCAAGGATGCCGAAGAAGGCGATGGCCCACTCGGGGCTGTTCTTCGCGACGATGGCGACGCGGGTGCCGGGGTGCACGCCGACGTCGGCGAGGCGCGAGGCGCAGACCCAGGCGCGGCGGCGCAGGTCCCGATAGCTGATGCCATACAGCTCGCTCTTCGTCGTGCGGTGGCCGCTGGCGTCGCGCTCGCCGGGCGCGTCGATGATGCGCTGCACGGCGATGCGGCTGCCCTCACGCTCGCCGATCTCGTCGAGGAACGCGACGAGGTCGCTGAAACGGTCCTCGGGGCGCGGGCGCTTGGCGAGCTTGGCCTCGAGATGCGGGAAGACCCACTTCTTCAGGCCCTTGATGTGGACGTCGTTGATGTAGTGGCGCCAGTCGAGACCCTCGATGTCCCACGGCAGCTTCTCGCGGTCGGCGGGGACGAGGCGGGCGAGCTCCTCGCGCGTGCGGTCGCAGCGGAACTGGTAGTTGAAGTCGTGGATGAACGGCAGGAACACGTTCATGATGGTGTCGGCGACCTTCACCTGCTTCTGGATAGCGTCGACCTGCTTCTTCAGCGGCTTCGCCACCGACTTCGCCGGCGTCTTCGCGAGCAGGCCGAGGCCGGTGCTCACGCCCTTGAGGGCCTCGGCGTGCATGGCGGCGCCGGAGAGCTGGTACTCGCGCTTGCTGATGATGGTCGGGCCGAAGCGCGCGAGGGTGCGGTTCAGCAGCGGGTTGCCGCGCGTCTTGGCGCGCAGGTGGCGACGCTTGTAGAGGGCGGCGCACTCGGCGAAGCGATGGAGCGTCAGGCCGTTCGTGTCGCTGCTGCCGTACTGGTAGACCTTCGCGTGGTCGCCGCGCAGCAGGGCCGCCATCGACAGCACCGTCCCCGAGCACACGTAGTCGACGGGGATGACGTCGAGGGTCTGGCCCGGGCGCGACGGCAGGCGGAACAGGCCGTTGAGCACCAGGTAGATGATGGGCGCCGACGTGTTGATGCCCTCGTTCCACCCCGGGAAGGGGTAGACCATCGAGCTCTCGACGACGGCGGGGCGCACGATCGTGTAGGGCTGACCGCTCGCCGCGAGGAGCTGCTCACCGATCGACTTCGTGTACGTGTAGGTGTTGGGCCAGCCCCAGTGCTTCGCCCGCTTCATGCCGATCTCGCCGAGCTCGTCGTCGATCCACTTGTCGCGCTCTTTGGCGATGGCCTGCTTGAGCGGGTCACCCGTCGTCGGGCGGTTGAGCTCGCGCAGACGCGCCTTCGCACGATCGAGGAACTGCGACTGCAGGTCGGCGTCGTTGACGCGGGCCCGCAGGTGCTTCGCGATCTCCATGCCCTCGCGCAGCTCGCGCTGCGGGTCCCACGTCGAACGGTCGAGGACGTCGCAGCGGGGGAAGGGCCAATCGCGCGGGTCGTCCTCGGGGATCTCGCCGGTGCGGCCGCCGGCGACGTAGCACGTCGACGTGTGCAGCAGCGGCACCGCGTCCTTCGGCTCACAGCCCGGCCGCAGCGCGCGCGCCAGCTCCATGAGGTTCTGCAGGCCGATGACGTTGACGTTCATGCCCTCGTCGAGGGGCGGGTCGAAGGAGACGACGCCGGCGACGTTGCAGATGAGGTCGACGCCCTCGCGCTTGAGGCGCTCCAGCCACTCGGCGTTGACGCCGCCGAGGGGGTCGACGACGTCGCCGGGGATGGGCGTCAGCTTCGTGTAGAGGTCGACCTTGCCGGGCTCGCCGGTCGTCGTGTAGTCGCTGCGGCAGGGGTCGATGCAGGGGGTCGGCCAGACCTCCTGCTCGAAGCGGTCCTTCGACGTGAGGCCGCCCTTGGCGCGCACCATCAGGTAGATGTGGCCGAGGTCGGGGAAGCGCTTGAGCAGCAGCGAGATGAGCACCTTGCCGAGGAAGCCGGTGCCGCCGACGATCAGGATGCGCTTGCCGGTGAGCGTCGCCGTGACGTCGAGGGGCGCGAGGCCGTGGCGGCGCTGCTCCGGCGGGAGCTTCGGGGGCCGCGAGCGCGGAGCGTAGGAGCGGCCGTGGGGGTCGAACGTGGGCTTGTTCGTCGTCGTCATCGCGGCCGTCTTTGAGACAGGCGATGCGCTTTGGAAAGGGGGTTGTGACGACGACGCGGCGGTCCGCGGCGCCTGCGTACGGTCTTTCGCACCGGCTCGTGGACGACGACGAACCGCGTGCTGAAACGACGAGGCCCGGCGTGACGGCCGGGCCTCGCGCAGGGCGGATGGCGACGGGGGCGCCCCGACCGCGATCAGGCCTTCTCGGCCGGCTTCTCGTCGGCGGTGACGTCGACCATGCAGATCGGCGGCACGTGGACCATCGAGATGTCCGGGCTCGGCGGCGCCGACTCCTTCGCCATCGCGATGGCCTCCTGGAGGTTCGCGGCGGGCTCGTAGCCGAACAGCTCGCACATGTAGTCGTCGGTGGCGCCGGCGACGATGACGCGGCCGAGGTGCTGACGGCCGGCCTCGCCCCAGTACCACATGAAGAACGGGTGGGCGCCGTGGTAGGCGTTCCCCTTGCGGTAGAGCTCGACGTAGACCGGGTCCGTCGCGAACTTCTCCTCGTACTTCTTGTGCAACGTCTTGGCGTCCCGCGTCTCGGGCAGCAGGCGGTGTACGAACTCGATGTACGGGGCGTGGTGCACCGGGTCGAACTGGTCGTTGAACGGGTGCGTGATGATGATGGTGCCGCCCTTCTTCACGAGGGGGACGCCGCGATAGAGGTTGTGCAGGTAGCCCGTCGCCTGCACCTGCACGAGCAGCGGGTTCAGGTAGCTGTGCACGTTGTACGGGCACACGTAGGGGATGCCGAAGATGCCGATGTCGGCCTGGCCCTTCACCGGGATCGCGTACTGCTCGAAGCACTTCGCGACGGTCTTTTCGTGCACGCTCTCGCACTCACCGGCCCACACGCCGATGAGCTCGTACTGCGCCGGCGACGAGTAGAGCAGCTTCTGCCGACCCTCGTGGGGCAGGGCGTCGAGCGCGGCCTTCAGCGCCTTCGCCTTCTGCCAGTCGAAGTCCGAGAAGCTCTCTTCCTTGCGGGCCAGGAAGTCGAGCTGCTGCGGGAACATGCGGTTGTTGATGGCCGTCTCGATGTGGAAGATCTTGACGTGCTTCTCGAGGTAGCGGCCCTGACGATTGATGGACGCCGCGAGCGGTGAGCGCTCCTCGCGCGGGTCCATATAGCTGTCGCACTTCTCCATCACGAAGGGGTTGTGATGGGCGCGCAGCGCCTTGTAGCCCGTGAGGCCGGTGGCGACGGACTTGTGGCCGCCGTCCATCGGCACGAGGTTCAAGTTCACGTAGATGAGCAGGTCGCTCTCCATCGCGCGCTTGTTGCACTGGACGTACTCGCCCTGGTCCGTTTTGCCGAGGTCGACCATGTTGTCGACGTCTTCGGCGTCGTGGTTGTAGAGGCGGTCGGGCCAGTAGGCGTCGAAGATCTTCTTGCCGACGACGTGCTTGATCTCATCGGCCGTCATGCGGCGGTGCACGGCGAGGGCGGCGATGAGGTGGACGTCGTCGACGCCGTGGTTGCCGAGGATCTCAAGGACGATCTCGAGCACGCGCTGGCGCACGTCGGGCGACGCCATCGGCGGCAGGGGCAGCGAGATGTCGTCGAAGGCGATCGTGACCTTCATCCCCGGGTACAGGAGCGCGTGCAGGGGCTCCATGTTGATGGGGTTGTTCAGCGCGTAGCGGATGGCCGCGTCGGGGTCCTTGAGCCCGGCGATGGGCGGCTTCGGGTAGATGACCCGCGTGCCGGCCGGCAGGTGCTCCATGATGAGCTGCTCGCCGGACCACATGAGGCGGGCCGGGCTGTCCTTGTCGACGAAGTGGATCTGGGGATTCGACATACGGCCGACCCGATGGCGGCTGACGACGTCGACGTCAAGGCATGACGGTGGACAAAGCGCCGCGTAGGCTGCGTAGCAGCCTACGCAGTGCGCCACTCGTCGACACGGGCGGCGTCGACACGGGCGGCGTCGAGCAGCTGGTAGCGGTCGACGTCGGCGGCGCTCATGCCGCCGTCGATGAAGATCATGACCGCGGCGTCGGCCGGCAGCGCCGCGCGCGGCGGGGGCGGCCCGTGCCGGTAGCGGACGACGCCATCGACGACCGTGAGATGGCGCAGCACGCCGTTCTCCGGCAGCGCGACCTCGCTCCAGCCCTTCAGCGCCTTCACGCAGCGGCTGTCCCGGACGTGGCCCACGACCTGCCACAGCCCCCGCGGCAGCCGCCGCGGGTCGAAGCGCCGCGGCTCCAGCCACTGGTCGTCGTCGACGAACGTGGGGCGGTGGTAGAGGATGCCGTCGCCTTCGCCGATGCCATCGCCAGGGCGGTGCAGGCCGGGGATCGTGAGCGGCCGCTTCGTGCGGGCGCCGAGGCAGGTGTCGACGGCGGCGTCGAGGGCGCCGTTGAGGGCGGCGGCAATGGTGGCGGGGGCGGCGCCCTCATCGAGTCCGAGGTGCCACAGGGCCTTCAGCGTCACGCCGGCGTGGGTGAAGAGCAGCCCGTGCTCGGCGTGCGCAAGGCGCAGGCGACGACGACGCAACAGCGACAGCACGAGCTTGCGCTGTGAGACGCGGAAGGTGCTCAGGTCCCGGGCCACGATCTCCGTCGACGGCAGGAAGCCACACCGGGAGAAGAAGGCGGCCGCGTGGGCCACCGACGGGTCGTCGTAGTAGTGGAGGTCGGCGGCCTCCTGCAGCGAGGCGAAGGCGGCGTCGTCGACGTGGAGCAGCTCGCCGACGCGGGCGAGGTCGTGGTTGCCGGCGAGGAGGATGACCTGGTCGTCGTCGTGGCCGGCGAGGAAGCGCAGGCACTGCTCGGCGTCGTGGGCAACGGCAGCGCGCTCGACGTGGCTGCGGCCACCCCAGTCGAAGTGGTCGCCGATGGAGAGGAGGCGGACACCGGGGCGCAGGCGCGGGGTCGGTGCCGTGTCGTCGAGGAGGCCGTGATGCCCGAGGACACCGAGGACCCGCGAGAACGGCGCCTGCGGATCGCCCATCGCGAGCAGGGGGGCGGTGGCGGGGGCCACGGGCCTCACTTCTTCTTCTTCGCGCCCTTCTTCGGCTCGGGCTCGGGGGCCGGCGCGGGCTCGGGCTCGGGCGGCGGGTTCACCGTGAGCGTGAGGTCGGACTTGATGTCACCGACCTGGGCGGTGATGACGGTGGAGCCGGCCGCGATGGCGGTGATGACACCGGCGTCGGTGACGGTGGCGACCGCGGGGTTGCCGCTCGTCCACTTCGGCTTCCAGGCCGGGCGCTTCTCGAAGTCGGGCGCCAGTGGCTCGCCGCGCTCGTTGAGGAAATTCATCGTGATGGGTTCGCTGCTCGTGCCGGCGACGAGCACGAGGGCGATGCTCTGGAGCTGGATCTGCTTGAGGATGACGACGTCGACCGCCACCGAGCCTGACTGCTCCTCGACGGTGGCGGTGATGGTGGTCGTGCCGGTGCCGACGGCCTTGACGTTGCCCTTCTCGTCGACCTTCGCGACCTTCGGGTCGGCCGACTTCCAGGCGATGGGCCGGGCCTCCTCGATCGGGTTGCCGTCGCCATCCTTCAGCGTGACGACGAGCGTCTTGCCCTCGGCAGAGGCACTGAAGCTCAGCTTCGCCGGCGCGACCTCGACGGAGGCGACCTTGGCCTGGCACCCGGCGAAGAAGGCCGAAGCGACGACGAGGACAACGTGGACTTGGCGCATGAAGGCTCCCTGCCTTCGTGCTGGCAGGGACCGGCCGCCGTGTCAACGGCGGGGCTTGGCCCGGGGCGCGTGACGCGGCATCTCCTGACCATGGACGCATGCGGGCAGTCGACGGTCTTGCTGGTAGGCGCGCTGCTCGCGTTGGTGGGCTGCGCCGACGATCCCCGCCCGCTGCGCCGCGCCGCCGCCATCGACGTCGCCGGCGCCTGGCAGGAGGTTCGCGAGGCGGGGCCCGATGCCACGCTCGTGATCGCCAACGAGGGCGACATCAACAACGTCGTCGCCACACTGCGCGACCGGACGATCGGCGACGCCGAAGCCGCCGCACTCGGCCGGGTACCGTCGCCGACGCAGCGGGACGGCCTTGTGGTCGAACTCGAACTCGGGGCCGGCCGCGACGCCGTCCGCGAGGAGACCGACGGCGGCGAGAACGTCTCGTTCGACGGTGGCGAGACCACGACGCTGCAGCTGCGCAGCGCGCCCGTGCCGATCGCCGCGTCGTCGACGGAGGCGCAAGACGCGACCCTCGCCTGGGCGCTGCGACTCGACGGCGACGCCGCAGGCCTCGCCGGCACCCTCGCCGTCCTCATGAGTGAGCGGGTGCCCCGCACCGGCGACGTCAACGGCTTCGCCCGCACGACGACCCGGATCGACCTGCCGCTGCGCTTCGTGCGCGAGGAGGAGTGACATGCGCCTGCCGTGCAACGCCGTGGTGTTCGCCGCCCTCGCGGTCGCTCTGTCGTCGTCGTCGCTGGCGGGGCCGGCCCCGATCCAGCGGGCCCGCGTCGTCGTCTACGACGGCCACGGCTCGCCGGCCGGCTTCGAGGTGCGCGGCCGGGTCCTCGTCGACCGGGGCCTGCCGCGCGCCAGCGCCGACGACGGCGCCGGCGAGAACCTCCGCCGCACCATCAGCGACATCGACAGCGACGAGCTGCGCGGCGTCGACCTCACGGTCACCGTCGCCGGCGTCGGCTACGGCGCCACCACCGACGCCGACGGCGTCTTCAAGGTGCGGGTGAAGGGGCTCGTGGGGCCCGCGGCCCTGCCGGTGGGGGCGCTGCCCGTCGAGGCCACGCTGTCGTCGTCGTTCGCCGTTGCTGATGCCGCGCGTGGGGTCGTGCACGTCGCGCCGCCGACGGGCCTCGCGCTCGTCTCGGACATCGACGACACCGTCGTGAAGACCTTCGTCACCGACAAGGGGCGCATGGCGCGTGAGGTGCTGCTGAAGAACGCGCGCCAGCTCGAGCCCGTCGAGGGCGCGGCGGCGGCCTACACCAGGGCGAGGACAAGCGGCGTCGACGCCGTCTTCTACGTCTCGAGCTCGCCGCAGAACCTCTACGACCGCCTCACGTCGTATCTGCGGGAGCGGGGCTTTCCGGCCGGGACCCTGTTCCTGAAGAATCTCGGCGAGGACGCCCTCTTCGGTCACGACGACTACAAGCTCGAGCAGCTCGAGCGCATCGCCCGCGCCCACCCCGGCCTGCGCTTTGTGCTCTCCGGCGACAGCGGCGAGCGCGACCCCGAGATCTACCGCGAGTTCCGTCGTCGACATCCAGAACGCGTCATCGCCATCGTCATGCGCCTCGTGCCTGGCTCGAAGGATCTCTCGGTGGCGCGCTTCGCCGACATGATCACCGTCGACGACCGCTGGCCCGACGACGGCGTCATCGTCCGCGCCCTGGCATCGGCGTCGGCGTCGGCAGGGGCGTCGTCGTCCACGCCTCGCTGAGGGGTCAGTCGTCGTCGGCGAACAGGCGCCCGAGCGCGACGTCGTCGAGGGGGCCGACGGTCGCCGCTGGCTCGTCGTCGAGCAGCCGGGGCGGGGCGGTGAGCCAGTCGGCCTCGATGATGCGGCCGCGGGCGTCCTTCTTCACCCACCAGCGGACCGTCTCGACCGGGCCGTCGCTCGCCGACGCGAGGTGGGCGCAAAAGACCATGCGGCCGTCGGCGTCGTCGTCGGGGCTGCGCAGCAGGTCTGCCCGCCACCAGCCGTAGTCCCACTCGACGGGGTCGACGACGCCGTCGACGACGCCCTCGGGCAGGCCGAGCCAGCGGGCCAGGGTGCGGTGGAAGAAGAGGGCCTCGACCGGCGGCGGCGGCGCAGGCTCCGACCCCACCGCGCGAAGCGCCGTCGCGAGATCGAGGGTGCCACGGGCCACGGTCATGACCGGATGATGCCTCCGTCGGCCCCCACACGCCAGTGCGGGGCCGACGTCGCCGTCACGCCTCCTTCGGCAGGCGGAGGGCGATGGCGTCGCGCAGGTTCTCGGCCATCACGAGGAGGTCGTCGCCGGCAGACTCGCCGCCGCTGTCCCACTCGCGCAGCTCGTCGAGGGTCTTCACGCACGACGACAGGGCCCGGCGCAGGTGGCGCACCTTGTCGTCGGCCTTCTTCGGCTTGAGGTCCTCGGGGATGGCCTCGCTGAGGGAGCGCTTGAGCGACGCGGCGTTTTCGCCCTCGAGCGCCGCCCGCTTGAGGCTCAGGTAGGCGTCCTCCGAGACCTTCGCCTCGCCGAGGGCCTTCTTGGCGTCGGCGAGCACGTTGACGGCGTTGAAGTCCGGCAGCGGGCCCTCCGGCAGCGTCGCCTCGTCCTTGCGCTTCACGAGCTCGCTGCGGTTGCGGGGCGGCAGGTACTCGGGGGCCTCCTCGCCGATCCACGAGAACGAGCGCACGAGCTTCTTCGCCGTCGCCGCTGTGAGGAACAGCTCGTCGGCGCAGTAGCGCTCGAAGCTCGCGTAGCCCCAGCCCTTGTAGAACTGGTTCTTCAGGATCTCCGAGAGGTGCTCGCCGAGGATCACCCACGAGCTCTTGAAGGCCAACGCGCTCTCGAGCACGCGGTAGCGCGGGCTGTCGTCCTCGAGGGAGGCCATCTTGCCGAGGATCGACACCTCGGCGTGGGTCATGGCCGGCGCCTTCGACATCTTCGAGGTCGCCGCGGGCGCCTTCTTCTTCGCCAGCGGCGTGGCCTTCGACGACGCCTTCGCCTTCGACGACGACTTCGCCTTCATCGCCGACGACGTGGTCGGGGCGCGCTTCTTCGTGAGGACCTTCGCGGGCTTCTTCTTCTTCTGCTGGGGCACGGCTCACCCTGGGACGGAGACAAACGCCCACCGTGAGGTGGGCGTCATCACGCAGCGACAACGATGGCGTCAGCGACGACGACCGCGGCCACCATCACGCCCGCCGTCGCGGCCACGGCCGCCGCGGTCACGGTCGCCGCGGAAGCCGCCACGACGACGATCGCCGCCCTGGCTGCGCGCACGCTCGCAGAGGATGGTGCGGGGCTGCTCGGGGGCCGGCGCGGCCGCCTCGCCCTCCATGACCGGCGCGAGGGGATCGCGCGTGGGGGCCTGGGCGACGGCGGTGTCGGCGCTGGCGTCGACGGGCGTCGGGCCGGGCCGGGCCTTGCCATGCACGCCGGCGATGACCTTGTCGGCGACCTCGTTGTCGACCTCGATGTGGCTGCTGTGGTCGCGCACCGAGCCGGCGCCGGTGAAGTGGGCAGCGTCGACGCCCGAGAGCTCACCGAGGTACTTCGCGAGGGCCAGGATGTCGGCGAAGCCGTCCCGCTGGCCGAGGGTCACGTAGAGGTTCGTCGCCGCGGCGATGTCGGCGTTGTCGACGTCGTTGGCGACCTCGGCACCCTCGGGGGCGCCCTCGGCGCGGGGCTCACGGCGCGGGCGCTCGTCGCGGTCACGGCGGGGGCGGTCCTCGCGACGGGGCCGGTCCTCGCGGGGCGCACGGAACTCGCCGCCGCCGCCTTCGTCGCCGTCACGCTCGGGATGCATCGGTCGCGGCTTCTGCGCGTAGTGGGTGCGCAGCAGGAACGCGAGGATCTCCTTCACGTCGCCACGACCCATGAGGGCCTCGGCGACGGGGCGGTACTGCTCCATCTCCACACCGGAAGCATCTTCGAGGATCTGCACGGCGAGACGTTCAGCTTGCATCCAGAGGATCTCCTTCTCGTCGGGGAGCACGATCTCCTCGAACGGAACCTTGTAGGTCTTTTTCAGGCTGGTGAGGTGCGAGAGGTACTTGCCGCGCACGAGGCTGACGGCGGTGCCGCGCTTGCCGATGCGGCCGGTGCGGCCGACGCGGTGGACGTAGACCTCGTCGTGCTCGGGCAGGTCGTAGTTGAACACGAACGGCAGATCCGAGATGTCGATGCCACGGGCGGCGACGTCGGTGGCCACCATGAGGTCGAGCTCGCCGGCGCGGACCTTCGCGAGGGTGCGCTCGCGCTTGCTCTGGGGCATGTCGCCGTTGAGGGCCTCGGCGCGGTAGCCGAAGCGGCGCAGGTAGGTGCAGACCAGCTCGGTCTCGTCCTTGCGGTTGCAGAAGACGATGGCCGAACGCGGCTTGTGGGCCTCAAGGGCGTAGAGGAAGTTGCGCGGCTTGGCCCACTTCTCGTTCTCCATGTGGAGCACGTGGCGGATCGTGGCGACGTTGAGGGTGTCGGTCGACAGATTCACCCGCGTGGGCGTCCGCAGGTACTTGTGGGCCGCTCGCTCGATCTGGTCCGGCAGCGTCGCCGAGAACAGCGCCGTCTGGCGGGGCTTGCCGTCAACGGTGTCGGGCAGCTGGTCGAGGATCGAGGTGACCTCGTCCCAGAAGCCGCGGCTCAGCATCTCGTCGGCTTCGTCGAGGACGCAGAACTTCATGCCGCCGAAGCGCAGGATGCCCTGGCGGTGCAGGTCCTTCACGCGGCCGGGGGTGCCGACGACGACGTGGATGCCGGCGTCGAGGGCATCGATCTGGGCGCGCATCGAGGCGCCGCCGTAGATCGTGGCGATCTTGAGGCCCTGATGATGGCCGAGGCGCGCGACCTCGGCGCTGACCTGCAGGGCCAGCTCGCGCGTCGGCGCGAGAATGAGCGCCTGCGGATGACGCTGGGCGGGGTCGATGGTGCACAGCAGGGGCAGGGCGAAGGCCGTCGTCTTGCCGGAGCCGGTCTTGCTCTGCACGAGGGCGTCGTCGCCGCGACGCAGGGGCACGAAGACCTCGCGCTGCACCTTCGTGGGGCCGGTGTAGCCGAGGTCCTTGAGGCCCTTGCGGACGCCGTCGGGAATGTCGAGGTCGTCGAAGGTGCCGACGAATTGAACCGGCGCCATCTCGGGGAGGGGCTCGGCGAGGTCCGCTGGGGTCAGCGTTTCGGTGGTGTCACTCATGTCGTCGTCCGCATGGCCGCTGGGGCCGCCGCTGTAAACGGGTGCACTGTCGGTGTGGGGCCTACATTGGAGCCGGCGGCGTCAGCCGGGCGGCCAGCTCATGCTGCGGCCGCCGATGACGTGCAGGTGCAGGTGGAACACGCTCTGGCAGGCATCGCTGCCGTTGTTGATGACGCAGCGGTAGCCGGTGTTGGCGATGCCCTTCTTCTCGGCGACCTTGCGCGCCGCCAGCAGCAGCCGCCCCAGCATCGCCTCGTGGCTCGTGTCGACATGGTTGAGGTTCACGACCTCCTGCCGCGGGATGACAAGGACGTGCACCGGGGCGACGGGGCTGATGTCGTCGAAGGCGTAGACGAGGTCGTCTTCGTAGACGGGCGTCGAGGGGATCTCACCCTTGAGGATGCGGGCAAACACGGTCATGGCGTTTCTCCGTCGAGGTCGGGACACAGCAGGGGACAGACGAGGGGCCGGGCGACGACGCGTGCTGCGGCGAACAACGCGCCTTCGTCGAAGGCCCGGCCGATGAGCTGCACCCCCACCGGCAGCCCGCGCGCCGTCGTCGTCGGGACCGAGATGGCGGGCAGGCCGGCGAGGCTGGCGGGCAGGGTGAAGAGGTCCGCCTTGTACATCGCGAGGGGATCGCCCAGCAGCGAGCCCAGCGTCGGCGGCAGCGTCGGCGTCGTCGGCAGCAGCAGCACGTCGACGTCCTGAAAGACCGCCGTGAAGGCGTCGCGCAGCAGCGCGCGCACCTTCTGGGCCTGCAGCAGGTAGGCCTCGTAGAAGCCGTGGGAGAGCACGAAGGTCCCGAGCAGGATCCGGCGCTTCACCTCGGGGCCGAAGCGCGCCCGCGTCGACGTGTAGAGCTGCTCGAGGTCGTCGTCGCTGCCGCGGGGGCCGAAGCGCACGCCGTCGTAGCGTGACAGATTCGACGAGGCCTCGGCGGTGGCGATGACGTAGTAGGTGGCGACGGCGTGCTCGATGTGGGGCACGACGACGTCCTTCACGTGGGCGCCGGCGGCGGCGAAGGCGCGGGCGGCATCGTCGACGGCGGCGACGATGGCATCGTCGACGCCCTCGCCCAGCAGCGAGCGCAGCACGCCGACACGGAGGCCGGGCGGCAGGGGCGCGCGCAGGTCGGGCAGGGGATTGTCGACCGTGGTCATGTCGCCGTCGTCGGGGCCGCAGACGACGGTGGCGACGTCGGCGACGGTGTCGACGTCGCGGGCCAGCACACCGACCTGGTCGAGGGAACTCGCGAAGGCGACGACGCCGCGGCGTGAGATGCGCCCCCAGGTCGGCTTGAAGCCGACGACGCCACAGAAGGCGGCCGGCTGGCGCACGCTGCCGCCGGTGTCGGTGCCGAGGGCGGCGTCGCAAAATCCGGCGGCGACGGCGGCGGCGGCTCCCCCCGACGAGCCGCCGGCGCTGCGGGTCGTGTCCCACGGGTTCTTCGTCGGGCCATGAAGGCTGCGCTCGGTGGTGCCGCCCATCCCGAACTCATCCATGTTGGTGGTGCCGACGACGACGGCGCCAGCGGCCTTGAGGCGCGCGACGCAGGTCGCGTCACCGCGGGGGTGATCGGGGGCGCGGTACCCGTCGAGGACGGCGGAGGCGGCGTCGAGGGGGCGGCCGGCGCGGGCGATGTTGGCCTTCACGGTCACCGACAGGCCGCCAAGAACCCCGTCGCGGCGCTCGGCGTCCTGGACCTCGTCGACGACGGCGTTGAGCCGCTCGTTGTGTTCGGCGAGCCAGGCGCGCTGGCGGAGTCGACGCTCATCCCGGGAGGCCGCGGAGACCATGGGCAGGGCCATAGCACGGTGGCGCCTTGTCGGACCCGGGGCCGTGCGCTACCCCGGCCGCGGATGACGCGCCTGCCCCTCTCCCTGCTCGTCGTGCTCGCGGCGTGGTCGTCGGCGTGCACGGACCCGTGCGTCGCGCTCGCCGAGCGCATCTGCAACTGCGAGCCCACCCTCGCCACCCGCCGGGCCTGCGTCCAGGATCGGATCACCAACCAGCAGGGCCGCGTCGAGATCTCCGACGCCGACCGCGAGGCCTGCAGCGCGGCCCTCGACACCTGCACCTGCGCGGCCCTCGACGAGAACGACCTCGGCGCGTGCGGCTTCACCCCCGAGGCCGACGGCTGATGACCACCGCGAGCGCCCCCCCCGAGCGGCCGTCCACCTCGCCCGAGGCGGCCCGCCGTCGCCGCTTCAACCTGTTTCGTCGTCGTCGTCCGCGCGAGGGCGGCGGTCGTCGGCTGCGGGATCGCTTCGACCTCAAGAAGGCGCTGTTCATCCTGCCCAACGCCTTCACCGTGGCGTCGATCTTCTGCGGCTTCCTCGCCATCATGCTGGCGAGCCGGGCCTGGCTCACCGGCGACGACGTCGTCACCCTCGGCGCGGGCTTCTTCGACCGGCTCCTCGCCGTGCGCGGCGCCGAGGCCTTCGACCGGGCCGGCATCTGCCTGTTCTTCGCCGCCTTCTTCGACGCCTTCGACGGCCGCATCGCCCGCCTGACGCGCACCCAGAGCGACTTCGGTGTGCAGATGGACTCGCTCGCCGACGTGATCAGCTTCGGCGTCGCCCCCGCCATCGTCGTCTACAACTGGGCGCTGGCGCCGCTGGGGCTGCCCGGGCTTGTGGCTTCCTTCGGCTTCTGCGCCTGTGGCGCCATCCGGCTCGCCCGCTTCAACGTGCTGGCGGCCCGCGGTGGTGGTGGCTCGTCGAAGTACTTCATCGGCCTGCCCATCCCGGGGGCGTCGTCGATGCTCATCTCGGTGATCATGGCCCAGTCGTGGGCCCTCGGCACGACCGTCGAGCAGCACACGTCGGTGCTCGTCCTCGTCGTCATCCTGTCCTACCTGATGGTGAGCCGGATCCGCTTTCGCACCTTCAAGGACTTCCGGCCCCGCATGCGCACCGCGCCGATCCTGCTGGCGCTGGTGGTGGCCATCGTCCTCGGCGTGGCGCTGTTCAAGGCCCGGCTCGCCCTCGTCTTCCTCGTCGGCGGCTACGTCGCCCTCGGCCTCGTCGAGGAGATCGTGTTCTTCAAGAAGCGGCGCGCGGCCGACGCCGACGCCGCCGCCACGCCGGCGCCGACGGTCCCCTGACCGCCGGGTACGGCGATCGCCTACATGTGGGGTGACGTCGGGAACGCTCGTTCCGACGTTGGGCGGAGGCGCCACCTCCGGTCGGATCGCCGATATCCTCGGTGACCCTCCCCGGAGCCGCCATGACCCGCATCGATGCCAACCGCCCCGTCGTCGCCACCAACGTGACCCCGCCACCGGGGAGCGCCGCGCCGACGACGGCGACGTCGGCGACGACCCGCCCGGCGGCCGACGAGGCCCAGATGCAGGCCTTCCGGCAGCTGCGGGCGGCCCAGGCCGAGATGCTCAAGCAGCTCGTGATGTTCTTCATGGGGCACATCGCGGCGGCGCAGGCGAAGGGGGCGCCGAAGAAGGGCCTCGTGAAGAGCAAGGCCGCGCCCTACGGCAGCGAGAAGCTGCGGGCCCAGGGCGGCAAGGGATGGAAGGACCTCGCGCGGAAGGCCAACATCGGCGGCGCGAAGGACATCACGCGCTTCCATCAGGCGATGGACAAGCTCGAGGCCTCGCGTGCCCGCGTCGTCACCGACGGCACGACGCCGAAGAAGGCGCTGACCTTCTCCGCCGAGGAGGTGGCCCGCATCAAGGCCGCGCCGACGCCGGAGGCTGCGAAGGCCGAGGTCCTCAAGATCATCGGCGAGCGCACCGGCAAGAACCTCGGCGACCGCGGCGACCGCGTCTCGCGCAGCAAGAAGGAGGGGGCCGAGCGTGAGGCGCTCAACGCCATCCTCGGCACGCGCGTGAAGGCAGGCCACGAGAAGAACGCCACGTCGGCGATCATCCTCGACGGTCTCGCCGAGAGCGTCGCCTGCGCCATCCGCAGCCATCAGCCCGCTCCCGCCGCCCAGGCGCCCACCGTCGCTGCGCAGGCGCCCACGGTGGCCGTCCCCGGTCAGCAGTTCGGCGACGATGCCCCCGTCGGGCCGCCGCCGCCGCCGCCGCAGGCGCCGCCGCCGCAGGGCCCGCCGCCGGCGTCGTCGGGCGAGGTCACCGTCGACGTCGGCGACTACCAGGATCCGGCCGGCAAGGCGGGCGAGCTCGCGTCTCCCCTCATCTTCGACCTCGCCGGTGTCGGCCTCAAGATGAAGGCGGGCGAGAAGGTCTTCATCGACATCGACGGCGACGGCAAGGGTGAGATCATCACCAACCTCGACGACGGCGTCGGCCTGCTGGTGTTCGATGCCCTTGCCGGTGTCGAGGTCGAGGGCGCCGGCCGCGACTACTTCGGCGACCGCACCGACCTCACCGCCTACGGCATCCACTCCGGCCGCGAAGACGGCCTGTGGGAGAACGGCTTCGATGCCCTGCGCGCGCTGTGTGAGCACTTCGAGCTCGTGCGCGGCGACAAGCAGCACCTCGACGAGCACGACCTTGCCCTGCTCGAAAAGGAGATCGGGCTGCGCATGCGCCTCGAGGGCCTGCTCGGCAAGGACCGGACCTTCAAGGAGCTCGGCATCACCCGCATCAACCTGGGCGACCCGAAGAAGATCCAGTCCATCAAGGCCGCGCAGGAGGACCGCTTCGGCAACAAGCTCATGAAGCAGGAGGGCGCGACCTTCCTCGTGAAGGGCATCGAGCGCGAGTACGCCGACATCTGGTTCAACGTCCTCGCCCGCGACGTCGAGGCCGACAGCCGCAAGGCCGAAGTCCGTCCCTGAGCCGCGACGACGACGTCGCCGCAGACCCGGCCCGCGTCGTCGACGCGGGCCGTGTTTCTTCGCTGACGCGTCTGAGGTGCGCGGCGCCCGAAGCGCGCGGCAGCGGGGATTTCGGGCGCTTGCGCCCGAAATCAATCAGCGCCTGAATTCGGGCGCTTCGCGCCCGAATAGTTCCTATAATTCAAATGCTTGGCGGGACGCCAGGTGTTTGAATTCATCGCCTTCGGCGATGAATCATGTGGTTTGATTCCCCACCCGAAGGGTGGGGAATTTCTTCGAGCACTCCGGACATGGCGGTTCCTCCGCCATGTCCGGAGTGCTCGAAGAAATTCAAAACGCAGCAGCGTCGATGGCGAGGCCCTGCTCCTGCGCCCAGCAGCGCACGACCGCCTGCTCGGCGTCGGTCGCGCGGCGGTTGGTGCGGCCGCGCACCTGGGCGATCGCGGCCCGCGCCGGCTGCACCTCGATGGTGACGGCCCGCTTCTCCCCGCCGTCGGAGAGGCAGCGCCGCACGCCGACGATGACGACGTGGCCGCCCTTTGCCTTCTCGGCGTAGGTGCCGACGCAGTGGCGCATCGCGAGGCCCTCGTTCACGAGCTCGAGGCCGGTGCGCAGCGGCTCGACGACGAAGGTCGGCGTGCCGAAGTGCGGGTCGTTCACGACCTCGTAGCGGCCACCGGCGTACGGCGGCGGCGGCAGGGGGCCGACGTCGATGCGGCCGTGCTGCCTGGCCTGGCTGGCGGCGCTGGCCTCGCGGCACAGGGCCAGCAGCGAGCGCGGCGTGCGCCCCTTCATCGATGGCAGGTCGCCCTCGACGCTGGCGAGGCCGTCGACGACGGCGGTGACCTCGGCGACGGTCATCTCCGGGTGCTGCGCGAGGAACGACAACGCCGCAAAGAGGCCATCTTCGTCGTCGAGGAAGCGCTGCAGGGCGTGGCGCTCGCGGACCACCTGTCGGTGGGCCGTCGTCAGGCCGACGGCGCGGGCCTGGGCGTCGCGCACGAGCCCCATCGCCGTCGTCACCGCAGCCGACGGCGTGGACAGGGCATGCGCCACCGCGCGATTCACGACGGTCGGCAGGCCGAGCGCACGCCAGGAGCGGCCGCCGGCGACGTCGATGTAGGTCGTCGTGAGGGCCTCGGGCCGGTCGGTGTCGAGCAGCAGCAGGTCGAGGGGGGCAGCCATCGGGTAGCGGTCGAGGAGGTGGGCCACCAGCGAGCGCCACATCCTGGCCGGGCGGCGCCGTGGCGGTCGCCACGACGACAGCGGCCGCACGAACGACGGCGAGAACGCCGCCAGCCGGATGAGGGCCGGACCGATGCGGTGTTCGCAGGCGCGGCCAAGGCTCAGGCCGGGCGCGCGGCGCTCGACGTCGACAGCGAAGGCGGCGGCGGCCCGCCAGGTGTCGGTGGGGAGGCGGCGCAGGTCGATCAGCGCGAAGCGCCAGGGGAGCAGATCGCCGCAGAGCCGCTCGTGCTCGAACAACGGCGTCGCGAGGGCCTCGGCGAGGCGCTCGACGCGGGGCCGACGACGCAGGGCAGCGTCGACGGCGGCGTCGATGGCGGCACGGGCGGCGGCCTTCGCCTCGCGGGCGCGCTTGCGCAGGCTCGTGCGGGACTCGCGCCGCGGGCGCGCGGCGACGACCCCGCCGGTGGACGTGGGGATGGGCATGGTGATGACCGTGACGTCGTCGACGACGACGCGTGACCGTCAGGGCGTGGCCCTGCGGGGTGTGGTGGCGTGGGGTGGGGTCAGGCGCCCGCGCGCGAGGCGCGGCGGGCGATGCATGCACGTGGCATCGGTACCTCCGGCGTCAAACAGGTCGAACAGGCGCGCTGCAGACGGCGCCGTCGGCAGCGGCATTCATCGCCTTCGGGATCGATCGGATCGAATGCGCGCTCAGAGGCTGACGCGAATTCGCACCCCGAAGGGTGCGAAATGCGTCAGCCTCTGAGGTTCTGTGTGGGGCTCCGCCCCACACCCCGAAGAGATTCAGGGCTGACACACAATCTCAAAGCCGATTCTGCGTCAGCCCTTCAGTGCGCGCCGGCGACGACGCGGCCGGCGCGGATGACCGTGCGGGCGAGGGTCTCGCCCCAGCGGTAGACGAGGGCAAATGGCGAGGTCGCGTCGAGCACGACGAGGTCGGCGCGCTGACCGACGGCGATGTCGCCACGATCATGCAGGCCGAGGGCGCGGGCGCCGCCCACGGTCATGGCGATGAGGGCCTCGTCGGCGCTCAGACCGCACTGGGTGACGGCGAGGCCGCCGGCGAGCGCGAGGTCGCCACACATGGCGGTGCCGGGGTTGAGGTCGGTTCCGATGGCGAGGGTGCAGCCGGCGTCGGCGAGCAGGCGCCCGGGGATGGGCCGCTGACCCCGCAGGAAGACCTGGGCCGTGGCAAGGATCTCGGCGACGACACCGGCCCGTGCGAGGGCGCTCGCGTCGTCGGCGGTGATGAACTCGAGGTGGCCGGCGCTGCGGGCGCGCAGCTCGGCGGCGAGGCGGGCGCCCCCCTGCCACGAGAGCTGCTCGGCGTGGACGACGGCGGCGAGGCCGCGAGCCTGCCCGGCGACAAGCAGCCGGCGGGCGTCGTCGACGGAGAAGGCGCCGCGCTCGACGAAGACGTCGCAGGCGTCGGCGAGGCCCGCGTCGGCGACGGCCGGGATGAGCTCGCGGATGATGGTGTCGACCCAGGCGGAGGCATCGGCTGCCTCGGGGGGCACGGCGTGGGCGGCCAGCAGCGTGGTGCGGACGTCGACGTCGGCCTCGTCTCCGGCGAGCCGCGCGGCCCGCAGCATCTTCAGCTCGTCGTCGACCGTGAGGCCGTAGCCGCTCTTCACCTCGACGGTGGTCACGCCGCGGGCCCGCATCGCGGCGAGGCGGGCGGCCGTGAGGGCGGCGAGCTCGTCGACGCTGGCGGCCCGCACGGCCCGCATCGTGGCGCGGATGCCGCCGCCGGCGGCCGCGATCTGGAGGTAGTCCTCGCCGCGGGCCCGACGGGCGAACTCGTCGGCGCGGTCACCGGCGAAGACGGCGTGGGTGTGGCAGTCGATGAGGCCGGGCAGGACGGCGCGCCCGCCGACGTCGATGACCGCCGCGCCAGCCGGCAGCGTCGACAGCGACGCGCGGGGGCCGACGTGGTCGATGCGGCCGTCGACGACGACGATGGCGAGGCCGCGGGCGTCATCGGCGGTGACGAGGCCGACGCCGCCGCCGCGCATGGTGCAGAGGGCGCCGATGCCCTCGAGGACGAGGGGGCGCTCGCTCATGGGGCGTCGGTCGGGGGGCGCTGGTGCAGGCCACCGCTGGTGGCGAGCTTCTTCAGCCCCGGCGAGAGGTGGACGACGTTCTTGCTGTCGACGACGACGACCTCGACGCCCTTGTGCCGCGCCGCGAGGGCGAGGCCGTCCTTCGCGCCGAGGACGAAGATGGCCCGGGCCAGGCACTTGGCGGTCAGGGCATCGCCGCCAAGGACGGTGACGCTGCGGACCTTGCGGGCCGGCTCCCCGCTGCGCGGGTCGAGCAGGCGATGCTGGCGGACGTCGTCGACGAAGAACGCGCCGTCGGTGTCGACCGCCGTCATGATCGCGCCGCCCAGGGCGCTCGATCCGGCGATGGTGAGAAACGGGCCGGTGGCGCGCGGGTCCTGCAGGCCGACAATCCACGGGCCGGCGTCCTTCTCGCCGTGAAAGACGACGTCGCCGGCGCTCGAGAGCACGAAGCCGGTGGCGCCGCGCTCGATGAGGGCCCCGCGGGCGCGGTCGAGGGCGTAGCCACGGGCGACGGCGGCGACGTCGAGGCGGGCGCCCTTCGTCTTGAGGCGGGCCGTGCGCTTCACGGCGTCGAGCTGCAGCTGGTCGACGCCGACGACGGCGCGCCTCGCCTTCAGCAGGGCCGGCAAAGGCAGGATGCGCCGGTCGCCGTCGGTGGTGGCGGCGTCGGACCACAGCTCGTCGTACGCGGCAGCGCTCGGATCGAAGGCCCCCTTCGACAGCTTCGCGACCCGGGCGACCTCGACGAGGACGGCGAAGACCTCGGGCTCGATGGTCCGCGCCGGGCCGCCGGCGTCGTCGATGAGCGCGGCGATGGCGGGGCCGGCGCTGGCGAACAGGCGCTCGACGCGCAGGATCTCGTCGAAGGCGGCGGTGGCGGCGGCCTCGCGGTCGACGGTGGGCGGGGCCACCAGCACGAGGTCGACGACGGCGGTGCCGATGAGCCGGCTGTGGCGTGTGGGCGCCTTCGCGTCGGGCGTGGCCGGCGGCGTCGCCGGGGGAGGCGGCGGCGGCGCGGGCTCGCCGACGGCGGTGGGGGCCGGGGGCGCCGTCGTCGCCGACGCCCCGTCGACAGGGGCGCCAGGCGACTGCCCGGCGAGGAGGACACCGACGAGGACGCCGCACCAGCTCATGGAGGGCCCTTAGCACATCGACGGTGGGCGAGCAGGGCCCCGATGGTGATCGCGCGCTCCGCGCTGTGATGGACCGGAGTCACCCGCTGCCGCGGGTGATCGCCGTCGACGAAGGCGGCGCGACTTGCCGCCGGATCGGGGAATCGCCTACACCCTAGAGGAGCACCCCGGTCCATCCCTGATGGACATGACTCCCGGACGGTCCCCAATGAGCCAGCCCGACACCCTCGTCGCGAAGATTGCCTCCCTGCAGAACCGGCAGCGCTATCAGGAACTCCACTGGGAGGGCTCGTTCGAGGACTACCTCCAGATCGTTCGCAAGGATCCCCGCGTCTGCCGCACCGCCTTCCAGCGCGTGCACGACATGGTCGTCTCGTACGGGCGCCACGAATACATCGACAGCAAGAAGAAGGTCGTCCACTACCCCTTCTTCGACGACCCCATCGACCACGGCAAGGACGCCATCTTCGGCCTCGACATCCCGCTGATGCGGATGGTGAACGTGCTGAAGTCGGCCGCGATGGGCTACGGCACCGAGAAGCGCGTCATCCTGCTGCACGGCCCCGTCGGCTCGTCGAAGTCGACGATCGCGCGGCTCATGAAGAAGGGCCTCGAGCACTACTCCCACACCGACGACGGCCGCCTCTACACCTTCGACTGGCACATCCCGAAGGACCTCGCCCACATCTCGGGCGGCGCCGAGGTCTTCCCCGACCCCATGAACGAGGACCCCCTCAAGCTCATCCCGTCGGAGATGCGCAAGGAGGCCTTCGCCGCCCTCGAGCTCGCCGGCGTCGACGGCGCCCCGCTGCGCATCAAGGGTGAGCTCAACCCGGCCAGCCGCTTCATCTTCAAGCTCCTCATGGAGCACTACAAGGGCGAGATCGGCAAGGTGCTCTCGCACGTGCGCGTGAAGCGCCTGCTGCTCTCCGAGAAGGACCGCCGCGGTATCGGCACCTTCCAGCCCAAGGATGAGAAGAACCAGGACAGCACCGAGCTGACCGGCGACATCAACTACAGAAAGATTGCGGAGTTCGGTTCGGACTCCGACCCGCGCGCCTTCAATTTCGACGGCGAATTCTGCGTCGCCAACCGCGGCGTCATTGAGTTCATCGAAATCCTCAAGCTCGACGTCGCCTTCCTCTACGACCTCCTCGGCGCGACGCAGGAGCACAAGATCAAGCCGAAGAAGTTCGCGCAGACCGACATCGACGAGGTGATCATCGGTCACACGAACGAGGCCGAGTACAAGAAGCTGCTCTCCAACGAGTTCATGGAGGCGCTGCGCGACCGCACGGTGAAGATCGACGTCCCCTACATCACGAAGCTGACGGAGGAGATCAAGATCTACAAGAAGGACTACAACAACCAGACCATCAAGGGGAAACACATCGCGCCCCACACCATCGAGATGGCGGCGATGTGGGCGGTGCTGACGCGCCTCGAGGAGCCCAAGGGTCACAACCTCACGATCCTGCAGAAGTTGAAGCTCTACGACGGCAAGAGCCTGCCCGGCTACACCGAGGACTCGGTGAAGGAGCTGCGAAAGACCGCGGGCCGCGAGGGTATGGAGGGCATCTCCGCCCGCTACGTGCAAGACAAGATCAGCAACGCCCTCGTCAGCGACAAGAGCGAGTCGAGCATCAACCCCTTCCTCGTCATCAACGAGCTCGAGAGCGGTCTGCGCACGCACTCCCTCATCACCAATGAGGAGCAGCGCAAGCGCTACATCGAGCTGCTGCAGGTGGTGCGGCAGGAGTACGAGGAGATCGTGAAGAACGAGGTGCAGCGCGCCATCTCCGCCGACGAAGACGCCATCGCCAAGCTCTGCGCGAACTACATCGACAACATCAAGGCCTACACCCAGAAGGAGCGGGTGCGGAACAAGTACACGGGCCAGGATGAGGAGCCCGATGAGCGCCTCATGCGCAGCATCGAGGAGAAGATCGACATCCCCGAGAGCCGCAAGGACGCCTTCCGTCGCGAGATCATGAACTTCATCGGCGCCCTCGCCGTCGACGGCAAGAAGTTCGACTACCGGACGAACGAGCGCCTGCACCGCGCCCTCGAGCTCAAGCTCTTCGAGGACCAGAAGGACACCATCAAGCTCACGACGATGGTGAGCAACGTGGTGGACCGCGAGACGCAGGAGAAGATCGACATCGTCAAGCAGCGGCTCATCAAGAACTACGGCTACAACGAGGAGTCCGCCACCGACGTGCTCAACTTCGTCGCGAGCATCTTTGCCCGCGGTGACACGAAGGGCACGAAGTAGTCGGGGCCCACGGGAGCGGCGCCACCGGCCCGCTCCCGTCGTCGCCGTCACGCTACCGCCTGGAACTGCCCCGGAGTGTCGCCATGAGCCTGCGCATCCAGAACGACCATGCCCGGTTCAAGGACATCGTCCGTGGACGCATCAAGCAGAACCTGAAGAGCTACATCAAGAAGGGTGAGCTCATCGGCAAGCAGGGCAAGGACACCATCACGATCCCGGTGCCCCGCATCGACCTGCCGCACTTCCGCTTCGGCGACAAGTCGCAGGGCGGTGTCGGGCAGGGGCAGGGGCAGCCCGGCGATCCGGTGCAGGGTGACCCCCAGGACGGCGACGGCAGCGGCAAGCCCGGGCAGGAGGCCGGCGAGCACGGCCTCGACGTCGACCTCACCCTCGACGAGCTCGCCGACATGCTCGGCGAGGAGCTGCAGCTGCCCCGCATCGAGCCCAAGGGCAGCGAGCTCGTCACCCAGCGCATCAAGTACACCGGCATCAACACGGTCGGTCCCGACTCGCTCAAGCACTTCAAGCGCACCTACAAGCAGGCGCTGCGTCGACAGCTGGCGATGGGCAGCTACGACCCGAAGAACCCCGTCATCGTCCCCATCCGCGACGACCGCCGCTTCCGCACCTGGAAGGTCGAACAGAAGCCGCAGGCGAACGCCGTCATCATCTACATGATGGATGTGAGCGGCTCGATGGGCGACGAGCAGAAGGAGATCGTCCGCATCGAGAGCTTCTGGCTCGACGCGTGGCTGCGCCGCAACTACGACGGCCTCGAGAGCCGCTACATCATCCACGACGCCGTCGCGAAGGAGGTCGACAAGGACACCTTCTTCCACACCCGCGAGAGCGGCGGCACGATGATCAGCTCGGCCTATCGCCTGTGCGCCGACATCATCGAGAAGGACTACCCCGTCGATCAGTGGAACATCTATCCGTTCCACTTCTCCGACGGCGACAACTGGTCCATCGACGACACGCGCACCTGCATCGGCCTGCTGCGCGACCGCATCCTGCCGGCGAGCAACCAGTTTTCCTACGGCCAGGTCGAGTCGCCCTACGGCAGCGGCCAGTTCATCAAGGACCTCGCCGAGCAGCTCGGCAAGCACGAGAAGATGAGCCTGTCCGAGATCAAGGACAAGGACGCCATCTACGGCTCCATCAAGGACTTCCTGGGGCGTGGCCGATGAGCGCCGGCGACGCCGGCGCGGGCAGCAGTGCCGGATTCTCGACCCGGCTTGAGGGCCAGAAGGCCGAACACCCGACGCTGATCATCCTGCAAGCCGTCGGTGTCTTCTCGCTCATCCTCCAGCTGGGCCTCGCGGCCCGCATGTTCGAGACGAGCAGCTATCCCTTCGTCAGCACCACCATCGTCGCGGACCTGCTCGCCTCCGTCGTGGGCGCCGTCGGCCGCGCGTTGCCGGTCGCGCCGCTCACGGCCGTTCAGCTGGCCGCGTTTCTCGTGGTCATGATTCCTGCGCTGGTGTTCGAGGTCGCTCGACATGCCAGCGGTCGGCCCGTGTCGCGCTCGACGAGACTGATGCGGATCGCGGTGTGGTGCATGCCGTTCATGACCTGCACCGCCATCTACGGGCGCGCTGTGCACTACTGCATGTTTCTGCAGGTTGAACGACCGACCCACCTCATCAGCTGCTTCTACTGAACCACCTGCTCGCGAGTTGTCGCCATGCCGAAGAAGCTCCCCACCGAGTACCGCGAGATGCAGCTCAAGATCGAAGCCGAGGCGCGCGCGCTCGGCCTCGACATGTTCGAGACCTCCTACGAGATGCTCGACTACGACGAGATCAACATGGTCGCGTCGTACATGGGCTTCCCGGTGCGCTACCCCCATTGGAAGTGGGGCATGGAATACGAGCGCATGAGCAGGTCGTACGAGTACGGCCTGCACAAGATCTACGAGATGGTCATCAACAACGACCCCTGCTACGCGTACCTGCTCGAGAGCAACGCCGTCGTCGACCAGAAGCTCGTCATGTGCCACGTCTGCGGCCACAACGACTTCTTCAAGAACAACTTCACCTTCCAGCACACGAACCGGAAGATGATCGACGAGATGGCGAACCACGCCACCCGCATCCGTCGCTACATCGACTGGTTCGGCGTCGACGTCGTCGAGAGCTTCGTCGACAAGTGCCTCAGCATCGACAACCTCATCGACGTCGACTCGCCCTACATCATGCGCAAGCGCAAGGAGGCCGAGGCCGCCCCGACGGATGAGCCCCTGGACCGCAAGCGCGCTCTCGGCCTGCTGCCGACGAACCGCGAGTACATGGAGCGCTACATCAACCCCGACGCCTTCGTCGCGAGCCAGAAGAAGAAGCTCGAGGAGGAGCAGAAGCGCGAGAAGAAGTTCCCGTCGCAGCCGGAGCGGGACGTCATGCAGTTCCTCCTGGAGCACGCGCCGCTGGAGCGCTGGCAGGCCGACGTCATGGATATGCTGCGCGAGGAGGCCTACTACTTCGCGCCCCAGGGCATGACGAAGATCATGAACGAGGGCTGGGCCAGCTACTGGCACTGCAAGCTGATGACCGAGAAGGTCATGGACAGCTCCGAGGTCATCGACTTCGCCGACAAGAACGCCGGCGTGATGGCGACGTCGCGGCAGTCGCTGAATCCCTACGCCCTCGGCCTCGCCCTCTATCGCGACATCGAGGACCGCTGGAACCGGGGCCGCTTCGGCAAGGAGTGGAACGAGTGCGACGACATGGCCGAGCGTCGTCGCTGGGACAAGCAGACGGGGCTGGGCCGCGAGAAGCTGTTCCAGGTCCGCCAGATCTACTCGGACCTCACCTTCATCGATGAGTTCTTCACCGTCGACTTCTGCCGGGAAAACGGCTTCTTCGCCTACGAGTACGACAAGAAGAAGCGCACGTTCCTCGTCGACACCCGGGAGTTCGCGGCGGTGAAGCAGAAGCTGCTGCAGCAGCTCACCAACTTCGGCCAGCCCATCATCGCGGTCATCGACGGCAACTTCGAAAACCGCGCCGAGCTGCTCCTCGAGCACACCCACGAGGGCGTCGACCTCGACGTGCAGTACACGAACGAGACGCTGCGCAACGTGCAGGCCATCTGGACCCGGCCCGTGCACCTCATCACGAAGGTCGAGAACCGGAAGGTCCTCTACACCTGCGACGGCAAGAGCCTCACCGAAAAGACGATCTCCTGAGCGCCCACAGCGCGACGCTCAGCGGGCCTTGTCGTCGACGTGCAGGGCCTGCTGGGCGTCGGCCCAGCGGATGGAGCCGAAGGCCATCGCCGCGAGGCCCAGCACCGCCACGCCGACGGTGCTGGCGGCGTGCAGCAGCACCGCCGAGACCACCGCCGGAAAGACCGCGACGCCGCTCACCGTGAGGCCGAGCTTCGCGAAGGCGTGGAAGTTGCCGACGTTGCCCGGGGGCGCCGGCAGCATCACGCCGATGACGAGGAAGCACAGGCAGACGAAGCCGGCGAGGACGGAGGCCTCCGGGGCGACGCCGACGACGATGGCGGCGGTGCCGAGGGCGTTGAGGACCCAGTAGAGGACCGACAGGCCCACGTAGGCGGCGATGTCGCCCGGGCCCCGGAAGCAGCGCAGCCCGTCGAGGAAGCCGCCCACCATGCCGGCAAGGCGCTCGGCGAGGCCGGCGCTGACGACGCCGACGACGCGGCGCAGGAGCCCGAGGGTGAGGTCGCGGGCCAGCATCGCCCCGACGAGGCCGACGACGGCGCCGCCGAAGAAGACGAGGGCGCTGACGCCGCCGGCGCGGACCCAGGCGGGCCACTCAAACGGCGAAAACAGCAGCAGCACGCCGAACATCGCCGTCGCGACGAGGCCGTCGATGACCCGCTCGAGGGCGGTGGCGGCGAGGCCCGCCGACGCCGACATGATGCCCCGCCGGGCGCACAGGTTCGGCCGCAGGAACTCGCCGAGCCGGAAGGGCAGGAAGAACACGGCGGCGAAGGCGAGGCCGTTGATCGTGAGGGCGTCACGCCACCCCGGCGTCCGCGTCGTGAGGCCACGCACCTGCAGGCGCCAGCGCTCGACGCGCAGCAGGGCCTGCACGACGAAGAGCCCGAAGAAGACGCCCCAGGACCAGGCCGGCACCCGCAGCGTGGCGTCGACGATGGCGTCGAGGGAGAGGGCCTCGCCCTCGGCGCCGTCCTTCACCCCGCGGAACGCAAACCACAGGCACACGGCGCCGACGACGACGCTGATCACGAGCTGGCGGATGCGCGCGGCGCGGCCGGCGCTCATGGAAAGACCCGGCTGGCGGGCAGGTCGTCGAGGATCGCGCGCGGGGCGCCCACCGTGAGGCGCTCGAGGACCTCGGCGGACACGAGGCGTCGGGCGGCGGCGCGGCCGGCGACGATGTTGTCGGCGACGTCCTGCGCGCGGTGGCAGTCGCCGGCGAGGACGGCGACGACGCCACGCTTCAGCAGCTTCTCGGCGGCCTTCTGCTGGCGGGCGTTGTAGGCGCCGGCGAGGGAGCCGAGGTTCACCTGCACGAGGTGGCCGGCGTCGACGAGGCGGTCGACGAGGTCGTCGTCGTCGCAGAGGTAGGGGAAGCGCTCGACGTGGGCGAGCAGGACCTTGAAGCCGCGCTTGCGGATGCGCCCGAGCAGACCAAAGAGGTCGACGGGCGGTCCGAGGTACGGCGTCTCGACGAGGACCCAGCGCGAGCTGCCGTAGGGCACGAGCCGCTCGTGGAAGTCGTCGGCGCCAAAGACGGCGTCGTCGACGTAGTGCTCGGCCCCCTGCACGACGGCGAGGCCGGCCTCGCCGGCGACGTCGCGGGCCCGGGCGAGGTTGTCGGCGACGACGCGGGCGTCGTTGATCCAACCCTTGTCGGGGCGGATGTGGGAGGTGCACGCAAACGTCGTCACGCCGGCGGCGACGAGCGCGTGGGCGAGGCGCAGGCTCTCCTCGCGATCGAAGGGGCCGTCGTCGACGCCCCAGACGATGTGGCCGTGCAGGTCGATCATGAGGAGCGCTCGGCGGCGAGGCGGGCCTTGAGGGCGGCGAGGTCGTCTTCGATGCGCTGGGCCGTGGTCTTTGCCGGCGCGACCTCGACGGCGACGACGGGGGCGGCGGCGGCGGCCGGCGCGGCCTGGGGACCGATGGCCTGCCAGTGGGTCACCGTCGTCTGGGTGCCCGTGAGCGGGGCCACCTCGGCGAGGGCGTCGGCGAGGCCGCGGGCCGGCTGCAGCAGGGCCTCCTGCACGGCGAGCCCCCGGGTCGCGAGGCCGGCGTCGTCGCGCAGCAGCCGGTCGAGGGCGGCGGCGAGCTGGAGCGTGCCGGGAATCTCCTCGAGGACGTGGCTGTCCCGCAGCGCCGCGAGCAGCGGCTGGCCGCGCGGCGACGTCGACGGCACCCCGCCTACCGCGACGCGCGAGCTCGCCGCGAGCAGCAGCTCGTCCCACGAGAGGGCGCCGACGACGAGGTCGGCCGCGACGATGGCCGACGACATCGCGTCGGGGCCGGCGGCGAGGAAGGCCGTCACGCCGTGGCGCTCGGCGAGCGCCCGCAGCCGACGGATCGTGGGCTCGTCGTCGTCGCCGACGAGCACGAGGGTGCCCGCCTCCCCCTTGAGCTGCAGCTGCAGGAGGGTCCGCTCGAGGTCCGTCGACAACGATGACGTGCGGCGGAGGTCGATGGCGACGACGCGGCCGCTGACGCCGCGCTCGGCCTTCTCGGTCTCGCGGGCCGGGCCCACACAGGCGAGCCGGACGACGTGGACGGGGGGCTGCCGCGGGGCCTTGTGTACGGCGTCACGGACGGCGGCGAGCTGGCCGGCGCCCGGCACGAAGATGGCGTCGTAGCGGGCGAGGTGGCGCGGTGACGACGCTGGATCCACCACGACGGCGACGTGGACGCGGGCCGGGGCGAGGCGGGGATCCGGGGCGACGGCGCTGCCGTCGGCGGCCGGGAACCACAGGGCCGCGTCGGCGCGGGGGGCGCCATCGGGGACGCTGTCGTGGGCCTGCTGGCGCGTCACGACGCCCTGGGCGGCGAGGGCGTCGGCGAGGCCCCGGGCGAGGCGGTCGACGGCGTCGCCGAAGCCGCCGGAGGTGCCGGGCAGGACGAGACGAAGGCGGGCGATGGCGCGCGTCATGACGACGACGTGATAGCAGCCCGGCGGGCGCTGTCACCCGCCTCCCGATCCCGCCGCAACACGGTCAGCGGTCGTGCATCGTATGTCTGTTGGACGCCGCTCTTGCGGCATTGGAGACCGCCATGCGCCCCGTCACCATCTACGTCACGACCTACTGCCCCTACTGCGTTCGGGCCAAGAGCATCCTGAAGCAGCACCAGGTGCCCTACACCGAGATCGACGTCACGGGCGACGACGAGAAGCGCCGCTGGCTGGTGGAGGCCACCGGCCAGCGTACCGTGCCGCAGATCTTCTTCGGCGACGATTCCATCGGCGGCTGCAGCGACCTCGAGGAGGTCGTGAAGCGGGGCGAGCTGTCGGCGCGCCTCGCCGGCTGACTACTTGAAGAGCAGCTGCATCGGGTTCTCGCGGACCTCCTTCACGACGGCCTTCACGTCGTCGGTGAAGGCGTCGTCCTGCAGCAGGCGGCCCGCGCCCTTCTTCTCGTCGATGAGCCCGAGCACCCGATCGGCGCGCCGCGCGGCGGCGTCGAGGGAGCGCAGCGTGACACCGAGGTCTCGCGCCAGCTGACGCTGGGTGTCGACGTCGCCGACGGGGCCGGTCTCGAGCTTCGTCAGCAGGGCCTGCGTCTGCTGCGCGAGGCGCCGGACGTCGCCGAGGGTCGCGCCGACGCCGGCGGCGAGCAGCTCGTCCTCGAGGGCCCGGGTGGAGGCGAGCACCGGCGGCAGGGCCTGCAGGGTCTGCTTGAGGGCGCCGCCGTCGCCGATGCCCGTCCGGGCGCCCCGCACGAGGGCGCGCACGTCGGCGATCAGCTCACGCATCGCCGTGAGGTCGCCGTCGACGGCCTTGCGCGCGTCGTCGTCGGCGAGGATGGCGGCGAGGGCCTGCACGAGGGACGACGTCGCCGTCATGAGGTTCTGCAGCTCCGGCGATGACGGCAGCAGGGCGTCGGCCCGCTCGAGCAGCGCGCTCGCGCGCGGCAGCAACAGGTCCGCCCGGGCGAGGGTGACGCCGTCGACGCGGGCGCCGTCGGCGAGGGGCTTGCCCTTCGCCGGCGCCATGTCGAGGTAGTGCTCGCCGAGGACGCCGAGGGTCGTCACGAAGAAGCGGGTCTGCTCCGTGAGCAGGTGGGCCACGCGTCCGTCGACGCGGGCCTTCACCCGCACCATGGCCTCCGGACCGGCGACGGGGTCGCGCCCCGCGAGCAGCTCGACGTCCTCGACGACGCCGACGACGACGCCGGCGAGGCGCACCGAGGCGCCCGGCTTGATGGGGCCGCAGAAGGCGAAGTCGACGTCGACGCGCGGTCCGGACAGGATCCGCAGCGGCCCGGTGAGGGCGACGGCCCCGACGAAGATGGCGATGGCGACGAGCAGCACGGCGCCGACGCGGACGGCGCGGGCCCGATCCGACAGCTCGCGCTGCATCGGCGCGACGAGGAGGGGCTCGGGGGGCGGAGGTGACGTCGTCGTCATGCGGCCTCGCGGAGGGTGTGCAACCCGCCGTCCTCGACGCGCAGCAGCCGGCAGCCGGCCACGGCGCCGAGGCGGTCGATGGTGCGGGGATGGTGGGTGATCACGATGAGGGCGGCCTCGCCGGCGGCGTGCACGAGAGCGTCGCCGACGTCATCGACGTCGACGGGATCGAGTCCGGTGGTGGGCTCGTCGACGATCAGCACGCCGGGGCGCAGCACGAGCGCCCGCCCCAGCGCGACGCGGCGGGCCTGCGCCGGCGACAGCGTGCCGGCGGGACGCTGCAGCAGGGCATCGAGGCCGAGGGCACCGATGACCTCGTCGATGCGGCGCAGCACGGCCTCGCGCGGCCCGCCGCGGGCGAAGGCGAAGAAGCCAAGGTTCTCCAGCACGGTGCGGTCCTCGAGCAGCGCCGGGTCCTGGTGCACGAACACGAGCGGCGGCACGTGGACGACGACGTCGCCATGGCTGCGCGGGATGAGTCCGGCGACGGCCTTGAACAGGACGCTCTTGCCGGCGCCCGAGCGCCCGACCACGACGGTGACGCTGCGGGGCGCGAAGGTGGCCGTGACGTCGTCGACGATCACGCGACCACCAAGGGCGACGCCGACGCCGGTCAGGGTGAGGGCCGCCGGCGTCATGCGAGGTACCAGCCGACGTCGAACGCGAGGTTCGCGCCGAGGGTGAGCAGGGTGCCGAGGACGACGCCGCGGGTCACGGTGACGCCGAGCTCGGCCGGGCGGGCCGGCAGCATCGCGGCGCCGACGGCACCGACGGCGACGCAGCCACCAAACACGAGGCACTTGCCGACGAGCAGCAGCAGCAACGGCGCCGTCACCACCTCCGGGTGCAGGAACGTGAAGGGGTTGATGCCGGAGCGCCCGAGCATCACGAGGACGCCGGCGGCCTCCCAGCCGACGAGGGCGAGCATGGCGAGGGCCACGGTGCCGGGGGGCAGGGCCAGCACCATCGGCGCGATGCGGGTGCGCCACGGATGCGCGCCAGCGACGAGGAGGGCGTCGAAGGTGTCGTCGCTGCGCAAGGTCGCAAGCTCGGCGGTGAAGCCGGCGCCGACGCGCAGCGCCAGCACGAGGGCGACGATGAGGGGACAGAACTCCTGGAGGCCGAGGACGGGGTATTCGACGCCGACGAAGCTCTGGTCGCCCAGCAGGCGCATCGCCTGTCGGCCGGCCTGGTCGGCCATCGCGGCCCCGATCCCCGAGACGGCCACGAGCACGAGCAGCAGCGAGCCCACGACGACCTCGTCGAGGCGGCGCCATACGAGGGGCAGGATCCCGGGCCTCATCCGGCGCTCCCGAGCAGCGACGCGATGAGGTTGACCGTGACGATGCCGCACGCGCTCACCACGCTGCCGCCGTAGACGGCCGCGCCGACGTCGCCGGCGCCCCGTCGATCCGACAGCCACAGCGACAGGCCGGCGTGCGTCGTCGCGAGGCCCACCGTCAGGCCGAACAGCGACATGCGCGCGAGCCCCTCGAGCAGGATGTCGGCCTCGACATACTCGATGACCGACCACGCGCTGATAACGACGCTCTGGCCCCCCAGCACCGCGGCAAAGAGGAAGGCGACGACGAGCATCACGAGGGCGGCGGGCGGGTACAGGGCGAGGGAGATGACGACGAGGGCGACGACCCGCGGCGCCGTCACGAGCCGGGCCGGATCGAGCCCGAGGGCGCAGATGGCGTCGAGCCGCTCTCTCGCTGCGAGCACGGCGGTCTCGGCGGCGTTGCGGGTCCCGAGGCGGGCCGCGAGGGCGAAGGCGAGGAGCGTCGGGCCGACGTCGCGAAACGCCGACATCGCGGCGGCCCAGCCAAAGACGTCGGTGGCGGCGTAGCGCGTGAGATAGGTGAGCCCCTGCAGGCCGACGATGCCGCCGATCACGACGCTGCCGACCGCCACCGTGGGCGCCACGTCCCGCAGGCCCTCGTCCACGAGGCGCAGGGTCTCGCGACGGTCAAAACGTCCCGTGACGACGAGGCGCAGCACCTCGAGCGCCCGCAGGAACAGCCCGCCGGTGCCGGCAAAGACCCGCTCCGTCGTCGACGTCATGGTGCGAGCACCACGGGCAGGGGGCGGGGAGAAAACGGCGCCGGCAGCGCCGATGGCGACACCGTTCGGGCCGTGCCGTCGAGCCCGAGCCAGACCGCACGGGTGGTAAGGGGCGCGATCACGTCGACGTCCGGCGACGCGATGAGCATGGCCGCGTCGGCTGCCAGCTCGACGATGGCGGCCCACACCTCGCGGGCCGTCCCGGGGTCGAGGCCGGCGGTCGGGTCGTCGAGCAGCAGCGTCGCCGGCGCGCGGACGAGCGCGCGCGCCACCGTCACCCGACGACGCTGCCCACCCGACAGCGTCGCTGGCGTCCGCGCCTCGAGCCCCGCGAGCCCGAGCCGGGCCAGCAGCAGGCGGGCCCGCACGCGGGCGGCGTCGCTGTCGTCGCCGACGACAACGTTGTCGAGCACGCTGCGATCGAGCTCGAGGCCGTCGCGGGCGAAGACGACGCCACACGGACGATCGACGCGCGCGCGGCCGCCGACGACGACGCGCGGACGGACGCCGGCGAGAGCCTGCAGCAGGAGGCTCTTGCCGCTGCCGGAGCGGCCCGTCACGAGGACGCGCTCGCCAGCGGCCACGGTGACGTCGACAGGCCCGAGCCGACGGTCGCCGGCCTGCAGCACGAGCCCCTCGACGGCGATGCTCACGGCGGGCCCTGGCCGGCGGCGCCGCTGTTTGCGTCGTCGCGGAGCTGACGGAGACGACGGCCAAAGAGCCGGCGCAGGGTGACGCGCGGCAGCCTGCCCCCGGTGATGTACCAGGCGAACGCGACACCGAAGAGGCCGCCGGCAGCGCCGAAGGCGAGCATCGCGAGCAGCCCCGCGCGAGCCTCGGTGAGGCCTGCGACGTCGAGGGTGACAAAGCCTGCGAGCACGAGGGCGCCGGCGAGGATGCCGCCGAAGATGCTCATGCTCATGCCGCGCAGGGTGGTGTTGAGCGTGTCGAGGGCCTCGGAGCGGACGGCCACCTGCACCTGGCCTCGCTCGAAGTCGAGGAGGACCTGGCCGAGCTGGACGGGCAGCTCCTGCACGACGAAGGCGAGCTGCAGCGCCGACTTCAAGCCGCCGCCCTGCAGGTTGCGGGGGTCCAGTCTGGTGCGCAGCAGATCCTCAGCGCGTGTCCCGATGGTGCGCGACGGGTCGAAGCGCGGATGCAACGCCCGCACGATGCCATCGATGGAGAGCGACGCCTTCGAGAGAATGGCCAGCTCGCGCGGCAGACGGATGCCGAAGCGCGTCGACAGATCGACCAGATCCGAAAACAGCGCCGCTGTCGGGAGGTCTTCGATCGTGAGTCCGAAGTAGCGGTCCATGAGTCGCGACACGGCCGCCCGGAACGGGGCGAGGGCGACGCGGCCGTCGGCATCACCGACCCGCATCACCAACCTCGCGGTGGTGTCGACGTCGCGCACACTCAGGGCGATGAGCAACATGAGCAGGCGGTCCTGCAGCTCCCCCGCGACCTGGCCGACAAGACCGAAGTCGATGAACGCAATGTTGTCGTCGCGGTCGACGAGGATGTTGCCGGGGTGCGGGTCGCCGTGGAACAGGCCGTCGACGAAAGCGTGGTCGAAGGCCACTTCGATGAGACGCTCGACGACGCGCTGGGCCCGCGCCGGATCCGATGCGAGCTCGGTGATCCGGACGCCATGGATGCGCTCCATGACGAGGACCGTTCGACCGGAGAGCTCGGGCACGAGAAATGGGATGTGGACGCCTGGGCGATCGGCATTCCGCCGATCAAAGGCTTCGAGGTTCTTCGCCTCGCGACGGAAATCGAGTTCGCCCTGCAGCGCGTCGCGAAACTCCGTGACGAGGTCGACGGCGCGATAGGCACGCGCCTCCTCAACGACACGCTCGAGCAGCTGTGCCAGCACGACGAGCAGCTCACTGTCACGGGTGACGGCGTCGTCGATGCCGGGGCGCTGCACCTTCACGACGACATCGCGGCCATCGGGCAGCGTCGCAGCGTGGACCTGGGCCATCGACGCCGACGCGAGCGGCGTGGGGTCGAAGGTCTTGAAGCGGCGGGCGAGAACCTCGTCGGCAGGCTCACCCCAGGCGGCACCGAGGATGCGTCGGACGTCCTCGAGGGGGAATGGTGGCACCTGGTCCTGCAGGCGCGAGAGGCAGGTGATGAAGTCGGGGGGCAGAAGGTCGGCGCGCGTCGACAGGATCTGACCGAGCTTCACGAAGGTGGGGCCGAGCTCCTCGAGCACGGCCGTGAAGCGCTCGGCGACCGGTCGACGCCGCAGCGCCTCGTCGTCGTCGCCGGCGAAGGCGCGCACGACGGGAATGGTCTTCATCGTCGGCGCGAAGCCGTGCCGCCCCAGCACGGCCGCGATGGCCGCGAGGCGGGAGAGCGCCGTGGACGAGGAGGCGGACATGGCCGGACGTTGGCAGCGGGACCGCCGGGTCGCGAGTTTCCGGCCGGGACGCACCCGGGGTGGGGACTGCTCCCACCGTGCTTCCACCGCAGTCCAATGCGGCCAGGCGATGGCAACGGCGCCGCCGTCGGCGGCGTTGACGTCGACGGAACGCTGGCGTCACCTTCGCCCCTCGCGGCAGCGGCGACGCCCTGGCGATCGCTACCGGCCGGTGCGAGGAGGCGTCGTGGCAGGTGAGCGCATCTACATCGCCATCGCGGGCAACATCGGCGCGGGCAAGTCGACCCTCGTGGAGTTCCTCACCAGCACCTACGGCGTGGCGCCGTTCTTCGAGCCCAACGACGAGAACCCGTACCTCTCGGACTTCTACCAGGACATGAACGCCTGGGGCTTCCACAGCCAGGTCTTCTTCCTTGCCCACAAGTTCCGTATCCACCAGGAACTCGACAAGACGCCCGGCATCGTCGTGCAGGACCGCACCATCTACGAGGACGCCGAGATCTTCGCGACGGCGCTGCATCGCAGCCGGCGCATGACGGATCGCGACTGGAAGACCTACGAGGAGCTCTACCGCACGATCCTCAACAGCCTGCGTCCGCCAGACCTGCTCATCTATCTGAAGTGCTCGCTGAAGACGACGAAGCAGCGCATCAAGATGCGCGGTCGGGCGATGGAGCAGGACATCCCGACGGCGTACCTGCGGCTGTTGCAGGACCTCTACGACCAGTGGCTCGACAAGTGGACGGCCTGCGAGGTGCTGCGCCTCGACACCGACCGCCTCGACTACATCAGCGACCTGGTGGACCGCCTCGACGTGATGGACCGGATCGAGCGCCTGCTCCCCCGGGCGTCGATCGAGGCCGCCCGGGCGGCGTCGACGACGACGGCCGCCTGATTCCCCCGTCCTTCGGTGCCGATCGCGGTGTGGGCCCGGGCTTCGACGGGCCCGGCCTCGTCGGTCCGCTCTGCTTCGCCATCGGCGCCTTCACCGGCGCTGGCGACGACATCTGCTTCTCGAACGCGCTCATGGCCTCCGTCAGCGCGCCGAGGCCGAGCCGCCGGGTCGCCGCCCATGCCCACCACGACGACGGCACCGGCGCCGTCCCAGCGCCGCGTCCACCCTCGGGGCGGGGGAAGCTCACGCCCCACGCGTGCAGGGCCAGCTCCTGGTCATCGACGAACGTCGACGTCGCGCCGTAGAGGCGGTCGCCGGCGATGGGAAAGCCGACGTGGGCGAGGTGGCAGCGGATCTGGTGCATACGCCCCGTCTCGGGCCGGGCCTCGACGAGGGCGACCCCCTCGCCGGTCGCGAGGACGCGCAGCCGGGTCAGGGCCCGCTCCCCGTTGGCGTCGACGGTCTGGATCGACAGCGGCGCCTTCTTGCCGCCGATGCGCGGCAGATCGGGATCGTCGATGCGGGCGAGGCGGGCATCGACGACGAGGGTCTTCCACGGCGGCACGCCCTCGACGATGGCGACGTAGCGCTTGTCGACGATGCGGCGGCGGAAGGCGTCGGAGAGGGCCTGCTGACCAAACGTCGTCGTCGCCACCAGCGTGCAGCCGGTGGTGGGCTTGTCGAGCCGATGGACGGGCTTCGCATTGCCGAGTTGCTCGATGGCCACGTCGAGCAGCGTCGGCCGGGGGACGCCGCGGCCGCCCACGACGGTCATGCCGGCGGGCTTGTCGTAGAGGGCCCAGTGCTCCCCGCGCGCCAACAGCGTGGCCGTCGTCGGTGTGGCGCTCATGCGGCACCGAGGACGACGAGGCGGCGGACATCCTCGGCGATGGCGCGCTCCTCGTCCGTCGGGATGACGAGGATGCGGGCCCGCGAGTCCATCGTCGACAGGTCGCGCTCCGCCGTCGACGACGCGCTGTTCTTGCGCTCGTGCAGCAGGGCGCCGACGACGCGCAGCCCGTCGCAGATGCCGGCCCGCACCCGGGCCGAGTTCTCGCCGATGCCGCCCGTGAACACGAGGGCGTCGAGCCCACCCATCGCGCAGGCGAGGGCCCCGACCGCCTTGCGGGCGCGCCGCGTGAAGACGTCGACGGCGACGGCGGCGGCGCCGTTGCCGCCATCGGCCGCGGCGATCACGTCGCGCATGTCGTGGCTCACGCCGGAGAGACCCAGGAGCCCTGACTTCTTGTTGAGGAGGTGCTCGGCCTCATCGACGCCGTGGGTGCGGGCCAGCTGCAGCACGATGGCCGGGTCGATGTCGCCGACGCGCGTGCCCATGACGAGTCCCTCGAGTGGCGTCATGCCCATGGTGGTGTCGACGCTACGGCCCCCGTCGATGGCGCAGGCCGAGCACCCGTTGCCGAGGTGCAACGTCACGAGCTTCAGCGTCTCGACGGGGCGCGCGAAGAAGGCCGAGGCGCGGCTGGCGACGTAGCGGTGCGAGGTGCCGTGGAAGCCGAAGCGACGCATCGCCGAGGCGTCCGCGACCTCGCGGGGCAGGGCGTAGCGCCACGCCGACTCGGGCAGGGTCTGGTGAAAGGCGGTGTCGAAGACCGCGACGTTCTGCACGCCCGGCAGGCGCGCGCGCACGGCGGCGAGCCCCTTGAGGTTCGGCGGGTTGTGCAGCGGGGCGAGGGGCACGCAGGCCTCGACGGCCGCGATGACGTCGTCGTCGACGATGACGCTGTCGCTGAAACGCGTACCGCCGTGCACCACCCGGTGGCCAACGGCAGCAACGTCGACCCCGGCCGCCGCGACGTCGTCGAGGAGGGCGGACACGGCGGCGGCGTGGTCGGCGGCGCCGAGGCTGCGCTCGGCCTTCTTGTCGCCATGCTCGCTCTTGAGGGTGGCCTTGTCGGTGCCGACGCGCTCGACGGCGCCGCTCCACAGCGGCTGCTTCGCCTCGAGATCGAAGGCGTCGAGCTTGACGCTGGAGCTGCCACAGTTGACGACGACGATGCCTTTCATGATGGGCTCCGTGGGGTGGGTCAGTGGCGGACGCGGCCGATCTTCACCCGCACCGACTCCATGTTCGACGCGTAGACGGCACAGGCGATCGACAGGAACTTGGACTCGGCGGTGTCGCTGCGACTCGTCAGCACGATGGGCGCCTTGGCGCCGAGGACCAGCCCGGCCGTGCGACCGCCGGCGAGGTGTGAGAAGCCCTTCACGAGGATATTGCCAGCCTCGAGGGAGGGCATGAGGAGGATGTCGGCCTTGCCGGCGACGGGGTTCTTCACGCCCTTCACCCGGGCCGCCTCCTCGTTGACGGCGATGTCCATGGCCAGCGGTCCCTCGATGATGCCGTGCTCGAACTGGCCGCGGTAGCTCATGAGGCTCAGCACGGCGGCGTCCTGGGTGGCCTGCATCTTCGGGTTCACGAGCTCGACGCCGGCGAGGGCCGCCACCTTCGGCTGCTCGATCCCGAAGAGACGGGCGAGACCGATGGCGTTGGTGGCGATCTGGGCCTTCTCCTCGAAGTTGGGCGCGATGTTCATGGCGCCGTCGGTGACGAAGATGAGCCGCTTCACGGGCCGCTCCACCTCGAGAAGGAAGGCGTGACTCAGCAGGCGACCGGTGCGCAGGCCAACCTCCTTGTCGAGGATGGCCCGCAGGAAGTCGTCGGTGTGCAGCTTGCCCTTCATCGCGATGTGGCACTCGCCCGACGACACGAGCTGCACGGCCTTCTTCGCCGCCGCCGTGGCTTCCGGCACATGCACGATCTCGGCGAGGGAGATGTCGGCGTTGGCGCTCGCCGCCGCGGCGCGGATCTTCTCCTCGTCGCCGACGAGGACGCAGTCGGCGACGTTGTCCTTCTCGGCCCGCTCGACGGCGTCGAGGACGGCCTCATCGTGGCCACAGGCGACCGCGACCCGGCGCTTCTCCCAGGGCCGGATGGCGGCAAGGACGTCGTCGAAGGTGAGGGGCGTGGTCGCAGACATGGGCGCTCCGTCGTGGTGTCGCCCGCCCGATACGCCGTTTCGATCAGGTTGAAAACGTGCGCCCGCGCCATTGTCCCCGACGGACGACGGCTGCGCGGAGGTAGACGGCGCCGACGACGGTCATCACCAGCGGGGACGCGAGGGCCCACCACGGCGACGATCCGAGCCGGGCCCGGTTCACCGCGGCGGCGGCGACGGCGACCACGAGGCCTGCCACCGCGATGACGTCGTCGATGGCTCCGGCAGTGACCGCGGCGAGGGCGGGCATGAGCCAGGGCAGCCACGCCGAGAGCGGCAGCACGATGGCCAGGCGCCACAGGGCGTCCCCATGCAGGGCCCGGGCGTTCTTGCCGAAGCCGGCGACGATGCCGCCAAAGCTGTCGTACATCCGCGTCGCCAGGAGCCCGCGCCCGTCGACGAGGGCGAGGCGGTGGCCGGCGGCCTTGAGGCGGCGGGCGAGGGCGACGTCTTCGAGGACGGTGTGGCTGACGCTCGCGAAGCCGCCGACGGCGTCGAGGGCCGCTCGCCGCAGCAGCATCACCTGACCGTTGAGGAAGGCCACGGGGCTTCCGGGGTCATGGACCGCCGACGGCGGGTGGGTCGCGCCGACGGCGGCGACGAAGGCCGGTACGAGGGCCTTCTCGACGGCGGTCACGTCGTCGAGTCGGGGCATCGCCGAGAGGGCGTGGCGGTCGCCAAGGGCTGCGACGAGGCCGCCGAGGGCGCCGGGCGCGAGGTGGACGTCGGCGTCGAGGCAGAGGATGAGGGCGTGGGCCCCGCCGTCGGCGCGGATGCCGTCGTCAAGGGCGCGCGGCTTGCCGAAGAGATCGGTCGCGGGCGGCCACGACGGGCGACGCAGCACGAGGCGTCGGTCCCGCCGGGCCCGCTCCTCGACGAGGGCGGCGGTGCCATCGGTGGAGGCGTCGTCGACGACGACGACCCGCAGCGACGGCGAGGGCTCGGCGAGCAGGAGATCGAGGGTGTGTGGCAGGCGCTCGGCCTCGTTGCGCGCCGGGATGACGACGAGCAGCGGCTCCAGGAGCGGCGCCGGCGTGAGGGCACCGAGCGCGCGTCGTTCGCGTCCGGCCCGCCAGGCGACGACGAGCGCCAGGCATGGGGCCAGCAACGCCAGGGCGGACACGACGAGGACGCCAGGGGACACGCCCAAAAGGCTACCGCCCACCCGCGACGGATGCTAACGCCTTCGCATGCTCCGGGACCTCGCCCTCGACGTCCATCGCCTCCGTCGCCTCGGCGCCCCTGCCGTCGCCGCCGTCGCCGGCATGATCGCCGCGACCGGCGGCGCCGCCTGCTCACCCGGCTTCCTGCCCGCGTCACTGGTCGTCGACGAGCGCGTGATCGGCGTCGTCGCCGAGCCCCCCGAGGCCGTCCCCGGCCAGGCCGTGTCGTTGACCCCGATCGTCGCGTCGCCCACCGGCACCCTCGTCGACGGCGAGGGCTACACGGCAGGGTGGTGGCGGTGTCCGGACAGCGACAGCGACGCCCTCGGTGACTTCTGGGAGTGCACCGTGCCGGCGGAGCGGATCGAGCTCGGCGGCGGGGTGCCGTACGTCGACACCGTGCCGGCCGACCTCTTCGGGACGCCGCCGGCGCCGGGCCAGCCCCTCGACCCCGAGACGGCCTCCGACAAGCTGCTGGGCGCCCTGTTGGGCTACTGGCGCGTGATCGGCGCGACAATGACCGCCGGGGAGCGCGTCGTCGACAGCTTCAAGCGCGTCCCCGTCTATCTGCCGGTGCCCCTCGCCCAGATCGACGAGCGCCTCGCCCCGATCGACGTCCATGTCGACGAAAACGGCGCCCTCGCCCCCAACACCAACCCGGTGCTCAGCGCCGTGCTCATCCACGAGGGAGCCATCGACGGCCCCACCGTGACGGCCATCGAGCCCGGCAAGACCTACTTCTTCCGCCCCATCGTCGATGAGCGGCAGCTCGAGGCCTGGTTCTCCCTCAAGATGGACCTCAGCGGCCTCGACCTCGAGAACCCGGCGTCCCTCGGCGACATCGACACCGACGAGCTGCTCACCCGCTTCGAGCGGCAGCAGCGCTGCGAGATCCCGACCTTCAATTGGTTCGTGACCGCCGGCCGGGTGCGCCGCGAGGTCACCGTCGACGAAGGCATCATCGGTCGCGTCTACGACGGCCGCGGTGTCGCCTGTCCCGCCGTCGAGGGCGAGCTGCGCACCGCCGACACCGAGTACACGGCGCCCACCGGCGAAGAGGATGACCCGCTGCCCGAGGACGACGTCGTCCACGCCTGGGTCGTGCTGCGCGATGGCCGCGGCGGCACGGCGTTTCGTTCCTTCGACCTCCCCCTCGCCCGCTGAGTCCGCCGGTACTGGAGCGCCCATGAAGATCCTCGTCGTCGGCAATGGCGGTCGTGAGCATGCCCTCGCCTGGCGGCTGTCGGCGGGTGCGGGGCGCGCCCCCGCTGGCGTCCACGAGGTGATCGTGGCGCCCGGCAACGCTGGCATCGCCCGCGGCTTCCGCTGCCTCCCGGCCGCGACGGTCGACGACGTCGTCGCCCTCGCCCGGTCCGAGGCCGTCGACCTCGTCGTCGTGGGGCCCGAGGCCTGGCTCGACAAGGGCCTCGTCGATGCGCTCGACGGCGCCGGCATCCCGGCCTTTGGCCCCCGCAAGGCGGCCGCCCGGCTCGAGTCCAGCAAGGCCTTCATGAAGGACGTCGCCCGCAGCGCCGGCGTGCCGACGGCGGACTTCGTCGTCGTCGAGAAGAGCGCGGCCGCCGCCGACTTCTTCGCGAGCCGCCGCGGCCGCGGCGCCGTCGTGAAGGCCGATGGCCTGTGTGCTGGCAAGGGCGTCGTCGTCTGCAGCGACATCGACGAGGCCCGCGACGAGCTGGCAGCGATGCTCGGCGAGGTCGATGGCGCCCCCCGCTTCGGCGAGGCCTCGCGCGTCGTCGTCGTCGAGGACCTCCTCGGCGGCGAGGAGCTGAGCGTGTTCGCCCTGTGCAACGGCGACGACGCCGTCATCCTCGGCGCCGCCCGCGACCACAAGCGCATCGGCGACGGCGACACCGGCCCCAACACGGGCGGCATGGGCGCGGTCGGCCCCCTCGGCGCGGCCCAGGGCATCGACGACGCCCTGCTCGACGACGTCCGCGCCCGCTTCGTCCTGCCGACGCTGCGGGAGCTGCAGCGTCGCGGGGCCCCGTTTCGCGGTGTGCTCTTTGTCGGGCTGATGCTCGATCCGGCGCGGGGGCCCTCGCTCCTCGAGTACAACGTGCGCTTCGGCGATCCGGAGACCGAGGCGCTGCTGTTCGCCATCGACGTCGACCTCGCGCCCCTGCTGCTCGCCTGTGCCCGCGGGACGGCGCTGCCCGTCGACCTCACAGCGACGTTGCGGGCACACTCCAGCTGTGGCGCCGTCGTCGTGATCGCCGCCGAGGGCTATCCCCTCGCGCCCGAGAAGGGCGCCCCGATCGTGGGCATGATGGCCGCCGACGCCCTCGCCGACGTCCAGTGCTTCTGCGCCGGCGTCGGGCAGGGGGCCTTCGGGCTCGTCGTCGACGGCGGCCGGGTGCTCGCGATCGGCGGCCGGGGCGCGACCTTCGACGAGGCCCTCGACCGCGCCTACGCCGGCGTGGCCTGCCTCCAGATCGAGGGCGCCCAGCACCGCACCGACATCGGCAAGAGCGTTCGTCGGCGCTGACCTACTCGACCTTCGCCCGCGGATGGGCGCGGTCGTAGACGCTCGTCAGGCGGGCGACGTCGACGTGGGTGTAGCGCTGCGTCGTCGACAGGCTGGCGTGGCCGAGGAGTTCCTGGATGCCGCGCAGATCGGCGCCGCCCTCGAGCAGGTGGGTCGCGAAGCTGTGCCGCAGCTTGTGCGGGTGGACGCGGGCGCGGGCGCCGGCGGCGATCCCGTGTCGGGCGAGGCGACGGCGCAGCTCGCTGTCGATGACGCGGCCGCCGCGGGCGCCGAGGAAGAGGGCGGCCTGCGACCTCGGGCCGATGAGGTGGGGGCGGCCGTCGTCGAGCCAGCGCTGCAGGGCCCGGGCGCAGGCGTCGTGAAAGGGCACGACCCGCTCCTTGTTGCCCTTGCCGAGCACCCGCACCGAGCACGCCGGGATGTCGACGTCGCCGAGGTCGAGGGCGCACAGCTCCGAGATGCGCAGGCCGGCGCCGTAGAGCAGCTCGATGACGGCGGTATCGCGCAGCGCGATGGCGTCGTCGTCGTCGGCGTCGCGGCCTGGCTGGCCGCACAGCGCGACGGCCTCGTCGACGGAGACGGCGCGCGGCAGCGACTTCGGCCGCTTCGGCGCGTCGAGCAGCTCGGCGGGGCTCGCCGTGATGAGGCCCGAGACGCGCGCCCAGCGCAGGAAGCCGCGGATGGCCGACATCCGGCGCAGCGTCGACGTCGTTGCGTCCTTCTGATGGCGCGCCGCCAGGAAGGCGCGCAGCGTGTAGAGGTCGAGTCGGCCGAGGTCGGCGAGGGCGCGCGGGTTCTTCTCGACGAGGAAGGCCCGCAGCGTCGCGATGTCGCCCTCGTAGGCGCGCTCGGTGTGCGGACTGAGCCGGCGGACATGGCGCAGGTGCGAGAGGAATGCCGCGGTGGCGCCGTCGAAGGAGCGGTCGTCCATGCATCGATCGTAGGCAGTCGGCGTCGAGGGCGAAAGTTCTGCGCCGGCTGGGGTAGGCTCCGCGCCCACGGAGGTCGCGATGACGTTGTCGGTGCATCCCTCGCTGCAGGGGCGGTCCCTCGCGGACATCCTGAAGTCCCACGGCGTCGTCGGCGCCGGCGGCGCCGGCTTCCCCACCTGGGCCAAGTACACGGCGCCGCAGCCCATCCTCGTCGTCAACGCCCAGGAGAGCGAGCCGGGCTACTTCATCGACAAGTGGCTGCACGACGACAAGGCCACCGAGCTGGTCGACCTGCTCGCGTGGCTCCGCGGATGGGGCGTGCAGAAGACCGTCGTGGCCGCCAAGCTCAAGGACCGGCAGAGCTTCGCCCGGATGGAGCACGCCGCCGGCGTCGGCGCCGCCGGGGCGCGCATGCTCGACTGCACCGGCCGCAACCGCCACGCGCTGCTCGACCAGCCCGAGCCCGTGCTCTTCGCCTACACCGACGACAAGTACGCCTTCGGCATGGAGACCGCGCTGCTGCTCATCGTCGCCCAGAAGAAGATCCCGCAGGGCGAGCGACCGAGTCAGCACGGCTTCATCGTGAGCAACACCGAGACCCTCTGGAACATGTACCTCGCGCTGACGGCGGCGACGCCGGTGACGACGAAGCACGTGCACGTCTACGGCGCCACGCCCCGCCACACCTTCCGGGAGGTGCCGGTGGGGACACCCGCGGCCACCGTGCTCGCCGACGCCGGCGTCGGCCTCGAGGAGATCGCATCTCGGCAGCTGGTCGTCGTCGACGGGGGGCCCGGCTGGTTCGAGCGGGTCGATCCGCACACCGCCGTCGTGAGCCGCCGCACCAATTCGCTGCTCGTGCTCGACCCGGCCGAGGTCGACACCGGCAAGACCGACGTACTGCCCGGTCCCGGCAAGGTCGGCTACCCGCGCCCCGACACGGCCTTCACGATGACGCCGTCGTCGCTGTCGTCGACGCATGTCAAGGTGCCCCTCGTTGACAACCCGAAGTTCAAGGCGGTGCTGCCGGCGCGGCCGCTGGTGGCGCCCGGGGCCCGGGTGCGGCGCGGCGAGCTGATCGCGGCGGCCGCCAGCGAGGGGATCAGCGTCGACGTGCACGCCTCCATCGACGGGACCGTGCGCGCCATCGACGACATCGGTATCGCCATCGACGCCTGACGCCATCGCTGAAAGGACCGCCCACCATGACCAGCAGCTCCCTCTCCGGAAAGACCGCCGTCGTCACTGGCGCCACCCAGGGCATCGGACTCGCCGCCGCCGAGGCCTTCGCGCGGATGGGGGCCCGCGTGATCATCACCGCCCGCGACGCGAAGAAGGGCGAGGCGGCGAAGCAGGCCATCATGAAGGCGGGGGGCCACGACAAGGTCGACGTCGTCGACGTCGACTTCGCGTCGATGGCGTCGATGCGCGCGGGGGCCGCAGCGTTGCGGAGCCGCGTCGACCGCATCCACATCCTCCTCAACAACGTCGGCGCCGTCTTCATGGAGCGTCAGGTGTCGAAGGATGGCCTCGAACTCACCTTCGCGACGAACCACCTCGGCTACTTCCTCTGGACCCATGAGCTGCTCGAACTCGTGAAGGGCGGCGCGCCGGCGCGCATCGTCAACGTCTCGTCGGCGGCCCACCAGGCGGCGCGCGGTGTCGACTTCGACGACCTGCAGCGCGCGCGCAGCTACAGCGGCTTCCCGGTCTACGGCGAGAGCAAGCTGATGAACATCCTCTACACGAAGGAGCTGGCCCGTCGGCTCGAGGGCACGGGCGTGACGGTGAACTGTCTGCACCCCGGCGTGATCGCTTCGGGCTTTGGCACCAACAACAAGGGCATCCTCGGCTTCGCCACCCGCCACCTCTCGCCGATCTTCCTGACCTCGCCGGAGAAGGGCGCGCGCACGAGCATCTGGGCCTGCACGGCGCCGGAACTCGCCGGCACCACCGGGCGCTACTTCTCGTCGTGCAAGGAGGCGAGGCCGACGAAGGCGGCGACGGACATGGCGGCGGCGGCGCGCCTGTGGCGTGTCAGCGAGGAGATCTGCGGCATCGGCCCCGCTGCCGCCGCGGCATGAGCGCCGACGACGCCGCCTCCGCCCGGGCCCTCGCGCTGCTGCAGGCGGCCCGTCGCCTCGCCGGCGTCGACGTCGCGAGCCTCGGTGGCCATGGCAAGGGCGGGGTCGGTCAGCGCGTCGAGCAGGCCCTCGGGCTCGCGCCCCGCTTCGATGAGGTCGACGATCCGGAGAGCGGCGTCGAGCTCAAGACCCTCCCCGTCCGACTGCGCGACGGGCAGGCCACCGTCAGCGAGGTGACCTTCGTGACGACGGCGACGACGGACTCCTTGATCGGCGAGACGTGGTCGACGTCCCGCGCGCGCAAGAAGCTCCAGCAGGTGCTGTTCGTGCCGGTGGTCGACGTCGACGTCGGCGGCCCGGTCCGGCTCGGGGCCGCGTTCCTGTGGCGCCCCGACGCCGCGGAGCAGGCGCAATTGCGGGCCGATTGGGAGGATCTCAGCGATCTCGTCGCCCGCGGCCTCGGCTTCGCCGTGACGTCGCGCCGCGGGGTGTGGCTGCACCTGCGCCCGAAGGCCAGGGACAGCGCCCAGACCCGCCGCGCCAGCACGGTCGACGACGACGACGTGGTTCTGCGGCCCCAGGGCTTCTACCTGCGCCGGAGCCTCACCCAGCGCCTGCTGGAGGGGGCGGTCGTCGTCGGTGGCGGGCCTCCGCGTTTGGGTGTATGAGGCCGGTCCACACCCTGGCTTCATCGCACCCCGACGGAGGACACCGTGCTCGACGACATCGTGAAGGACACGAAGGACAACATGGAGAAGGTCATCGAGGCGCTGAAGAAGAACCTCGCGACCATCCGCACCGGCCGCGCCTCGCCCGGCATGCTCGACGGTGTGCGCGTCGACTACTACGGCACGCCGACCGCGCTGAACCAGCTCGCCACCATCAGCGTCGCCGACGCCCGCCTTCTCGTCGTCAAGCCCTTCGAGAAGAAGGTCCTGAAGGACATCGAGCGCGCCATCGTCGAGGCGAACCTCGGCTTCAACCCGAACAACGACGGCGAGACCATCCGCCTCGCGATGCCGCCGCTGTCGACGGAGCGCCGCAAGGAATACGTGAAGATGTCGAAGTCGAAGGGTGAAGACGCCAAGGTCGCCATCCGCAACGTCCGTCGCGACAGCAACGAGATGCTGAAGGAGGCCTGCGCCGACAGCTCCATCACGCAGGACGACGAGAAGCGCGGCCTGAAGTCCGTGCAGGACCTCACCGACGCCTACGTGAAGACCGTCGATGAGCAGCTCGCGAAGAAGGAGAAGGAGATCATGGAGGTGTGAGCCTCCCTGATCGCCGGACACCATGGAACTCGACGCCACCACCCTGTCGACGAAGGACGCCTACGCGTTGCTGACGACGGTGGTGGCGCCGCGCCCCATCGGCTGGCTGGCCACCTGCGCCGGCGACCACGTCAATCTGGCGCCCTTCTCGTACTTCAACGCCCTGTGCTCCGATCCCCCGATGCTCACGGTCGCCATCGCCGACGGTCGGGGCGGAGCGCCCAAAGACACGTTGCGGCTGCTGCGCGAGACCGGCGTCTTCGTCGCCAACCTCGTCGAGCCCCATGACCTCGAGCGGATGAACCAGACGTCGGCGGAGCTGCCCCCCGACGTCAGCGAGGCCCGCACCTTCGCCATCGAGACGATCCCGTTCGCCGGCGCGGTGCGGGTGGCCTCGGCGCGCGTCGCCCTCGGCTGCCGTGTCGTCGAGGAGCACCGCTACGGGCGCCAGAAGAAGGTCACCCTCGTCGTCGCCGAGGTGACGCGGGTGTGGGCCGCCGACGACGTGGTCGTCGTCGGCGACGGCGCCGCCGTTGTCGACGGCGCCCGCCTCAACCCCGTGGGCCGCCTCGACGGGGCGTATTACGCCCTCGACGGTCGTCGCGTGGCCCTGCCGCGCCCTTGATGGGGCGGCCCGCCGGGCGCGTGGCCGTCGACGACGAAGATGATGACGACGACGACGGCCGGGGCAGCGGGGCGCGGGCGTCGGCGGCGCCGCGCCAGAGCTCCCATAGCACCACCGAGGCCGCGCAGGCCACGTTGAGGCTCTCGAGGGCCCCCGAGCCGGGGATCGCGATGACCTCGTCGGCGCGCTTCATCAGGGCCGGCGAGAGGCCCTCGCCCTCGGAGCCGAACATCACGACGGCGCGCTCTGGCAGGGCCTCGCGGCCGAGGGCCAGCGTGGCGTGGCTCGACGTCGCCAGCAGCGCGAAGCCGAGGCGCTGCAGACGCGCGAGGGCGGCCTCGAGGTCGGCGGGGGCGTCGGCGCCGACGACGCGGCAGTGCTCGGCGCCACCCTCGGCCGTGCGCATCGCGGCGGGCGACAGCGCCGGCGTCTGACCGGCGCGCAGCACCCACGGCACCCCGAAGTGGGCGCAGACCCGCAGGATCGCGCCGAGGTTGTGGGGGTTCTTCACGTTCTCGAGCAGCACGATGAGCGAGCGTTGGCCCGGCTTGAGGCGCTCGGCCCACGCGAGCAGCTCGGCGAGGGGGGCGTCCTTCTGACGACGGGCGAGGAAGAGCACGCCGTCGTGGTGGACGGTCTCGGCGACCTGGTCGAGGTCCTCGTCGGTCTTCACGTGGTAGGCGAGCCGGCGCTCGGCGCAGAACTTCAAGACGTCCTTGAAGCGCGGCAGCACCGCTTCGGTGACGTAGACGCGGCGGATGTCGTCGGGGCGCATCGCGAAGAGGGCCCGGCAGGCGTTCTCGCCGGCGACCTTGTGCTCGGCGTCGTCGACGACGTCGGCCTCGCGGCGCGTCGCCGGGCGCGGGTCGCGGCCACCGTCACGCGGACCTTCGCGGGGGCCATCGCGCGAGGGCGCGCGCGCCGGCGGACGTGGCGAAAGGGCAGGGCGGGAGGGACGTTCCGGGCGCCGGGGCATGGCGCCACGGTGGGCGCCTCCGGCGGGGCCGTCAACGCCGTCGACATCCCGAGCCGGTTGCGTCGGCGCCGGTGGATGGCAGGCTCTGCCGCATGGCCCACGACGACGTCACCGAAGCCCCCGCCACGACCACGCCGGACAGCGAGCGCAAGGACGTGACCTGGGGAGCGCGCCTGCAATCGAGCCAGAAGGGCCGCGAGAAGTCGAAGGTGGGTCGCAAGATCACGCGCGGGATGATGGGCGCCATCGAGCGCTGGAAGCTCGTCGAGCCCGGCGATCGCATCATGGTCGCCATCTCGGGCGGCAAGGACAGCTACACGCTCGTCGACCTGCTGTGGGAGGCGAAGAAGCGCGCCCCCTTCGACTTCGACGTCATCGCCGTGCACCTCGATCAGGGCCAGCCCGGCTACGACGGCAAGCCCCTCGAGCAGTGGTTGTCGACGTCGGGCGTGCCCTTCGAGATCATCCGCGAGGACACCTACTCGATCGTGAAGGCCGGCACGAAGGAGGGGCAGGCCTACTGCTTCCTGTGCTCGCGCCTGCGCCGTGGCGTGCTGTATTCGACGGCGGAGCGCCTCGGCTGCAACAAGATCGCGCTCGGGCACCACCGCGATGACGCGCTCGAAACGCTGCTGTTGAACCTCTGCTACGCCGGCAAGCTGCAGGCGATGCCGGCGCGCTACACCACCGACGACGGCCGCTTCCACGTCATCCGTCCCCTCATCGACGTCGCCGAGAAGGACATCCGCGTGTTCGCCGCCGAGCGCGCCTATCCGATCCTGCCCTGCAACCTGTGCGGCTCGCAGGACGGCCTCAAGCGCGATCAGGTGAGCGGCTTCCTCGAGCGCCTCGAGCAGGACATCCCCGATGTCCGCGCCGTGATGCACCACGCGATCAGCAACGTCCGGCCGACGCACCTGCTCGACCCCGAGGTGCTGGCGGCGTGGCAGGCCCGCCCCGACGACATCCGGCCGACGCCGCTGAAGGACAGCGGGCCGCGGCGGATGACGGGCTCGGTGGTGGCGTCGTCGATCGACGACGCGCTGGCGCCGCCGCTGTCGTCGTCGACGTCGACCGTGCCGTCGTCGACCCCGACGTCGCCGCTCGTTCGACGCGGCGCGTTGACCATTGTGTCCGACGGCACGACGGGGCTGGGCACCGACGAGCTGTAGGGTACGCTGTGCGCATGGTCATCCGTCGCGCGCTGCTCGCCCTCGCCTCGTCGTCGATGCTGTTCTCCGGCTGTGCCGCCGAGGAGGCGCCGGCCGGCCTCGACGACCTCTCCCGCTTCATCTTCGACCGCGTCGCCCCCGCCGAGGGCCTCGAGCTCGCGACGCAGGAGTCCGAGCTGCGCGACGCCGTCCTCAAACTCCAGGCGGAGTTCGAGACCCAGGCCATCACCTACGACACGCCCTTCACCGGCACGCTGAGCGACCTGCCGGAGGCCAGCGTCGCCGGCCTCGAGGGCGTGGGCGACCGCGCCGCCGACGTCGCCATCGCCCAGGGCTTCGGCCTCGCTAACATCGCCCGCTGCACGCTGCAGCAGGAGGTGAACCTCGTGACGTCGAACCGGGCGATGGAGATCCACCCCGACGTCTACCAGGCCTACGAGAAGGACTTCGACGTCGACCCCGCCGCCTTCCGCGAGGGCAGCGAGACGTCGCTGCAGTGGCGGACGACCTACAAGATCGCCCAGCCCCCGGTGGGCAGCGCCTACGAGGCCAAGCTGCGCGCCGTCGGCCGCCGCGTCCCCGGCGACGGCACCGTCGGCGACATCTTCATGACCCGCGTCCATCTCCTCGAGCCCGCGGTCTTCGACGGCGACGGCAGCAGCTTCGAGCTCGACTTCCAGACCGAGATCTACGTCGACAACGGCGACGGCACCCTCAACCACTTCTACGGCATGTGGCGTCGCATGGTGCTCGGCCCGGTGAGCTCTTCCGACGAGCTCTTCATCGGTCAGACCCTCACGGGCTTCGTCGACTTCGAGAAGCGCGTCGAGGCCGCCTGCGCCGACGGCACCATCGAGGAGTGAGCAGACGCTCGGACGCGCGACAGAAAGAGAGCGCCCGCGAGGGCGCTCTCTCGTTCACGGCTCACAACGGGCTCAGACGCTGTAGGTGGTCAGCCACGCCGCGTGCGCGTCGTTGCGGCCGTTGACGACGTCGAAGTAGGCGGCCTGCAGGCGCTCGGTGACGGGGCCGCGGCTGCCGCTGCCGACGACGTAGCCGTCGACCTCGCGCACCGGCGTGACCTCGGCGGCGGTGCCGGTGAAGAAGATCTCATCGGCCTCGATGAGGCCCTCCTTCGCAAAGCGCTGCTCCTCGACGGTGTAGCCGAGCTCGCGGGCGATGGTCATGACGCTCTCGCGGGTGATGCCCTCGAGGATCGGCTGCGACAGCGGCGGCGTGATGACCCGACCGTTCTTCACGAGGAAGATGTTCTCGCCGGTGGCCTCGGCGACGTAGCCCTCGTCGTCGAGCATGATGGCCTCGTCGTAGCCCGACAGCTGGGCCATGCGCTTGGCGAGGATCGAGTTCACGTACTGGCCGTTGATCTTGCCCTTGGGCAGCATCGAGCGACCGTTCATGCGCGTCGTCGACGACACCTGGGTGCGGATGCCGCGCTTGATGCCCTCGTCGCCGAGGTAGGCGCCCCACGGCCACACGGCGATGCCGACGCGAACGCGGTTGTTCAGCGCCGCGAGGCCACGCTTGCCGTCGTCGACGAACGCGATCGGACGCAGGTAGCCCGCGCGCATGCCGTTCTTCGCGAGGACGTCGGTGGCGGCACGGCACAGCTCGTCGACGGAATAGGGCAGCTCCATGCGCAGCATGCGGGCCGAGCGGTGCAGGCGCTCCATATGCTCGCGCAGGCGGAACACGGCCGGGCCCTTCGCGCCGTCGTAGGCGCGGATGCCTTCGAAGGCGCCGAGGCCGTAGTGCAGCGTGTACGTCATGAGCGGCACCATGGCGGTGGCGCTGTCGACGCAGGCGCCGTCGAGCCAGGTGAACGGCACCTTGAAGTGGTCGGGGACGACGTCAAAGGTCTTCTGCGTCGCGGTCGTGGCCGGCATGGCGTCTCCGTCGTAGGTGGAGCTTCACAGCTCGGTGAGGATTCCGGGTGGGTCGGGAATGGGGCCGATCATCTTGCGGATGAGCGGGATGTGGGGGGCCATCTCCTTGCGACCGTTCTCGACGGCGCGCAGGAACTCCGAGGGCGTCGGCACCACCGACAGCGGCGACAGCACGCCCTTGAAGGTGACGACGAGGTGGCTCTGGTCGCGGCCGGCGCGGCTGTTCTCGGCGGCGATGCGCATCAACGGCAGGAACAGCAGATGGCGCGTCGTGAGCTGGGGCGCGAAGGCGTCGAGGGACAGCACGAACGGGTCGCGCTCGCCGTGGGCGGCGCCCTGCTGCACGGCCCGCCAGGCTTCCTTTGCCGGCAGGTTGTCGACGAGGCCGCCGTCGACGAGGCGGGACACGCCCTCGCGGGCGATGAGCTGCTGGACGAGCCCCACCATGCGCGGGTCGTCGCGCAGGATGTCGTAGTGGATGACGCCGGGCACCGACGACGAGAAGCCGACCGCGTCGAGGACGTCGAAGTCCCGTGTGAGCTCGTCGCCGCCGACGTAGATGGGCCGGACCGGCTGCTTGCCGAGCTCGGAGAATACGCGGGCCATCGAGCCGGCGCGGCGCTTGAGGGCGCGGGCGTCCTCGACGTCCTTCAGCAGGTCGGCGTAGCCCTTCACGTCGACGGCGCGCTCACCCTGCACGAGGCCGGCGATGGTGACCCGCAGCGGGATCGCGAGCTCGTTCATGCGCAGGTAGCGCTTCTTGCCGTCGCCGCCCTTGTCGGCGTCGTCGCCGCCGACGAGGAACTCGTGGCCGATGACCTCGCGCAGCGACAGCTTCAGCGTCGCCGGCAGGCCGAAGCGGCTCTCCGTGTCGAACAGGCGGAAGACCTTGCGCCAGCTCAAGCGCTGCAACAGCTGGCGCACATTGCCGAGGGAGAAGTGCTTCGTGCGGGCCCGGAAGGCGCCGAGCAGCGAGCCCATCGAGGTGCCGGCAATCAGGCTCGGGGTGATGCCCGCTTCGTCGAGGACGGCGAGGGCGCCGATGTAGACGTAGCCGGTGCCGCCGCCGCCGCCCATGGCGAGGGCAAGGGGCCGCCGTCGGGTGGCGCGGTCGAGGGCGGCGGGGGGCAGGCGGTTGCCGAAGAGCCGCAGGACCTCGGCGCGCTCGCTGCGGGCGAGGGCGCGGATCTGGCCCATCTGGGCGCGGACACCGTCGCGGCTGAGCTTCTCGCCGGCGAAGCAGGGCGCGAGCATCGCGTGCAGGCGGAGCCGCAGCGGGTCGGTGGCGTGGCCGATATCGACGACGCCGGCGTCGCCCTCGTCGGGGCGGACCTGCACACTGCTGATGCGCGCGAGCGACAGCGCCCAGCGCAGCGCACTCTCGTCGTGGGGCGCGAGCCACGTCGGGTCGGCGACGACGGCGCGCATGAGGTCGAGCTCCAGCCGCTGCAGCTCACGCAGAAACGGCCGTCGCTGATCCGGCAGGAGGCTCACCTCGCTCACGCGCCCGACCATGAAGGCCCGTCGCGACGAGGTCAAGGCGACAAAACGTCGTCAGCGGCGGTGGATGGCGCGCAGGATCTTTCGCAGCGCCGCGGCCTCGATCTGGCGGGCCCGCTCGCGGGTCACGTTGAGGAGGGCGCCCACCTCCTCGAGCGACAGGCCGCCCCGCTCGGCCACGTCGAGGGCGCACGTGGCCGGCAGCTCGCCGATCTCCCGGTCCGGGAAGTTGAGCTTCAAGGCGCCGTACTCGCTGACGTCGACGGCGAGGTGGTGGCGGCACGTCACCCAGGGGCAGGGCCGCGGACCGCTGCGACATCCCGCCCGCGTCGTCGGCCGGCCGATCTGGACCAGCTCGTCGAGCTCGTCATCGTCGTCGACGTGGATGTCGACGTCGTCGTCGCCGGCGCCACGCTGTCGCCGCTCGCGGGTGAGGCGACGCAGGCCCAGTGTGCGGGGGCGCCGTCGACGAGACGCACCCGTCTTGCGCCCCTCGCCGGGGCGGAGATTGACGGACACCATGGTGGACCCCTTGAGAGCTGGCGGCGCGTTCGGCCGTCAGCGACCGAGGCGGGCGAAACGGCTCGACTCGGGCTCGAAATAGTCGGTGACGACGCCGACGGGCTCGTCGTCGGTGTCACCGTCGGCGTTGACGATGGGCTCGAGGCCCGTGAAGCGCAGCACGACGATGTAGTCCGTCGACGGCTCCAGCGACGGCTCACCCGAGGGCAGGCGGGCGACGAGCTCACGGCCCGTCTCGACGCTCACGTTGTGCAGGACCTCGACCTTCGCGGTCTCGCTGCGCTGGGTGTCCTCGACGAGGCCGCGGCCCTTCACGTCGACGCCGGGCTGGTCGGCGGTCGCGCCGGAGAACTTCGTCGACAGACGGCTGGTGCCGAGGGCCGTGACCCACTCGCTCTCGGCCATGACCTTCGTCTCGGCGAGGGTGAACTCGCGGCCGCCGTCGACGGGGCGGCCCCGCTTCGCCGTGCCCCGCACGAGGACGAAGCGGCCCTTGTAGGCGTCGGGCTCGGCGAGGGCGGCCTGCAGCGAGTAGAGCGGCATCTTGCGGCGTCGCAGCAGCCGCAGGTCGGCCTCGACGTCGCCGCCGTGGACGGCGATGACGTGGGCCAGCAGCGACGCGGCGTCCGGCGCGGCCGCGACCTGGTCGGACCACTCCGACTCGAGGAGCTGCTCGAGGTTGCCGAAGTCGCTGCGCAGGATGCACTGGCGCATCACCATCCAGCCCCGCTCGGCGTCACGGCGGGCCATGGCTCGCGCCGAGCCCTCGCAGGAGTGGGCCTGATCGTGGGCACGCGCAATGCGGCGGGCCTCGCTCTCGGTGAGCGGCGCCGTCGACACCGGGTCGGCGGCGCGGGCGTTCTCCCACAGGACCGTCGGCTCGCTGCCCACGCTCCAGGTGTTCGTGGCGCACGACGCCGCACCAAGGGACAGGGCAAGGGTGGAGAGCAGGGCTCGCATCGCGTCGGACCTCCGAGGGAACAACGACGATTGTGCACCACCCATGCCAGCAGATCGAGGCGGGAGGGCGTCCCGATCCGGCGGTCGGCCTGTTCAATATGAACAGGCCGGTGTGCACGCGGTCAGCGCCCGAGGCGCTCCTGCAGCGAACGGACCTCGAAGCCGCCGACCCGGAGGCGGTCGATGGCGCGGGCGGCGGCGTCGGCGGCGGCCACCGTCGTGTAGTAGGCGAGGCCGCGGGCAAGCGACTCGCGGCGCAGGGCGACGCTGTCGGCGGCGGCCTTCGCGCCCACCGTCGTGTTGAACACGAGCTTCACCTCGCCAGAGGCGAGGCGCTCAAGGATGTGGGGCGAGCCCTCGCGGACCTTGTTCACGCGCTCGGCGTCGATGCCCTGACCGGCGAGGAAGCGCCAGGTGCCGCCCGTCGCGAGGATCGTGAAGCCGTTGTCCTTCAGGCGGCGCACCGCCGGCAGGATGGCCTCCTTGTCGACGTCGGCGACGGAGACGAAGGCGGTGCCGGTGGTGGGCAGGCGGTGCGAGGCGCCGAGCTGGCTCTTCCAGAAGGCGACGCCGTCGTCTTCGTCGATGCCCATGACCTCGCCGGTGCTGCGCATCTCGGGCCCGAGCAGGACGTCGACGCCCGGGAACTTGATGAACGGCAGTACGGCCTCCTTGACGGCGTAGTGGCCGATGCCCTCGCGCGTCATCGGGCGGTCCAGTGTGCGGCCGAAGTCACGCTCGATGTCGTCGAGGGATTCGCCAGCCTGGATGCGGGCGGCGATGCGCGCCAGCGGAATGCCCGTCGCCTTCGACGCAAACGGCACCGTGCGCGACGCGCGCGGGTTCACCTCGATGACGAAGACGCGGTTCCGCCGGACGGCGTACTGGGCGTTCATCAGGCCCTTCACGCCGAGCTCCAGCGCGATCCTGCGCGAGATCGCCGCGATCTCCTCGACGACGGAGACGTCGAGGGTGTGGGGCGGCAGCACGCAGGCGGAGTCGCCGGAGTGGATGCCGGCCTCCTCGATGTGCTGCATGATGCCGCCGATGACCACGCGGGTGCCGTCGCACAGCACGTCGACGTCGACCTCGGTGGCGCCGTCGAGGAACCGATCGACGAGGATCGGCCGGTCCTCCGACGCCATCACCGCGCGGTCCAGATACCGACGCAGGCTCGCCATGTCGTGCACGAGCTCCATGGCGCGGCCGCCGAGCACGTAGCTCGGGCGGATGAGGACCGGGAAGCCCAGCTGCGTCGCCAGCGCCTCCGCCTGCTCCTTCGACGTCGCCGTGCCACCCGGGGGCTGCAGCAGCCCGAGGGTCTCGACGAGCTCGGCGGAGCGCTTGCGGTCTTCGGCGCGGTCGATGGCGTCGGGCGAGGTGCCAAGCACATTGACGCCGTGGGCCAACAGGCCGCGCGACAGCTTCAGGGGCGTCTGGCCACCGAACTGCACGATCACGCCCCACGGCTTCTCGCGGTCGACGACGTTGAGCACCTCTTCGAGCGTGAGGGGCTCGAAGTAGAGGCGATCGGCGGTGTCGTAGTCCGTCGAGACCGTCTCGGGGTTGCAGTTCAACATGATGGTCTCGAAGCCGCGGGCCTTCAGGGCCCAGGCCGCGTGGACGCAGCAGTAGTCGAACTCGATGCCCTGACCGATGCGGATCGGGCCGCCGCCGAGGATGAGGATCTTCTGGTTGTCGGTGGGGCGGGCCTCGTCGTCGAACGTCGTGGCGTCACTGGCGTCGGCGGCGAGGAAGGGGCGCTCGTAGCTCGAGTAGAGGTACGGCGTGTGGGCCTCGAACTCGCCGGCGCAGGTGTCGACGCGCTTCATCGACGGCACGACGCCCAGGCGCTTTCGGTGCTCGCGGACCCCGATGGGGGTCTCGCCCGTGAGCATCGCGATGCGGCCGTCGGCGAGGCCGTACTGCTTCGCCTTCCACATCAGGTCGGCGTCGACGTGGGCGAGCCCGCCGCGGGCGCCGACCTCGCCTTCGATGGCGACGATGGTCTGGATCTTGGTGAGGAACCACGGGTCGATGCCGGTGGCCGCCTGGATGGCCTCGAGGCTGGCGCCCCGACGGAAGGCCTCGGCGACGAGCCACGGGCGTTCGGGCGACGGCGTGTTCATGCGGTGCAGCAGGTCGTCGATGGACTGGCCGTCGACGCCGTCGCCGCCGGACTTCTTCACGCCCTCGACCTCGAGACCGTGCACGCCGAGCTCGAGAGAGCGCAGCGCCTTGCCGAAGGCCTCGGCGAAGGTGCGGCCCATCGCCATGGCCTCACCGACGGACTTCATCTGGGTGGTGAGCTTGCGCTCGGCGCCGCGGAACTTCTCGAAGTCGAAGCGCGGGTGCTTCACGACGACGTAGTCGATGGAGGGCTCGAAGGCCGCCTTCGTCTTCTTCGTGATGTCGTTGTCGATCTCGTCGAGGGTGAAGCCGACGGCGCACAGCGCTGCGACCTTGGCGATCGGGAAGCCGGTGGCCTTCGACGCCAGCGCCGAGCTGCGGCTCACGCGGGGGTTCATCTCGATGACGACGACGCGGCCGTCCTTCGGGTTGACGGCGAACTGCACGTTGCTGCCGCCGGTCTCGACGCCGACGGCGCGCAGGATGGCGATGGCGGCGTCGCGCAGCTTCTGCACCTCGCGGTCCGACAGGGTCTGGATGGGGGCGATGGTGATGGAGTCGCCGGTGTGCACGCCCATCGGGTCGAGGTTCTCGATGCCGCAGACGATGATGCAGTTGTCGGCCTTGTCGCGGACGACCTCGAGCTCCATCTCCTTCCAGCCCACAAGGCACTCCTCGATGAGCAGCTCGTGGGTGGGGCTCGCGTCGAGACCGAAGCTCGCGATCTGCACGAGCTCCTCATCGCTGCGGGCGATGCCGCCGCCGGTGCCACCCATCGTGAACGACGGGCGGATGACGATCGGCAGGCCGAGCTCCTTCGCTGCGGCCTTCACCTCGTCGAGGGTGTGGCAGACGACGCTGCGGGCGTTCTCGAGGCCGATCTCCTCCATGCAGGCCTTGAAGCGCTGGCGGTTCTCGGCCTTGTCGATGACGTCGGCCTTCGCGCCGATGAGCTCCACACCGAGCCGCTCGAGGGTGCCGTCCTTGTCGAGGGCCATCGCGAGGTTGAGCGCCGTCTGGCCGCCGACGGTGGGCAGCAGCGCGTCGGGGCGCTCCTTCTCGAGGATGCGCGCGACGACATCGGGGACGAGGGGCTCGACGTAGGTGGCGTCGGCGAGCTCCGGGTCCGTCATGATGGTGGCGGGGTTGCTGTTGACGAGGATGACCCGGTAGCCGTGGGCCTTCAGCGCCTTCACCGCCTGGGCGCCCGAGTAATCGAACTCGGCGGCCTGACCGATGACGATGGGGCCGCTGCCCAGGACGCAGATGCTCTTCAGGTCGGTTCTCTTCGGCATGGCGACGCTCCGGCGATGACGGGGACGGCGTCCCGATGGCCCCTTGCGACGGGGCGCGCAAGGCCCGACGCTCTGCGTCGAAAGGCCGGTGCGGCATGCTGCAGGGCGAGCGGGTGCAGTTGCGGGCGTTGGAGCGGGGCGACCTGCCGACCATCGTCCGCTGGTTCAACGATCCGGCCGTGCGCCGGCGCCTCGCCCGCGTCGAGCCGATGTCCCTTGCCGAGGAGGAGCGCTGGTTCGACGCCCTCCTGCGCGCCACCACCGAGGTCGTCTTCGGCATCGTCGACGACAACGGCGTCTTCGTCGGCACCTGCGGCCTGCACCGCATCGACTGGCGCAATCGCCACGCGGCCCTCGGCATCGTGATCGGCGATGCCGCCGACCAGGGACGGGGCCTCGGCACCGACGCCGTCCGCACCCTGCTGCGCCACGCCTTCGCCAACCTCGGCCTGCATCGGGTCGAGCTCGAGGTCCTCGCCGACAACGCGCCGGCCATCCGCTGCTACGAGCGCCTCGCCTTCGTCCGCGAGGGCGTGCGCAAGGACGCCCGCTTCCTCGACGGCGCCTTCGTCGATCTCATCCTCATGCGGATGCTCTCGTCGGAGTGGTCGACGGCCGTGACGCCGCCGCGTCGTCGTCGTCGCCCGACCTGACGTCGCCGGCCCGGTTCAGAGCGACAGGCGGGCCTGCAGGGCGAGCAGCTTCTTCTCGAAGCGGACGAAGCCGGTGCGGCGGGCGCGCTCAAGGCCGATCTGCAGCGACTGCCGGGCCTCGTCGACATCGCCGGCGGCGCGGACCTCGACGTCACAGAGCAGACCGAACAGCGCGATGCGGTTGGCGTTGACCTGGAACGCGGTGCGGATGCCGCGCTCGATGTCGTCGCGGCCGACGCTGTCGCCCTTGCGGCACAGGGCGAGGCCGCGGCAGATCCCTGCCTCGGCGACCTTCAGCGCCGCGCGGGCCTTGAGGGCGAGATCGAGGGCCTCGTCGGCCTTCTTGAGGGCGTCGGCGTCGTCGCTGCCACTGCGTCGCTCGAGCAGGACCTGGGCCTCGACGATGCGGAGGTACGAGAGGGTCTCCACCTGATCGAGGTCGGCGAGGATGCGGGCGGCCTTCGCCGTCAGCGTGAGGGCCTCCTCGAAGTTGCCGGCGTCGCGGCGGAGCACGGCGATGTTGGTGAGCGCCATCGCGAGGGAGCGGCGGTCGCCGGCGGGCTTCGCCAGCTCGATCATCCGGCGGTAGGAGACCTCGGCCTCGTCGAGGCGGTCGCGCTCGTGGGCCACGATGCCGAGCGCGTTGATGTACTGCGAGATGCGCAGCTTCTCGCCGCGCGTCGTCGCCAGCTGCAGCAGCTGCTCGAAGTCGCGGCCGGCCTCGTCGAGGGCGCCGGTGGTGAGGCGGCGCATGGCGATGGCGCAGCGGGCGCGCTCCTCCTCGACCTCGTCGCCGATGGTGCGGGCCAGCTCGAGGGCGTCGCTGTAGTAGCGCTCGGCGAGGTCGAACTGCCCGCGCTGCTCGTAGATCTGACCGCACAGGCCCTTGGCCCGGCAGCGCAGCGCGTGGCTGCCGCCGCGCTCGGTGCGCGACAGTACCTGCCCGGTGTGCTCGAGGGCGACGTCGAGTTCCCCGAGGACCCGCTCGCTGGCGGCGAGGCGCAGGAGCACCTCGGCGACGAGGCTGCCGTCGACGACGCCCTGCATGCGCGGGAGGCGGCGCTGGGCGAGGGTGACGCACTCGCGGTGTTCGTTGACGGCGGTGAGGACGTCGAGGCGGAGCAGCACGAGCTCGACGTCGGCGCGCACGAGTCGGGGATCGTTCAGGCCGCGCTTGTCGGCGACCTTCTGCTCCTGCGCGAGCAGCTCCTGGGCCTCGCGCACGCGCTGGGCCGCCGTCTGCGTCGCCGACGCCTGCAGCGCCGTCCGCGCCGCGATCATGAGCTGCTCGATGGCGCCGACGGTGTCCTTCGCCTCGAGGTAGTGGACCGAGAGCTCCTCGGGGTTCGCCGGGCGGTGCTGGCGACGGGCCTGGTCGATGACAGCCCGGGCCGCGAGCAGGTGGAGGTTCTGGCGGCGCTCGTCGCCGAGGGCGGCCACGAGGGTCTTGCGATCCTCGGGGTCGGCGAAGCGGTAGACGGCCCCGCCCTCGTCCTCGACGAGGATCTCGCGCTTGATGAGCTCGTCGAGGGCGTCGATGAGCTCGTCCTGGGGGCGCAGCGCGGCCCGCTCGAGCAGCGGCGCCGCGACCCGCTCGCCGAGGACGGCGACGCGCTCGGCGACGTCGCGGGCGATCGGGCCGAGGCGGCCGACGCGGCGGGCGCTGGGGCTCTCGTTGAACTCCGGGATCGGGATATCCCACCGGGTGGCGGCGCGGACCTCGACGACCTCGGGCGCGGCCTCCTTGCCACCGGCGGCCTTCACGAACACCCACTGGCGGGCCCGGCCGCTGCGACGCAGCTCGCCGCTTTCGACCCAGGCCCGCACGCGCTCCTCGATGAAGCCGGGCACACCGCGGGTCTCGTGCTGGAGGTACTCGGCGAGGGCCTCGGCGACCTCGCCACCGCCGAGCATCGACGCGAGCATCTCGCGGATCGCCGGCGTCGGCAGCGGGCCGAGGCTCATCGTCGCCACCGCCTGCTCGGCGAAGCCCGGCGCAGCGAGGCGACCGATGAGGGGCGCGAGGGCGGCGGCGCCGGGGTGGCCGGGGTCGATGGTGACGGCGAGGGCGATGGGCGCCGTGCGCACGTTGCCGGACTCGCCGTCGGGGCGCACGAGCGTCTCGACGAGGTGCCGCGTGAGGCTCAGGCTCAGCTCGTCGGCGAGGTGCAGGTTGTCGATGACGACGACGCGACCCGTGAGGGCCGACATGCGCCCGAGGAACGCCGTCGCCGCCGACAGGAAGCGCAGGCGCTCGCCCTGCGGCTCGAGGGCCTTGGCAGGGCGGGGGCGCACCGCCGGATCGAGGCGCTCGAGGGTGGGCAGGTAGCGGGCGAGGACGCGGGCGTCATCGCCGAGGAGGCGCTTGAGCTCGTCGGCGGGGCGGCCCTGCACCTCGGCTACGAGCGCGTCGAGCACCTCGATGAACGGGTGGTAGGGGCCACCCTGCGGCGTGCAGCGACCCCACACGAAGTCGAGGCTCTTCTGCTTGAGCTCGGCGGCGGCCTCCTTGAGGAGCCGCGTCTTGCCGATCGCCGGCGGGCCGTTGACGACGACGACGCTGCCGCGGCCGCCGAGCAGGCGCTCCGCCGCCGACACCACCTGGCGGCGCTCGCTGTCACGGCCGATGAGCGCCGGCGCAAAGACCTGATCCTTGGCGAGCTCGAAGGGCAGGTTCTTCACCGGCGCCGGCGCCACTCGCTGTCGCGTGCTCGTCTCCGGCGGCGGCGCGGGCACGACGTCGTTCACGGCCTCGCGGATGGCGGCGATGAGATCCTCGGCGGTCGCGAAGCGATCGCGCGGGTCCTTCTTGATGAGGCGCTCGCAGATCGTCTTGAGGCCCTGGTGTACGCCGGGGTTGAACTTGTCGATCTCCGGCGGCGGCTTCTTGGCATGGTGATATGCGTAGCCGACGCTATTTTCACTGTAGAATGGATGCCGGCCCGTCAGCAGCTCATAGAGGATGATGCCGAGGCAGTAGAGGTCGGCGCGGCCGTCGATCTCACCGCCGAGCGCCTGCTCCGGCGAGAGGTACTTGAAGGTGCCGACGACCATGCCACCAGAGGAGTGTTCACTGGTGCTTGAAAGCTGCTTCGCGATGCCGAAATCCATCAACTTGGCCACGCCGGCCTTGCTGACGATGATGTTGTCCGGCTTCAGGTCGCGATGGACGATGCGGTGGCTGTGGATCTCGGCGAGGGCAAAGGCGACCTGCACCGTGAGGTCCGCCACGACCTTCACCCGCTGGGGTTCGTTGAGGCGCGCGATCTGGTTCGCGGTGAGGACGTTGGGAGGGCCGTCCTTGCCGTTCAGGACGATGGGCGTCTCGCCGTCGACGAAGCGGCGGATCTCGGAGCCCTCGACGAGCTCCATCGTGAAGAAGGGGCAGCCCTCGTGGGTGCCGGCGTCGAAGACGCGGATGACGTTGGGGTGCTCGACGCGCTGCATGGCGCGGAACTCACGCTTGAAGCGGAGCTCGGAGTCAGCGCGACTCAGCGCCTCGGGGGGAATCATCTTGAGCGCCGCGAGCGCGCCGGTGCGGGAGTCCTTGACCTTGTAGACGATGCCCATGCCACCGCGTCCGAGCTCGGACAGCACCTTGAAGTGCCCGATGGTGTGGGGCTGCGACGCCATGCGCCGCAACGATCGACGATCGCAGGCCGCCACCGCAACTTGTCGCACCTCGGGCCGGGAGGTGCGCCTGGCCCCTACATGAGCGTCGCTATCGTCAGAGGTCGTCGCCGAGGTCCTGGGCCGTCGACAGCAGCTGGACCGCCCGCGCCAGGTGGCCGTGCAGGCCCTCGGGGACGTCGCCGTCGTCGGCGCAGCTCTGGGCGGCCAGCAGGGCGGCCATCGCCTCCTCGAGCGTCGCCCGCAGGCGGTCCGCCGGGCTCACGACGATGCCTCGATGGGTGTCTTCTTCGTCGTCGTCGTCGCGGATGGTGTGGTGGCTGTCGGGCAGGGGCCGCGCCGGCGCCATCGCGGCCGCCGCGGCGGCCCGCACCATGTCGAGGGAGAGGGCCGGCAACGTCGCGGCGGTGCCGTTGCTCGGGTCCGGCGAGGCCGGCGTCGGCGCTGGCGCCGGCGTCGCCCCCGGGGGGCCGGCCCGCCACTTCAGCAGCTCGACGGCGTCGCGCTCGGCGGTGGGCTCTGCGAACGACGCGTCTTCGTGCCCCAGCATCTCCGGGGGCAGCTGCATGATGGTCGTGGCGGCGCCGGGGCCGACGACGTCGCCGTCGAGGTCGCTCACCTCGAGCTCCGAGACCCAGGCGCTCGGCAGCGCGCTCGGCCGGAGATCGTCGAGCTCATCGATCGAGTGACGCCCGGTGGCGTCCCCGGCGTCGCGGTCGCGGACAGGCAGGCGGCGGGTCGGGTCGGTGTCGCCGCCGTCGCTGCTCGAGATGCCCGGCCACTCAAGGAGCGCCGTCGTGTCGGGGCTGTCGCCTGGGGGCCGGCGGTTGGTCACGGGAATCCTGCGTCAGGGCGAAAAGCAGAAGGTCTCATAGCGGACCTCGACGCGCGAGCCGCGCGCCGGAACCGACCCGGGATTGAACACCACCGAGTTGGCGGTGGCGTCGTAGAACCAGCCGTTCGCGGCCCCCGCCGACGTCCGCTGCGCCGGCTGACACGCCGCCGTCGTCGAGCCATTGCGCACGCAGACCTGGATCGTGGACTCGGTGGCGGGCCGGGACAAGAAGAACTCCACCTGGAGGCCCAGGCTGTCGAGGCCCAATGAGCGCATGGTCGTCGACCAGTCGTCGGCGCAGATGGACTGGAAGCGGCCGTTGAGGGCGTCGACGACGTCGCCGTAGCGGCGGTCGCCGGTGTTGCCGTCGTCGCCGGGGCAGGTCTCGCCCGCTCGCTTGGCGACGGCGCTCACGGCGATGAGGCCCTCGTTCCGGAAGCCCTTCAGGTTGCGGAAGAAGTCGATGTAGAGGTCGGTGGGCCCGCGCGACTGGTCGGGCTCGTCGCTGACGATGATCACGTGCAGCTTGGCCTCGTCGCGCAGGAAGCCGCCGTTGATGAGGGGGTCGTTGATCTTCGGCGCGCTGAGGAAGTTGAAGGCGCCGCGCAGGCCGCCCTCGCCGCCGTCGGAGGTCGGGCGCGACGGGCGACGCGTGTCGGTCACGCGCACGTTGCAGCCGAACTGGCCCTGCGGGTCGCTCGACGTCGGCGTGAGGAAGCGGTCGCTGCCACAGGCGGTGTAGTGGCCGCTCATGTCGTGGTCCGAGCAGGTGGCGTTGCCGCCGATGTCGACGCAGGTGCTGTCGACGGTCAGCGTCGTCGTCACGGCGATGTGGTAGTTGGCGGCGGCCACGTTCGACGTCGTGAAGAACTGCGGGAAGTTCTGCGCGACCTGGTCCTGCACGGCGCTCATCGAGCCGGAGTCGTCGACGACGAAGAGGACATCGACGGTCGGGTCGCGGGCCTGATCGAAGATGTCGGTCTGCTGGCGCTCGAGGGTCCCCTCGCCGCGCACCGGGATGGTGACCGGCGGGCCCTCTTCGCCACCCTCGAAGGTCGGTACGACGAGCAGCGCCGTCTCGAGGGCCTGGGTGCGCGCGATGTAGCGGACCGACACCGACAGCGAGTTGCCGGGCTGGATCGTGAAGGGCCAGCCGCTGGTGGCGTCGCTCGGCGAGTCACCCGGGTTCGAGGTGGCGACGACGACAAAGGTCGCGGGGTTGGCCGCCGGCTCGATGGCGGGCTGGCCGACGACGAGCTCGGTGGCGCCCGTGTTGTAGATGGTCGTGCGCTGCTCCGGCGAGCCGCAGCCGAGTGTGATGAGGCCGAAGTCGAGCTCGGGCGGGATGACGTCGACGCTGGGCTCGACGGGCGTGCCGGAGAAGCCGATGGAGAAGCGGCCGTCGACGCCGGAGCTCTCGCTCATGTCGGTGACGGTGTCGTTGGTGACGAGGGCGATGCCGTTGCAGCGGGTGTTGGGGCCGGTGAGGCCGCAGAAGATGGCCGACGTGCCCAGCGACGCCGAGTAGGAGCCGAACGAGAAGACATCGAGGGGGTTGTCGCTCTGGATGGTCTCCGTCGGCGCGAAGCGGGCAAACCACGTGTGCGACTGGCCCGGCTCGATGGTGATGGGCGTGCTGCTGATGCCGTTGTTGCCGGCGGCGTCCTCGAGGGAGAACTCGTTCTCGAGAGTGTTGCGCTGCACGTCGTACTCGACGCGCGAGACGGTGCAGGTGGTGTTGCCCACGTTGGTGGCGACGATGGGCAGGCGCTTCTCGGCGAAGATCGCGGTGCGGCCGAACTTCACGACGCCGTAGCGCCCCTGGCCGCCAAGGCCGCGCTCGATGGCGTTGGTGATCTCGGGGGTGACCTCGAGCTGGCAGAAGGGCGTGCCGCCGCCGTTGGCCTGCAGGTTGACGGTGCGCACCGGGTCGACGGGCGCGTCGGTGGTGACCTCAAGCGTGGCGTTGTCGACGGTCGGCGTCACCCGGTCCGGCGACGTGTAGGCGACGTCGATGGTGACGGTGCTTGGCGCCGTCGCCGCCGCCGGCGGGTCGTCGGCGCAGCCGGTGGTGCCCTTCAGCAGGATCGGCAGGGCCGGCGCCGTCGGGATGCTGAAACCCACGTTGGACGGCGTCGGGCCGGCCACACCGGTGAGCGAGCAGGCGCACTGGCCGACAGACTGCACGATGAGGGGCCGCGTCTGCGTCGTGTTGGCGGCGACGCTGCCGAAGTTGATGAGGTCGGGCACGACGTTGAGGCGGCACGACGGCGGCTCGATGCCGTTGCCGAGGAGCAGCAGGTCGTAGACGGCGGCGAACGGGGCCGCCGTCGTCGCGCGGATGCTGCCGCGGCGGGCGTCACGGTAGGGCACGGGGTTGGCGGGCGTGAAGGTGACCTCGAGGTCGAAGCCGTCGCCGCCCTCGAGGGGGCCAAGCGGCGTCGACGGCGCGGCGCCGTTGACGGTGAACGAGAAGGCGCTGTCGGGGTTCTCGGCGAGCAGCAGGCTGTCGACGGTGACGGGCTTGATGCCACAGTTGCTCACGCGCACCGTGAGGGTCTTGTTGGCGCCAACAGCGACGTCGCCGAAGTCCACGACGCCGGGCTCGGCGCACAGCGCGCCGTCGGTGCCGCGGGCCGTGAGCTGCACGGCCGCGAGGGGCTCGTCGGCGGCGTCGCTGGCCACGCGCAGGAAGATGCTCGCCGGCCCGCCCGTCGTCGGGCGGAAGGTGACCGGGACGTCGACGGTGGCCTCGGGCGCGAGGCTCGCGCCGACGGCGGACGTGAAGACGAAGGGCACGGCGCCGGTGAAGCAGGGCGTGTCGGGCCGGATCGCGATGGCGACGTCGGTGGCGACGACGAAGCACATCTCGTTGATGCGCAGGCGGCCGGTGCCGATGTTCTGCAGCTTCAGTGTGGCCGAGGCTGTCTGGCCGGTGTCGGCGTCGCCGATGTCGACGACGAGCCACGGGTCGGCGGCGGTGTGGGGCGCGCCCTGCGGGTCGAGGATCGCGATCTGGGGCGTCGGCAGACCCTGCAGCTGCTCGCTGCAGTCACAGCGGGCGAGCCCGACGAGGGCAAGGGTGGCGAGCAGCCAGTGGCGATGGGAAACGCGCATGAACCCTCCGGGTCGTCCGGGCGCGCCAGACGACGGAACCCGCGAGCCTGTCGCGGGGACCGCTCCCGTCAAACGGGGTGGGCGTTTTCCCCAATGGAATCAACGCATTGCGTTATCGGCGCCCGGCCTTCAGCGTTCGTCGGGGTCGGCGTCGCCGGGCGGGAAGCCGTAGGACATGCGGATGGCGGCGTAGCTGGCGTGCACGCCGCCGTCCCGACGACGCAGGATGAGGTCCGGCTCCTGCCACGGCTTGCCGGGGCGGCCCTCATGGAAGCCGCGGGGGACGTCGCCGCTGCGGGCGGCGACATACAGCGAGATGCCGCTCTCGCTCGCCGGCGCGTCCTCGCGGAAGCGCACCAGACGCACGAACACCGGGGCCAGGCCGGCGGCGCGGATGGCGGCGAGGACGCGTTCGTGCTGCGACGCCTGGTGCACGCAGGCGAAGACGCCGCCGGGGGCGAGCACGCGCTCGGCGGCGCGGGCGTAGTCGGCGACGTCGCCACGCACCTCGAGCCGGGCCGGCACCGCTTGCGGGTGGGCGGCCGGCAGGGCGGTCCCGACGGGCCAGTAGGGCGGCGACCCGGTGACGAGGTCGAAGGGGCCAAAGCGCGCGGCGACGTCGTCGAGGAGGGCCTGGTCGCGGAGGTCGCCGAGGTGCGGAAAGACCCGCTCCGTCAATCCATTGTACGCAATCGATTTGCGGGCGAGGCGGATGGAGATGTCCTGGGCCTCGATGGTCGCGATGCGCGCGCCTGGCAGGCGCCAGGCGACGCTGAGGGCGACCGAACCGATGCCGGAGCCGAGGTCGAGCGCCCGCTCCACCCGCGGCGCGTGCGTCGTCGCGAACCAGGCGCAGAGGACGTCGTCGACGCTGAAGCGGTGGCCCTTCTCGTACTGGAAGATGCGCGTGTGGCCGCACAGGTAATCGAGGGTCTCGCCGTCTTCGACGACGACGTCGGGGCGGGCCGGTGGAATCGGCCCCGGTCGGGTCCAGCCGCGGAAGCGCTGCTCGCTCATCTCAGGTCCGGGCCGGCACGTGGGGGCCGGCGAGGGTCTGCTCGACGCCGTCGAGGGCGACGATCACCCGCACGTCGAAGGCCGCGCTGCCCCGGTCGGCCTCGACGAGGAAGCGCACCCGGCGACGGCCGGCGTCATCGACGCCCTGGTCGAGGACGTTGACGACGTCGACACTGCCGCCCCGGACGGCGACGCGGGGGGCGTCGGCGCGGTCGACGATGAGGTCGACGGCGAAGGCGATGACGTCGTCGTCGGCGCCGACCGGCGGGGGCAGGGACACGATCGTGGGGGTCGCGTGCAGCATGGTCAGAGGCGCTTCTCGATGAAGGCATCGCGGCGCAGCTCGTCGAGGTACTGCTCGAACTGGGCCTCGAGCTCCTTGCCGAACAGCTGGTTGCGCAGGCTCTCGGCGGCCTTCGCCTCGTCGACCGGGCCGTCGCTGAGCTGCTCGTCGACGCGGATGACGTGCCAGCCGAAGGCGGTGCGCACCGGGCCGATGATCTTGCCGATGGGGGCGCCAAAGGCGGCCGCCTCGAACTCGGGCACCATCTCGCCCCGCCCGAAGGCGCCGAGGTCACCGCCACGGGCCTTGCTGCCCGGGTCCTCGCTCTCGGCGGCGGCGAGCTCGGCGAAGTCGGCGCCCTGCTCGAGCTTCACGCGGGCCGCGAGCGCCTTCTTCTTCTGCTCTTCGCCCGTCTGCCCCTTGGGCACCAGCCACAGGATGTGGCGCGCCCGGACCTTCGTGAAGCCCGCCGACTGCGTCGCCCGCTCCTGCTGCTTCAGCGCCGTCTTCACGTCCTCGTCGGTGACGCTGACGCGGCTGCGCACCTTGAGCTGGACGATCTTCATCTTCGTCAGCTCCTTCTTCTTCTGGCCCTTGAAGTCGGCGAGGGTCATGCCCTGTCGACCGAGCGCCATCTTCAGCGTCTCCTCGGTGAGGTTGTTCTCGCGCATGAGGCCGGCGATGGCGCGGTCGACCTCGGCGTCGGTGACGTCGATGCGCAGCTTCTTCACCTCGGCCTCGAGGAGCTTCTCGGCGATGAGCGTGTCGAGGATCTGGGCGCGGCGCTCGCGGCGCACGGCCTCGGCGTCGACGCCGGCCGGGATCGGCATCGCCTGCTCGAACTGGGCGAGGATGGCGTCGACCTCGCTCTGCAGCACGACGGCGCGGTCGACGACGGCGACGACGCGCTCGACGACGACGCTGTCGACGCGGGCCGGAGCCTGGGCCGCGAGGGCGAGCGCGAGGACGAGGGAGACGTGCATGGCTTACTCGCGGGGCAGGGGCGGAATCGGGTCCGCGCCCTGGCTGTGGGAGTCGAGGGAGCGGCCGAGGCCCTGCTGTGGCTCGGGCTCGGGCGTCGTCGGTGCGGGCGGCAGCAAGGCCACCACCGTCTCGAGGACGGGGCGGGAAATGCGAACGGGGTGCTCGGCACGCAGCGAGGTCATCAGGGCCTCCCCGGCGGCGGCCTGCCGCTCGGCGAGGAGCTCCTCGTAGATCTGGTCCCGCACCGCCGACAGGGGCTCGATCAGCTCGTCGCGCTTCTCGATGACCTGGAAGATGTGGTGGCCATACTCGGAGGGCACGGGGTCGGAGACGACGCCGGGCTCAAGGACGAAACAGACCTCGAAGACGCGGGGGAGGTCACCGACGGCGAACCAGCCGAGGTCGCCGCCATCGGCGGCTTCGAGGCCCTGGCTGAAGCGGGCGGCGGCCTGCTCGACGGTGAGCTTGCGGCTGCGGATCTGCTCGACGACGTGGGTCGCTTCCTCTGCGGTCCGCAGCAGCACCTGGCGGGCGCGGACCTGCGCCGGGCGCTTCTTCTGCGACCAGCGCTGGTTCCAGGCGGCCTCGACGTCCGCGTCGGTCACCGGCGGCAGCGCGCCGAGACGGGCCCGCAGGAAGGCGTCCTGCACCATCCGGCGACGGACGCCGTCGCGGAAGGCCTCGAGCGTGAGCTGCTCGCTGCCAAGGACGCGCAGGAACATGCCGGGCGGATAGCCCTCGGTGCGGGCCCGCAGCTCCCGCTCGACGGCAGCGTCGTCGACGGTGACGCCGGCCTTCTCGGCGGCGAGCAGGATCAGCTTCTCGTCGACGAGCTGCTCGAGGATCTGGCTCGCGACCGCGAGGCGCTGGTCCGCGTCGGCGGTGCGGGCCACGCCGCGCCGGGACAGCAGGGCGAGGAACTCGTGCTGCTCGATGCGGACGGGGCCGGCCTCGGCCACCGGTCGATCGTCGCGGCGCCGCGGATCGGACGGACAGGCCGACAGCGTCGTCATCGCGAGGACGACGATGACGGCGGCGAGGCCCCGGTGCGCGGCGCGGAGCGTCACTCGGTGGCCTCGTCGTCGGCCTGCGGCCCGGGCATCGCCGGCATGCCGCCGTGGCCGTGGCCGCCGTGGGGATCGGCGCCCGGCGGCGGCATCGAGGTGTCGACCTTGAGGCGCTCGATCTTGTCGTCGTGCACGACGACCTTGTGCTTCTGCTTGAGGCTCTCGACGAAGGTGTTGAACTCCGCCGTGCGCTTCTCGCGGTAGACCACGTTCTTGATCTGGTTCTTCACCGCCTCGAAGTCGCGCTCGATGGCCTTGCGGCGACCGGTGCGCTTGAGGACGACGAAGGCCTCGCCGGCCTGGGTCTTCACCTCGAAGACGGGCGACACGGCGTTGATGTCCTCCGACGAGAAGAGCCAGGCGGCGGCGTCCTTGCCGAAGCGGCCCTCGACCTCGGCCTGCTCGAGGTAGCGGATGTCGCCGCCGGCGGCCTTCGTCGCCTCGTCCGTCGAGTGCTTCTCGACGAGGGACTTGAAGAACGCGCGATCGTCGGCCTTCGCGGTGGCCTGCTTCACGACGTCATCGGCGGCGGCCTTTGCCTTCTCCTTCGTGAGGGCCTTGCCCTCGCCATAGGCGATGGTGACGACGCTGGCGCGCGCCATCTCGGGCTTCTGGTAGTCGGCCTTGTGGGCGTCGAAGTAGGCCTTCAGCTCGGCCTCGGTGATGTCCTTGAGCTGGACGCGGCCGTCGAACTCCTCGCGGGTGAGGCGCTGGACGATGATCTTCTTCACCGCCTCCTCGACCTCGGGGTCATTCTCGTAGCCGCGGGCGCGGGCCTCGGCGGCGAGGACCTCGAAGCGGATCTGGCCGTCGACGAACTCCTTCTTCTTGCCGGGCTCGGCGTAGCGGGAGCGGACGAAGGGCGACTGGTCGTCGAGCTTCTTCTGGACCTGCTCGACGGTGATGGTCTCGCCGGCGATGACGGCGAGGGGCTCGCCGACGGCGGCCTTCTTCTGCCCCGCGCCGGGCTCGCAGCCGGCGAGGGCGCCGACGCCGACGACGGCCCCGACGATGGAAGCAGTGAGCAGCATGGTGCGACCGGGACGACGAAGATCACGCATGTCGACGGCGTAGCAGTGCGCTGCCGGCGGGCAAGGGGGCGCCGCGACGGGCCCCCTCGGCTCGACGGTTGCCTCCCGCCCGCCGCTCTCGTACCCCCGCCCCATGGCGGAGACGCTCTACCTCATCGATGGCTCGGGCTACATCTTCCGCGCGTACTACGCGCTGCGTCGTCTCTCGACGTCGAAGGGGCAGCCCACCAACGCCGTCTTCAACTTCGCAACGATGCTCCTGCGCATCCTCAAGGAGCATGAGCCGAAGCACCTCGCCATCGCCTTCGACGTCGGCGGCAAGACCTTCCGCCACTCGATGTACGACCAGTACAAAGCGAACCGCTCGGCGCCACCCGAGGATCTGCCGCCGCAGATCCCCCTCATCCACCGTCTCGTCGACACCTTCCGCATCCCGAAGCTGATGGTCCAGGGCGTCGAGGCCGACGACGTCCTCGCCACCGTCGCCGAGCAGGCGAAGGCCGCCGGCTACGACGTCGTGATCATCACCGGCGACAAGGACCTCATGCAGCTCGTCGACGATCACGTCACGCTGCTCGACGAGATGCGCATGACCCGCGGTCACGACGGCAGCCGCATCGGTCGCGAGCAGGTGAAGGAGAAGTTCGGCGTCGGCCCCGAGCACGTCGCCGACATCCTCGCCCTCGCCGGCGACAGCTCCGACAACGTCCCCGGCGTGAAGGGCATCGGGCCCAAAACGGCGACCGAGCTCGTGCAGCAGTGGGGCGACCTCGAGAACATCCTCGCCCACGCCCACGAGGTGAAGAGCCAGTCCCGCCGCGAGAAGCTCATCGAGGAGGCCGAGCTGGCCCGCCTCAGCAAGCGCCTCGTCGTCATCAAGCGCGACGTCGAGATGCCGGTCGACGACGGCTTCTACCGCTACGACGGCGCCGACCGCGATGCCGCCCGCGCGTTCTTCCACGAGATGGAGTTCCGCCGGCTGGTGAACGATCCCCTCGTGAAGCCGCCCGCCGGCACCGAGGGCACGGCGCCCACCGTCGTCGCCCAGAAGGGGCAGGTCGACCTATTCGGCGCGCCGGCCGGCCCGGCCCCCGAGGTGCTGCACGACGTCGATCGCAGCCGCTACCGCGCCGTCGTCGACGACGCCGGCCTGCGCGATGTCATCACGGCCCTCGGCGCGGCGGCCCGCTTCTCGCTGCGCACCGAGGTGGATCGCCCCGGCGCGCCCGACGCGAAGCTGGTCGGCGTCGCCGTCGCCTGGGCGCCGGGCGAGGCGGTGTGGCTGCCGGTGCGCGAGCTCGGGGCGGATGCCCTGCGCGCGGCGCTCGCCCCCATCCTGACCGACACTGGCAAGTCGATCATCGCCCACGACGGCAAGACCGACATCAACGTGCTGTTCCGGGCGGGCTACCCGACGTGGCGCCTCGCCGGCGACCCGATGCTCATGAGCTACCTCCTCGACGCCGACGCCGAGAGCCACGGCCTCATGAACACCGCCCGCCGCTTCCTCGGCCACCCGATGATCGAGCCCGCGGACGTCGTCGGCAGCGGCAAGAACGCCGTGTCCTTCGACCGCGTCGACGTCGAGAAGGCCGCCGTCTTTGCCGGCGAGGCCGCCGACTGCGCGCTGCGCGTGCACGATGCGCTGCTGCCGCGCCTCGAGAAGGAGGGGCTCATGCCCCTCTATCGGGACCTCGAGCTGCCGCTCGAGGAGCTGCTCGGGCGCATGGAGCGCGAGGGCATCCGCATCGACATCGCCCGCCTCAAGGGCCTGAGCGACGCCTTCGTCGGCGAGATCGCCGCCATCGAGGAGAAGGCGCACGCCGCCGCCGGCAAGCCCTTCATGCTGTCGTCGCCGCAGCAGGTCGCCGAGCTCCTCTTCAAGGACCTCGCGCTGCCGATCATCAAGCGCACGAAGACGGGGCCGTCGACGGACAGCCAGGTGCTCGAGGCCCTGTCCGAGAAGCACGACGTGCCGGCGCTCATCCTCGAGTACCGCACCCTCACCAAGCTGAAGAACACCTACCTCGACGTGCTGCCCCAGCTCGTCGACGAGCGCACCCGCGTCCACACGACGTTCAACCAGGCGGTGGCCGCGACCGGCCGCCTGTCGTCGTCGGACCCGAACCTGCAGAACATCCCGATCCGCACCGAGCTCGGTCGCAAGATCCGCGACGCCTTCGTTGCCAAAGACGGCTGCGTGCTGGTCTCCCTCGACTACTCGCAGATCGAGCTGCGGATCCTCGCCCACGTGTCGCGCGACCCCGTCCTCATCGACACCTTCCTCAAGGGCGAAGACGTCCACCGCCGCACGGCGAGCGAGATCTTCGGCGTGCCCCAGGACGCCGTCACCAAGGACCAGCGCACTGCCGCCAAGAGCATCAACTTCGGCCTGCTCTACGGCATGGGCGTCGTCCGCCTCGCCCGCGAGCTCGGCATCAAGCGCGCCGAGGCCAAGCAGTACCTCGACACCTACTTCGAGCGGCTGCAGGGCCTGCGGGAGTGGCACGCGACGGCGCTCGAGCGCGCCCACATCGACCGCGAGGTGCGCACGCTGCTGGGGCGTCGCCGCAAGCTGCCCGGCCTCGACAGCAAGAACCCGGCGGAGCGCGCGCGGGCCGAGCGCCTCGCCATCAACACCCCCATCCAGGGCAGCGCCGCCGACATCATGAAGAAGGCCATGATCGACGCCGACGCCGCCCTCCGCCGCGACGTGCCCGAGGCCATCATCCTGCTGCAGGTGCACGACGAACTCGTCATCGAGGTGCCCGAGGCCCTCGCCGCCCGCACCATCGAGGTGGCCCGCACCGCCATGTCCGGTACGGTGAAGCTCGACGTGCCCCTCGTCGTCGACGGCCGCGCCGGCCGGAGCTGGAACGACGCGCACTGAATCATCATGGCGGTGACGCCGAAGGCACCCCCTCTCCCTTCAGGGAGAGGGGGCCGGGGGGTGAGGTCGCTCAGGGGTTCGCGCGCAGCGCCTTCAGCAGGGCCTCGAAGCCCTGGTCGGTGAGCATCGGGCCCAGCTCGCCGCCGTCGAACCACAGGCCCTCGCAGCCCGGGCAGCGGTCGATGCCGAAGGCCCCCACGGGGATGCGGCGCAGCGCGTGCGACGGGTCGCAGGCCGGACAGACACCGGCCCGCTCGTCGCGCACCGGCACCGCCGCCACGATCGGATGCTGCAGCAGCGCCGACAGCGCCTTCGCCGGACCGAGCTCATCCCAGTCGAGCCACACGCCGCGGCAGGCGCGACAGACATCGAGCTCGAGGCGGGTGACGCCGTCGGTCACCGTGCGCCGGGTGAGGGCGACGTGCTCGGTGCACTTGGGGCAGGGGCGTTCGTGGGCCATGGCCCAGCGTAGCGCCGCCCGGTCTGCCATGGACTGATCGAACGTACAGGTGCGACAGGAGTGTGCGGCAGATCGCGTCGCCCGGACGCCGCCGCCGGGACTTTTCAGCGTTTTCAGTTGTTCCTGAAACTACAGAACGGCATGGTGGAACTGAAGAGTCGCCGTCCGGAGCCGACCCCGATGCGTGTCCCCCCTCCCACCCCGCAGACCGCCCCCACGCCGTCGGTGTCGCGGCTGCCCGGCTTCTACACGCTCGACGTCGACGCCCGCCGCCGCCTCCTCGCCGAGCGCACCGGGGTGACCAACGGCCTCGCGGCCCTCGACCCGGCCGGCGGCCTCAGCCTCGCCGTCGCCGACCGCATGATCGAAAACGTCGTCGGCGTGCTTGGCCTGCCCCTCGGCCTGGCCCTCAACTTCGTCGTCGACGGCGAGGGCGTCATCGTGCCGATGGCGGTCGAGGAGCCCTCCATCGTCGCCGCCTGCTCCCACATCGCCCGCCTCGCCGCCGACGGCGGCGGCTTCCGCACCGACTGCGACCCGCCCATCACCGTCGGCCAGGTGCAGCTGCTCGACGTGCGCGACCTCGACGGCGCCGTCGCCCGCATCGCCGCCGCCCGCGACGAGCTCATCGCCGCCGGCAACGTCCTGTGCCCGGGCCTCGTCGAGCGCGGCGGCGGTGTCCGCAGCGTGACGACGCGGGTGCTGCCGCGCCTGCCGGCCGACGACCTGCACGGCGACCTCGACGACGGCGGCCCGATGCTCGTCGTGCACGTCGCCCTCGACGCCCGCGACGCCATGGGCGCCAACGCCGTCAACACCGTCGTCGAGGGGCTCTCGGCCCGGCTCGAGGCCCTCAGCGGTGGCCGCGCCTGCCTGCGCATCCTCACGAACCTCGTCGACGAGCGGAAGGCGCGAGCGCGCATGCGCATCCCCTTCACCTCGCTGGGCAGGGACGACGCCGCCGGCCGCGCCGTCGCTGTCGGCATCGTCGAGGCGTACCGCTTCGCGGCTCGCGACCCGTGGCGCGCCTGCACCCACAACAAGGGCATCATGAACGGCATCGACGCCGTCGCCACAGCCACTGGCAACGACTGGCGGGCCATCGAGGCCGGCGCCCATGCGTACGCCGCCCGCTCCGGTCGCTATACGAGCCTCACGCGCTTCGCCGTCGACGACGACGCCCGCTGCCTCATCGGCTCCATCGAGCTGCCGATGGCCGTCGGCACCGTCGGCGGCGCCACCCGCGTGCATCCGACGGTGCAGGCGGCGCGGGCGTTGATGGGCCCCTTCGCGACGTCGGCGTCGAAGCTCGCCGGGCTGATGGCCGCCGTGGGCCTCGCGCAGAACACCGGCGCCCTCAAGGCGATGGTCACCGAGGGCATCCAGAAGGGCCACATGACGTTGCACGCCCGCCAGGTGGCCCTCGCCGCCGGCGCCACCGCCGCCGAGGTGGAGCGGGTCGCCGACATCATCGTCGCCGAGGGCGCCATCCGCGAGGCCCGCGCCCGCGAGGTCCTGCAGGCGCTGCGCGAGGGGTATCCGACATGAGCAGCGCCGAACCCATCGACGTCGTCTTCGGCGCCGCCCCCGGCAAGATCATCCTCTTCGGGGAGCACGCCGTCGTCCACGGCCAGCCCGCCATCGCCGCCACCATCGACCGGGGCATCCGCGTCGCCGTCACCCGGCGCGCCGGCGCCACCGACGGTCCGGTGCTGCGCTCCAACAACGCCGCCCTGCCGCTGCGCAGCAGGCCCGACCCCGACGGCGAGGGCCCCGAGCGGCTGCGCCAGGCCCTCGCGCTCCTGCGCGAGCTGTGTGGTGAGCGGGTGCGCGAGCTCGCGTTCTCCGTCGACGGCGCCATCCCCGCCGGCGCCGGCCTCGGCTCGTCGGCCGCACTGTCGGTGGCCCTCGTGCGCGGCATCCACCGCTTCTTCGGCGAGGACATCGACGACGCCACGCTCATCGAGCGCGCCTTCGCCGTCGAGCGCGTGTTCCACGGCAACCCCTCCGGCGTCGACCACACGACGATCGTCACCGGTGGCGTCGTCGCCTACGAGCGCGGCGTCGACGGGGCCCCGGCGAAGGTGGCGTCGCTCACGCTGCCGCGCAAGGTCACCCTCGTCGTCGGCGTCGCGGGTCCCCATGCTGGCACCGCCAACGCCGTCGCCGCGCTGCGCGAGCGGGCCCGTCGCCATCCCGAGCACTACGCCCGCCTCTACGACGGCATCGGCGCGCTCGCCCGCTCGGCCCGCGTGCACCTCGAGAAGGGTGAGCTCGGCGCCGTCGGCGAGCTGATGGACCTCAATCAGGGCTACCTGAATGCCCTCGGCGTCAGCACGCCGGCCATCGAGGCCATGTGCGCCATCGCCCGCGAGCGCGGCGCCCTGGGCTCGAAGCTCTCGGGGGCCGGCGGCGGCGGCGCCGTCATCGCCCTCGCCGACGACACGCGTCCGGATGCGGCGGCGAGCCTCGTGAGGGCCTGGGCCGCCGCCGGCTACGCCGCCTTTGCCACCGATCTGAGCCCGCTGACATCGAACCTGGACAAGGAGCTTCCATGAGCCTGCGCCTGATCAGCACCGCCGCTGCCACGACCGCGCGTCCGTCCGCGACCGGCCGGGCCCAGGCCCTCCTTGGCGACGCCCCGACGCTCACGCTCGTCGGCGACCCCACGGCCCCCGACGCCTGCTGCACCGCCCGCCTCGTGCGCCGCGGCGACGTGTGGCTCGGCGTCGTCAGCGACCGCGCGGCGTTCACCGACCTCGTGCGCATGGGCCTCGTGCCGCACTTCCTCTTCGGCGACGCCAGCGTCGTCACGGTGTCGGGCACCGCCCGCACCCGCGTGCTCGGCCGCGTCGCCGCCGTCGCCGCCGACGTGCAGGCGGCCGTGGCCCCGCTGCTGGGCCCCTGGGGCGCCGGCGACGCCGTCGTCATCGAGGTGAGCCCCGAGGCCCTCGTCGTCGACACCGATGAGAACACCGGCATCGTCCCCCGGACGTGACCATCACTGAAAACACCTTCCCCGTGTCCTGGCCCAGAGCCGCCAGGACACGGGGAAGGTGTTTTCAGTGATGGTCACGGTGTTGATTTGATTTCGGGCGCGCGCGCCCGAAATCCCCGCTGCCGCGCGGCTGTGCGCCCGTCGCTTTCGGGCGCGCGCCCGAATCTGGATACGGGTTCATGAGCTGGCGCTGATGAAATCCCGCTGCTGCGCGGGCTGTGCGCCGGTCGTTTCCGGTCGCGTCAGCCTTCTTCGATGACGACGTCGAGCATCGTGCCGCCGCGCAGCACGACGACGACGGCGCGCCGATCCCGCCCGATGCGGTCGGCGATGCCCAGCATGCGATCGGGCGTGTCGACGGCGACGTCGTTGATGCGCGTGACGACGTCGCCATCCTGAAAGCCACAGGACTGCAGGAACGCGTCGGTGACGATGCGCATGCCGTCGATGCCTCGCGGCCCGAATACGGGCGCAAACGCCGGCGGCCGGTCCTGATACCGCCGGCCGATGTCGCGGGCCTCCGACGCCGACAGCACGCGTCGACCGTCGGCGGTGGTGCGGCAGCGGATCGACGCCGGCACGAGCACGAGGGCTCCCGCTGCGGGGGCAGGGCGGGTCAGCAGCGCGGCCTGCGCCGGCGCCCATCGTCCGAGCTGGCGGCCGACGCGGGTGGCGTCGCGCTCGTCGATGCCGCCGTGGCTGCGCAGGTACTGCGTGAGCTGAAGGGTGTGCTGCGCGAGTTCGCTCACCTGGCTGGTGGCGATGCCGAAGGGCAGGCAACGGTCGAGGGCCGCGGTGAAGTCGCTGGCGACGAAGAGGGCGATGGCTGCGCCGGAGCGGCCCTTCGCGGCCTCGAGGAGGGCCGCCGCCAGCACGCGCTCGCCGACGTCGCGCTGACGGCTGGCCTGCTCTGTCGTGAGGGTGCAGCCCTGTCGGGCCACGGCGTCGACGGCGTCGCCGACGTCCCGGATGAGGCCGGCTGCGTCGCCGACGTGGCGCTCGAGGGCGAAGACGTCGTCGCCGTTGAGGGCCTCGACGAAGCTGCCGTTCACGATGGCGGCGAAGCGCGGGGGGGCGTCGACGGCGGCGACGGTGACGTCGACGGGAAAGGTGCCAGCGAGGAACAGGGCGATGGCCAGGTGCACGTGCATCATCTCCACATCGATCCGAAGCTCCAGTGTCGCACACGCCGACGAATCGGCCGCCTGGTGTCACGCGGAACAATCCACACGCTTCGGGCGCGAAGCGTCCGAAGCATATGAACCATGCGGGCCCGACCTCAGTGCGCCATCGCGGCGTCGACCGGTGATGGGCTGCCCTCTCGACGTGGGGCTGGACCGGAATGCGGGTCGTCGAGCACGTCACGCACGCAGCGGGTGAGTTCCTCGGGCGTGAATGGCTTGGCCAGAAAGGGGTCGCGTCCCGCTGCCACGCCGTGGCGGAGGACCGCGTCGTCGGTGTAGCCGCTGACAAAGAGCGTCCGGAGACCGGGGCGAGCCTCCCGCAGTCGATTGGCCACCTCCCGCCCGCCAAGGCGAGGCATCACCACATCGCTGACGAGGAGGTCGATCGCCCCCTCATGCGAGGCTGCGACCGCCAGCGCGTCGTCGCCATCGCGAGCGACCATCACGCGATACCCACGCGCCTCGAGGACGGTACGAGCGAGTGTCCTGACGGCGTCGTCGTCTTCCACGAGCAGGATCGTCTCGTGTCCCTGGCGTGCGCGCGTCGTCGTCTTCGGCTCGGCGACGCTCGAACCCGCCGCAGCGAGCGGCAGCCGTACACGGAACGTGGTGCCCCGATCCGGGACGCTGTCGACCTCCGCATGGCCGCCAGCCTGACCCACGATGCCGTCGATGACCGACAACCCCAGGCCCGTGCCTCTTCCCATCTCCTTGATGAGCGCCTCGCCAGTCGCTCCGGCTGCGGCAGGCAGGACGGTGATTTGAGCGGAGACAAGAAACCATCAAATCCGAATCACCACAGGCAGGTACCTCAAGAAATTTGACCTGCCCCCGGAATTTCGGACCAGCGGTAAACTGAGCGGCTGAGCCGCTGGAGGTCCGATGAAGAAGAGCCGATTCACTGATGAGCAGAAGGTCAAGGCGCTCCGCGACGCTGAGGCCA
>Ga0172373_10000141_pt1 | contig 106210 bp, 99 predicted proteins | sample Lak10m_2_FD_114546 | JGI IMG/M metagenome (GOLD analysis project Ga0172373, IMG submission 114546) | Freshwater microbial communities from Kabuno Bay, South-Kivu, Congo - kab_092012_10m | ecosystem: Environmental > Aquatic > Freshwater > Lake | place: Democratic Republic of the Congo...
GGGTGCGCCCGTCGACGTGGAAGTGACGACGCCGCACCAGGCCCATGGTGTCCTTGCCCGTGGCCCGGTAGAAGGGCTCGGCGATCGGCGCACGCCAGTCGACGACCACCGGCTCGGAGTTCTCGTCGCTCACGGCGAGACGACCGATGTGGAACGCCTCGGGCCCCGGCAGCTGGCCGGACCCGTCGGAGGGAGTCGCCGTCGGGTCGATCCGGTCGATGCGACCGAAGACGAGCGACGACTCGCCGAGGTCGAGCTGCGTCAACCGGTTGAACACGTTCTCGTCGACGGCATCGCGCTCGTAACGGGCCTGGAAGGTCCCGCCCAGGGTGCCCTCGTGGAGGGTCCGCATGCGCAAGGCATCAGCACGCGTCTGCTCGAGGCAGTCGTACGCGTGCTCGATGAACGCCTGCTCAGCGGCGATTTCGGGGTGGTTCTGCGTCATGGGAGGTGCTCACGTCCCCGAGCGTCTCGACCCGAAAACGTGGTGTCGCAACGCTATCGGGCACGACGCGACGCGCCCACCCGTGCTCACGCAGTGGTGGCGATGCCTCCGTCGACGGGAATGACGGCACCCGTGACGTAACTGCCGGCGCGGCTGGCGAGGTAGACGGCGACACCGGCCATGTCGTCGGGCCGGCCGATACGGCCGAGCGGCGCGGACGAGGCGATCGCGTCGCCGGCGGCCTTCAAGGTCGCGGCCATCATCTTGCTCTCGAACGGGCCGGGGGCGATGGCGTTGACGGTGATGTGCTGCGGGCCGAGCTTGCGGGCGAGCGAACGGGTGAGGTGGTGCACCGCTGCCTTGCTCGCCGCGTACGAGTAGGTGTCCATCGGGTTGACGTGCAGACCGTCGATGCTGCCGACGTTGATGACACGGGCCGGAGCACCCGGACGACCGGCGGCGCGCAGAACGGGGAGCAGTTTCTGGGTCAGGAAGAACACGCCCTTGACGTTGGTGTCCATCACCTTGTCCCAGGCGTGCTCGTCGAAGTCGTCGAGCGGCATCCCCCACGTCGCACCCGCGTTGTTGACGAGGATGTCGAGCACCGGGAACAGGTCGGCGACCGCCACGGCCAGAGCCTCGACCCCTTCGACCGTGCTGACGTCGGCCCGCACCGCATGGACCTCGCCGAACTCGGAGAGTTGAACCCGCGCCTCGTCGAGTTCGTGCTGCTTGCGCGAGCTGATCAGCACGCGGGCCCCTGCGTCGAGGAGCCCTTTGGCGATCATGAAGCCGATGCCACGGCTGCCGCCGGTGACGACGGCCGACTTGCCGGAGAGGGAGAAGAGGTCGCTCATGCACGACATCCTGCCCCACGAGCGCGGCCGATAGCGTGCCGGGCGTGACCAGCGTGCCGTTCCTCGATGCCGCCGCAGGTCGGCCCGCAGCGCACACCCCCGTGTGGTTCATGCGGCAGGCAGGGCGCAGCCTCCCCGAGTACCGGGCCCTGCGCGGCACGGGCAGCATCCTCGACGCGATCAAGCAGCCCGATCTCTCGACCGAACTGACGCTGCAGCCGGTGCGGCGGTACGGCGTCGACGCCGCCGTGCTCTACAGCGACATCGTGGTACCCGCTCACGCCGTCGGGTTCGGCATCGACGTCGCCCCCGGAACCGGACCCGTGTGCGAGACGCCCTTCCGGAGCGCCACCGACCTCGCCCGCCTCCGGGTCTTCGAACCCGAGGCCGACACGCCGTACGTCCTTGCGACGGTCGACCAACTCGTCTCCGAACTCCCTCCGTCGGTCCCGTTGCTGGCCTTCGCCGGGGCCCCCTTCACGGTCGCCAGCTACCTGATCGAGGGGCGCCCGAGCCGCACGTACGAGCACACCAAGCGGATGATGCACACCGCACCCGACCTGTGGCACGACCTGATGGCGCGGCTCGTCCAGCACGCCGTCGCCAGCATCAGCAGCCAGCTCACCCACGGCGCCCGCGCCTTCCAGCTGTTCGACTCGTGGGCCGGAACCCTGTCGCGCGCCGACTACGACACCTTCGTCCTCCCGCACTCCTCCGCGGTCTTCCGGCAGCTCGCCATGCTCCACCCCGAGGCGCCCGGCATCCACTACGGCGTCGGGTGCGATCACCTGCTCGAGTCGATGCGCGCCGCGGGCACCACGGTGCTCGGGCTCGACTGGCGCACCACCATCACCGATGCCCGCCGACGCATGGGCGCCGACCTCGTGGTGCAGGGCAACCTCGATCCGGTGTTGTGCCTCGCCGGCACCGATGTCGCCCTCGCCGGGGTCGACAGGGTGCTCGCCGACAACGCCGACCACCCGGGGCACATCTTCAACCTCGGACACGGAGTTCACCCGCCGACCGACCCTGAGGTCCTCACCGCCGTGTGTGCCCGGGTCCACGAGAGGACCACTCGATGACCGCCACCGAGACCCGCACTGCCGTCCTGCTGATGGCCTACGGCACGCCGCGCACCCGCGCCGAGATCGAGCCGTACTACACCGACATCCGGCGCGGGCGACCGCCGACGCCCGAACTGCTCGCCGAACTGACGGCCCGCTACGACGCCCTCGGCGGCACGAGCCCCCTCGCCGCACGCACCGACGCCCAGCGCGACGCGCTGCAGGCCGCGCTCGACACCGCCGCACCCGGCCGCTACCACGTGACGCTCGGCCTGAAGCACGCCGACCCGAAGGTCGAGGCCGCCGTCGACGAACTCGCGGCCCAGGGCTTCCGGCGCATCGTCGGCCTCGTGCTCGCCCCGCACTACTCGGCGTACTCGGTGGGCCAGTACCTCGATCGCGCCCGGTCGGCCGCAGAGCCGCACGGGATCGACGTCATCGGGATCGAGTCGTGGGCGACGCTGCCCGAGTTCGTCTCGTTCGTGGCGCGCGACCTTTCCGCTCGGCGGGCGGCAATGCCCTCCTCGACGCGGGTGTACTTCACCGCCCACTCGCTGCCCGAGCGGATCATCGCGGCAGGCGACCCGTACCCCGATCAACTCCGCTCGACCGCCGAGGCCGTGGCCGCCGAGGCCGGACTCGGCCCAGACGACTGGGCGATCGCGTGGCAGAGCGCCGGACGCACACCCGAGCCCTGGCTCGGACCCGACGTGCTCCAGGTGATCACCTCTCTCGCCGGGGAGAACGCCGCCGGCGCCGACACCACCGAGGGCATGCTCGTGAGTGCCGTCGGGTTCGTCTCCGACCACCTCGAGGTGCTCTACGACCTCGACATCGAGGCCTCGGCGCACGCCGCCCAGCACGGCCTCGCGTTCGACCGGACGGCGTGCGTCAACGACGATGCCGTGGTCGTCGCGGCACTCGCCCGCCGCGTGATCGAGGCCGACGCGTCGTGACCTCGGCCGGCTCGCGCCGTCGCGTCGCCGTGATCGGCGGCGGGATCGCCGGACTCGCTGCCGCTCGTACCCTCGCCCACGGAGGGGTCGAGGTCGTCGTCTTCGAGAGTTCGACCACGGTCGGCGGCAAGTTGCGCACGAGCCCGTTCCACGGCCACGCCGCCGTCGACGAGGGGCCCGACGCCTTCCTCGCCCGCCTGCCCTGGGCCACCACGCTCGCCCGCGAGGTGGGGCTCGGTGACACCCTCGTGTCGCCCGAGTCGGGCACCGCGTCGGTCTGGTGGGGGCGGATGCACGACATCCCCTCCGGGCTCCTGCTCGGAATGCCCACCGACGTGATGGCCCTCGCGCGGTCGCGCCTCATCTCGTGGCCCGGCAAGGCACGAGCCGCGCTCGAGCCGTTCCTCCCCCGGACCTCGATCGCCCACGACTCTCTCGGTCGCTACGTGCGTGCCCGCTTCGGCGATCAGGTGCACGAGCGACTGGTCGATCCGCTCGTCGGCAGCATCTACGCGGCCGACACCGACCGCTTCAGCCTCGCCGCCGTACCGCAGATCGCCGACCTGGCCGGCCGGTCGCGCAGTGTGCTCGTGGCCGGGCGCTCGATGCCGAGCCCCGCACCGTCGGCCGGTCCGGTGTTCTACGCACCGGCCGGTGGACTCGGGGCCCTGGCCGAGGCCGTGGCCGATGACGCACGCTCGCACGGCGCGACTTTCCGCACCGGGTGCACCGTCACCGCGATCGAGGCCACCGGCTCGGGCTGGCACGTCGAGCACCACAGTGGCGTTGCCACCGGCGACACCGCGGGCGACACCGGGTCGGGCGACTCAGCGTCCGGCGGCACCGCGTTCGATGCCGTGATCCTCGCCACGCCGGCCGCCGCCACCGCCGCTCTCGTGGCCCGGTCCGCACCCGACGCGGCGACCCTCCTCGCCGACGTCGAGACGGCCGACGTCGTCATGGTGACACTCGCCGTGCCGCGCTCGTCGTGGCCCGAGCGCCTCCGCGGGCGTAGCGGGTATCTCGTCCCCAAGCCCCAGCAGCGGCTCGTGACGGCGTGCAGCTTCGGTTCCCAGAAGTGGGCGCACTGGGCGTCGGACGACCACGAGATCCTTCGCGTGTCGCTCGGCCGCGACGGCCTGCCCGTGCTCGGACACGACGACGAGACCCTCCTCGCTGCGGCGGTCGACGAAGTGGGTCGGCACCTCGGCATCGACCTGCAACCCTCCGCTACCCGCCTCACCCGCTGGGCTGGCGCCTTCCCGCAGTACCGCCCGCAGCACGCCGCACGCGTGGCGGCCGTCGAGGAGGTACTGCCCGACGGGCTGGTCGTGTGCGGCGCGAGCCACCATGGGATCGGCATTCCGGCGTGCGTCAACTCGGCGCAGCGCGCGGCCGCAGCGACGCTCGCCCGACTCGCCGCGGTGGAAGAATGAGCGACGACATGACGCCCCTCCGTTCCGCACGACTCTCTCCCTCGGCCGGTGTCGTCCCGGCCGGTGTCGACCCGGCCGACCACACATGGTCGGTGCACCGCCGGTTCCGCCGCACTGCGCTGGTCGGCGCACTCCTGGTCCTCGGTGTCGCACCGGCGTGCAGCGACGAGCCCGCCGCGGTCGAGGCGCTTCCGACCACGACGACCACCGTCGCGCCCACCACCACCGTCGCGCCCACCACGACGGCGGCACCCACCACCACCTCGAGCACGACGACCACCACCGAGGCGCTCCCCGTCCCCGACGACCCGCCGCCGGCCGGGACGAAGGAGCCCGTCGTCGAGGTCGGTTCGATCGCGATTCCGGCGATCGGGATCACCGAGACCCTCTACCGCGGCGTGAGCCTGCCGATCCTCGACCTCGGCACCGGATGGTGGCCGGGGACCGCACTCCCGGGCCACCGCGGCAACGTGGTGGTCGGCGGCCACCGGGTCAGCCACCGCCACCCCTTCCTCGACGTCGACCTGCTCGTGCCCGGCGACGAGGTGATCTTCACCACCGACGAGGGCACCTTCACCTACGAGGTGACCTCGACCGAGATCGTCGCCCCGACCGAGATCCGGGTCATCGAACAGACCGACGGGTACACCGCCACCCTGTTCGCCTGCCACCCCAAACACAGCACCCGGCAGCGCATCATCATCCACCTCGTCTACGTGCCCGCATGAGCGCGCGCCAAGGTGGCCGGGTCGAGATCGAACGAGGTTCCGACATGACCGATCTCCCTCCCGCACGCCGGATGCGCTGGCGGTCGCTCGTACCGCGACGCTCTGCGCTCACCGCCCTCGTGGGCGGTGTGCTCGTCGCCCTGGCACTGCCGCCGTGGGGGTTCTGGCCGCTCGCATTCGTCGGTGTCGCCGTCTTCGAGTCGGCCCTCGGCCGCACAGCGGGTCGGGCCGCACGCGCCCGCGCCGGTTGGTGGTTCGGGGCCGGCTGGATGTTGCTCGGCATGGTCTGGATGTGGTTCCTCACGGCGCCCGGCTACCTCGTGGCTGCCGCGCTGTTCGCCGGCTTCCACTCGCTCGCGGCGGCGGTCACGCCGACAGGTCCGTGGCGGGTGATCGCCCGACCCGCCGCGCACACGCTCGCCGAGGCCGTGCGGTTCGTCTTCCCGTGGGGTGGCGTCCCGCTCGCATCGCTCCCGATCTCGCAGGTCTCCGGACCCTTCGCCGAGATCTCGCGCGTCGGCGGACCTGTGCTGCTCACGTGGTTCGTGTTCCAGGTCGGGTTCTCCCTCGCCGGACCCTCTCCGTTCGTGCCCGAACTGGCACGCAAGCGGGGGGCTCCGGCGAAGGGGCACTGGCACGGCGTGGCCGGACTCGCTCTCGCCCTCGTGGTCTGGGCGGTCACCCCGCTCAGCGCAGGGACGGGCACCCAGTACGACAGTGCCGGCCTCCCGCCCCTCCGCATCGGAGTCGTCCAGGGCGGCGGCGAGCAGGGCACCCACGCCATCGACACCGACCCGCGTCTGGTCTTCGACCGCCATCTCGAGATCACGTCGCGCATCGACGCCGGTTCGGTCGACATGGTCCTGTGGCCCGAGAACGTCATCGACATCCCGCGAGGCGAGACCTTCGCCGACAGCGAGATGTTCGACCTCGTCGCCGCCGAAGCGGCCCGGCTCGACGTCCCGGTCGTGGTCGGCATCACCGAAGACACCGCCGACGGAGCGAACTTCCTCAACGCCCAGGTCGTCGTGACCCCGGCGGGCGAGATCACCGATCGCTACGACAAGGTCCGCCGCGTGCCCTTCGGCGAGTACATGCCGTGGCGGGGGCTCCTCGATGCTCTGGGTGCGCCTACCGACATGGTGCCGCGCGATGCCGTGGCCGGTACCGAACCCGGGCTGCTCGACCTGCCGAACGGCTGGAAGCTCGGAGTCGTCATCTCATGGGAGGTCTTCTTCGGCGGCCGGGCCAACGAGGGGGCTGAGCTCGGCGCCGACGTGATCGTCAACCCGACGAACGGGAGCAGTTACACCTGGACCGTGCTCCAGAGCCAGCAGGTCGCGTCGTCCCGCCTGCGCGCCATCGAGCAGAACCGGTGGGTGGTGCAGGCCGCACCCACCGGGTTCAGTGCCGTCGTCTCGCCCGACGGCGAGGTCGTCGAACGCACCGGTGTCAGCGAGCCTCGGCTGCTCGTCCACGAGGTCGAGCCCCGCGGCCACGTCCGGACCTGGTACTCGCACACCGGCGACATCCCCTGGGTCGTGCTCGCGCTGCTGGTGCTCGGCGGAGCGTGGGTGGTCCCCGTCCGCCAGTCCCGCCCCCGCTGACCCCCACCCCACCGATCTCGGTACGTATCGTCCCGGTTTCCGGGACGATACGTACCGAGATCGGTGGGGTTAGACCTCGAGGAGGAGGGTGACGGGGCCGTCGTTGGCGATCTCGACCAGCATCTCGGTGCGGAACCGACCCGTGGCGACCGTGGCGCCGAGCGACCGCAGGTGGTCGACCACGGCCTGGACGAGCGGCTCGGCGTGCTCGGGTCGGGCGGCCGCGATCCAACTCGGTCGGCGACCCGCCGAGGCGTCTCCGTAGAGCGTGAACTGGCTGACGACGAGCACCTCGCCGGTGGTGTCGGCCACGCTCAGGTTCATCACCCCGGCTGCATCGTCCATGACCCGGAGGTTCCAGATCTTCTCGGCGAGTTTGCGGGCCTGGGCGTCGGTGTCGTCGTGGGTGACACCCACGAGCACACACAGTCCACGACCGATCGACCCCACGACCTCGCCGGCCACCGTGACCGACGCTCCTGTCACCCTCTGCACCAGACCACGCACACACGGCAGACTACGGGCCTCATGACCAGCCTGCCGACCCTGACCCTCCGCCTCGACGATCACCCGGCCGCCCCGACCGTCACGGTCTGCCCCGACGACGGCGGGCGCATCCTCCAGGCCACGGCATGGGACACCGCCCTCCTCCACGACGCCCCGGGGGCGCCCCTCCTGATGCGCGGGTCGTATCCGATGGTGCCGTGGGCCGGGCGGGTGAGGAACGGTCGCTTCTCCTTCGACGGCACCGATCACGAACTCCGACCGAACGTCGGGCCCCACCCGCTCCACGGGGTCGGTTTCGACCACCCGTGGCGGGTCGGCGGGCACACGGCGTCGAGTTGCCACCTCGACATCGATCTCGACTGGCCGCTCGGCGGATCAGCACGTCAGGGGATCTCGCTCCATGCCACCGCAGGGGACGACGCGAGCGTCGAGGTCCGGTTCGCTCTCGAGGTGACCGCCGGCGAGCTGGCCATGCCGGCGGTCATCGGCTGGCACCCGTGCTTTCGGCCGGCGACATCGCTGGAGACGACCTTCACCCGGATGTACCGGCGCGACGCCGAGGGAGTGGCCCTCGACGAGCTGGTCGGCGTCGCACCGTTGCCCTGGGACGACTGCTTCCCGGCAGGTCCGGTCGCCCCGCGCCTGGTGGTCGACGGCATCGCGGTCGCCCTCGAGAGCGACTGTGACCACTGGGTCGTCTACACCGGAGACCCTGCGGCGACCTGCGTCGAGCCCCAGAGTGCCCCGCCCGACGCCTTCCACGGGGTGGGCCCCGGCCCCACCGTCCTGACGCCCGGTCAGACCCTCCGTCGCCACATGGCCTGGCACCTGCGCCCCGCCTGACCCACCCGTGCGACGGGATCCACGACGCCCGCCGGATGGCCGGGCGCTCACCGCCCTCCGATAGCGTCGTTTGCCATGTCCGCCCCCAAGGGTCTCGACCCGGATGCCCCCCTCAAGTTGGCCTACCTGACCTATCGCGGCAAGCCTCACGTGGGCGGCCAGGGCGTCTACACCCGCCACCTCACCAAGGCCCTCGTCGATCTCGGCCACACCGTCGAGGTGTTCAGCGGCCAGCCGTATCCGGTGCTCGACCCCCGGGTCACCCTCCACTCGCTCCCCAGCCTCGACATCTGGAACGACCACTTCCCCGGTCGGCTCCCCGGCTACTGGGAGATCAAGAGCAAGGGCGACCTGGCCGAGATCCTCACCCACCTCAAGGGGACCTTCGGCGAGCCGCTCGGCTTCAGCGTGCGCGTCCACGACGTCCTCAAGAAGCGCCTCCGCGACTTCGACCTCGTGCACGACAACCAGTGCCTCGGGTACGGGATCCTCAAGATCGAGGAGAAGATCCCGACCATTGCCACCCTCCACCACCCGATCACCCGCGACCGGGCGCTCGAGATGGAGCACACCACCAACCGTCGCAAGCGCCGCTCGATCGGCCGTTGGTACAACTTCGTGAAGATGCAGGGCCGGGTGGCCAGCCGTCTGCCGCGCATCGTCGTGGTCAGCGAGAACAGCATCAAGGACATCCACGCCGACATGGGTGTGAGCCTCGACCGGATGAAGCTCGTCCCCGTCGGCGTCGACCCTGAGCTGTTCCAGCCGATGCCCCACGTCGCCCGCCAGCCCGGCCGGCTGATCACCACCGCGTCGGCCGACGTGGCGCTCAAGGGCCTCTCGTACCTCCTCGAGGCGATGGCCAAGCTGCGCACCGAGCGCGACGTCCGCCTGACCATCATCGGCAAGCCGCGCGAGGGCGCCAGCAGCGACCTCATCGACAAGCTGGGTCTCCGCCCGCACATCGACTTCGTCTCCGGTGTCCCCGACGAACGCATCGTCGAGCTCTACGCCGAGGCCGAACTCGCGGTCGTGCCGAGTCTCTACGAGGGATTCAGCCTTCCGGCCATCGAGGCCATGTCGACCGGGATCTGCCTCGTCGCCACCGACGGCGGTGCGCTCCCCGAGGTCTCGGGCCGCGACGGCGAGACCGTGCTCCAGTGCAAGGCCGGCGACGTCGAGTCGCTGACCGCCGCCATCCGCAGGGGCCTCGACGACGCCGACCTGCGCGCCCGCGTCGGCGAGGCCGGCCGCCAGCGCGTGGTCGAGCGCTGGAGCTGGAAGCACTGCGCCCAGCTCACCGTCGACCAGTACCGCGAGGTCCTCGCGATGCCGGCCAACGTCGAGAAGCTCCGCCGCAACGGCCGGATCTGACCAGTGCTGACCATTCGATTCGACCGCCTCGGAGTGGGCCCTGGCGACCTCGTCCTCGACGCAGGCGCCGGCTTCGGCCGCCACGCCTTCGAACTCGCCCGGTTGGGCGCGAACGTCGTCGCCCTCGACTATGCGGCCGACGAGGTCATCACCACCCGCGGCACATTCGGAGCGATGGTCGAGGCCGGCGAGATCCCGGTCGAGCGGTACGTGGCGGCCCTCCAGGGCGATGCGACACGTCTCCCCTTCGACGACGGATCCTTCGACCGGGTGATCACGAGCGAGGTGCTCGAACACATCCAGGACGACGTCGCGGCGATCCGCGAACTCGTCCGGGTGCTGAAGCCCGGTGGCACCTTCGCCTGCACGGTGCCGACGTGGTTCCCCGAGAAGATCAACTGGATGCTGAGCGACGAGTACCACGCACCGAAGTCGGTCGGTGGCCACGTCCGGATCTACACCGAGACCGAACTGACGGCCAAGCTGCGCACGGCCGGCCTCGACGTCTCCGGCAGCCACCACGCCCACGCCCTGCACTCGCCGTACTGGTGGCTGAAGTGCGCCGTCGGGCCGCGCAACGACGACCATCCTCTCGTGCAGCGCTACCGCCGTCTCCTCGAGTGGGAGATCACCGAACAGCCCGCTGCGCTGAAGGTGGTCGAGCGGGTCCTCGCACCCGTCCTCGGGAAGAGCCTCATCGTGTACGGGACCAAGGTCGGCGGATGACGCGCCTGCCCCACATCGACGGTGTCCTCACCGCCGACGAGGTCGTCGAGACGGCCGAGAGCATCGCCGCGCTCCAACTCGACACCGGGATGATCCCGTGGTTCCCCGGCGGGCACTGCGACCCCTGGAACCACGTCGAGACAGCGATGGCCCTCGACGTCGCCGGCCTGCACGCCCCGGCCGAGCGGGCCTACGAGTGGCTCGTCGACATCCAGCTCGAGAACGGCAGCTGGTGGAACTACTACCTCCCCGACGGATCGGTGGAGGAGGCCAAGCTCGACACCAACGTGTGCGCCTACATCGCCACGGGCGTCTGGCACCACTGGCTGTGCACCTGGGACAGGGCCTTCGTCGACCACCTCTGGCCGACCGTCCGCCGCTCCCTCGACTGGGTGCTGTCGATGCGGCGCCCCGACGGCTCGGTGCTGTGGGCCCGCACCGCCGACGACACCCCCTGGGACTACGCGCTCCTCACCGGTTCGTCGAGCATCGCCCATGCCCTTCGCTGCGGAAGCCTCCTCGCCGACCTCGTCAACGAGCCGCGCCCCGATTGGAGCGTCGCTGCCGACGTGCTCACCCACATCGTCGCCGAACGCCCCGACACCTTCGAGCCCAAGGAACGGTGGGCGATGGACTGGTACTACCCCGTCCTCACCGGCTGCCTCGGTCCTGACGCCGCCAAGGCCCGCCTCGCCGACGGCTGGCCCGTCTTCGCGATGGACGGTCGCGGCATCCGGTGCGTCAGCGACGAGCCGTGGGTGACCGCCAGCGAGACGGCCGAAGCGAGCATCGCCCACACCGTCATCGGCGACCTCGCCACCGCGACCGATCTCCTCCGCTGGACCCGCCCGCACCGGCGAGCCGACGGCGCGTACCTCACGGGCATCGTGTACCCGAGCCTCGAGACGTTCCCGCCGCTCGAGACCAGCGCCTACACCGGCGCCGCGGTCATCCTCGCGGCCGACGCGATCACCGGCGCCAGCCCCGGCAGCGACGTCTTCGCCGCGATCAACCGCGGTTAGGACACAGGCGAGCGCTCGGCCGAGCGTTCGGCCGATCGCTCCGCTGCGAGCGCATCGCCGACGGCCCGCAGCATTCGCGCCGAGGCCAGTGCGATCAGCACCATCGCCACTCCGCCGATCACGAACGGCGAGCGCAATCCCCACCACTTCGCGGCCCAGCCTCCGACGGCGGCACCGAACGGCACGACACCCCACGAGACGGTGCGGTACGCGGCGTTGGCCCGCCCGCGCAACCGTGGTGGCGTGAGGGTCTGGCGCACCGTCGTGTTGACCGCCCACCACAGACCCGTCCCGACACCGAGCAGCGAGTACGACGCGATTGCGAGCACCGGATCGCTGGTGAGCGACATACCGACGATGGCCGCCGCCCAGAACCACACCGCCACCACCATCGTCCGGATCTCCCCGAAGCGATCGGAGATCCGGGTCACCACGAAGCGGCTCAACACCGTTCCGGTCGCGGCCCCGACGAACATCGCCGTGAAGACGAACGTGCCGGCGTCGAGCAGTTCTTCTACATAGAGCACCAGCAGGGCGATGGCGCCGAAGTAGACGAGATTGATGAGCGCCAGCAACTCGGTCATCCGCCGGAGAGCAGGGGTGCGCCAGAGGAAGCCGAAGCCCTCCCGGATGTCGTCGCGGATGCGCGTCCCAGGCGCCTCCACGCCGTGTACGTCGGGCGTCGTCCGCACGAGCGCCGCGGACCCGGCGAAGGTCAGTGCATCGGCCAGGTACGGCACGGACATCCCGGCGTGGAAGGCGACGACCCCCAGCGGAGGCCCGACGAACTGGGTGGCCGCGATCTGGGCCGCGCCGAAGCGGGCGTTGGCCTGCATCAGGTCGTCGTCGGCGACGATGGCCGGGACGAGGGCCTGGGCCGCATTGACGTGCAGGGTCTCACCGACGCCGAGGAGGAAGGCGCAGGCGTAGAGCATCCAGATGTTCGCCACGTCGGCCACGAGGGCGATGCCGAGCAGAGCGACCACCACGAAGCGTCCGACGTCGGAGAGAATCATCAGCCGCCGTCGATCACGTCGGTCGGCCATCGCTCCGGTGAACATCGAGGCGACGAGCCACGGGAGACGCTGGGCCGTCGTCAGCCCGCTGATGAGGACAGGGTCGCGGGTGAGCGCCGCGGCGGTGAGTGGGAGAGCCGTGTTGAACATCCCGTCGCCGGTGCTCGACACCACCACCGACGCCCAGACCGCGCGGAACGGCCGACCGAGACTCCCCACGCCGCCACTCTAGGCAACCGCACCCGAGGTCGGCCGGTGCGGAGACGGCCGGCAGGTGAGGACACCTCCGGTGCCCCTCACGAGCCGTCCGAACCGGTCGCCCGTGACCCGATGCGGCGACCACCGAGGACGTCGGCCGCACGAGCCGCGTGGGAAGATGTCGCCCGTGACCGCTCCCTCTGCCGCCGAACTCTCCGCCCTCGCCGCCCGTGCCCTCGCTGCGTGTGGTGCCGCTCCCCTTCCCTCCGACGGCCCGCACGGCGCCCGCACACCGATCACCGGCGCTGCCCTCGGGCGCGTCGGGGCCACCGTCGACGTCGACACGGCAGTCGCCCGCGCCACTGAGGTCTACCGCGCGTGGCGCACCACGCCGGCGCCCGTGCGCGGCGAACTCGTCCGTCGACTCGGAGAGGAACTCCGTGCCCACAAGGCCGATCTCGCCACCCTCGTGCAGCTCGAGGCCGGCAAGATCGAGAGCGAGGCGCTCGGCGAGGTCCAGGAGATGATCGACATCTGCGACTTCGCCGTCGGCCTCTCGCGGCAGTTGCACGGCCTCACCATCGCCAGCGAGCGGCCCGGCCACCGCCTGATGGAGCAGTGGCACCCGATGGGCCCGACCCTCGTGATCACGGCGTTCAACTTCCCTGTCGCCGTGTGGTCGTGGAACGCCGCCCTCGCTCTGGTGTGCGGCAATCCGGTCATCTGGAAGCCGAGCGAACTGACCCCGCTCACCGCCCTCGCCACCCAGGCGATGCTCGACCGCGCCACGGCCTCGATGGGCCTGCCCCGCGACCTCGGTCAGGTCGTGCTCGGCGACGGTGCCGTCGGTGCCTCGCTCGTCGCCCACGACGGTGTCGCGATCGTCAGCGCCACCGGCAGCACCGAGATGGGCCGCAAGGTCGCCCCTGTGGTGGCGGCGCGGTTCGCTCGCAGCATCCTCGAACTCGGCGGCAACAACGCCGCCATCGTCACGCCGAGCGCCGACATCGAACTCGTCGTGCGGGGCGCCACCTTCGCCGCGGCCGGCACGGCCGGGCAGCGGTGCACGACCCTGCGACGCGTGATCGTGCACCGGTCGCGGTTCGACGAGGTGGTCGGCCGCTTGGCGACCGCGTACGCCAGCCTCCCGGTGGGCAGTCCGCTCGAGAAGGGGACCCTCGTCGGTCCGCTCGTGACGCTCGCGTCGATGCAGCGGATGCACGGCGCACTCGAGTCGGCGGTGGCCGACGGTGGTTCGGTCGTGGTCGGCGGCGACCGCCGGATGGCCGACACCCACCCCGACGCGGCCTACGTGGCGCCGGCCATCGTGTCGATGCCAGCCCAGACAGAAATCGTCCGGACCGAGACCTTCGCCCCTGTCCTGTACGTGCTCACCTACGACTCCTTCGACGAGGCCGTCCATCTCCAGAACGACGTGCCCCAAGGACTCGCCTCGAGCATCTTCACCACCGACCTGCGCGAGGCCGAGCGGTTCTGCAGCGCGGCCGGGAGCGACTGCGGCATCGCCAACGTCAACATCGGTCCGAGCGGCGCCGAGATCGGTGGAGCGTTCGGCGGAGAGAAGACCACCGGAGGCGGACGCGAGAGCGGCAGCGACGCGTGGAAGGGCTACATGCGCCGGGCCACCAACACGATCAACTACTCGAACGACCTGCCCCTCGCGCAGGGCGTCGAGTTCGGCTGACGCCCACGATCGACCGCGCCGCTCGACCAGCTCGACCGGCCTCGCTCTTCGCCCGTCAGTCGACGCGGCGCAGGATGCGCAGGCTTCCGGCCGCGCTCTCCAGCCGGAAGCGGCCGCTCTCGAGGGCGGGCACGAAGATCTGCTCGTAGGGCGGGCGACCACCGTCGGCCGGGTCGGGGAACACGTCGTGGATGGCCAGCACCCCGCCGACGGCCACGAGCGGCGCCCAACCCTCGTAGTCGAGGCGGGCCGGCTCCTCACCGTGACCGCCGTCGATGAACACGAACGAGAACGTCGTCCGGAGGTGAGCGGCCACACGCGGCGAGAGTCCGACGACGGCGAACACGACGTCCTCGAGCCCGGCGTCGTGGATCGTCGCACGGAAGGTCGGGAGCGTGTCCATCTTGCCGATGCGCGGGTCGACGACCGTCGGGTCGTGGTGTTCCCACCCGGCCTGGTTCTCCTCGCTGCCCCGGTGATGGTCGACCGCGAACACGACGGTGCCGCACGCACGGGCGGCGGCACCGAGCCACACGGTGCTGCGTCCGCAGTACGAGCCGATCTCCACGAAGGGCAGCCCCGGTAACGCCCGCCCGGCAGCGACGGCCGCCGCGTGCAACGCGTCGCCCTCGTCGGCCGGCATGAATCCCTTGGCCGCGACGGCGTGGGCGCGCAGCACCGGGTCGATGTCGGGAAGGGTCACCAGGTGTCCCAGTGGATGATGCTGTCGGCCGGCGGGCGGGCTGCCGGTCGGAAGTCGGTGCCGATCGTGTAGGCGAGCGGCGAGAGACATGCCTGCTGGACCTCGTCGAACGGGATGCCCACGATGTCGGCGACCTGCTGCTCCATCACGAGGTGGAGGGTGGTCCACGCCGTGCCGAGTCCGCGCGCACGGGCGGCGAGCATGAAACTCCACATCGCCGGGAGCACGTTGCCGAAGCGGTTGGCCGAGATGAGGGCCGGCGTCCCGTCGACGCGGCCTCCCGTCGTGCAGGCGATGACGAGCGCCGGCGCGTCGCCCATCCGCTCGCCGAGGACGTCGGCCGAACTCGCGCTCCGAGCCTGCTGCTCGTTGGCTTCGACGCTCCCCTTGTCGATGCTGCCGATGTAGACGCCGTCCCAGGTCTTGTACATGCCGTAGCACTGGCGGTACACCTCGCCGATGGCCGCCTTCTTGGCCGGATCGCGTACGACGACGAACTGCATCGACATGTTGTTCGAGCCGCTCGGCGACTGCATCGCGAGTCCGACGCATTCGCGGATCAGGTCGTCGGGCACGGGGCGGTCGAAGTCGAGCCGCTTGCGCACGGCACGGGTGGTCGACAGGAGTTCGTCCGGGTTGAGCGGGAGCAGTTCCGACATGCGGCGACCCTAACCGCCGCTCCCGCGGGGCGCACGAGCCGGCCCGGGTGCGAGAATGGCGCCGATGAACGCTCTCGACGACCTGGTGACCCTGCTCGACCTCGAGGCCATCGAGGTCAACATCTTCCGTGGCGTCTCCCCCGACGAGAACCGGCAGCGCGTCTTCGGCGGTCAGGTGGCCGGCCAGGCACTCGTGGCCGCGACCCGCACCGTCGACACCGGCCGGATGGTCCACTCCCTGCACGCTTACTTCCTGCGCCCCGGCGACCCGACGGTGCCCATCCTCTACGAGGTCGACCGGATCCGCGACGGCAAGTCGTTCGCCACCCGACGAGTCGTGGCGATCCAGCACGGCAAGGCCATCTTCAACCTCCAGGCGAGCTTTCACGTCCTCGAGCCCGGGCTCGACCACGAGCCTGCCGCACCCACCGACGTTCCGGCTCCCGACACCCTCCCCGACTTCAAGACGCGGATGGCTCCGTACAAGGAGCAGATGGGCGAGTGGTACGACCGGCCCCGGCCGATCGACCTCCGCCACGTCGATGGCCACCCGTTCGATCGCAAGGCGAACCCGAGCGACGGCCAGCGTGTGTGGCTCCGGGCCGACGGCGTGCTCCCCGACGACCCCACCCTGCACGCGTGCATCGTCACCTACGCGAGCGACATGACACTCCTTGACACCACGATCCTCCCGTTCGGGATGTCGTGGGACACACCCGGCATGCAGATGGCGAGTCTCGACCACGCGATGTGGTTCCACCGCCCGTTCCGCGCCGACGACTGGCTCCTGTACGACCAGCAGGCGGTGAGCACCCACGGTGCACGAGGGCTCGCTGGGGGCAACATCTATACGAGCGAGGGCCACCTCGCCGTGACGGTCATGCAGGAAGGCCTCGTCCGGGTGGGTCGCCGATGAGGCGTCGGAGCGCCGGCCGACACACGTCGTACGACCCGGGCCGACCGCACCCACAGCGCGGCGCCACGACACCACTCCACATGCTCCTCCTTGGTGGCGGCGTCGCCGTCGCTCTGCTCGTCAGCGCGTGCGCAGCAGACCCTGACGACACCCGGGCTCCCGACGTCACGTTCGCGACCGCACCGTCGGCCACCACCGACCCCGCTCCCGATCCGACCGGCACTGCAGCCTCGACACCGGGAACCTCGACCCCCGGAACCGACGGCTCCGCTCCGCCCGCGTCGACCACGACGACTCCGGCGACGACGGCCGCTCCCGGCCGCGACACGGTCGACCTCGCACCGGTCGCCGATGGCCTCACCGCTCCCGTCGACCTCGCGGTCCGGGCCGACGACGACACGCTCTACGTCGCCCAGCAGGGTGGCCAGGTCGTGGCCCTGCGCAGCGACGACACCCGCTCGGTGGTGCTCGACATCAGCTCCGAGATCTCCACGGGTGGTGAGCGGGGTCTGCTCGGCATCGCCTTCACACCGGCGGGTGACGAGTTGGTGGTCTCGAGCACCGACCGCGACGGCAACACCCGACTCACCGCCTACACCGTCTCGGCCGTCGGATCGGTCGACCCCGCAACCCGGCGTGTTCTGTACGGCGCCCGTCAGCCCTTCCCCAACCACAACGGGGGCGACGTCGCGTTCGGCCCCGACGGGATGCTCTATCTCGGGCTCGGCGACGGCGGTGCGGCCGGCGACCCCGAACGCCACGCACTCGACGTCTCGTCCCCGCTCGGCAAGTTGCTCCGACTCGACATCACCTCCACCCCTGCCTCGGCCCCAGGCGACAACCCGTTCGCCGACGTGCCCGGCGCCCTCGACGAGGTGTGGGCGGTCGGCCTGCGCAATCCGTGGCGTTTCTCGTTCGACCCGACCACGGGCGACCTGTGGATCGCCGACGTCGGCCAGAACGAGTGGGAGGAGGTCGACGTCGCCCGCGCCGATGGAGCCGGTCGCGACGCCGGACGCGGCCTCAACTTCGGCTGGAGCGCGTGGGAGGGCACTCACCCGTTCAACGCCGACCAGTCGGCCGACGGCGTCACCCTTCCCGTGGTCGAATACCCCCACGGCGCTCAGGGGTGTTCGGTGAGCGGAGGCGTGGTGGTGCGCGACGGCACCCTTCTCGACGGGTGGTACGTGTTTTCCGACTACTGCTCGGGCGTCGTGCGGGCGATCGCTGCCGACACGGCGACACCCGGCCGACTCGTGCGGCCCGTTCGACTCGCTGCGTCGGCCGTGGTCACGGCCGTCTGCGCCGGCCCGGAGGGGTCGGCGTACGTGCTCTCGGCCGGTGACGGCGGAGAGGGAACCGGCTCGATCAGCCGCCTCGTCCCCGCCTGACCATCGGCGCCGTTGCGGTCGAGGCCGAGTCAGATGACCCGGACCGGAACTTCGCGCGGACCGCGGACCTGACCGCCGGCCCATGTCACGAGCGACGGATCGGTGAGTTCGAAGTTCGGGATCCGAGTGATGAACTCCTCGATCGCCACCCGCAGTTCCATACGCGCGAGGTTCGAACCGGCACAGCGGTGAATACCCGCACCGAACGCCACGTGGCGGTTGTTCTGCCGGTCGAGGATCACGGTGTCGGGGTCGGGGAACTGCGCAGGGTCGCGGTTCGCGGCCGGGAAGTTCATGAGCACGCGGTCGCCGGCGTGCATCGGGCAGCCCTTGTACTCGACATCGTGGCTCAGGCGACGCGCCATCGTGACCGGCGCATACGCACGGAGCAGTTCCCCGATCGCGGTCGACCAGAGGTCGGTGTCGGCGGCGACGAGCCGACGACGGTCGTCGGCATGGGTGGCCAGGTGCCACATCGACGACCCGATCGACGACCACGTCGTGTCGATGCCGGCGATCATCAGCAGCACGCACATGCCGAGCACCAGCCGCCGGTCGAGCTTCTCGCCCTCGTGCTCGGAGTTGAGCAACTCGGTGATGAAGTCGTCGGTGGGGGTCTCGATCCGTTCGTCGATGGCGCCCTGCAGGTATTGCAGGATCCCCGTGATGCCGCGCATCCGGCGCTCGGGGTCGTGCGCGAACTCCAGCACGTCGCGCACCCACTCGGTGAGCATCGACGACTGCGACTCGGGGACACCGAGGATGTGCGCGATCACGCGCACCGGGATCTGCTGGGCGTACTCGGTGCCGAGGTCGCCGCCGCCGCGGGCGACGAAGTCGTCGACGAGCGTGCGGCAGAGATCGCGGGTGAAGACCTCGTACTCGGCGACCCGGGCCGGGCTCATCGTGGGCAGGACGAGGCGACGGGTCCAGGTGTGCAACGGCGGGTCGGAGGAGATCGGCGGCAGGCCGTACTCGAGCAGCGGCGAGCCCGACTGATCGGCGGGCGGAGGCATCACCGAGATGCCGTTGCCCGACGGGAAGTTCACGATGTCGCGGGCGATGGCCGTGACGTCCTCGTAGGTGGTGGGCAACCACGAGCCACCCCACCTCTCGGTATGGGCGATCGGGCACCGCTCGCGCAGTTCGTCCCACACGGGGTACGGGTTGTTGACGTACTCGGCGGCGAAGATGTCGTAGTCGGTCGCCCAGTCGGTCACCGGGGGTCGTGTGGTGTCGGTCACGCCGAGATTCTGACACTCCCGCCGACACAGGGTGGTATCGGGCGCCTGCGGAGACGCTGACCCGACCGGTGTGGTCAGCGTGTCGGTCGCCTGTCGAGGGCGAACGCCGGGTCGTCTCGCGCCGACCTCAGGGCCGGCGGGTACCCATGAACATCGACTTCAGGGCGTCGTAGTGCTCGATGCAGTGCCCGGCGCCCATCACGACCGCCTCGAGCGGCATGTTCGACATCTTCACCGGCACCTTGGTCTCGGCCTCGATCCGCTGGGCCAGACCGCGCAGCAACCCACCGCCGCCGACGAGATACATCCCGCGGTTCAAGAAGTCCTGCGCCAGTTCGGGCGGAGCCTTCGCGAGGCACCGCGTGACCGAGGCGATGATGCTGCCGACGACGTCCTCGATCGCGAACCGGATCTCCTCCGAGGTCAGATCGACGGTCTTGGGCAGCCCGGTCATCATGTCGCGGCCCTGCACCTGGGCGACCCGCTCCTCGCCCGTGGGGGCCGCCGAACCGATCGCCATCTTGACCTCTTCGGCAGTGCGCTCGCCGATGCCGATGCCGTGCTCACGACGGACATAGGCCTGGATCGCGGCGTCGATGTCGAAACTGCCGACACGCACCGCCTCGAGGGCGACCACACCGCCCAAGCTGATGACGGCCGTCTCGCTCGTGCCGCCTCCGATGTCGATGACCATGTTGCCGACGGGTTCGTCGATGGGCAGGTCGGCACCGATCGCGGCGGCCATCGGCTGCTCGATCAGGTGGGCGTCGGCTGCACCGGCACGACGGGCAGCGTCGGTCACCGCGCGGCGCTCGACCTCGGTGATCGCCGACGGCACGCAGATGACGACCTTCGGACGGGTGAACCGGCTCACGCCGACGCGTTGCAGGAGGAGGCGGATCATCCGCTCAGTGATCTCGAAGTCGGTGATCGCCCCACCGCGGAGCGGACGGACGGCCACGATGTAGCCGGGCGTGCGGCCGATCATCTGCCACGCCTCGCGGCCGGTGGCGAGCACCTCGCCGGTCTGGCGGTTGAGGGCGATGACCGACGGCTCGTTGAGGACGATGCCGCGACCCTTCATGTACACGAGGGTGTTGGCGGTGCCGAGGTCGATGGCGAGGTCGCGGGCCATGACTAGCGTCCCTGCCCTTCCTGGTCGTCGTCGCGACGGACCCTGTTCATCACCTCACGACGCGCCTCCGGCGAGAGCGCGTCGATGTGGCGGCGGAAATTGGTGATGCCCGGCTCGTGGCGAGAGCGCTGCCGGACGAACACGGTGACGGCCGACGCGAGGACGACGACGCAGGCCACGACGATCCAGGTCATCGCGACACCTCGCGCGGGTCGATCGGCGGTGTGGCACCGGTGCCCCAGTCGGTTCCGTCGCGCCACTCCTCGAGCTTCCAGATCGGCGCCGAGGCCTTGAGCGCGTCGATCGCGAACCGTGCTGCCTCGAACGCCTCCGGCCGGTGCGGCGAACTCACGGCGGCGACGACCGACGACTCGGTGAGGCCGAGTCGACCGGTGCGGTGGAGCAGGGCGACCCGTCCGGTCGAGGGCCAGCGCGAGCGCAGTTCGTCCTCGATCCGGCGGAAGCTCGGCACGACCTGCTCGTCGTAGGCCTCGTAGGTCAGCGACACCACGTCGCTGCGGACGACCCCGTCCTCGACGGCGTGGTCGCGCACCGTGCCGCTGAACAACACGACGGCGCCGCACGACGGAAGGAGGCACCACTCGTAGATCTCACCGACGGGGAGCGCGTCGGCCGTCAGACCGAGCCACGAATCACCGGACGAGGGAGCATGCACGACACCGCAGCGTAGTCCTTGGCGGTCATCGTCGGACGGTGACCCCCGACGCCACTCGGGCGGACGTCGTCACTACAGTCCTTGACTCGTGGAACACGGGCGCAGCGGCGAGGAGTACCCCCCTGCCCCTCTTCCCGCGCACGAGCGTGCATGGCGACACCCGAGCGAGGTCGGGGCCGAGGCGTGGCGCCGTTCCGAGCCACCCCTCTCCATCGGGCGCGGGCTCTTCCTCGTCACCTCGGCGTGTTGTGCCACGCTCGGCGCCGCACTGGTCTGGGCGACCCTGAGCACGCATCCCGGTCGGCTCTCGCCCGCCTCCGCACGCGCCGTCGCCTCGGTCGCCTCGGCCGAGACCACGGCACCCACCGCACCCGAGTTGGTCACGCCGCCCACCTTCAGGGTCGAGGACGGCTCGGTGCGCCCCGAACCCGCCATCGGCGTCCCGCTCTCCGACGGTCGGGTGATCCTGACCACGGCCGATGCGGTCCGCGGTGCCCACACCCTCGAGTTGCGCGACGCGGCCGGCCGCTCCGAGCAGGCCCACGTGGTCCTCGTCGACGACACCACCGGACTCGCCGTCCTGGTCACCGACACGAACGCCATCCCGATGGCGTACGAGATCGCCACGGCCCTCGACTCGGGCGACGAGCTCCGCTTCGGCGACGACTCGGTGGTCGTCGTCCACGGAGAGTCGATCTCGACCACCCACTGGTACGGCGTCCACTCGCACGAGGGGAGCCCGGTGGTCAACCAGCGCGGCGAACTCGTGGGGCTGTGCTCGCGTACCGAGCGCGGGATCCGAGTCCTGCTGCTCGAGCAGGTCGACGAGATCCTCCGTCGGCTCGGCGAAGGCTGAGTCAGCGTCGGTTCGTGCGTCGGCGAATCGCCCTGACCACGGCGACCGCCACCACGAGACCGACGGCGATCATCCCGCCCAGCGCCAACTCCTGACGGCGCTTCGGCGAGACCATCGTCCACCACTTGGCCTCGGTGCCCTCGACGTAGGCCTGCTCGTTGGTCACCGTGGGTTCCCAGCCCTCGGCACGCAGCCGGTCGTTGGCGACGAGCCACGGGTGACGGGTGTAGCCGAGCAGCCCGGGAGGGATCGGCCCGCGCTGGAATCTCCACCGGAGGTCGGTGATCACCTCGTGGACACGGTCGGGGAGCTTGAGCCTCGGCACCGCCCCTCCGAGCGCACGCACGCGCTCGCCCGCGATCCAACCGTCGGGAGCGACGTTGAAGACGCCGTCGAGGCGACGCTCGGCCGCGAGTGCCACGGCAGTTGCGAGGTCGTCGAGGTGCAGGAACTGCGCGGGCGGATCGCTCTCGCCCACACGCTGGCCGAGTCCGGCGGCGAGGGAGTTGGCGAGACCGCTCGACCCGTCGGAGGCCACGGCGATCGCCGGGCGCAGGATCGTGGCGGTGCGTCCCTCGTCGGCGAGGCGCCATTCGTCGACGAGTTGTTCGACGGCCCCCAACTGGCGGGCATAGGCGAACTCGGGATCGGGCCGCAGCACGGCGTCCTCGGTGAGCGGCACGGGGTTGTTGGCGTAGGCGCCGTAGACCATCGCGGACGACACGAGCACCACGTGGCGGATGGCGCGGTGCGACGCGAGAGCCGTCATGATCCCGGCCAGCGCGCTCTCGCCGCGGCTCGCCCGCGCATCGGCATCGTGGGCAGCGAGCCACACGAGCACCTCGCACTCCGGCATCTGGACCATCCGGACGTGGTCGTCGAGCGAGAGGCGGCGCAACACCCGAGCGCCGAGGCCGCTCGACGGGTCGTCGATGCAGATCTCGAGGAGTTCGGTCACGGTCCCCTGGGCCATTCCCTGACCCTATCCGCCCTGCCCGAACCGGTCCGGTCGGAGCGACACGCCGTGTCGGTCTGACCGGACCGGTTCGGAGAAGTTCGCCGCACCTGGCCGGACAACAGGGGCATGCACTCTTAGGCTGACCCCATGTCCTCCGGCGACCCGATGCCCAGCGGTGACGATCCCTTCTCCGGACTCCCCTTCTTCGGCGACATCGCGAAGGCGATGTCGGGGCAGGGCCCGCTGCACTGGGACGCAGCGCGACAGTTCGCGTCGTTGTCGGCCACGGGCGGCGAGAGCGAACCCAACGTCGACCCGATGGCGCGGATCGCACTCGGTGAGTTCGCCCGCATCCTCGACCTCCACGTCCGCGACGTCACGGGTGTCGACATCACCTTCCCCGAGATCATGCCCATCACCCGTGGGGTCTGGGCCCAGCGGACCCTCGACGCTTACCGGCCGCTCTTCACCGAGATGGCGACCTCGCTGGGTCGCCGCACTGACGACGCTGCCCCGTCCGACCCGATGGCCGCGATGATGGCCAACCTGTCGCAGATGATGGCGCCGTCGATGATGGGTATGGCGGTCGGTTCGATGGTCGGCCGCATGGCGGCGCGGACCTTCGGTCAGTACGACCTGCCCATCCCCCGCGAGGGGATGCACCTGCTCGTCGTGCCGGCGAACATCGACGCCTTCGCCACTGACTGGTCGCTCGACCCGGCCGAGATGCGGCTGTGGGTCCTCGCCCAGGAACTCATCGGCCACACCCTGTTCTCGCTCGGCGACGTGCGGGCCCAACTGACCGACCTCGTCCGTCGCTACGTCGGCGCCTTCCGGCCCGACCCCAACGCCGTCGCCGAACACCTCGGCCAGGTCGACATCACGTCGGGCGCCGATCCGATGCAGGCACTGCAAGGCCTGTTCAACGACCCAGCTGTCCTGCTGGGTGCCGTGCAGTCACCCGAGCAGGCCGAACTCGCGCCGGTGCTCGACGCCGCCATCGCCGGAGTGGTCGGGTACGTCGACTACCTCGTCGACGCCGTGGCCGTGCGCGTCATCGGAGGCGATGCCCTCACGATCGCCGAGGCCGTGCGTCGGCGTCGGATCGAGGCCTCACCCGACACGGTCTTCGTCGAGCGCCTCCTCGGTCTCCATCTCGACAACGAGCAGGTCCAGCGCGGCAAGACCTTCGCCGCGGGTGTCGTCGACCGCGTCGGCGAACACCGCCTCAGCGATCTCGCGGCCCGCCCCGGTTCGCTGCCGACCCCGGCCGAGCTCGCGGCGCCGGGCCTGTGGGTCGCCCGTCTCGAGCTCGACTCCTGACCGCTGCCCCGCGGCGACGCGAGCGACGACGTCGCCACTCGCGTGCCACGAGGTCGCGCACCCTCTCGGCCAGGCTCGGCGGCAACGGCCGTCCCTGACGGAGCGTGCGTGAACCGATCACGTACGTCACCGCGGCGAAGGCACCGGCGATGCCGACGAAGAAGAACCCGATCCGGGCCGGCATCGTGACCGCCACGGGCGCCAGCCCACCGAACACCCAGGCCAGTTGGAAGCGGGTCTCGAACCGCGCGAAGGCGCGGCCCTGATCGGCGTCGGGTGCATCACGCTGGACGATCGCGTCGAACGCCATCCGGCCCACGGCCGACGACGCCCCGACGACGAACGCGAGGACCACCGCAGTGGTGACACCTCCCGTCGACGCTGCGGTCAGGCCGGCGATGGCCACGACGGCGAGCCCACCCTCGAGCATCCGCTCCTCGTGAGCCCACTGCCGGAGGAACGGCGCCGCCAGATTTCCCGACATCGAACCGATGGTGCTCGCCGCGACGGCGAGGCCGACCTGCCAGAGACCGTGGTCCTCACGCAGCCAGAACAGCAGGTGGAAGGTGAGGAACCCGATCGTGCCGCGGATGAGCGTGATGGCGCCGCTCGCGAGGACGATGCCGGCCGACCGGAGACCCTCGGCCTGCTCCGATCGAGGGGGCGCCGTCGAGACGTGATGGCGCGGGAGACGGCGGGCCGAGAGGGCGGCGGCCACGAACACGAGCACCCCGAGCGTCAACGGGATACCGACCGCCAGTCGTCCGAACAGCGTCATCGGACCGATGAACACGGCTCCGACGAGCCCGGCCACGAGACTCAACTTCGAGTTCGCCTGCACCAGCTCGTCGTGATCGGTCACGATCTCGGGGACGATGGCGCTGCGCGAGACCGCATACGTCTTCTGCATCACGAGCGCCACGAACACGAGTGGGTAGAGCAGGAGGTCGTCGGTGTGGAAGGCCAGACCGATGTACGCCGCCGCCCGGACGAGTGCGGTCACGACGACGATCATCCGCCGCCCGCCCGGCATCCGGTCGATGGCCGGGCCGATGAGCGGAGCCACCACGGCGAAGGGCGCCACCGTCACCAACAGGTACAGGAGCACCTTCGAGCGTTGGGCGTCGGGACTCAGGCTGAACAGCACCGACCCGGCGAGCGCGCCGTACATCGACACATCGCCCAGGGTCATCAACGCGTGGGTGCGCGCCAAGCGCCGGAACGGCGACAGCCCGGGGAAGTTCGGGGGGATCACCTCTCGACGGGCCACGGGGCGATCGTACGCGGGCGCCCCGCCGGCTACGCGGAGCGCTCGAGCTTGTAGCCGAGGCCGCGGATCGTGACGAGCCGGGTGGGGTTCGCCGGGTCGTCCTCGATCTTGGCGCGCAGGCGCTTCACGTGGACGTCGAGCGTCTTGGTGTCACCCACGTAGTCGAATCCCCAGACTCGGTCGATGAGCACCTCACGGGTGAGCACCCGGCCGGCGTTGGCCATCAGCAGGTGCAGGAGTTCGAACTCCTTCAGCGGGAGGGCGACATCGACACCACCCCGCTGCACACGGTGCGCATCGGGGTCGAGGCTCAACTCGCCGACGACGATGGCACGACCGCCGTCATCGACGTCGGCCGGAGCGACCACCGTCGGCCGACGGCGCATCACGGCTCGCATGCGGGCCACGAGTTCACGCAGGCGATACGGCTTCGTCACGTAGTCGTCGGCACCTACCTCGAGGCCGACGACGGTGTCGATCTCCGCACCCTTCGCGGTCACCATGATGATCGGCACCTGTGAGCGGCCGCGGAGGACCCGACAGACGTCGAGACCACTCATGCGCGGCAGCATCACGTCGAGCAACACGAGGTCGGGTGACACCTCGTCGAAGAGTTCGAGAGCCTCGAGCCCGTCACGGGCGATCGACACGCGGAATCCCTCGCGCTCGAGGCCGACCGCGAGCGCTTCGGAATAGCTGGCTTCGTCCTCCACGACGAGGACCATCGGCCGGAGCTCGGGGTCGCCCGACGCACTCATCGCCCACCCGCGGGCAACCGCACCGAGAACACGCTGCCCTGGCCTTCTCGCGAACGGACACCGACCGTTCCACCGTGGTTGGCGGCCACGTGACGGACGATCGCCAGACCGAGCCCCGTCCCACCCGTGGTCCGACTCCGCGCCCGATCGACCCGGTAGAAGCGCTCGAACACGCGCTCGAGATCACGCTCGGGTATCCCGACCCCGGAGTCGGTCACCGTGATCTCCACGTCGGTGCCGTCCTCGCTGCACGAGAGCTGGACGCGACCGCCGGGCTCGGTGTACTTCACGGCGTTGTCGACGAGGTTCGACACGGCCGACACCAGCTGGCGCCGATCACCCCGCACCGTGACCCCCTCGACAGGGCATCCGCACGTGACGCTGACCGTCACGCCGACCGCCTCGGCGCCGAGCCGATGACGAGCGGCGCTCTCCTCGAGGATCGCCATCACGGCGACATCCTCGAGGTCCATCGTCGCAAGTTCGATCCGCGAGAGTTCGAGGAGATCGTCGATCGTGTGGGCCGCTCGATCGGCCTCGTCGATCATCCGCTCGGCGAGTGACTCCACTTCGCCGAGATCGGTGCTCCCCGCGATGGTCTCCGCGAGGAGGGACAGCGCTCCGACGGGTGTCTTCAGCTCGTGGCTGATGTTCGCGACGAAGTCGGTGCGCACCGCGTCGAGACGCGTCCGCTCGGTGACGTCGTCGACGACCACGACCACACTGCCGTCGTCGAGCGCGCCGCCTCGGAGTGCCAACACCCTGGGTGGCGGGCCGACGACCTCGATGGTCTCGGCCGCCGGATGTCCCTCACGAGAGAGTTCGGCGAGTCGGATCGCCGTGCTGTCGATCATCGCCTCGACGTGCCCGCCGGGCGACGCCGCAGGATTCCGGACGACGACGCTCCCGGCTCCGTCAACCAAGACCACCCCGACCGGAGCCGAGACGACGGCCGCCTCGAGTCGGGCCAGACGGCGATCGGCCTCCTCGAGCAGGCGACGGGCCTCGCGCAGTTCGCCTTCGAGGCGCCGCAGCTCGTCTCGGCCGAAGAGACTCACGACGGCGAGAGCCCCGCAGGGTCGGCAGGCCGCTCGGGCGAACGATGGTCGGGCACTGCACCGGTCACGACGTAGCGGACCCGTTCGGCGATGTGGACGGCGTGGTCGCCCAGGCGCTCGTAGAACCGCGATGCCATCGCCAGCTGGACCGCCACCTGCATGTCGACAGTGCTGGCCACCTGGCTCTCGATGAGCGTCTGCACGAACTGCTTCTGGAGCGCATCGAGGAGCGCGTCCATGTCGACCACAGCTGCCGCCATCGCGGCGTCGTTCTCGCGGAGCGATTCGATCGCCGCGAGGTACAGCGCACGCGCCTGCTCCCCCATCTGGGCGATCAGGCCACGGAGACGCGGGTCGAGCTGGTGCCCATAGATCCGACGCGCCACCTTGCAGATGTTGGCGGCGAGATCGGCTCCACGCTCCACGTCGGCGACGGCCTTCAAGAGAGCGATCACCATCCGCAGTTCACCGGCCACAGGGGTCTGCAGCGCGAGGATCTGGATGCACCGCTCCTCGATCTCCACGGAGATCGCATCGATCTCGGCATCACCGGCGATGACGGCTTCGGCCGACTCGAGATCGCCCTCGAGCAGCACGGTCGTCGCCCGCGGGATGATCTCCGCCACACGCCCCGCCAACGCGGCGAGGTCGGTGCGGACACGCTCGAGTTCGTGGTGGTAGTTGCGCCGGAGTTCGTCCATCAGCCGAACCGTCCTGTCACGTAGGCCTCGGTCCTCTGGTCCGAGGGATTGGAGAACATGGTCCCGGTCCGGTCGTACTCGACGAGCACGCCCGTCCGCCGGTCGCTCTCGGGGTTGACCTCGGTCGTGAAGAAGGCCACGCGGTCGCTGACCCGAGCCGCCTGCTGCATGTTGTGCGTCACGATCACGATGGTGAAGCGGTCCTTGATGTCCTGCATCAGGTCCTCGACACGCGCCGTGGCGATCGGGTCGAGAGCAGAACAGGGCTCGTCCATCAGGAGCACCTCGGGCTCGACGGCGATGGCGCGAGCGATGCAGAGTCGCTGCTGCTGACCGCCCGACAGTCCGAGTCCACTCGCCTTGAGTCGGTCCTTGACCTCGTCCCAGAGCGCGGCACCCTGCAGTGCCTTCTCGACCACAGCGTCGAGTTCGGACTTCTTCCTTACACCGGCGAGACGCGGTCCGTACGCCACGTTGTCGTAGATGCTCTTGGGGAACGGGTTCGGTTTCTGGAACACCATCCCGATCCGACGCCGCACTTCGACGGCGTTGACGGCCGGGTCGTAGAGGTCGACTCCGTGGTACTCGACGCGACCCTCGACCCGAGCGCCGGCGATCAGGTCGTTCATCCGGTTGAGCGAGCGGAGCACTGTGCTCTTGCCGCAACCGGACGGACCGATGAACGCCGTGATCTCGTTGCGCCGGATGTCGAGGTTGACATCGCGCACGGCGCGGAAGTCGCCGTAGTAGACGGCGAGGCCGGCGGTGTGGAACACCGCGTCGGCCGGCGCGGCGTTCGCCGCAGGCGTGTCGGACATGGGAGGAGTCTCCTGGGTGGAGGGGGACGGAACGGTGGTAGAGGACATGTCAGCCCGCCCTCCGGCGCTCGAAGCGGTTACGGAGGAGGATCGCCGCGACATTCAGCACGAGCACCATGCCGAGCAGCACGACGATCGCCGCGGAGTTGAGGTCTTCGAAGGTGAGGCCTGTTCGGTCCCCCGGCTTGTTCGGGTTGTTCGCCCAGCCGTAGATCACGATGGGCATGGCCGTGAACTTGCCCTGCAGACGCTCGAGCAGGCTCTGACCCGCCGGCGTCGCGAGTCGACCCGTGATCGCACCGATGAGGAGGAGAGGTGCCGCCTCACCGAGAGCACGAGCCACCGCCAGCATCGTCCCCGTCAGGATCCCCGGCGCTGCGTACGGCAGGACGTGGTGACGTGTCGTCTCCCACTGGGTGGCACCCACGCCGTAACCGGCCTCACGGAGACCCGACGGCACGGCACGCACCGACTCGGCCGTCGTGATGATGATGATCGGCAGCACGAGGATCGCCATCGTCACACCCGCAGCGATCACGCTGCGCCCGCCGGTGACCGTGTCGAGACCCTTGACGAACACGACGAGCCCGAGGATTCCGTAGACCACGCTCGGGACACCCGCGAGGTTGCGGATGTTGAGCTGGATGAAGTGCGTCAGGCGCGACGGCTTGGCGTACTCCTCGAGGTACACACCGGCGGCGATCCCGACGGGAAAGGCGAGGACGATCACGATGGCCGCGATCATCAACGAACCCCAGATGCCCTGGCTGACACCGGCCTTGTCGGGGCTCGACGCGAGGTCGTTGAGGAAGAAGCCCTGACTCCGCTTCTGGAAGACCGGGATCGCTGACGCGACGACGTCCCAGAGCAACACCGTGAGGACGAGCATCGAGAGCAGCAGGCAGGCCAGCAGCGCGATGGCGAACAGGATGCCCTTCACGTCGCGCTTGCCGCCGGTGAGCGACGCCCGGACGACGGCGGCGGTGCTGGTGAGGGTCGAGTCGGTGACAGCCATCGTTCTCGCCTCAGTACTGGTTGCGCACGCGGCGCACCACTCGGGCGGCCACCATGTTGAGGCCGAGGGTCATCAGGAACAGAACAGCGCCCACGAAGAACAGGCTCTGGAAGGCCAGACCGCTGCCGACCACCTGGTCGCTGCCCTGGGCGAGCTGCGCCATCGAGGCGGTCATCGTGAGCCCGGGCTCGGTGGGGTCGAAGGTGCGCGGTGCGGAACCGAGGCGACCCGATGCCAACGCCGCGACCATCGTCTCGCCGACAGCGCGGGAGACCGAGATGATCAACGCCGCGACGATCCCGGAGACCGCTGCGGGGAGGACGACCTTGACGACGGTAGTGCTCCGTCGTGCGCCGAGGCCCGAACTCGCCTCCCGCAGGGCCGACGGCACCGCGCGGAGGGAATCCTCGCTGATCGACGCCATCAACGGAGTCACGAGGACACCGATCGCGACGCCCGTGACCAGAAGGCTGGTCGACTGCGACGTCCCGAACAACGGCTGGACGAGGTCGGGCCCGAGGACCCTCAGCGCGAAGAAGCCGAACACGACGCTCGGGATGCCGGCGAGGACCTCGAGGATCGGCTTGAGGAACCCGCGGGCCCGAGGCGAGGCGTACTCACTCAGGAAGATCGCCGCACCGAGTCCGAGGGGAGCGGCGACGACCATCGCTACCGCCGACACGATCAACGTCCCGAGCACGATGGTGGCCAGGTCGAACCTGTCGCGCCGCGGATCCCAGCTCGGCACGTCGGCCCGATCGATCAGGCCACCGATCCCCTGCTGGTCGATCACGCCGGACAGAAAGGTCCACGCCTCGCGGAACAGCGTCCAGACGATCAGCGCACTGATCACGACCGACACTCCTGCGGCGGCGAACAGCAGGACGCGCATCACGCGCTCGACGCGGACACGCCGCGGGTCGCCACGAAGGTCGGCGATCGCGAGCGCTCCGCTCGGCAGGTGGTTCGAGGTGGTGGAGGAATCCATCGGCGAAGAGGTGCGTGGGCCGGACCGAGAGGTCCGGCCCACGCAGCCTAGTGGGGGGAGGTCAGGCGCTCGCCCAGGCGGTACGAGTGGCCTCGAGGCGGTCGGCCGGGAGGCCGATGTAGCCGGCCTCGGTCACCTTGGCGATGCCCTCGTCACCGAGGAGCACGTCGATGAAGGAGGCGACGGCGGGGTTGGCCGCCAGGGCCTGCTTGCTGACGTACACGTAGAGCGACCGGCTGAAGGGGTACGACCCGTCGGCGACGGTCTCGGCGCTCGGGGCCACGCAACCCTCGCCACCGTCGATGGCGATGGCCTTCATCTTGTCGGCCTCGGCCTCGTAGAACGCATAGCCGACCCAGCCGAGGCTGCTGTCGCTGCCTTCGATGCCGTCGACGATCAGGTTGTCGTTGGGGCTGGCGGTGTAGTCACTACGGGTGGTGGCATCGGTGCCCTGTGCCTCGGCGAGCTTCTTGACGGCGAAGTCGACGAAGGTGTCGTAGGTGCCGCTCTCCGGGCCGGGACCGGTGACGACCAGCTCAGCATCGGGCAGGGTGGCGTACGCCGAACCGAGCTCGGCGGCGAGGGCGTTGGCGTCGCTCCACTTGGCGAAGCCCTCCGACTCCGGACCGAGGAGCGCGTAGAGCGCCGGCACGTCGAGGCACTCGACAGCCGAGTTGTTCGGGCTCGTCGCCACGGTCAGGCCGTCGAGGGCGATCTCCAACTCGACGAACTCGATACCGGCCTCGGCGCACGAGGCGGCCTCTTCGTCCTTGATCTTGCGGGAGGCGTCGCTGATGTCGGCCTCGCCTGCGCAGAACTTCTTGAAACCGTCACCGGTGCCGGGGCCCTCGACCGTGACGGCCAGAGCACCACCCGAGAGCTCGCCAGCGAGTTCGCCCACGAGGACCGTGATCGGCTCGACCGTCGACGAGCCGGTGACGAAGACTTCGCCTGCGGCGAGCTCGACACCCTCGCTGGCCGCCGAGGTCTCGGTGGCCTCACCCGCGCCCGTCGTCGCAACGGCCTCGCTGGTGTCGGTCGCACCCTGATCGGCTCCGCAAGCGGTGGCGATCAGCGAGAGTCCGATGATCCCGGCGAGAACGACTCGCCGATTCGTGCTGTTCACGTGTGTCTCCTGTTGTCGGTGGAACGCCGAGCAACGTAAGAGGCCCAAGTGACAGGGTCCCCGACGCCGGGTGAACAGCAGGTGAACAACTCCCGAATGGTCGTGCAGCCGGTCGTCGACCGACGGGCGGGTGCTCACCGTCCCTGACGGTCGCCCACCCATTCGTAGAAGCGCTGCTGGGCGTCGCCCGACGCGAAGTCGGCGGGGCCACGGCGGTGCCAGTGTCCGTTGCCGTCGAGTTCGTGGCGCACGATGTCGTCGGCGAGGTCGAAAGCCAACACCTGGTCGAGCCAGTCGCGGTGCTTCGGGTGCGTGACCGGCGCGAGCACTTCGACACGGCGATCGAGGTTGCGCTCCATCCAGTCGGCACTCCCGATCAGGAACAACAGCTGATCATCCTCGCCGTGCTCGAACCTCACGATGCGCGAGTGCTCGAGGTACCGCCCCAGCAGGCTGCGGACCGTGATGTTCTCGCTCAGACCGGGAACCCCCGGCCGCAGGCAGCAGATGCCACGGGTGATCAGGTTGACCTTCACGCCGGCCTGGCTGGCCCGGTACAGGGCCTCGACCATCTCGGCATCGGTGAGCGAGTTGAGCTTGGCGGTGATCCGCCCCTCAGACCCGAACGACATCTCGTGCTCGATGAGGTCGAGCAACGACGAGCGCAGTTCGCGCGGTGCCACCAAGAGCGATTGGAACTGCACCGCACGGCTGTACCCCGTGAGGTGGTTGAAGAGTTGGGCCACGTCGGCACCGACCCGCGGGTCGCAGGTCAGGAACCCGACGTCCTCGTAGAGGCGGGCCATCTTGGAGTTGTAGTTGCCCGTCCCGATGTGGACGTAGCGACGCAGTCCGTCGTCGTCCTGGCGCACCACGAGCGTGCACTTGGCATGCGTCTTGAGGCCGACGAGTCCGTAGACGACGTGCACGCCGGCACGTTCGAGCGCACGAGCCCAGCCCACGTTGGTGGCCTCGTCGAAACGGGCCTTCAGTTCGACCAGCACCGCGACCTGCACACCCCGCTCGGCCGCGCGGATCAGGCTCCACGCGATGGGGCTGTCGCCACCGGCGCGGTAGAGCGTCATCTTGATGCTCTGCACCTTCGGGTCGTCGGCCGCCTGGGCGATGAAGGCCTCGACGCTGCTGGCGAAACTCTCGTACGGGTGGTGCACCATCAACGCCCGCTCGCGGATCACCGAGAAGATGCTGCGGTCCTGCGACTCGGCACGTTGGATGCGACCCGCCGTCACCGGCACCCACGGCGTGTCCTTCAGCTCGGGCCGATCGAGGCCGTGGATCTGGAACAGGCTCGTGAGATCGAGCAGACCGCGATGACGCGAGACCTCGGCGCGCTCGACGTCGAGCTCGCGCACGAGGAGCGACAACATCTCGTCGCTGATGCCTTCCTGCACCTCGAGGCGCACCGCACGTCCGAAGCGACGACGGCGCAGTTCCATCTCGACCGCGGCGAGCAGGTCGTCGGCCTCTTCCTCCTCGAGCGTGAGGTCGGCGTTGCGGGTGACGCGGAAGAAGGCATGCTCCTCGACCACCATCCCGACGAAGAGATGGTGCAGCTGCGCAGCGATGACCTGCTCGACCGGGACGTATCGCCGTCCGTCGGGCAGGGTGACGAGCCGAGGGAACACCGTCGGGATCTTGACGCGGGCGAAGCGACGCTCACCCGTGTCGGGGTTGCTCACCATCGCGGCGAGGTTGAGCGCCATGTTCGAGATGTACGGGAACGGATGTGCGGGGTCGACGGCCAGAGGCGTGAGGACGGGGAAGACACGCTGCTCGAAGAACGCCACCAACTGCATGTGCTCGTGCAGTTCGAGGCTGTCCCAGTCGACGATCTCGATGCCGTGATCGCGGAGCTGCGGGCACAGCACGTCGAAGACGACGCGCTCCTGCTCGGCGACGAACGCCGAGACCGCTGCGCCGATCGCGGCGAGCTGGGCCTGCGGCGTGAGGCCGTCGGGCGACAGCGCTCCGAGGTCGGCAGCGACCTGATCCTTCAGCGCGGCGACGCGCACCTGGAAGAACTCGTCGAGGTTCGACGAGGTGATGCCGACGAACTTGACCCGCTCGAGCAGCGGGATGCCCTGCTCTTCCGCGAGTGCCAGCACGCGTCGGTTGAAGGCGAGCCAACTCAACTCGCGGTTGAGCAGGCGGGGCAGCATGGGAACTCCGGACGTCAGTCGGACTCGGCGTAGCCGAGGTCCCACTCGATCGAGATCCGCTCGCGCTCGGCGTCGCGGACGATGCGCTCACGGTTGCGACGGAACTGGGGGTCGTCGCGGGTCAGCAGCACGAGACGTGCGAGCACCCGGGTCCGGAACTCCTCGAGGAGGTTGCGCTCGCCGTACTCGCCGTAGACCTCCCAGTGGGGGGACACGGGTCCGAGGTAGACGATGCGGGCGTGGGCGCGGGGTGCGTCGGTGGCGATGTCGGTCATGGTCGTCTCCTGCAGTCCTGCTCGCTCCACGCGAGTCGGCGTGCCGAGTGTAGCGGTGGGTGAACGTGGTCACCTCGGGCGAAAAATCCTCCAGGCGACAACACGGGGCCTCCCGAGCGTGCAAGACTTCTCCGCAAGTTCGGGAACCACATCCAGCACTCGGTCGTCAGACCGGGCAACGGTGCGGTCCACGGGCCCAGGGCCAGTGCGGGCGCACCAACCGAATCATTCGAGCCACATCCCCCCGGTCGTGGCACAGAAGGAGACACGGATGACCACCCCCTCCCCCCTGCCCCTGAACACCCTTCCCGACCCCGACCTCGGGTCCGTGTCGGCGTGGATGAGCCTCGGCCTGTGCCGCAGCTACCCGCCCGCCACGTTCTTCCCCAGCGACGGCGTGGGCGTCGATCGAGCACGCAAGGTCTGCGCGGGCTGCCCCGTCGCCGCCCAGTGCCTCGAGTACGCCCTCGAGAACCGCATCGAGCACGGCGTGTGGGGTGGCTGCAGCGAGCGTGAGCGTCGCCGCATCCTCAAGCGCCGGGCGAACGCCGCGGCCTGACCACCACCTGCCCGTCCGGCACGGGCCTCGACAACATGACGAGCCGGCCCCTCGGGGCCGGCTCGTGTCGTTCTGTGGATCACCGAGCGCCCGCGGCAGCGGGCGGCTCAGGTGCGGCGAGGATCAGGCCTCGTCCGACTCCTTGGTCTCGCTCGCCGCGGCCTTCTGGCTCTCGGTCATGGCGTCCTTGAACTCCTTCTGCGCCTTGCCGAGGTTCTTGGCCAGCTTCGGAAGCTGCGAGCCCCCGAACAGGAGGAGGACGACGAGAAGAAGGATTCCGAGTTCGGGTGCCCCGAGGCCTGCTGCGATCATGATCGTGACTCTAGCCGACGATGTGCCAGAACGCGAGCGCGCTCAGGCGCTGGTCCGACGGGTGGCCTGGGCGCGCTGACGACGGAGACGGCGACGCTCACGCTCGCTGAGTCCGCCCCAGATGCCGAACTTCTCGCCGTTGACGAGCGCGTACTCGAGGCAGTCGAGACGCACCACGCAACCGCGGCACACCTCCTTGGCCTCACGGGTGCTGGCGCCCCGCTCAGGGAAGAACAGGTCGGGGTCTACGCCGAGGCAGTTGGCCTCGTCCTGCCAACCGGCCGTGGGTTCGGTGCGCTCGGTGTCGGCCGACGCGGCGCCCCGAAGGTCGACCCGCGTCTCGTGGCCGTGTGAGTGGGTGTGCGACATCGTGGAGGGCCCCCCTGTCAAGCCCGGGGGTGTCGTGGCGACACCCCTGTAATTACATGGGTGTCATTGTCCACTATCACAACCCCTTCGCGCAAGAGGTGATTTCGCGACGGCGCTACGTGGTCATTCGCGAGGTCAGCGCGACACGGGTCGATGGGTCGTCGTCGCGCCCCGGCACTCAGCCGGCGCGACGACCACGACGCGACATCTGGCGCTTGTGCTCGATGAAGTCGAGCAGCACGTAGTCGCCCAGCGAGTTGCTGTCGGTGAAGAACGCCCGGCCACCGTTCATGGCGGTCAGACGCTCGACGAAGTCGCGCAGATGGTCGTCGGCATCGATCATGAAGGTGTTGATGCGGATGTCGTCGCGGGTGCAGCGCAACACCTCGCGCAGCGTCACCTCACCGGTCTCCTGCGACATCGGCCAGTCGAAGTAGTACCGACCTCCGTCGAGCACGTGCGCCGTGGGTTCGCCGTCGGTGACCACGATGATCTGTTTGTTGCCCGTCTGCCCGGCGAGCATCCGGCGAGCGAGCATCAGCCCGTGGTGGAGGTTGGTCCCCTGCTGCTGGTCGCACTGCACCTCGGCCAGTTCGTGGGCGCCGATCTCGTAGGCGATGTGACTGAAGCCGACGATGCCGAGGAAGTCGCGCGGGAACTGCGACGAGATCAGCGACTGGAGGGCGACCGCCATCTTCTTCGCCGGGAGGAACCGGCCCTGCCAGTACATCGAGTTGGAGAGGTCGAGCATCAACACGGTGGCCGAACGGGTGAGGTGCTCGGTCCGCTCGATCTCGAAGTCGTCGGGCGAGAGACGGACCGGAGTTCCGCCGCCCTCGCGACGGATCGCGTTGCGGAGAGTGCGCTCGAGGTCGAGTTCGAACGGGTCTCCCCACTCGTACGGCTTGGTCTCGTGCGTCCGTTCGTGACCCTGGCCGAGCCGAGCCACTGCGTGTCGGCCGGCCTTGTCCTTGGCGAGGCGCGAGAACAGATCGCGCAACGAGTTCGACCCGATCCGGCGCATCCCCTTGGGCGTCAACTCGAGGCGTCCGTCCTTGCTCTTGACCAGACCTTCCTCCTCGAGCATCCGCGCGAGCCGGGCCAGTGCCTCGAGTGACCGCGCTGCGTCGTCGCCCAACATGTCGCGCACACGGTCGAGGTCGACCTCGGCAAGCTGGCCGGGGCTCGAGGCTCCGCGCATCAGGTTCTCGAGCCGGTCGAGTTCGCCGAGTTCTTGCATCGTCTGCATCGCCTCGCCGAACCCCATCGGCGACTCGCCGGTGAACTCCTGGGGCTGACCCCACCCCTCGCCGGGGAACATCTGCCGCAACGACCGACCGAGCTGGTCGACCTGCCACTGGAGGTCCATGTCCTCCATCAGTTGGTCGTTGAGCGCCTGCAACTGGGCGCGCTGCTCGGGTGTCATCGAGGCGAGCATCGCCTGGGCGGCCGCCATCCGTGCCGCCATGTTCTGGAGGAGCTCGTCGAGCGACGACGGGTTCTCGGGGAAGAAGTCGCCGAACTCCTGCATGAACTGCTCGAAGCCGGGGTCCTCGCCGTCGTCGCGTCGGCGGATCATCTCGTTGAGAGCGGCGAGCATCTCCTTGGTCCGCTGCATCTGCTCGGGCGACATGTCCTGCACGGCCGACGACATCTGATCGACCATCTGCTGCATCATCTGCTGACGGAGTTTCTCCACCAGTTCCTCGAAACGGCGCCGAGCATCGGCGCTCTCGAAGTCGTAGGCGCTGAGTTCGCGGACCTTGCCGGCGAGATCGTCGGGGAGCATGTCGAGGCGGAAGTTGCGATCCTCTGCCGTGCGCCGACCGTTCTCGGCCCGGCGCTCGTCGCCTCTGCGCTCGGCGTCGGCGAGGGCGTTGTCGATGGCGTGGCGCTCCTCATCGACGACGTCGTCGAGCGCATCGGCGATCTCCTTGAAGACCCCTCCGAGATCGCCGCGGTCGAGACGTTCCTGCCGGGCCTCGCGGAGCCGTTCGAGCATCTCGCGCAGACCCTGCATGCGGTTCCCGTCGCGGTCGCGCAGACCCTGCTGCATCGCCCGTCGCAGAGCCGACGCCACGTCGCCGTTGGCGAGGAGGTTGTCGGCCATCTGGTCGAAGAGAGCCTCGGCGTCGAGGTCGAAGCCCTTCTGCGTCCCGTCCCAGCGCGAGTAGGTGAAGCGGGTCGCCATGGCGGAAACCTACATCGCAGGCGAGCGGTGGGGGCTAGCCTTGCGCCATGCGTGTCCCCCGCACGTTCGTCTTCGTCGACCTCTCCGGATTCACGAACTACACGGCTGCCTTCGGCGACGACGCGGCCGGGCGACTGCTCGGGGCCTTCCGCACCCTCACCCGCGAGATCGCCAGCGAACGCGGGGTCCGGGTCGCCAAGTGGCTGGGCGACGGATTCATGGCCGTGTCGGTCGACCAAGAGGCCGCGATCTCCTTCGCACTCGAACTCGACCACCGGGCCGCCGACGTGTGCGCTCCCCTCACCCTGCGGGTCGGGATCGCCTCGGGCCACGCTCTGCTCTTCGAGGGCGACGACTACATCGGGTCGGCGGTCAACATGGCCGCCCGCCTCTGCGACATGTCGGCCGCACACGAGGTCCTCATCCCCGTCATGCAGATCGAGCGGCTGCCCGAAGGTGTCTCGACCTCGCCGCACGGTGAGGTCGAACTGCGCGGCTTCCCCGGCAGCATCGACGTCGTCCAACTCATCGGACGCCCGGTGCTGCAGGCCTCGAACGACACGGGCGAACTCTGGACCCGTTCGCCGTTCAACACCTGAGGTCGTCGTGACTCCGCCGGTCGCCAAGGGCGTCGTGATCCGTCACGATCCGGCGCGTCTGCTCGACGACATCGGCTTCGCCGCCGAGTCGGGCATCCACCGCGTCCGGCTCGACGTCCCGTGGATGGCGGCCGCACCTCGTGAGGCCTCCCTCGACGGCGGAGTGCTCGAGGCATGTCGTCTCGCAGCCCTCGCCGCACGCGACGCAGGAATCGAGCCGTGGTTCCGCTTGCTCCAGTACGAGGTCCCGCACTGGTTCGAGAACGAGGGCGGCTTCTCCGATCGGCGAGCCGCGGCGAACCACTGGCCGCGATGGGTGCAGTCGGTGGCCGATTCGCTCGGCGACGTGGCGGCCGGATGGGTGCCGTTCGAGGCACCCGGAGCGATGGCCGACCGTCTCGAGCCCGACGACCCGAAGCGTCACGGTGAACTCGTCCACCACCTCTTCGTCGCGTGGCGCGACGCATGGCGGATCCTGCGCGGCGGCCCGCCCGTGGCCACCTCGCTCGACCGGCGGGCCATCGGACGATGGCTCCCTGCACTCGTCGACGGCGTGGTCCGGATCCCTGGACGCGTCGACCGTCGGATCGCCGATCTCTCCGGCGCGTGCGACGTGATCGGCGTGGCCCTGCGCGACCGCATCGAGTCGACACTCGTGATGGTGCGCGAGGTCAGCCACGGTCGGCCCACCTCGCTCACCTACCGACCGGCGGGACCCGACGAGACGACCCGCTCCGACGCCATGGCATCCGTGTGGCGCGATGCCGTGCGCTCGGCCGGAGACACGGGCCTCACCGCGGTGTGGGTGACCCCGTTCGTCGAGGCACCGAGCCAGCCGGGCCTGTGCACCGCCGATCATCGGCTGACCGACACCGGAGCGGCGTTCGTGGAGGGCGATCAGCCCTTCGAGCGGTAGGTCGCCGAGCCGCCGCTCACGTCTTTGTTGAGACGCTTCGAGAGGTGCAGACCTTCGAGCACGAACTCGACGGCAGCCGCCCGTGCCGCAGCGGAGGCATCGGCACCCGCGAGCGCGGTGACGGCCGGTTCGAGCACCGGGGCCTCGGCGAGCACCGCGACGACCTGCTCGGACGGGATGTCCTCGCCGGTGTGGGCGACCACTCCCTGCTCGAACGCCGAGAGCACCTCACGTACCGACTCGAAGGCCACCAGTTCCTTGAAGGTCGTGAGCACGGCGGCCTTGATGAGACCCTCGAGGATCACACCCTCGCGACCGTCCTCCAGCGAGTCGATCTCGACCTTGCCGCCGGTGCTGGCGGCAAGGGCACCGAGATCGGACACACGCGCCACCACGTGCGACTCGCCGGCACGGAGCCCCCGGCGCAGGGCGTTCGCCCCGAGCAGTTCGAGGTTGCTCACCGACAGGCGCACGCTCACACCACTGCGCTGGTTGACCTGACTACTCGACCGAGCGACCTGGCTGAACGCCGCGATGACGCGCTCCATGTACACCGGGATCTCGACGTCGACATCGCCCACCGACGAGGCACGGGCCTCCTGCCGCATGATCGCCACCTCGGTATCGGTGTCGAGCGGGTAGTGGGTCCGGATCTGGCTGCCGAAGCGGTCCTTCAGCGGCGTGATGATCCGGCCGCGGTTGGTGTAATCCTCGGGGTTGGCCGAGGCGACGAGCAGCACGTCGAGCGGCAACCGGATCTTGTGGCCGCGGATCTGGACGTCGCGCTCCTCGAGCACGTTGAGCAGACCGACCTGGATGCGCTCGGAGAGGTCTGGGATCTCGTTGATCGCGAAGATCCCGCGGTTGGTGCGCGGCACGAGTCCGTAGTGCAAGGTCAGCTCGTCGCTGAGGTAGCGACCCTCGGCGACCTTGATCGGGTCGACCTCACCGATGAGGTCGGCGATCGAGGTGTCGGGCGTCGCCAGCTTCTCGCCGTAACGAGTGTCGCGGTGCACCCACTCGATCGGCGCGTCATCGCCCATCGTGGCCACGAGTTCGCGGGCGTGCTTGCTGACCGGCGCGTAGGGGTCGTCGTTGATCTCGCTCCCAGCGATGACGGGCATCCACTCGTCGAGCAGTCCGGTGAGCGAGCGGATCATGCGCGTCTTGGCCTGACCGCGCTCGCCGAGGAAAATCACGTCGTGACCCGCCAGCAGCGCGTTCTCGAGCTGGGGCATCACCGTCTCCTCGTAACCGAGGACACCGGCGAAGAGGGGCTGGCCGGCCTGGATCCGGCGCACGGCATTGCGGCGGATCTCCTCCTTGACCGGCACCGACTGCCAGCCCGATGCCCGCAGGGCCCCGAGTGTGGAGGGGAGGTTCGTCATGCGGGCGACCCTACTGCCACTCTCCCGAGGCTCTACGCTCGAGCCGTGGAGTTGTCGGGGATCTGGAAGGCGCGGCTCGCCGACGACGACGTGCGGCGCGACGGGGTCGGGCTCGACCTCGACGAGTCGTCGTGGGACGACGTCGCCGTGCCGGGTCACTGGCGGTCGAGCGAGGCCTTCTCCGACAGCGACGGACCGTTGCTCTACCGCACGCGATTCCGGCTCGACACGCCCGACTCGGGCCGACGGCGATGGGTCACCCTCGACGGCGTGATGTACCAGGCCGACGTGTGGCTCGACGGCGCATACCTCGGCGACCCGGAGGGCTACTTCTTCCCGCACACCTACGACATCACGGCACTGTCACGACTCGCCGACGACCACGTGCTCGCTGTCGAGGTGGCCTGTGCATCGCAGGCCGGGCGCACCTCCAAGCGCGTCCTGACCGGGACCCTGCAGTCGGGTGACTTCGTCGACCCGGAGCGCAACCCGGGCGGGATCTGGGCAGGTGTGCGCGTGCACGAGACAGGGCCGGTACGCATCGACCGACTCCGTGTGCTGTGCCGCGACGCCAACGAGGTGCGCGCCCACCTGCGCCTCCATGCCCGACTCGACTGCGACGTCACCCGCACGTGCCGTGTGCGGACCATCGTCGACGGTCGCGTCGCCGGCGAGCGGACGATGGCGCTCGCCAAGGGCACGAACGAAGTCGACTGGGACATCGACGTCGACGCACCGCGTCTGTGGTGGCCGTGGTCGATCGGCGCGCAGGAACTCACCGATGTGCGCGTCGAGATCGCCGTCGACGGCGTGACGAGCGACGAACGTCAGGTTCGTACCGGGCTCCGCGAGGTCGCGATGAGCGACTGGGTGATCTCGGTCAACGGCGAGCCGCTGTTCGCGAAGGGCGCCAACCTCGCCCCGACCCGCGACCTCCTGGCCGAGGCGTCGGCACGCGAGGTCAGGCGCGACATCGAACTCGCACGCGAACTCGGCCTCGACCTCGTGCGGGTCAACGGCCACGTCGCCCGACCCGAGTTGTACGACGCTGCCGACGAACTCGGCGTGCTCGTGTGGCAGGACCTCCCGCTGCAGTGGGGGTACGCACGGACCGTGCGCAAGGAGGCGGTCCGTCAGGCGCGCGAATTGGTCGACCTCCTCGGTCACCACCCGAGCATCGTCACGTGGTGTGGACACAGCGAGCCCGACGGAGCCGCCGACCGGAAGACCGCCGCCGCGACCTCGGTGGTGCGCCGGATCCTCCAGCAGCAGGTCCCCACCTGGAACCGCACCATCCTCGATCCGTGGATCCGGCGCTCGTTCGAGTCGGCCGACGAGACACGGCCCGTCGTCACCCACAGCGGGGTGGCGCCCAACATCCCCCACGTCGAGGGCAGCGACAGCCACCTCTCGTTCGGATGGTTCCACGGCGAGGCACGCGATCTCGAGGGCTTCGCCGCCACCGCACCGCGCCTCGTCCGGTTCGTCAGCGAGTTCGGCACCTGCTCTGTGCCCGACTCCGACGCGTTCCTCGAACCCGAGCGGTGGCCCGACCTCGACTGGGATCGTCTCGCCGAGCATCACGGACTCGACCTCGCCACCCTGTCACGGCACGTACCACCGCACGGGTACGGATCGTTCGAGGCATGGCGCGAGGCGACACAGCGCTACCAGGCCAGCGTCCTGCGTCATCACATCGAGACCCTCCGACGGCTCAAGTACCGGCCCACCGGTGGATTCTGCTTCATGGCCCTCGCCGACTCCCGCCCAGCGGTGGGGTGGGGCGTGCTCGACCACGAGCGTCATCCGAAGGCGGCGTTCGGACAGGTCGTCGAGGCCTGCCGACCGGTGATCGTCGTGAGCGACCGGCTCCCCGGCTCGGTCACGGCGGGCGATGCACTGGCGCTCGACGTGCACGTCGTGAGCGACCTGCGCGTCGCACTCGACGGGGTCACCTGTCGGGCCACGCTCTCGTGGGAGGGCGGCGCCCACGAATGGGCGTGGAGCGGCGACATCGCCGCCGACTGCTGCGCGCGTATCGGCACCGTCCAGTTCGTCGTCCCCGACGCACCGGGCGAGTTGACGCTCGACCTCGTCCTCGACCACGGCGAGGCCGTGGTCACCAACCGCACCTCGACCCGCATCCTCTGACCCACCACGATCGGGCGGCGAGTGCCCCGACGAGGGACGCTCACGACCCAGCGCGTGATGCACCAGAGGGTGATGCAGGGGTCAGATCTGGGCGATCAGCTTGCGGTTCTTGACCTTGGCCTTGCGGTAGTCCTTGTGCATCAGCGCGATCACGTCGATGCTGATGTTCTTGGGGCACGCGGCCTCGCACTCACCGTGGTTCGTGCACGAACCGAAGTGCTCGTCCATGGTCTCGACCATCGCCTCGACCCGGCTCCAGCGCTCGGCCTGGCCCTGCGGCAGCAGGTTGAGGTGCGAGACCTTAGCGGCGGTGAACAGGTTGGCCGCACCGTTGGGGCAGGCCGCCACGCACGCACCACAGCCGATGCACTCGGCCGAGTCCATCGCTGCGTCGGCCACCGGCTTGGCGATCGGGATCAGGTTGGCATCAGGAGCACCACCGGTGGGAGCGGTGATGAAGCCACCCGCCTCGACGATGCGGTCGAACGCCGAGCGGTCGACCATGAGGTCCTTGATGATCGGGAAGGCCGTCGCTCGCCACGGCTCGATGACGATCGTGTCGCCGTCGTGGAACTTGCGCATGTGCAGCTGGCAGGTCGCCGTGCCGCGCTGAGGACCGTGGGCCTGACCGTTGATCATCAGCGAGCACGTGCCACAGATGCCCTCGCGGCAGTCGTGGTCGAACACGACCGCTTCCTTGCCCTCACCGATGAGCTGCTCGTTGAGCACGTCGAGCATCTCGAGGAACGAGGCCTCGTCGCTGATGTCGTCGATGACGTGGGTCTCGAAGTGGCCGCCGTCGTTCGGGCCGGCCTGACGCCACACCTTCAGCGTGAGGTCCTTGATGTGCTTGTTGTGGGCGCCGCTCACTTGTAGCTCCGCTTCGCGAGGTGGATGACTTCGTACTGCAGTTCTTCCTTGTGACGGGTCGCTCCCATCGGGTCGCCCGTCCATTCCCAGGCCGCCACGTGCGCGAAGTTGTCGTCGTCGCGCTGGGCCTCGCCCTCGTCGTCCTGGTACTCGGCGCGGAAGTGACCGCCGCAGCTCTCGTCGCGCTCGAGGGCGTCGCGACACATCAGCATCCCGAGCTGGAAGAAGTCGTCGACGCGACCGGCCTTCTCGAGGGTCTGGTTGAGCCCGTCGCCGGTGCCCGTGACGCGCAGGTCGGTGCGGAACTCCTCGTAGAGGGCCGGCAGTTCGCTGAGTGCCTTCTCGAGGCCCTTCTGGGTGCGCTCCATGCCGCAGTAGTCCCAGATGATCTTCCCGACCTCGCGGTGGAACCAGTCGGGCGACCGGGTGCCCTTGACGTCGAGGTATTGCTGGTACCGGCTGCGCACACCCTGCTCGGCCGCCTTGAACTCGGGGTGGTCGGTTCCGGGGATCGGCTTGTTGAGCATCGGGGCGAGGTAGTTGCCGATGGTGTACGGCAGCACGAAGTAGCCGTCGGCGAGACCCTGCATGAGCGCCGAGGCGCCCAAGCGGTTGGCGCCGTGGTCGGAGAAGTTGGCCTCACCTGCGGCGTACAGGCCGGGGATCGTGGTCATCAGCTCGTAGTCGACCCAAAGGCCACCCATCGTGTAGTGGCTGGCCGGGTAGATGCGCATCGGCACGTCGTACGGGTTCTCGCCCGTGATCCGCTCGTACATCTCGAAGAGGTTGCCGTAGCGCTCGGCGACGGTGTCCTTGCCGAGGCGCGAGATGGCCGCCGAGAAGTCGAGGTACACGCCGTTCTTCAGCGGGCCGACACCACGGCCGCTGTCGACCGCACGCTTGGCCGCACGCGACGAGATGTCGCGAGGGGCGAGGTTGCCGAACGAGGGGTAGAGCCGCTCGAGGTAGTAGTCGCGCTCGTCCTCGGGGATCTGGTCGGGCGACCGCTCGTCGCCGGCCTCCTTCGGGACCCACACCCGGCCGTCGTTGCGCAGCGACTCGCTCATCAGGGTGAGCTTCGACTGCGTGTCGTCGGCCTGAGGGATGCAGGTCGGGTGGATCTGCGTGTAGCACGGGTTCGCGAAGTAGGCGCCCTTGCGGTGCGCACGCCATGCCGCCGTCACGTTGCAGGCCATCGCGTTCGTCGAGAGGAAGAACACGTTGCCGTACCCGCCGGTGCACAGCACGGTGGCGTGCGCAGCGTGCGAGGCGATCTCGCCGGTGACGAGGTCGCGCACGACGATGCCGGCGCAACGGCCGTCGATGGTCACCACGTCGACGAGCTCGGTGCGGTTGAACAACCGCACGTTGCCGAGGCCGATCTGGCGGGCCATCTGCTGGTAGGCGCCGAGCAGCAGCTGCTGACCCGTCTGGCCACGGGCGTAGAACGTGCGGCTCACCTGAGCGCCGCCGAACGAGCGGTTGTCGAGCAGACCGCCGTACTCGCGCGCGAACGGAACGCCCTGGGCGACCATCTGGTCGATGATGCTCACGCTCACCTGGGCGAGACGGTGGACGTTGCCCTCACGGGCACGGAAGTCGCCGCCCTTGATGGTGTCGTAGAACAGACGGTGCACGCTGTCGCCGTCACCGTGGTAGTTCTTCGCCGCGTTGATGCCACCCTGCGCCGCGATGCTGTGCGCGCGGCGCGGCGAATCGTGGAAGGTGAACACGTCGACCTGGTAGCCGAGTTCGGCGAGGGTCGCGGCCGCTGAGGCGCCGGCGAGGCCCGAGCCCACCACGATCACCTTGAACTTGCGCTTGTTGTTCGGGTTGACCAACTTCATGTCGGCCTTGTAGTTGTCCCACTTGTCGGCGATCGGGCCGGCGGGGATCTTGCTGTCGAGTGTGACGCTCATGTGCGGTGTTCCTTCTCAGCCGACGATCCCGGCCAGGACGGCCACGGGGAACGAGACGTTTCCGACGACGACGATGGTCGCCACGGCGGTGGCGAGGTGACGGCGCCACTTGGTGAAGCGCGGGTTGTTCCAGCCCATCGACTGGAACAGGCTCCAGACGCCGTGGAAGAGGTGCACGCCGAGGGCGATGTTGGCGACGATGTAGAGCAGGGCCACCGGGACCCGCTCGAAGCTGCGGACCACGTTGGCGTAGGCCTCGCCACGGACGAAGGTGCCGTCGGTGCCGAGGGCGTTGGTGGTGCCCCACGTGAGGTCGGCGAGGTGCCACAACAGGAACAGGATCACCACGGTGCCGGTCCAGCGCATCGTGCGGCTGGCGAAGCTGGCGACCTGGTAGTCGCGGGCGCTCTGGTACTTCACCGAGCGGGCCTCACGGTTGAGACGGGTGAGGCTGACCGCGGCGTGGACGTGGAGCACGGCGGCTCCGACGAGGCCACCGCGCAGCAACCACAACAGCACCGTGCGGGGAAGGATCGGGACCAGCAACTCGCGGAGGAACTCGGCGTAGTGGTTGTAGTCCTCGGCGCCGAGATACATCTTGAGGTTGCCCACCATGTGGACCACCACGAAGCCGACGAGCATCAGACCACTGATCGCCATGGCGTACTTCTTGCCCACGGCGGTGCTGTAGAGGTCGAGCAGGAAGGGCCGCTTCGAGCGAGCGGCCCTGACCGCGGTGCCCGTCACGGGCCCGCGGGACTGGATTGCCTGTGCCATGAGCGGAACGGTAGCCCTCTCGCTCGGCCGGAGAGAACTTCGTCGCCACGACCTCCACGGGCCCGCTCCGTGACACCCGACACCCCAAAAGTTCGTCGGGAGGGGCCCGAGTCTCTACACTCACCACGTTTGCCCACACAGCACGGCCGCGGCCGTGCCCGAGACACCCGGGGGACTACCGGTGCCAGCATTGCTCGCTGCCGAAGGCGGCTATCAGGATTTCGTACTCGCAGGAGGTGAGTGGGCCGTCCTTCTGCTGTCGGCAGCCGCCGCCCTGCTCGCCCTCTTCGTGGGCTTCTACCTCGTCAAGTCGGTGATGGCCGCCGACGAGGGCTCCCCGAAGATGAAGGAGATCGCGAAGGCGATCCAGGACGGAGCCTGGGCCTACCTCAAGCGCCAGTTCCGTACCATCGCCGTGATCCTCGTGCCGCTGGCGGTCATCGTGTTCGTCACGAGCACGGCCATCGCCAAGCCCGACGGCACCGAGGCCCTCAGCTTCGCCCAGGCTGGCCTGTGGCGCACCGTGGCCTTCGTGCTCGGCTGTCTGGCGTCGGGTCTGACCGGCTACATCGGCATGACCCTGGCCACCCGCGGCAACGTCCGTACAGCGGCCGCCGCGCTGACCAACAGCATGCCCAAGGCGCTCACCGTGGCGTTCCGCACGGGCGGCGTCGCCGGCATGTTCACCGTCGGCCTCGGCCTGCTCGGTGCCACCGGCATCATCATGATCTTCCAGAACAGCAGCTCGGTCATCCTCGTCGGCTTCGGCTTCGGTGGCTCGCTGCTCGCCCTCTTCCTCCGTGTCGGCGGCGGCATCTTCACCAAGGCCGCCGACGTCGGTGCCGACCTCGTGGGCAAGGTCGAAGCCGGCATCCCCGAGGACGACCCCCGCAACCCGGCCACCATCGCCGACAACGTGGGCGACAACGTGGGCGACTGCGCCGGCATGGCCGCCGACCTGTTCGAGAGCTACGAGGTCACCCTCGTCGCCTCGATCATCCTCGGCGTCGCGGCGTTCAACTCGATCGGCCTCAACCCGGCCCTCGGCCTCATCTTCCCGCTGGCCGCCCGTGCCATCGGCGTGGTGGCCAGCATCGCCGGCGTCTTCGCCGTGAAGGCCAAGGACGACGAGACCGACGCCCTCAAGCCGATCAACCGCGGCTTCCTCGTGGCCGGCACGATCACCCTGATCGGCACGCTGATCCTGGCGCTCGTCTACGTCGGCAACGACAAGGGCGACTCCAACGGTGCCCTGTCGGGCGCCGGCTGGCGCGTCTTCGGCGCTGTGGCCGTCGGCCTCGTGCTGGCCCAGCTCGTGAGCCGTCTCACCGAGTACTACACCGGCACGCACTACACGCCGGTGAAGGAGGTCGCCGAGTCGGCCGAGACCGGCCCGGCCACCGTGGTGCTCAGCGGCACCTCGGCCGGCCTCGAGAGCTCGGTCTACGCGGTCATCGCCATCGCCATCGCCCTCGGTGTGGCGCTCGCCCTCGGCGGCGGGAACATCCAGTTCAGCCTCTACCTCGTGGCCCTCTGCGGCATGGGCATGCTCGCCACCACCGGCGTCATCGTCTCGGAGGACACCTTCGGCCCCGTCAGCGACAACGCCGCCGGCATCGCCGAGATGAGCGGCGAGTTCCACGGCGAGCCCGAGAAGATCATGGTCAGCCTCGACGCCGTGGGCAACACCACCAAGGCCGTCACCAAGGGCTTCGCCATCGGCTCGGCGGTCATCGCCGCCGTCGCCCTGTTCGCCTCGTTCATCGAGACGGTGGGCGGCGAGGACGCCGAGATCTCGGCCCTCGTCGAGGAAGGCAAGGCCGCGGGCAAGACGGTCTTCGACTTCGTGAAGGTCAACGTCGCCGATCCGAAGGTCTTCATCGGCCTGCTCATCGGTGGCGCCGTGCCGTTCCTCTTCTCGGCGCTCGCCATCCGCGCCGTCGGCCGTACGGCTGGCGTCGTGGTCCAGGAGGTCCGCAAGCAGTTCGCCGACGGCAAGATCATGAAGGGCGAGAAGCAGCCCGACTACGCCCCCGTCATCGACATCTGCACCGCGGCGTCTCTCCGCGAGCTCACCACCCCGGCCCTGCTCGCCGTGCTCACCCCGGTCGCCGTCGGTTTCGGCATCGGCTGGGAGGCCCTCGGCGCGTTCCTCGCCTCGGTGATCGTGGTCGGCCAGTTGATGGCCAACTACCTGAGCAACTCGGGCGGCGCCTGGGACAACGCCAAGAAGTACATCGAGGACGGCCACCATGGTGGCAAGGGCAGCGAGGCCCACAAGGCCGCCGTGATCGGCGACACCGTCGGTGACCCGTTCAAGGACACCGCCGGCCCGGCCCTCAACCCGCTCATCAAGGTGATGAACCTCGTGAGCCTCCTCGTGCTCCCGGCGATCATCAACCTCCAGGACAACGACGGCGCCCGCTACAGCGTCGCCGCCGCCGCTCTGGCCGTCCTGGCCGGCTCGATCATCTTCAGCAGCCGCAAGAGCAACTCCATCGCCGCCCAGGGCTGAGCCTCGCTCCCCTGACCAACGGTCTGTCGACGGCCCCGGGCACATGCCCGGGGCCGTTGTCATGTCACGGGTCGGCGACGCGTTGTCGGGGGCGGGTCTTCGGAGCCACGGACGCCCGGGCGGATGAGGGCGTAGACCGCTGCCGGCCGCCGTCACGCCGACCGGGCTGCCACTCGCCGGCACAGCGCCACCACTAGGGTTCGCACTCGTGTTCGCTCTCCTCGACTTCGCCAACGACTGGGTCACCAAGGGCGGCCTGGTGGTGCTCTGCGCCATCGTCTTCGCCGAGTCGGGACTGCTCGTCGGTTTCTTCCTCCCCGGCGACTCGCTGCTGTTCTTCGCCGGGTTCCTCTCGTCGACCGCCGGCGGAGAGGTCCTCCCCTCGCTGCCGTGGGTGGCGGGCGCCTGTGCGATCTCGGCCATCGTCGGCGATCAGGTCGGCTACGCCATCGGCGCCAAGGTCGGCCCCTCGCTCTTCCAGCGCGAGAAGAGCCGTCTGTTCCACCCCGAGAACGTCGCCAAGGCCGAGGAGTTCTTCGCCCGCCACGGCTCGAAGACCATCGTGCTCGCCCGATTCGTCCCGATCGTGCGGACCTTCGTGCCCACCGTCGCCGGTGTCAGCAAGATGCACTACCGCACCTTCGTGACCTACAACGTCATCGGTGGTCTCCTCTGGGGCGCTGGGGTGACCACCCTCGGCTACTTCCTCGGCGAGATCGATGTCGTCAAGGAGAACATCGAGATCGCCGCACTCGTGATCGTGGCGGTCTCGGTACTCCCCATGGCGTTCGAGTTCTGGCGCCACCGCCGCCACCGCTCGGCCTGATCACGGCCCACCCTCGCACGATCTCCGGGAACCCCACGGCCCGTCGCGTCGTCACAGGTGCATGAGCACCCGTCGTACGTCCCGTCGTTCCCGCACCGGAGGGCTGCTCGTCGCCCTCGGCCTGACCCTCGGCCTCGTCGGCTGCAGTGCCAGCGACAGTGAGTCGGCCAGCATGCCGACGATGGCGGGCTCGGGCGATTCCGCCGGAGGTGGCAGCGAAGCCCCCGCCGAGTCGGAGGGCGGCACCACCGGTGGGACGCCCCGCGACGACGCCGCGACGGGCGACCGCGACCTCATCATCCGGATCACCGTCGGCCTCGAGGTCGACGACGTCGACGCCGCCGTCGACGAAGTGATTGCCCTCGCCGTAGCGCACGACGGCGAACTCTCCGAGAGCAACGTCGACATGTACGACACCCGGTACGCCGCTGGCACCCTCGTCGTCCGACTCCCACCCGACGAGACCGACGCCTTCATCGCCGGGCTCGAGTCCGGCATCGGCCGTCGCACCAGCCTGACGACCTCGACCGAGGACGTGACGCTGCAACTCGTCGACCTCGAGACACGGCTCGAGAACGCCCGGGCCAGCCTCGACCGGGTCCGTGCGCTCCTCGCCGACGCCGTCGACCTCGGCGATGTGATCGCCCTCGAGAGCGAGCTCACCCAGCGTCAGACGACCCTCGAACAGTTGATGGCCGAGAAGGAGTACCTCGGTGGACTGGTGGCGATGTCGACCGTGACGGTCAGCCTCTCGACCCGCCCGCTCGACGCACCCCGCACCGGCGACGGCATCGGCGATGCGTTCCGTGACGGATGGGACGCCTTCGTCAGCGCCCTCCACGGTCTGGTGGTGCTGTTCGGCCGGACCCTGCCCTTCCTCGTCGTGCTCGGGTTCGTCGGAGCGGGCGTCGTCGGGTTCAGGCGTCGGGCGGAGCGACGAAATCGATCAACCGCTCCACTGACCCCACCAGCTCCGGGCGAAGGTCCGCATACGTCTGCACCCGGTTCCTGAGCCGCGGCCAGAAGCCGGCGACATCTTCACCGAGGGCGGCGCAGAGGCCCTCCTTCCACGGAACACCCCGGGGTACCTCGGGCCACTCGTCGAGACCCCAGAGCCGCGGCCACACTCCGGCCCACACGTCGACGAACGGGTGACCGGTCACGAGCACATGGGGGCCACTGACCCGGTCGGCGAGGCGCTGCTCCTTCGACCCGGCGACGAGGTGGTCGACCAGGATGCCGAGCCGCCGATGGGGGCCGGGCTCGAACTCGGCCACCAACTCGGGCAGGTGGTCGATCCCGTGCATCGGTTCGACCACGATGCCGAGCGGACGCAGGTCGTCGCCCCACACGTGCTCGACCAACTCGGCGTCGTGGACGCCCTCGACCCAGATCCGACTCGCCGCCGCCGTCCGGGCGCGGCGGGGAGCCGCCGGATCGACGACCGAACCGCTGTTGGTGACGGTCGGACGACGGCTCGCGGTGCCACCGCCGGGGGTGCCTGCCGCGGGCCGCACGAGGGTCACGGGTGCCCCCTCGAGGAGGAAGCCTCCGTCCTTGAAGGAGAAGCGACGCTCTCCTCCGCGGCGATCGCGGAGCGTGACAGCACCCGCGTCGACCGCGACGATGTCGCCGCAGAAGCCGCTCGAACGATCTTCGACCACGAGTCCCGGCGTGGCGGGGACACGCGGGTACGTCGGTCTGCGGCGCTGTTCGTCGTACTCGTCGAGGATGTCGCGGCCCATGGTCAGGGAGTCACCGTACGCGCCCACCAACCGGAGGGGGTGGCAACCTGCACCACCGACCGGCCGTCGGCGCGGCGGTACGGGGCGAGGAGGTCGCCGCCACCATCGGGTCGCGGTGGGTCGAAGGGGAGATGCGCGGTGCCCCACACGTGGAGGCGCTCGGCGACACCCTCGGCGGCGAGCACCCCCTCGGTCAGTTCGATGCGGGCGTCGAACCGCCCGACCTGTGTGTAGCCGTCGCCGCTCGCCGTCATCGGTCCGCTCAACGGCTCGGGTTCGACGTCGCTGAACCACTCGATGTCGAACGTCACGGGTGCGAGATCGCCGAACGGGCGCTCGAGCGCGGATGCCGGGTCGTCGAGCAGCACTCCGTGGGCCTCGTTGCCGAGGCTCCACTGCCGGAAGGGGTCGTCGCAGTCGTGGCCCGCCCACATCTCGGGCGGCTTGATCTCGAGACCCTGCCGCAGCGATCGGCCGTCGAGGTCTTCGACGTAGAGGTACGGCTTGCCGCGACGCGCCAGACCCGCCCAGTAGTGCACCGCCGGGCCGGCCAGTTCGAGCCCAACGAACCAGGCAAGGGCCAGACGCCCCGCATGGTCGAGGCCGCGGCCCCACCACCACCAGGCCTCCACGGCTGCCCCGACGTGACGGAGTTCGTCGTCTTTGGCGAACATCGCGCCAGACTAGGAGCGTGATCCGCTACCTCAGCCTCGACTGGCTCGACGCGCTCAGCGCCGAGGTCGCCGCCAGCACCGACCTCCAGCAGCTCGCCGGCGCGCACACCATCGGCGTGACCCAGGTCGTGACCGACGGACCCGAAGGCACCGTGATCTATCACCTCCAGGTCGCCGACGGGGCCGCCACCTTCGGGCCCGGCCAGGCCTTCCCCGAGGACGTCCGGATGGAGCAGGCGTGGGAGACCGCGATCGGCATCGCCACGGGCGCACTGAACGCCCAGGAGGCCTTCATCAAGGGGCGCATCCTCCTCACCGGCGATCAGACGGCGCTGCTCTCCGCCCAGCCGGTGTTCGGCGCCCTCGACGCCGTCTTCCGCACGGTCGCCGAGCGCACCACCTTCTCCTGACCCGTCGAAGATCCGGGCCGTCAGCGCCTCCGACGAGTGGGACGCGGACGACCCGGATCGTGGTGGAATGGGGCATGCCCGAACTTCCCGAGGTCCAGGCCCACGCCGAGCGGCTGACCGAATGGTTCGCCGGCCGCGAGTTCACAGGGCTCCGGGTGATGAACTTCGCCGTCCTCAAGACAGCGGTCCCCAACCCGGCGTCGGTCGTCGGCCAGCCGCTCCGCTCGGTCGACCGACGCGGCAAGTACCTCCTCGTCTCGATCGGCGACCTCGTCCTCGCCGTGCATCTCATGCAGGCAGGGCGACTCCACATCGACACGTCGCGGAGCGCCAAGCCGCGCGGTGGTCTGGCACGGTTCGAGTTCGCTCCGCGCGGTGCCGACGAGTCGTCGATGCTGCTGACCGAGGCGGGCAAGGAACGCAAGGCCGGCATCTGGGCGATGCGGGCCTCGGCGCTCGACGCTCCCCCGCTCGACCGCCTCGGCATCGACGCTCTCGAGGTCACGCCTGAGCGGCTCGCCGAGCTCTTCGCCGAGGTGAACATGCGAGTCCACGGCTTCCTGCGCGACCAGCATCACGTGTGCGGGCTCGGGCGGATGCTCGCCAACGAGATCTGCCACCGTGCCCGAATCTCGCCGTTCGCGATGACCCGCCAACTCGGCGCCGAGGGAGCCGCAGCGATCCATGCAGCGATGCGTGCTGCGATCGACGAAGGCCTCACGTACGAACGCACGCGCACCGACATGAGTTCGTCGGCCGACAGACCCGGTCTGGTGCACGGGCGAGTCGGCCAACCCTGCGCGACGTGTGCCGACGCGATCCGCTCGGTCACCTACTCCGGATTCACCGTGGCCTACTGCCCCACCTGCCAGACCGACGGCAAGGTCCTCGCCGACAACACGACCTCCCGCTTCCTCAAATGACCATCCGGGACGTGATCGTCTCGCACGGGTGAGACCCTCACGGCCCTGAGCGTGGTGGAATGGGGGGATGCCGATCCATCTCCGAGCCGAACCCTCCGACTACGCCCCTGCCGTGCTGGTGCCGGGCGACCCGCGCCGGGCGCGCCACATCGCCGAGACCTTCTTCGACCCGGGCGCGCGCCTCGTCAACGAGGAACGCGGCGCGCTCGGTTTCACCGGGACGTACCAGGGTCGGCCGATCAGCGTGCAGTCGGTCGGGATGGGGTGCGCCAGCGCCGGGATCTACTACAACGAACTCATCCAGCTCGGTGCCCGCCGGATCATCCGCGTCGGTACCGCCGGCGGACTCGCCCCCGGGCTCCGGATGGCCGACACGGTGGTCGCGATCAGCGCAACGGCCGACGATCCGGTGGTCTCGCAGGTGGTCCAAGGAGAGGCCCATGCCCCCACCGCCACCTACCGACTCGTCGAGATGGCGGTCGCCCGGGCGCGAGAGGTGGGTGCGCGGGTCCACGTCGGACCGATCGTGTCGAGCGGGCTGTTCTACGACCCCCGCGACGGGATCATGGCGCGTTGGGCCGCACGCGGTCACCTCGCCGTCGAGATGGAGGCCGCGATGCTGTACACGCTCGGCGCCCTCCACGGGATCGAGACGCTCACGCTCGCGACGATCAGCGACCTGATCACCGACGAGAAGAACGCCGAGCGGATCAGCGACGAGGAACTCACCCTCGGCGTCAACCGGATGATGCAGGTCGCCTGCGACGTCGCTGTCGCCGACTGACGCCTCGACACCTCCGACGCCTGCGACGAGAGCCTCACAACGAGAACGGGCCGGGGCCGATGGCCCCGGCCCGTCGCCGTTCGTGTCGAACTGTCAGTGTGTCGGCAGCGACGCTCAGATGAGTCCGAGCTCGCGCACCGCGTCGCGCTCCTCGGCCAGTTCGCCGACCGAGGCGTCGATCTTGCCGCGGCTGAACTCGTTGATCTCGAGCCCCTGGACGATCGACCACTCACCGTTCGAGCAGGTGCACGGGAAGCTCGAGATCAGACCCTCGGGCACGCCGTACGAACCATCGCTCGGGACGGCCATGCTCACCCAGTCGCCGGCCGCGGTGCCCATGGTCCAGGTGCGGACGTGGTCGATGGCCGCGTTGGCCGCCGAGGCCGCCGACGACGCGCCGCGTGCCTCGATGATGGCCGCGCCGCGCTTGGCGACGGTGGGGATGTAGGTGTCGGCGTACCACGCGTGGTCGTTGACCAGGTCGTGGGCGTTCTGGCCCTTGACCTTGGCGTGATAGAGGTCGGGGAACTGGGTGACCGAGTGGTTGCCCCAGATCGTCATGTTGGTCACGTCGCTGACGCTCGTGCCGGTGCGCTGGGCGAGCTGGGTCACGGCGCGGTTGTGGTCGAGGCGCGTCATGGCGGTGAAGCGACGCGGGTCGATGTCGGGCGCGTTGTTCATCGCGATGAGTGCGTTGGTGTTGGCCGGGTTGCCGACGACGAGGACCTTGATGTCCTTCTTGGCGTTGTCGTTGATGGCCTTGCCCTGCGGCTTGAAGATGCCACCGTTGGCGCTGAGCAGGTCGCTGCGCTCCATGCCGGCCTTGCGGGGCATGGCACCCACGAGGAGGGCGACGTCGGCATCGCCGAACGCGACATTCGCGTCATCGGTGCACACCACTCCGGCGAGGAGCGGGAAGGCGCAGTCGTCGAGTTCCATCTTCACGCCGTTGAGGGCGTTGAGGGCGGGCGTGATCTCGAGCAACTGCAGGATCACCGGGGTGTCGGGGCCGAGCATGGCTCCGGAGGCGATACGGAAGAGGAGGCTGTAGCCGATCTGGCCGGCTGCGCCGGTGACGGCGACACGAACGGGAGTGGTCATGCGGCCAGCGTACGCCTCCGTACTCTCGGGCAGAAACCCAGCGCACGAGTGCGCACGGGGTACTGGTGCCGCCAACGCTCGGCACTCGCCCGACCCGACCGCCCCTCCGGCCCACCTGCCGTCAGAGGGCCGCCGTCGTCAGGGTGCGGCCGTGGTCTCAGGCGCCGCCGAGGTGGTCGTCGGCACCGGCAACTCCGGCAGACCGAGCGACCCGAGGATCAGGTTGGCGTACTCGACCGGGGCGATGTCACCGCACGTGAGGTGGGTCCCGTCGCCGCACAGTTCGATGTCGGCCGCGGCCGCATCCCAGTCGACGAGACGGGTCCCCGGGTAGCGGGTCACGAGAGCCCGGATCCGGTCGTTGTTCTCGGGCACCCAGTCGACGGGTGCCCGCACCGTGAGGACCGTCACGCTCGCGACACCCGCCGGGATCGCCGCCATCAGCGTGTCGAACTCGGCCTCGCTCACGTACCAGTTGGTGCCGGTCTGGACGACGAGGTTCGTGCCGATTCCGATGACGCCCGACTGGTCGAGTTTGCGGATCGCGTTCGTGACACCCTCGACGCCACGGTTCTCCTTGGCGTCAACCCAGAACCCCGAGCCCCCCAGTTGGGTGGCGGCACCGACCATCACCGATTCGCCCACCGCCACGTAGGGCTGCGGGGCGAAGGTCGTGGTGGTCGGAGGGATCGTCGTCTCGTTCGTGACACCCGAATCGCCCGTCGGAACCGGAACCGTGCTGTTGGCCGCCAGCGAGCACTGCACCGAGCCCACGCACTGGTCGTCGGCCGACCACAGGCTGAACAGTCCGACACCCAACATGGCCGTGACGGCACACGCCGCGACCACACCCTGACGCGAGATGCTCACCGAGCGGACGAAACGGCGCAGTTCACCACGGCGGATCGGCATCTCGATCAGGCGGTAGCTCGCCTCGGTGATCGCGGCCGTCACCACCATCGCCGCGATCCACTGACCGACGCCGAGGCCGATCTGGGCCTCCTTGCGGATCGCCTGGTACACGGGCCAGTGGTACAGGTACAGCCCGTAGCTCCGGGTCCCGACCCACCGCAGCACCGGGTTGCCGAGCAACGGACCGGCCGCCGCGTACTGATGCGAGACCGCCGCGATCACGACGAGGGTGAGCACACCCACAAGCAGGAAGCCGCCGCGGAAGAGCCAGCCGTTGTAGGCGCCCCCCTCGAAGAGGAACATGATCCGGAACAAGAACACGAGCGCAGCGAGCGCCACGACGGCGAGTAAATCGAGCCGGGTCGCCTTGTCGCGCAGTGGCCCACGGGTCACGGCAGCAGGTCGCCACAGCATGGCGAACCCGGCGCCGAGCATCAGACCGCCGGCCCGCGTGATCGAACTCAGGTAGAGGGTGTCGTTCGCACTCAGGCACCGGCCGAACAGGTGCCAGTAGCCCTTGGAGACCTCATCGGAGCACGACAGCGGCACCGGACCCGACACGAACAGCACACCGGTGACGACGGCGAGGGCGACGCTCACGCCCATCAAACGGAACCCGATGACGGGGAGGCGCGAACGCCCCGAACGCGTGGTACCGACCCGACCGAGGATGGCGATCATCGCGAGCGGCCACAGCAGATAGAACTGCTCCTCGACCGCCAGGCTCCACAGGTGTCGCAGTGGCACGAACGCCTCGCCTGCTGCGTACCCCTGGCCGACGACGATCTGGTACCAGTTGCTGACGTAGAAAAGGCCGCCGAGGAAGTCGCCCCGCGACTGGCCCCTCGCCGCCGGATAGAAGGCGGTGACGTAGACCATCACAGCCGCCATCATCACCAGCAGCGCCGGTAGGAGTCGGCGGAACCGGCGGAGCCAGAACTGGCGGAGGTCGACGCGACCCGAGCGTTCGTGTTCGCCGATCAGCAAGAGCGTGATCAGGTACCCCGAGATGACGAAGAAGACCTCGACACCGAGGTAACCGCCGGGCAGCCAGTCGTGATCGGCGTGGTAGAGCATCACCGCCACGACGGCGAGGGCGCGCAGACCGTCGAGGCCGGGCAGGTACGACACGCGCGACAGGCCGCGGTCGGTCGGGAGGTGGGTCGGCGCGGCCATTCGGGTCTCAAGTATGGGCGACAACGGCCCGACGCGGAACCCGGGGTCGGTCAGGCACCGGTGACGGCCTCCACCACCAGGTCGGCGTAGAACTCCTTCGCCGTGTCGTCCGACAGGTGGATCCCGCCGTCGCTGTGGGTCAGATGCGACCGGATCTCCTCCGACTCGACCTGCCAGTCGAGGACCACCACGTTCGGGTAGCGGTCGGGGAGCGCGCGGATGCGGGCGTTGTTCTCGTCGACCCACGAACGCGGTGCCCGCACGGTCAGGAACACGACCTTGAACACCCTGCTCGCCGGAAGGAACCGCATGATCTGGTCGAGGGTCTCGTCGCTGACCGGGCCGTTCGTGCCCGTCTGGATCACGACGGTCCGGCCGATCCGTTCCGCGGCGAACCACTCAGCGACGACCTCGGCGATGTTGCTCCCCTGCCGGCTGATGCCGGCGTCGACGATGATCCCCGCCGCCTGCAGTTGTTCGGTCGCACCGAGCATCACCGACTCACCGATCGCGAGGGTCGGGTAGCGGTCCTGTGGTCCGATCTCCCACGTGCTCGTGGTCGGGGGGATGGTCGTGGTGGTCGGGTCGACGTCGAGGTGACCCGAGATCGGCGTCGGCTCGACCGTGGTCGTGGTGGCCGGCACGGTCGAGGTGGTGGTCGTGTCGGGCACCGAGCTGGCCGCCGCCTCGATCGCCTCACGACCCTCCTCGCTGGCGCAGGTGACTGTCCCGATGCACAGCTGTTCGGCCACGGCGATGCTGTAGCCCGAGTACCCGAGGAGCCCGGCGACGAGGAACGACACCACGACCGCCCGACGACGCCTCCGCAACACGGCGCGCGTCCGCGCCGGTCGCTTGCCGCGCAGCCACTCGCCGAGTCGACCGTGACGGATCGGCCATTCGACAAGTCGGTAGCTGAGTTCGGTGAGCGGCACGGTGACGAGCATCGCCAGGCCGAACTGCGCCGCCGACAGCGACCCGCCCGGCTCGCGGAGGATCTGGTACACGGGCCAGTGGTAGAGGTACAGGCCGTAGCTGCGGGTACCCAGCCACCGCAGCGGACGCATCCCGAGGAAGCGGCCGACCCATGACCGGCGGTGGGTGATCGCCGCCACCACCGCAACGGTGCAGAGGCCGACGACGAAGAAGCCGCCGCGGAACAGGCGAGGGTCGAACGAGCCGTCGGCGGGATCGGCGAGGTGGAGCACGGCCATCATCGACCCGAGAAGCACGATCGCTCCGGCCGCCACGACGTCGACCGCGTGACCGCGACGCGCCATCGGGCTGCGCATGATCGCGAACGGACGCCAGATCATCGCGAAGGCGGCGCCGAGCATCAGGCCGCCGGCACGCGTGATCGTGCTGAGGTACAGCGCCTCGTTCACGTTCACGCACCGTCCGAGGACCCGGGCGTAGCCCTGCGACTCTCCCGCGCCGCACGACAGCGCACCCGTGACCACATCGGAGCCGACGTACACCGAGCCGTCGACGAACAGCACGGCCATCACGACCGTGACCACGATGCTCCCGCCGAGCAACCACAGCGCCGTGCTCGTGATCTTGGCGCCACGGAACCGCAGCAGCACGGCCATCACGACCGGCCAGAAGAGGTAGAACTGCTCCTCGACGGCGAGGCTCCAGAGGTGACGCAGCGGGGCGAACGACTCGACCGCGGTGTACCCCTCGCCCACCCAGATCTGGAACCAGTTGCTCGCGTAGACCAGACCGGCCACGAGGTCGCCACGGGTCTGACCCATCGGGCGGCGGTCGAAGAACGCCATGAACACGGCGAGCGCACCGAGCATCACGAACAGGGCGGGCAGGAGTCGTCGGGCGCGCCGCATCCAGAACGACCGCAGCCTGACCCGACCGTCGCGCTCGTGCTCACCGAGCAGGAGCAGGGTGATCAGGTAGCCCGAGATGACGAAGAAGACCTCGACGCCGAGGAACCCGCCGGGGAGCCACGAGTGGTCGGCGTGGTACAGCACGACGCCGATGACGGCGAGCGCGCGGAGACCGTCGAGACCCGGGAGGTACGGCGCCTGGCTGACGCGCGTGCGCAGCGAGGGGTGCACAGGGCGCTCGCCGGCAGGCGGCGCCGCGGGGCCGGCGTCGTCGGTCATGGGGTCGCATTCTCCCCCATCGACCGTGTCGGATCAGGACACCCCGCGGCGCGGCTCGCTCAGAGCTGGAGCGCCTTGACCTCGAGGAACTCCTCGAGGCCGAACTTGCCGGCTTCGCGACCCAGACCGCTCTGCTTGTAGCCACCGAACGGAGCCATCACGTTGAAGGCGCCACCGTTGACCTCGACCTGTCCGGCGCGGATGCGACGGGCCACTGCCTTGGCCCTGTCGGCGTCGCCCGCCCACACGCCACCGGCGAGTCCGTAGATCGTGTCGTTGGCGATCTCGATCGCCTCTTCCTCGGTGTCGTACGGGATGATCGACAGCACTGGGCCGAAGATCTCCTCACGGGCGATCGTCATGTCGCGGGTGACGTTGCTGAACACGGTCGGGGCGACGAAGTAGCCCTGCCCGAGACCTTCGGGGGTCTCGGCTCCGCCGGCGACCAGGGTGGCACCTTCCTCGATGCCCGTGCGGATGAACCCGCGCACGCGCTCGCGCTGGGCGGCCGACACCAGCGGTCCAAGGCGCGATGCCGGGTCGAACGGGTTGCCGGGGGTGAAGGCCGCAGCGGTGGCCGCTGCGATCTGCTCGACCTCGCCGAGCTTCTCGCGCGGCACGAGCATGCGGGTCAGGGCGGTGCAGGTCTGCCCGCTGTTGAGGAAGCACTTGCCGACACCGTCGGCGACAGCGCGGCCGAGGTCGGCGTCGGGGAGGATGACGTTGGCACTCTTCCCGCCGAGCTCGAGCGAGACCTTCTTGACGGTCTGGCTGGCGACTTCGGCGACGCGCTTGCCCGCGCGGGTGCTACCCGTGAAGCTGACCATGTCGACGTCGGCGTGGGCGGCGATCGCCTCACCGACGACGGGACCGACACCCGTGACGAGGTTGAAGACGCCTGCCGGCAGACCGGCCTCGTGGATGACCTCGGCGAGGATGAAGGCGTTGATCGGGGCGACCTCGCTCGGCTTGAGGACCACGGTGTTGCCCGCGGCGAGTGCCGGAGCGACCTTGAGGGCGATCTGGTGGAGCGGGTAGTTCCAGGGGGTGATGCAGCCCACCACGCCGATGGCCTCGCGGACCACGAGGCTGTTACCGACCTGCTCCTCGAACGGGTACGAGCCGAGCAACTGGGCGGCGATGGCGAAGTTCGCCTTCGGGAGACCGGCCTGGATGATCTTGCTGAGCATCAGCGGCATCCCGACCTCCTTGGCGATGGTCTCGGCGAGCTCGTCGGTGCGGGCATCGAGGCCGGCATGGATCGCCATCAGGTAGCCGGCCCGCTCCTCGGCGGACAGGGCGCTCCACGCGGGGAACGCGGCCTTGGCGGCAGCGACGGCGGCGTCGACATCGGCCGCCGTGCCCTCCGGGACGCTGGCGATGACCTCTTCGGTCGCCGAGTCGGTGACCTCGAGCGAGCCCGTGCCGTGGGACGCAGTCCAGGCGCCGTTGATGTAGATCTGGGTGAAGTTCTTCATGGGTCCGACCCTAGGCGCGAGCAAGCGCGACGATCCCAACGGAGCGCACGGGCGCCTGGGGTGTCAGTGCCGGAAGTGACGTTCGCCGGTGAACACCATCGCGATGCCGTGTTCGTCGGCCGCGGCGATCACCTCGTCGTCGCGCATGCTTCCCCCGGGCTGGATGACGGCGGTGACACCGGCGGCGACCGCCGCGTCGAGGCCGTCGCGGAAGGGGAAGAATGCGTCGCTCGCACAGCACCCTCCCACCGCCCGACCGGCTGCCCGCTCCGAGGCGATGCGCACCGAGTCGAGACGGTTCTGCTGACCGGCACCGATCCCGAGCGCTTGTCCGTCGTGGCCGATCACGATCGCGTTGCTGCTGACGGCCGCACACACGGTCCAGAGCATCTCGAGGTCGGCCCACTGCGCCGGGGTCGGCTCGGCACGGGTCACCACCCGCCACGACGGGCCACGGGGCGTCACGGTGTCGAGGCTCTGCACCAACAGGCCGCCGTCGATGGCGCGCAGGTCGAGGCGCGAGCCGTGCGGCGCCTCGCCCTCGATCACCCGCAGGTTCGGCTTCGTCGCCAGGATCTCGCGAGCAGCCGGTTCGACCGACGGCGCCACGAGCACCTCGGTGAACACGGGGGCGAGCGCAGCGGCCATGGCCGCGTCGACCGGACGGTTGACCGCGACGATGCCACCGAACGCACTCACCGGATCGCACTCGTGGGCCCGGACGTACGCGTCGTGGACAGTGCTCCCCCGTGCCACCCCGCACGGGTTGGCGTGCTTGACGATGACGCACGCCGGGCCGTCGAGCCGGTGGACGAGCCGCCACGCCGCCTCGGCGTCGTAGAGGTTGAGGTACGACAGTTCCTTGCCCTGCAACTGTCGAGCGGTGTCCCACCAACTCGTCGCACCGGCGAGCCGGTAGCGAGCGCCGCGCTGGTGCGGGTTCTCGCCGTACCGCAGGGTCTGCGCGAGTTCGAGCGACAGATGCAGTCCGGCAGGAAGCGTCCCCGGCTCGTCGGGGGTCTCGTCGAACCAGTTGGCGATCGCCGCGTCGTAAGCGGCGATCGCGGCGAAGGCATCGCGGGCGAGGCGTCGGCGCGTGGCCGGCGACAGCACACCGTGCTCGGTCACTTCGGCCAGCACGACCCCGTAGTCGGCAGGGTCGACGACGACACCGACGTGCGCGTGGTTCTTCGCCGCGGCACGCACCATCGCCGGTCCACCGATGTCGATCAGTTCGATGCTCGGGTCTGACTCGAAGGGGTAGAGGTTGACCACGACGAGGTCGATCGCCTCGATCCCGTGGGTCTCCATGTCGGCGCGGTGCTCGGCCTTGGTGGGGTCGGCGAGGAGACCACCGTGCACCTTCGGGTGGAGGGTCACCACGCGGTGGTCGAGGATGGCCGGGAGGCCCGTGAGGTCGGCGATGTCGGTGACCTCGATGCCCGCCTCGGCGATCACGCGAGCGGTCCCGCCACTCGACACCAGACGCCAGCCCGCCGCATCGAGCCCACGGGCGAGGTCGACGACACCCGTCTTGTCGTAGACGCTCAGGAGTGCGAGGGGTCGGCGGTCGCTCATGGCCGCACCCTACGACGGCACAGTCGTCGCGCTTGCGGCCCTTTGACAAGGTGTACGGTTCGCGTCAGTACGGCATCGGCCGTACCGACACATGGGTCCGATCCTCGGGAGGGAAAATGGATCTCAGCAAGCTCAGCAGGTGTACGCGGCGGGTGCCTTGGTCTACTTCATCGCGTCGTTCCTGCCGTGGTTCGACTTCTCCTACGCCGACGACATGTTCGGACTCGACTGGACAGCGAACGGTTGGGATCTTGGTTTCCTCTGGTGCGGCCTGTGGGCGATCGCTCTCATCCTCACCGCCGCTCTGCGGGCGGCACCCGCCTTCGGGGTCTCGACCCCGACGATTCCCCCAGTGGCGCATCTCGCCATCGGTGCACTCACGTCGCTCTTCACGGTTCTGAAGTTGCTCATCGGTGAAGAGGGTTTCGACCGCGGTTACGGGCTCTTCCTCTCGGCGATTGCCGCGCTGGCAGCGACGTACGGCGCCTTCCTCATCTTCACCGATGCCGGAGGGTCGCTCGACGACCTCAAGGACGTGAACAAACTCAAGGGTCAATTCGGGGTGTCGACGGGTGGCGATGACGGCGCAACACCGCCGCCTCCGCCGCCGCCGATGCCCGGCAACGGCTGAACACCGGCTACCGCATCACTGTCCGAGCCGAGTGTGTCGCACGCCCCGAGAGCGTGCGACACACTCGGCTCGAGGACGTCAGGGGGTAGCGTCGCGTGGGCATGACGAACGAGACCGCAGCCCCACTCCGCGCCCGTCGACTCACCAAGTCGTTCGGCGAGGTCCAGGCCGTCCGGGGCATCGACATCGACGTCCGGCCCGGCGAGGCCTTCGGATTCCTGGGCCCCAACGGCGCCGGCAAGAGCAGCACGATGCGGATGATCGCCTGCGTGTCGCCGCCCTCGTCGGGCTCGCTCGAACTGTTCGGCCTCGATGCGGCCACCCGCGGTGCCGAGATCCGCGGACGCATCGGCGTGGTGCCCCAACTCGACACTCTCGACACCGAACTCACGGTGTTCGAGAACCTCTGGGTCTACGGACGGTTCTTCGACCTCCCGCGAGCCGAGGCCAAGCGCCGAGCAGCCGAACTGCTCGAGTTCGCCCAGCTCTCCGACCGGGCGAAGGACGTGGTCGACACGCTGAGCGGTGGCATGAAGCGGCGACTCAGCATCGCCCGGTCGCTCATCAACGAGCCCGAGATGCTCCTGCTCGACGAGCCGACCACGGGTCTCGACCCACAGGCCCGGCACGTCCTCTGGGACCGCCTCTACCGGCTCAAGCAGCAGGGCGTGACCCTCGTGCTGACCACCCACTACATGGACGAGGCCGAACAGCTCTGCGACCGGCTGGTGGTCATGGACCAAGGCCTCATCGTCGCCGAGGGGTCACCGCAGGAGCTGATCCGCACCCACTCGACCCGTGAGGTGCTCGAGCTGCGGTTCGCGGCCGGCACCAACGACCAGCAGGGGCCACTGCTCGCCGGCATCGGCAGCCGCGTCGAGACGCTCCCCGACCGTGTGCTCGTGTACGCCGACGACGGCGAGGCCGCACTCTCCGAGGCCCACCGTCGTGGTGCTGTCCCCGAGAGCGCCCTCGTCCGACGCAGCAGCCTCGAGGACGTGTTCCTCACGCTCACCGGCCGGACCCTGGTCGACTGACATGGGCACCCCTGGCGCGATCCGCGTCGCCACGTGGCACTTCACCGCCTTCCGGCGCCTGTGGCGACTGAACCTCACCTCGTCATTCGTCCAGCCGCTGCTGTACCTGCTTGGCCTCGGTGTGGGCGTCGGCGCGCTGGTCGACCGCAACCAGGCGTCGGTCGACACCCTCGGAGGTCTGCCGTACGCGGCCTTCGTCGCTCCTGGTCTGATCATCACGACGGCGATGATGATGGGTGCCTTCGAGAGCATGTGGCCGGTGATGGGCGGGCTCACCTGGAACCGCAACTACCACGCCATCGCCGCCACCTCGCTCGACGCCTCCGACATCGCGTGGGGTCATGCCACGTGGATGGCGGTCAGGTGCTTCCTCGCGTCTGCCGCCGTGTCGGCGGCACTGGCGCTCTTCCCCGACACGCGGTCGTGGGGGCTCATCGGCATCGTCCCCGTGGCGATGCTCGTCGGGTGCGCCTTCGCGATGCCGCTGATGGCGTTCAGCGTGCGGGCCAAGGCCGACAGCGCCTTCCCCACCATCCAGCGGTTCGTGATCATCCCGCTCTTCCTGTTCGGCGGTGCCTTCTATCCGCTCTCCCAACTGCCGACCCCGGTGCAGTGGTTGGCGCGGGTGTTCCCGCTGTGGCACGGCGTGACGGTGTCGCGGTCGATGGTCGCCGGCCACTGGCCCGGCCTCGCCGAACTCGGACACGTCGTCTACATCGCACTCTGGATCGTGGGCGGCGCGCTGATCGCCATCCGTCGTCTCCGCACGAGGTTGTACGCATGAGCAGCACCGCCCTCGGTACGGCGCGTCCTGGGAGCGGAGCGCTGCGGATCATCCCTCCAGGGTGGGCGATCCGTCGACCGCACCGAATGATCGAACGACACCTGGTGTCGTACCGCCGCACGTGGATCATCATCGTCAGCGGCTTCTTCGAGCCGCTCTTCTATCTCTTGAGCATGCGGACCGGACTCGGCGACCTCGTGGGCACGGTGTCGTTCGGTGGACGCAACATCCCCTACGACCAGTTCGTGGCACCTGCGCTCATGGCGTCGTCCGCGATGAACGGGGCGATCTTCGACTCGACCGGCAACGTGCTGCACCGCCTGAAGTACGCCCGGATCTACGACGCCGCCCTCGCCACTCCGATGACACCGGCCGACGTGGCGTCGGGCGAGATCGGGTGGGCGCTCCTGCGCGGCCAGATCTACGCGATCGGCTTCCTCGGCGTGATGGTCGCCCTCGGGCTCGCCGACTCGTGGTGGTGCCTGGCCGCTCTGCCGGCGTGCGCGCTGATCGGCCTGGCCTTCGCGGCGATGGGGTTCACCGCCACGACGTTCATGCGCGGCTGGCCCGACATGGACCTCGTCACCACCGCGACCATGCCGTTGTTCCTCTTCTCGGCGACCTTCTTCCCGACCGCGTCGTACGGCTCGCTCGAGTGGGTCGTGCAGCTCTCGCCGCTGTACCACGGCGTCGCCCTCGTGAGGGCGTGCAACAGCGGCACGTTCACGTGGGGCGTGGTCGGCCACGTCGCCGTGCTGGCGACGATCTCGGTGGTGTTCCTCGGCATCGCAGCGCGCCGGATCGACACCCTCCTCCGCCGCTAACCCACCCCAACCCCACCGATCTCGGCGCGTATCGTCCCGGAAAGCGGGACGATACGTACCGAGATCGGTGGGGGGACGCTGAACAGACCGGGATCAGGGGCCGGTGAAGAGGCGACCCTGGGCGATGTGGCCCGAGTCGGAGTGGCTCTGCCGGTCGCGCTCGCGGTTCTTGACCTCGGCGCGGGCGACCACGTTGTGGTGCACTTCGTCGGGACCGTCGGCGAGTCGGAGCGTGCGCTGGCTGTGGTACATGTCGGCGAGCGGGAACCACTGCGAGATGCCGGCCGCACCGTGCATCTGGATGCACTGGTCGATGATCTCGCACACCTTCTCGGGCACCATCGCCTTCACGGCGCTCACCCACACGCGCGCCTCGGCGTTGCCGAGCACGTCCATCGCCTTCGCACCCCTGAGCACCATCAGCCGCATGGCCTCGACCTCGATACGAGCACGCGAGATCTGCTCCATGTTCTTGCCGAGGTTCACGAGTCGCTTGCCGAACGCCTCACGGCTCACGCCACGGTCGACCATCATCTCGATGGCCTTCTCGGCCACACCGATCGAGCGCATGCAGTGGTGGATACGGCCCGGTCCGAGACGCAGCTGCGAGATTTCGAAGCCCTTGCCCGCGCCCCACAGCACGTTCGAGGCGGGAACCCGCACATCGGTGAAACGGATGTGCATGTGCCCGTGCGGCGCATCGTCGCTGCCGAAGACCTGCATGCCCTCGACGATCTCGACGCCGGGCGTGTCCTTCGGAACGAGGATCTGCGAGTGCTGCTTGTAGGTGTCGGCCTCGGGGTTGGTCTTGACCATGACGATCATGATCTTGCAGCGCGGATCGCCGGCACCGGAGGCGTAGAACTTCGAGCCGTTGATGACCCACTCCTCACCGTCGAGGACGGCGCTGGTTTCGAGCTGCTTGGCATCGCTGCTCATCACGTTCGGCTCGGTCATCACGTACGCCGAACGGATCTCGCCGTTGAGGAGCGGCTCGAGCCACTGCTTCTTCTGCTCGAGGGTGCCGACCCGCTCGAGGACCTCCATGTTGCCCGTGTCGGGAGCCGAACAGTTGAGGCACTCGCTGGCGAGACGGTTCTTGCCGAGCTCGGCGGCGATGTAGGCGTAGTCGAGGTTGCTGAGGCCCTCACCCGTCTCGGCGTTGGGGAGGAAGAAGTTCCACAGACCGGCGGCACGAGCCTTGGCCTTCACACCGTCGAGCAGTTCGAGCTGCCCCGGCGCCCACGACCAGCGATCGGTACGACCGGCCCCGAGCCGGTGGAACTCCTCGGTGATCGGATCGACCTCGTCGCGGATGAACGCCTTGACCGCCTCGTAGAGCGGTCGGACCTTCTCCGACATCCGCAGGTCGAGATCGTCCATGCTCGCCATCTTCAGTGCGCCACCGACCATGACATTCCTCCTTGCGCCGACCCCGTGGGGGTGAACCTGAGCCGAACGTATCGCGCCGACGGTCGGCGGGGTGCAGTCGGCCGAGCCGACTCAGTCGCAGCAGCTGTCGCGCCACCCGCACGAGCGGCACTTGAAGTGCGCGTGCTCGGGGGTCAGCTCGCCGTTGCACAGCGGACACTCGGGGAAGGTCCCGTACCGGGCCCGGCACGTGTCGAAACGTGGGTCGGGCACGGTCGCGGCGAGAGCAGGAGTGGACGGCTCGGAGGCGGTCATGGCCGCATTCTGCCCGAGCAGTAGGTTGCACGGCGTGATCTCACCCGAGCAGACCGTCGAGCTCGCACGGGAGGTCGCTCCCGGAGTGCGGTCGCTGCGGCGCGACCTGCATCGTCATCCCGAACTCGGGCTCCACCTGCCCCGCACGCGGGAGTCGGTGCTCGGTGCTCTCGACGGCCTTCCGCTCGACGTCACCCTCCACCACACCACCTCTGGCATCGCTGCCCTCCTCACCGGATCCCGGCCCGGTCCGACAGTGCTGCTGCGCGGCGACATGGACGCACTCCCGCTGCACGAGGACACCGGGGAGGATTGTGCGTCGACCATCGACGGCACGATGCACGCCTGCGGGCACGACGGTCATACGGCGATGCTCGTCGGTGCGGCACGGGCGCTGTCGTCGCTGCGCGACCAGATGGCCGGACGCGTCCTGTTCATGTTCCAGCCAGGCGAGGAGGGAGGGGCTGCCGGCGCCCGGCACATGCTGGGCGAGGGCCTCCTCGACCTTCCACCACACGGGGCAGGTGGCGGCGAGTCGCCCGTCACCGCCGCCTACGCGCTCCACCTCTCACCCGATGCACCCACCGGCATCGTCGCTGCGCGTGGAGGACCACTGATGGCGTCGAGCGACCGCATCACGATCACCGTGACCGGCCGCGGTGGGCACGCGAGCCAGCCACATCTCTCACTCGACCCGATCCCCGTGGCCTGCGAGATCGTCCAGGCCCTGCAGACGATGGTCACACGCCGCCTCGACGTCTTCGACCCCGGTGTGCTGACCATCGCCCGGATCGATGCTGGCACCACGAGCAATGTGATCCCCGAGACGGCGACCATCGAGGGGACGATGAGGGCTGTCTCCACGGCCACGCGCCGACACCTGCACGACGGCCTGCGGCGCGTGTGCGAGGGGGTCGCTGCCGCCCATGGCACAGCTGTCGACGTCATCATCGGCGAGGGCTACCCCGTCACCGTGAACGACCCTGACAGCACCGAACTCGCCCTCGGCATCGTCGACGACGTGCTCGGCGCCGGTCATTCGTTCCGGATGCGACGGCCGTCGATGGGTGCCGAGGACTTCAGCTTCGTCCTCGATCGGATCCCCGGAGCAATGCTGTTCCTCGGCTGCACACCGCACGACCGCGACTTCACTCGGGCCGCGTCGAACCACTCCAACCGGGTGCACCACGACGAGGCTGCGCTCGAACTCGGCGTCCGGCTGCACATCGCGCTCGCGATGCACCACCTTTCGGGTTCCTGACGGCGTCGAGCCATCAGCGCACTCGGCGGATCCGGATCGGGCCTCGCGCCCGCGACGGGTCGACGACCCGGCCTCCCTGGGTCATCTCGACCCGCCCGGCGTCGACCAACCGGCGTGCCGCTCGCCGCGCCGGCTCCATCAGGTCGCGCCACGACTCGCCACCGAGCGCACGGGCCGCCTCGCTCGGACAGATGGTGGCACCGGTCGACCGTTCGTCGAGCAGGGCGAGGATCGCCGCCTCGAGCCCGACATCGACCGGGTTGACCTTGCGTCGACGGCATGCGTCGCTGCAGTACCGGACGGAGTCCCAGTTGCGGGCCCACGCCGCGCGCCACTGCATCTCACGCCCGCACGATGCGCAGGTCTTTGTGTCTCCCGCCGCCACGGCGAGAGCGTGTCACCGGCTCGGCACGGGTGTCGTACCGAGCCGGTGGCTCGTACTCAGTCGGCCAAAGGCCGAGGCGTCACTTGGCGAAGATGCCGTCGGTCAGCATCGGGCCGAGGACATCGGCGCCCTTCTCGGCGCCGGCGATCGCGGCGAACATCACGAGCGCGGCACCGGCCATCGACACGTTCTTGAAGAAGTTGATGGTCTCCGACTGCTTCGAGGCCTCGTCGGCCGTCCAGAAGTCGTGCATCTTCACGGCCATGACGAGCAGCAGAAGCGCCATCACGAGAGCACCGAGGTCGGCCGCGACGCCGAGGATGATCGACAGCGCACCGAGGGTGAGCAGCACACCCGAGAGCAGCACCGACTGCTTCGGAGCGGGCACCTTCTTGAACGATGCGTAGCCGGCCATGTGCTCGGCGTGCTTGAAGTGGTTGAGGCCGCTGCTGAGCAGGATGAGCGCGAACAGCACTCGGCCGATGATGAGGATGATGTCCATGGGAGACCTCCGGGTCGGGTTGGGACACCCGCACAGTAGGTGTCATTGCGCGCGCAATGATGGATGCTCGCCGCTGCCCGAATGTCGCCGGTGCCGTCGGGACAACGGTTCTACGGACAGCCGAGCCCGTGCAGGGTCGCGCATGGCCGACACAGTGGCGCCCGACCATCGGGCGTCGACCACCACGTCGCCTGCGGCCCACCGCACGACGCACACGGCGGAACCTCACGACCGGGCGTGGTGGAGGGCTGGTCAGGACGCCGCTGCGGGGTGAGGTCGCTCACCTCCACAGCATGGCAGTTGCCGCTCAGGCGTGCAGCGAACGCAGGCTCGGCTCGGGGTCGTGGAGCAGTTCGACGGTCGTGTCGAGGCGCAGGGTGGCGCGCTCGTCGGTGTCGAAGGCCGTCCACGAGCCAGCGCCCTTCGCAGCGAACGCGGCGATCTCGTCGGCGAACCGGGAGGCGAGTCCGTGGAGCGCTGCATCATCGCCCAAGAGCATCGAGGCTCCCGGGGCGTCGAGGTTCTCGAAGGCGAACGGGATGTCGAGGGCGTGGGCCGACCCGAGCATCCCACCGAACGCCGGCGACGCCCAGGTGAACCAGTACATCCAGCTCGCATTGCCCGCTGCCTCACGCGCCTCGCACAGACGCTGGGCCGGGCGACGGAACACGTGGTCGGTCTGGGCGGCGGCGATCAGCTGCAGCGGCGTCGCCCCCGGTCGGGCGGCCTCGTAGGCGGCACGGGCCTCGGCAGCGGCCTCGCCGAACTGGCGCTCCGAGTGCGCCACCCACTGCTCGGTCGTGGCCTGCGAGTAGGTGGGGTCGAAGGCGAGGAACAGCAGGTTCTCGTCGCGGTTGGTGCCCACGCTGAACGGCACGGGGTTGCTGGCCGCATCGCCCAGCAGATCGTCGGACAACCCGAGACCACCGGCCGCCGGAGTGAACATGTCGTAGTTCACGCTCGGTATCGTGATGACCTTCGACTGGGCAGCGAGGATCTCGTCGAGCGACAGGGTCCGGGCCTCGTCGAGCGACGCCACACCGGCCGCGCCGAAGAACTCGGCCTGCCAGCACTCGGCCGTCGGCGTGTCGCGCAACTGGTTGATCGAGGGGCTCATCGCCCACGCCCGATGGAACAGGCCACGTGCCGACGGAGCCGCCATGAGCGACACCACGGCCGAACCCCCGGCCGATTCGCCGAAGATCGTCACGTTGCCCGGATCGCCCCCGAAACCGGCGACGTGGGCCTGCACCCACTCGAGCGCAGCGATCTGATCGAGCGTGCCCCAGTTTCCCTGGCCGAGGAACCCGAGAGCACCGAGCCGGTAGTTGATCGTGACGACGACGGCACCACGTGCGGCGAGCCGCGAGCCGTCGTACCACTGCACCGAACCCGAGCCGTTGAGATAGGCGCCGCCGTGGATCCAGACGAGCACCGGCAACGAACCGGGGGCCGCACCCTCAGGAGAGAAGACGTCGAGGAACAGGCAGTCCTCGCTCATGTTGCTGACGTCGGAGCCGAGCAACTGCTCGAGCATCCCGGGCACCTGCGGAGCCATCGGGCCCGAGACACCGAGCTCGTCGCCGGGCGTGTACGGCACGCGCTCCGGAGCGGAGAAGCGACCAGCCGTGGCATAGCGGATGCCGCGTGTGGAACGGATGGCAGAGGTGTCGACAGAGCCCATCGCCGCACCCTAGGCGCGCCGCGACGACCCCACCGGACCGAGCCACCCACCGGTAACGGTGCTCAACGTCCGAGGTTGGCGCTCCCCCCTACGGACCTCAAACAGTGTTGATTACCTCAATACCTCAGCGAATCAGGGGTCTACTCTCTCAGCATGTCGACCTTCATGAATCCGAGTGGTTCCCCCGCCGAACACGTCACTCCTGGCAAGGTGGCCACAGCGGTCGCTGCCGTTCTGGTCGTGGGCTCCTTCTTCCCTTGGGTGTCCATCACGACGATCTTCGGGACGATTTCTGCAAAGGGAACAGATGGCGATGGCAAGATCACTGCCCTGCTTGGGGTGATCTCCTGCGTCGTGTTGTTCCAGGGATTCACCAAGGCTGCCCGTTCGGCCTATCTCACCGGAGTCATCTTCGCTGCCGTGGCCGGCATCGTCGTGGCCTACGACTTCGCCAACATCTCGTCGGAGCTCGAAGGGGCATCAACCGAGTACGGCATGGCGCAAGTGGGCACTGGGTTGTACATCTGCGGAGCCGGGGCCATCGCCGCGATCGCGGGTGGTCTCATCGCCCGTTCAAAGGTGCCTGCGGCTTCAGCACCCGCTCCTCTGGAACCCCCGACACCTGCCTGACGAGAAGAGTTCGGCAACAGGACCGAGTGGACAGACCCCCTGCGTCAGGCGCGGGTGATCGAGAAGGCCGGGATGACCCGGGGCGCCGCGTTCGTCACGTACTCGGCGAACTGCGGCATCAGGACTGCCTGGGCCGCGAGCCTGGCGGCGGCGTCGGCGGGCTCGAGTTCGACCACGTGAGCGGTGAACGTCTCGGTGCCGTACTCGACCGTGATCGCGGGTGTCGCCCTGAGGTTGTGGTACCAGTCGGGGTGACTCGGCGCTCCGCCCTTCGACGCGAACACGTAGAGCGTCTCGCCCTCGACGAGTGCCACGAGCGGGATCTCCCGCACCGCACCCGACTTGGCTCCGATCGTGTGCAGGATCACGAGCGGGTTGTCGCCGAACTGGGCGACCTTCCCACCCGACGACCTGAATTCGGCGATGACCCGTTCGTTCCAGCTGCTCATGCGCGCAGGCTACCCACCATCCCGGTCGGCCGACCCGCGGCCGGCCCGAGCGTCACTCGATGCGCATGCCGCTGATCGCACGGGCGATCACCAGCTGCTGGATCTCGCTCGTGCCCTCGAAGATCGTGTGGATCTTCGCGTCGCGGTGCCACCGCTCGACCGGGTACTCGCGGGTGTAGCCGTAGCCACCGAGGATCTGGATCGCATCCTCGGTCACGCGCACGGCCACCTCGCTCGCCTTGTACTTGCTCATCGAGCCTTCGCCGTTCTTGAACCCACCGTTGCGCGCGAGCCACGCCGCACGCCACACCAGCAGACGCGCCGCGTCGATCTCGGTGGCCATGTTGGCGAGCTTGAACGCGATGGCCTGGTGCTGCACGATCGGCTTGCCGAAGGTCTTGCGTTCCTTGGCGTAGTCGAGTGCGTACTCGTAGGCGGCGCGGGCGATGCCGAGTGCCTGCGCTCCCACCGTGGGGCGAGTGGCCTCGAAGGTGCTCATGGCCGGCTGCTTCTCGCCACTGTGACCGCGCTCACGGGCACGGGCGAGCTTGGCGTCGAGCTTCTCCTTGCCGCCGAGCAGCATGCGGCCCGGGATGCGGCAGTCGTCGAGCACGACCTCGGAGGTGTGCGACGCACGGATGCCGTGCTTCTTGTACTTCTGCCCCATGCTGATGCCCTTGGTGCCCTTCGGCACGATGAAGCTGGCCTGGCCGCGGCCCTTCAGCTCGGGGTCGACGGCAGCCACGACGACGTGCACGTCGGCGATGCCACCGTTGGTGATCCAGGCTTTGGTGCCGTTGAGCACCCATTCGTCGTTGGCCTCGTCGTACACCGCACGGGTGCGCAGGCTCGAGACGTCGCTGCCGGCGTCGGGTTCGCTCACGCAAAAGGCGCCGAGCTGCACGTTCTTGGCGTCGCCGTAGCACTGCGGGACCCACTCCATGACCTGCTCGGGGGTGCCGTTGCCGCTGATGCCGGCGGCCGCGAGGGCCGAGCCCATGATCGCCATGCCGATGCCGGCATCGCCCCAGAAGAGCTCCTCGACCACGACGGGGAGGGTGAGCGAGGTGGTGTCGCCGAAGGCGTTGAGCAGGAACTCCAGCCGTAGAGACCGATCTCGGCGGCCTGTTGGACCACCGGCCACGGGAACTCTTCGCGCTCGTCCCACTCGCTCGCGGCCGGACGGATGACGTCGTTCGCGAACTGGTGAACCCAGGACTGGATCTGCTGCTGGTCGTCGTTGAGGGAGAAATCAGCCATGGGGGCAAGTTACCCATTGGTAACCCTTCGGGCCAACCCCAGCGGGGCGACAGGACTACGGTGCGCGCATGACCCGTCGCGACACCCTCGCCCACCGGACCTCCGTGCTCCCCGCTCTCGTGTCGGCCGCACTTCTGCTCGCCGCGTGCAGCGGTGGGTCCGACTCCTCGACGACGCAACCCGCGGCCGTCGAGACGACGAGTGCTGCCGTCGAGACGACCGGCCCGGACGACACGTCGGCGGCGAACATGCCCACCGACGCCGATGCGGCCACCGTCGCCGCCGTGCAGGCCGCGGTCGACGCGGGAGGCGAGGGATGCGACCCGCTCGACACGGCGCGCTGTCTGCTCCCCTTCCCCAGCAACGCCTTCACCGTCGCCGACCCCCTCACCAGCACCGGCCTGCGCGTCGCCCTGCCGGCGAACGGGATGCCGGTGAACGCCAGCGGTGTCGCCGTCGACCCGGCCGAGTGGAACCGCAACGACGGGTTCAGCCCCAACTCGCCGCTGCTCGCTCGCCTGCCCGGCCTCGACGCCGACGCATCGGGCCTGCCGTCGTGGACCGACATCGGCGCCTCCCTCAACGACGACTCACCCGTCGTTCTCGTCGACATCACCACGGGCGAACGAGTTGCCGTGTGGGCCGAACTCGATGCCCACGCCGCGAGTGACGACGATCGCCTGCTGACCATCCGACCCGCTGTCTCGCTGCCCGAAGGTCACCACTTCGCGGTCGGCCTCCGGGCCCTCGTCGACTCGAGCGGCGCAGCCCTTCCGGCCGGCGATGCGTTCCGCGTGTACCGCGACAACCTCCTCACCGGCATCGCGGCGATCGAAGACCGTCGCCCTGCGATGGACCAAGCGCTCGCCGCGCTCGAGGGCGTCGGCGTCGCTCGCGCCGACCTCCAAGTGGCGTGGGATTTCACCGTTGCCAGCACCGACTCGATCGCCTCGCGGATGCTCCACATCCGTGACACCACGCTCGAACAGCTCGGCGACTCGGCGCCCGCCTACACCATCACCGCCGTCACCCCCGACGCCGAGGACGGCATCGCCCTGCAGATCGCCGGCACCTACACCGTCCCGAACTTCCTCACCGGCGACGGCTCCCCCGGCAACTCGTTCTTCTACGACAGCACCGACCCCGACGCGTTGCCCTCGATCAACACCGAGAACCCCACGCTCGAAGCGCCGTTCCTGTGCAACATCAGCAACGCCACCATGCAGGGCACTGAGCCCGCGCACCTCGTCGAGTACGGGCACGGACTCCTCGGCAGCAACGACGAGATCAACGCCGGCAACGTGCGCGACATGAGCAACGAGCACAACGTCGTGCACTGCGCCACCAAGTGGGCCGGCATGGCCGAGGACGACATCGGTAACGCGGCCCTCACGCTCGGAGAGTTCTCGAACTTCGACACGATGGCCGACCGCCTCCAGCAGGGCGTGCTCAACCAGATCGTCCTCGGCAGGCTGATGACCCGCGCGGGTGGCCTCGCCGACGACCCCAACTTCCAGCGCCCCGACGGCTCACCGCTCGTCGACCGCGACCACCTCGACTACGACGGCAACAGCCAGGGCGGGATCATGGGCCTGATGCTCGCCGCGGTCTCGCCCGACATCGAGCGAGCGGTACTCGGCGTGCCGGGCATGAACTACTCGCTACTCCTCCCCCGCTCGGTCGACTTCGACACCTACGAGGCGATCATGCAGCCGGCCTATCCGAACGATCTCGACCGCGTGATGATCTTCGCGATCACGCAGATGCTCTGGGATCGTGGTGAGGGCGCCGGCTACGTGCAGCACCTGACCTCCGACCCGTACCCCGCGACACCCGCCAAGACGGTGCTCCTCGATGTCGCCTACGGCGATCACCAGGTGACACCGCTCTCGGCCCTCGTCGAGGCGCGCACGATCGGTGCCACGATCCACCGACCCGTGGCCGCCGACGGTCGCTGGCCCGAGGTGGAGGCGGGCTGGGGTCTCGAGTCGACCGTCTACCCCTCGACGGGCAGCGCGATCATCCTCTGGGATTCGGGCATGGCCGCGATGCCGCTCGAGAACCTCGCACCGCGTGACGGCGACGATTCGCACGAGGATCCGCGAGCCGATGCCGACGTCCGCATCCAGAAGGCGTCGTTCCTGTTCGACGACTCGCTCATCGACGTGTGTGGCGGAGCGGCCTGCACCGCAGACCACCGCGAGTAGTCAGCACTAGACACCCAACCGGTCGACCCGACCGCGGGCCCACACGCTCGACGTCAGCCCACCGGGATGGCGAGGAGTGCGGCGGCCGCGGCCTCGATCGTCAACTTCGCGCCTGGCTTGTAGGCGTGGACGCCGTCCCACCGGTAGCCGAGGTCGCTGGCGATCGCCGGGTCGGCGCAGTACTCGGGCGGCCCGGCGACGAACGTGGTGGTCGCCGGGTTGCTCGCCGCCACCTGACGGAGCAGATCGTTGAGGTGCGCCACGTGGTCGTCCATCCCCCGCTCGGGGAGGGCCGGTACGCCGGCTCCGGAGACGTCCTGCGGTCGCATGCACGGGATCTCGAGGAGTGCCACCTTCGCTCCCGTCGAGGCCAGTGCGTCGATGCCTCGCTGCACGCCGGCGACGAAGCGCTCGTCGTTGGCAGTCGATCCGAACGGGAGCGTCTGACCGTCGAGTTCGACGTCGAACACGTCCCAGGCGCCGATCACGACGAGCGCCAACTGGGCCTCGACACGCTCGGCAGCCGCCACCCACTCCGACTCCCAACCGGTGCAGCTCGAGAACGTGCGGGTGTAGCCGTTGCGACTGCTCACTGCGACGCCGGTGTCGTAGACGCTGCACCCCTCGACCGAGCCGTCCTCGATCGTGAAGGTCGACCCGATGCCATCGGGCATGTTGATCGCCAGCGAGTGGGCTGTCGAGTCGCCGACGATCACCATCCGCCTCGGCAGGTCGGTCGGCGCCACGGGCGCAGTCGTGGTGGTCGAGTCGGCCGTCTGGCCAGGGTCGGTGGCAGGCGAGACAGAGGTCGACGACTCGGGCGTCGGTGCGGTCGTCGTGGTGGCGGCCACGGCGTTCGGGTCGAACACGACACCGCTGCTCGTGTCGCGCGCTGCGTCGAACGACGCCGGGGCCGACGAGAAGTAGAGCGCCAGCGGCACGAGGAGGGCGATGACGCTGGTTCCGGCGGCGAGGGTGATGGTGTTCCAGTCGCGGCGACGCTTGTCGGCCCACCACGAGCCGAGGAGCCCCCGACGGATCGGCGTCTCGATCACGCGGTACGAGAGTTCGCTGACGGGCACCGTGATCGCCATCGCAAGAACGAACCGCGACACCGAACCCGAGTAGGCGTCGCACACGCGGCTGATCGGCCAGCTCCAGAGGTAGAGGCCGTACGAGCGCTTGCCGATCTCGACGAGCGGACGGCGGGCGAAGAACGGTCGGACGAGGGTCGACCACGGATGAACTGCGACGGCCACCACCACGGCCGAGGCGATCGTGACCATCGGCAGCAGGACGAGATAGGTCGTGCCGCTGGCGACACGGCCGACGACGACGGCGACGAGGAGAACGCCGAGGGCGACGAGCGCCGACAGGTCGAGGGCCCGAGTCGCCTCCGTGCGACGGGGGTGGGTGATCCGCCACGGCCTCCAGAGGAACGCCATCGCTGCGCCGAGCAGCAGCCCGCTCGAGCGACTGACGGTCGACAGGTAGAGCGCGTTCGCCGGGTCGCCCCAGCGCGACGGCCAGCCGGCCGACCAGGCCACCGCGGTGGCCAGCATCACGGCCAGCGAGAGGCCGACGAGCGCTCGGCCGCGACGACGGTCGTCGGCCGCACGGCGGGCCACGAGCACGAAGACGAGCGGCCACACCACGTACCACTGCTCCTCGACCGCGAGGCTCCAGAGGTGCCGCAGCAGGGTCGGCGTCCCGGCGAAGTAGGGGGTCTCGCTGACGATCTGGCCCCAGTTGGCGAGATAGCCCAGCGCCCACGGGAGGTCGCGCCGCATCTGCGCACGCTGTTCGAGCGATCCCCAGAACACCACCCAGACCGACACGGCGGCGAGCACGGCCACGAGCGCCGGCAGCAGTCGTCGCCAACGACGGACCCAGAACTGACGGAGGTCGACACGACCAGCGCGGTCGCGCTCCTCGATCAGGAGGGAGGTGATGAGAAAGCCCGAGACGACGAAGAACACCTCGACGCCGAAGAACCCGCCGTGCATCCACGAGAAGCCCGCGTGGTACAGGATCACCGCCACGACCGAGAGCGCCCTGACGCCGTCGAGCGCCGGCTGGTACCCCATCCGGCCTCCGCTCGCCACAGGCGTGTCGGCCACACGGGTCGCAGCGCGGCCGGGCCGACGTGTGCCGCGGTCGAGACGCTCGAGACGCTCGAGCGAGGAGTGGTGGGTCGGGTCCGACACGGTGGGTCAGTCTCGCAGGCGGTGGAGGCCCCACGCGGTCGCGACGACCGCGGCCACGACCATCAGCACACCGCCAGCGACCATCGGGCTCCCCGATCCGGCCCGGTCGAACGCCGAACCGGCGAGCGGAGGTCCGAGCACACGACCGACGGCGGAGGCCGACTGCTGGAAGCCCATCGCCTGGCCACGCGAGTCGGCCGGCGCCTCTTGGTTGACCATCTCGCTGAGCGAGGGCGAGGCGATGCCCTGACCCACGCTGACGAGCAGCAGACCGACGACCAACACCGGCCAACCCTCGGCGAACCCGGTGACGACGAGCCCTGCACCACCGATGAGCAGGCCGATCCGGTACAGCGGCCGCACACCCACCCGTTCGGCGAGACGCCCGAAGCCGCCGCCCTGGATGGCGACGAGGACGATGCCGATGCCGAGGAAGACGACCGCCGACGAACCTTCGGCGAGGTCGAAGCGCTCGGCACCGAAGAGCGAGAACGTGGCCTCGAAGGCGACGAAGGCGAACGTGCCGACGAAGCCGAGCAGGGCGAGTCGGCGCAGGGCCGACGTGGCCGGCAGAGCGACCCGACGCCGCGCCGACACCGAGCGGTCGGTGAGGGTCTCGGGGAGCCGGACGAGCGCAGCCACCGCGTTGATCGCGGCGAGCGCGGCGGCGACGTAGAACGGGACGTGCGGGCCACCGAGGGCGGCGAGACCACCGATCGCCGGGCCGAGGACGAAGCCGATGCCGAACGCGGCGCCGAGCATCCCGACCAGCTTCGGACGCTGCTCGGGCTCAGCGATGTCGGCCACCGCGGCCTGCGCGACCGAAAGGCTGCCGCCACTCGCGCCGTCGATGACGCGACCCAGGAAGATGACCCAAAGCGCTCCTGCGGCTCCGGTGACGAGGCTGCCGATCGCCGTTCCGACGAGGCTGATGATGATCACCGGCTTGCGGCCGATGCGATCGCTCAGGCGGCCCAGCAGCGGGGCGAAGACGAGCTGGGCGAGCGAGAAGGTCGCGAACAACCAGCCGACCTGATAGCCCGACGCACCGAATCGCTCGGCATAGACCCCGAGGATCGGGACGACGATGCCGAACCCCACGAGGTCGAGGGCGACCGTGGTCCAGATCGTCCAGTACCCCTTCGGCACCGGCGACCGGCCTTCTCGACGTCCCTTCGACACGCCAGAGTTTCTATCGCGCCCCACCCCGTTCCACCCCCACCGATCTCGGCGCGTTCCGTTCCGGTTTCCGGGACTCATGGTGCCGAGATCGTGGGGTGAGCCGGGTCAGCGGCGGAGACGGGTGCCGTCCTTGGAGGTCTCGACCGTCCAGCCCTCGGCCTGGAGCTCGGCGCGCAGGGCGTCGGCGGTGGCGAAATCCTTCGACAGACGGGCCGCGTCGAGCGCCGCGGCCTTCGCCTGAGCGGCTGCGGGGATGTCGGATCCACCCGCGCTGAGGACGAGACCCACGGCGGTGCACATCTCACGCACGGCCGCCACGAGGGCCGACACGGCCGGGTCGCCGTTGTCGACAGCAGCGTTGGCGCGGCGGACGGTGTCGAACAGCAGGGCCATCGCGGCCGGCGTGTCGAGGTCGTCGTCCATCCGCTCACGGAACCGGGTCATCACCTCGGCGTCGGCGCTCGTTCCTTCGACGGCCACGGCCTCGGAGCGCGCCGCGAACGAGTCGAGGCCCTGCAGCGCCTTCACAGCGGCGTCGATGTTGTCCTGGCCGACCGTCACCGGCCCGCGGTAGTGCGACTGCAGGAGGAGCATCCGGTACGCACGGGGGTCGTAGTGCTCCATGAGGTCGATCAGGTTGGCCACGTTGCCGAGGCTCTTCGACATCTTCTCGCCCTCGCCGTCGACGACGAAGCCGTTGTGCATCCAGTGCCGGGCGAACTCCTTGCCCAGCGCGACGGCCTGAGCCCGCTCGTTCTCGTGGTGCGGGAACTTGAGGTCCATACCGCCGCAGTGGAGGTCGAAACCCTCGCCGAGGAGATCGAGGCTCATCACCACGCACTCGCTGTGCCAACCCGGACGACCGGCGCCCCACGGCGCCTCCCACGACGGCTCGCCGGGCTTGGAGAACTTCCAGAGCGCGAAGTCGGCAGGGTGACGCTTCTGGTCGGCGCCGAACACCTCACGGTCGCCACCACCGGCGAGGAGGTCGTCGAGCGACTGGTTGGCGAGCAGGCCGTAATCGGCCACCTGCTCGACGCTCAGGTACACGCCGTCGGTGGTCACGTAGGCCTTGTCGAGCGAGACGAGCTCGTCGATCATCGCCACCATCTCGTCGACGTACTCGGTGGCGTGCGGGACGTCGGTGGGACGCTCGACACCGAGACGGCCCATCGCCTCGAACCAGACGTCCTCGCACTTGTGGGTGATGTCCTGCCACGGACGCCCCTCGCGGGCCGCACGATCGATGATCTTGTCGTCGATGTCGGTGATGTTGCTGGCCAGCCGAACCCGGACGCCCGACCACTCGAGATACCGACGCATCACGTCGTACACGAGGGTGGCGCGACCGTGCCCGAGGTGCGGCGGCCCGTAGACCGTCGGCCCGCACAGGTAGACGCTCAGCGTGCCGGGCTCGCGCATCGCGAGTGGGCGGACTTCCCTAGTGGCCGAGTCGAACAGGCGGAACATGCCCTCCAGCCTACGGCCCGTCCACGATCTGGGTCGCCAGCGTCTCGCACGGGAGGAACGCTCACGACCCAGATCGACAGGTGTGATCGCTAGCCTTGCGGCACCATGACGAACATCCCTGAGAAGCCGTCCCTCGACGGAATCGAGGCCCGCTGGGCCGCGGCCTGGGAGGCCGACGGCACGTACCGGTTCCCGCGCGGGGCCGTACGCGACGAGGTGTTCGCCATCGACACGCCACCGCCCACGGTGAGCGGCAGCCTGCACATCGGCCACGTGTTCTCGTACACGCACACCGACACCGTGGCGCGCTTCCAGCGGATGAACGGCAAGTCGGTCTTCTACCCGATCGGCTGGGACGACAACGGCCTCGCCACCGAGCGCCGCGTCCAGAACGTCACCGGCGTTCGCTGTGAGCCCTCGCTCGCCCACGACCCGTCGTTCGAGGCTCCGTTCCACGGCGACGTCCCGAAGGATCACAAGGCGATCCCGGTCAGCCGCCCGAACTTCGTCGAACTGTGCCGCCACATCACCCATCTCGACGAGCAGGTCTTCGAGGAACTGTTCCGTCGGCTCGGACTCAGCGTCGACTGGAGCCTGCTCTACACGACCATCGGCGACCGCGCCCGTCGTGTGAGCCAGCGGGCCTTCCTGCGCAACCTCGCTCGCGGCGAGGCGTACCAGCAGGAAGCGCCGGTGCTGTGGGACATCGACGAGCGCACCGCCGTCGCCCAGGCCGAGATGGAAGACCGCGACATGCCGGGCGCCTACCACCAGCTCGCCTTCCACCGCACCGACGGGCAGGGCGACCTGCTGATCGACACCACGCGCCCCGAACTGCTCGCCTCGTGCGTGGCGATGGTCGCGCACCCCGACGACGAGCGGTACCAGCCGTTGTTCGGCACCACTGTTCGCACGCCGCTGTTCGGCGTCGAGGTCCCGGTGCTCGCCCATCCGCTGGCCGACCCCGAGAAGGGCACGGGCATCGCGATGATCTGCACCTACGGCGACGTCACCGACGTCACGTGGTGGCGCGAGCTCAACCTCCCGTCGCGTGCCGTGATCGGCTTCGACGGTCGCTTCGCCACCGAGGTCCCCGAGTGGATCCCGTCGTCAGCCGGGCACGCCGCGTACGCCGAGCTCGCCGGCAAGTTCCCGAAGCAGGCGCAGGCCCGCATCGTCGAGCTGCTCCGAGAAAGTGGCGAGATGCTCGGCGATCCGCGCCCGATCTCGCACCCGGTGAAGTTCTACGAGCGCGGCACGCGTCCGCTCGAGATCGTCGCCACCCGCCAGTGGTACATCCGCAACGGAGGCCGCGAGGCCGATCTGCGCGCCGAACTCGTCGACCGTGGCGGCGAACTCGAGTGGCATCCCGAGTACATGCGCCACCGCTACGACAACTGGGTCGGTGGCCTCAACGGCGACTGGCTCATCAGCCGCCAGCGCTACTTCGGCGTGCCGATTCCGGTCTGGTACCGCCTCGACGCCGAGGGCAACCCCGACTACTCGCAGGTCCTCGTGCCCGACGAGGCCGCGCTGCCCGTCGACCCCAGCGTCGACTGCCCCACCGGATTCGACAACGCCCAGCGTGGCGTTCCCGGTGGCTTCATGGCCGACCCCGACGTGATGGACACGTGGGCCACGAGCTCGCTCACCCCGCAGATCGCCGGCGGTTGGGAGGAAGGCGACGACAGCCTGTTCGACGCCGTGTTCCCTTACGACGTGCGGCCCCAGGGTCACGACATCATCCGCACGTGGCTGTTCGCGACGATGGTCCGCAGCCACCACCAGCACGGCGGGTCGCCGTGGCGGCACGCAGCGCTGAGCGGCTGGATCCTCGACCCTGACCGCAAGAAGATGTCGAAGTCGAAGGGCAACGTCGTCACACCGATGCACCTGCTCGAGCAGTACGGCACCGATGCGGTCCGCTACTGGGCAGCGAGCGGCCGACCGGGCGTCGACACGGCCTTCGACGAGGGGCAGATGAAGATCGGCCGCAAGCTCGCGACCAAGATCCTCAACGCCTCCAAGTTCGTGCTCTCGCTCCCCGCCCCGCCCGCCGGCGCGGTGGCGAGCGAGCCCGTCGACCACTCGATGCTGCGCCGTCTCGACGGGGTGATCACCGACGCGACCCGCGCCTTCGCCGGGTTCGACTACGCCCGCGCCCTCGAGGTGATCGAGGGCTTCTTCTGGTGGTTCTGCGACGACTACGTCGAACTGGTGAAGGGGCGCTCGTACGGCGACCCGGCAGCCGACGCCACGCAGTCGGCGCAGGTCTCGCTGCGCACGGCGCTCGACGCACTCCACCGCCTCTTCGCCCCGTTCCTCCCCTTCGTCACCGACGAGGTCTGGCACTGGTGGCAGCAGGGTTCGGTGCACACGCAGGCCTGGCCGGCGACCACCGGTTCTGGTGGCGATGTCGCCGTGGCCGACGCCGTGCTCGAGGTCTTGGCGCAGGTGCGCCGGACCAAGACCGAGGCCAAGCGCAGCCAGAAGGCCACCGTCGAATCTCTCGTCGTGACCGCACCGGCAGCGACTCTCGCCCTCGCCCGACTCGGCGAGTCCGATCTGCGCGACGCCGGCTCGATCCTCGCGGTCGAGTGGCGCGAGGGCGAGGCGCTCTCGGTGGTCGCCACGCTCGTCCCCGACGAACCCGCTCCTGCGGCGAACTGACGGCCGATGATCCGCCGGGTCGTCGCGGTGCTGATGGCGCTGGCGGCGATCGCCGGTGTCGCCACGAGGGTCCGCGCCGATCAGGGCGAAGGGCTGAAGGCGACGCGGGCCTCGGCGTTCGTGGGCACACCGCCGATGTCGCGCGCCGAGATCGGCCCTGCAGTCGCCGAGATCGGCCCGGCGGTCGCCGAGGTGACCACGCTCGCCCGTCCGATCGCCGTGGCGCCGCTCGACGACGCGACCCGAGGGACGGCCGAACTGGTCGGGACCACCATGCCCGATCCGAATCCGCTCCCGGCCGAGTCCGGCACCGGTCGGCGCGCTGTCTTCTCCATCTCGCAGCAGTTCGTGTGGGTGGTCGAGGCCGACGGTTCGCTGGTTCGCTCCTTCCTCGTCTCGGCCCGCCTCGACATGCCACGTCCCGGCACGTACCACGTGTTCAGCAAGAGCGAGTACGCCTGCTCACGCAGCAACTGGAACGAGTGCATGCGCTGGATGATCCGCTTCACCAAGGGGCCCGAGGGCGACAACATCGGCTTCCACGAGATCCCCCGCATCAAGGGCGTCCCGGTTCAGGACGAATCGCAGCTCGGCCAGCCGCTCTCGTCGGGATGCCTGCGCGAGTCGACCGCCGACGCCTGGTTCATGTGGCTCTGGACCTCGGTCGGCACCACGGTCGTGGTCCTGCCCTGACCGTCCCGAAGATCTCGGTCCGATACGTCCCGAAAACCGGAACGGAACGCGCCGAGATCGGTGGGGTGGATCGGTGGGGTTAGGGGAGGGTTGGGGGCGGGGTCAGGCGGCCGGCGTGGAACGACTCGTGGGCGAGGGCCCTCCAGGCGCGGCGTACCGTCTCGCGGCCGCCGACGGTGACCGGGGCGGTGAGGCGCAGCACGATCCGGTCGTCGCGCAGGTCGGCGAGTCCGGCGACCACGGCCGGCCCGAGCAGAACGGGCGCCGCGGCAGGGTCGGCGTCGAGGGCCGCGCACAACGCCTCGGCCTCGGCGAGGGCCGCGTCGAGGGCCATCGACCGGTGCAGGTGCAGCTCGAGCGAGGCCACCCCGCTCTTGGAGACGTTGGCCACCCGCGCCACCGCACCGTGGGGCACGGTCCAGAGCACACCTTCGGCGTCACGCACGCGGGCCGCACGCATCGTGATCCGTTCGACCGTGCCGGTCACGTGACCGAGATCGACCACGTCGCCCACACCGAACTGATCTTCCGCCAGCACGTACACGCCGGCGAGGAGGTCGCGGACCACCTGCTGGGCACCGAAGGCGACGGCACCACCGATGACGGTCGCCGTGGCCACGAAGGCCCCGATGTTGACGCCCAGTTCGCTGACGACGACCACGACCACGATCGACCAGATGACGCCCACGAGCATCGACCGCAGCGCTCCGGCGAGCGACTTCTGGCGGGCGTCGTTACGGGCCGGGTCGACCCCTGGGAGCCCGAGTCCGAGCGTCTTGGTGAGGAGGCGGCGGATGACCACCCGCACCACGAGCGACAGGACGACGGCGACCGCCAGCACGATCACGATCCGCAGCGGGGTCAACAGGTGCAGGCGATCGAGTGACTTGACCCAGGCGGGCTGTTCGGCGACCACACCGCGACGATAACCGGCCGGAGGGCACGGGTAGCCTGACTCCCCGATGAGCGCCTCCCCCGATCCGATGCAGCGCCCCTACCGGCCGCGCCACACGCTCGGCCAGCGCGCCCTGCTCGGAGTCAACCTGCTCATCGTCATCGGGTGCGTCGGCGCGGCCGCTGGTCTCGTGTACGCCAAGCAGCAGGCCGACCTGCGCCTCCAGACCCCGGCCGTGGTCGTCGCGACCACCAACCCGGGCGCTGGCGACAACCTCGACGACACCGTGGTCGACGGTTCGACCGCCACCGATCCGGTCACCGGCGACACCTTCCCGCCGGCCGACCCGGAGGCCCGCAACTTCCTCATCACGGGCAGCGACGCCAACGCCTGCGTCGATCCGGGCTCACCATGGGCCGGTGCGGCCGACCCCGCCCGCGAGAACCTCGGCAACCGCAGCGACACCATCATGGTGATGCGCGTCGACCCGAGCTCGAACAGCGCCGCCGTGCTCTCCTTCCCCCGCGACCTCTGGGTCGACATCCCCGGCAAGGGCGACTCGCGCATCAACGCCGCCTACGTGCAGGACGACTACTCACTGCTCGCCCAGACGCTCTACGACAACTTCGGGATCCTCGTCGACCACTACATCCAGGTCGACTTCTGTGCGTTCAAGCGCATCGTCGACGCGGTCGGCGGCGTGACCGTCCCGTTCGAGTACGCGATCCACGACGCCAACGTCGGCATCGACATCCCCGCCGGCTGCCACACCTTCGTCGGTGACGAGGCCCTCGCCTACGTGCGCTCGCGCCACCTCAAGTGGGTCGACGCCAACGGTCGCTCGCGCGAAGACCGGGCCAGCGACCTCGGCCGCATCTCCCGCCAGCAGGACTTCCTCCGCCGTGTCCTCCAGTCGGCGCTCGAACACGGGCTCTTCGATCCTGCGGTCGCCCGGGCGCTCATCGAGTCGCTGCAGACCGACGTGGTCACCGAGGCCGGCTTCACGCTTCTCGACATGCTGCGGTTCGCCGGTGTGATGAAGAACGTCGATCCGCAGACGATCCGCACGTATCAGGTCGAGGGCACGAGCGCCGTGCACAGCAACCAGGCCGTGCTCGAGCCGAACCTCGACAGCGACCACCTGCAGGCCATCCTCGACATGTTCCGCGGCGTCACGAGCCTCACCGGTGCGCCGGCCGAGGAGGTCACCACGACCACCACCGGTGGCGCCACCACCTCGACCGCGCCCGCCGATCCCTCGGCCACCACGACCACGGTCGGCGTCGAGGAGAACGTCAAGGGCGACATCGTGCCGCCCAAGAACGTCAGCTGCTGACCCGCTCCTTCATGGAGCCGGGTGCAGCCAGGCCACCAGCGTGTCTCAGCCTGAGACAGGCGGATGTCTCACTCAGGCCCGGTCGAGCACCCGTGCGAGGGCTTCGGCGACCTCCGATGGTCCCCCGATCGTGGTGAGCGCGGCGCCGCTGCGCTCGGCGAACGCTCTCGCCTCGTCGCTGTCGCTCTCGGGAGCGATCACGACCACCTCGGCCAGACCTCGAGCCGCCTCGACGGGGTCGCCCTCGACCGTGGCCCGACAGTCGCTGAGCACGATCGTCACCTTGCGCGCCGCTCTGCTCCGGGCCAACTGCTCGCCGGCGATCCGCAGGGCACCGGCGAGGTCGGTCGTCCCGAAGCCGCGCAACGCCAGCACGTCGGTGACCACCAACTCACCCGGCTTGGCCGAGTCCTGCGACTTGGCGACGACCACGTCCTTGCCGAACGCGAGCACGCTGTAGTCGGAGGGGCACCGGGTGGCGACCGCCGCCGCGGCGAGGGCCGACGTGGCGAGCGGCTTGCCGCCCATCGAGCCGCTCCGATCGACCAGCAGACACAACGCTGTGGCCGGCTTGACCCACCCCCGCACCCGGAGCCTTTCGGCGTCGAGTCCGCCGGCCCGACCCTCGACGATGGCCTCCATGCTGGCGTCGACGTCGAGGTCGCCGCCGTCGGGCGTGTACGGGAGGTCGCGCAGGGTGCCGATGCCGCGGGGCCGTACCGGGCCTCGGCGGGCGACGTCGAGGAACAACTTGGCGGCGAGTCGGCGGGCGAGGTCGCGCAGCGATTGATCGGTCGCACCGACGAGATCGGCGAGCAGCGCGAGGGTCTCGTCGGGGTCGTCGCGCATCGCCTCGTCGACGGCTTCCTCGTCGAGTTCACCGACCTCGGGCGACACCTGCTCGAACCGCTCGTGGCGCGCCAGATCGCGGCGAGAGGTCGTGCGCTTCTGGCTCTTTGCGACCTCGGCATCGGCCGCATCGCCCTCCTTGACGTCGGGGGCCTGCGCAGGTGGCGCCCCCGACTCGGGGCTCAGGCTTTTCCCGGGCCGTCGCTGTCGTCAGGGGCGGCGAAGACCTGCTCCCAGATCTCGGTGACGATCGATTCGGGCGCTCGGTTGCACCCTTCGCGCAGCCGGAGTCGGCCGCTCAGGGCGACGAGCGCGGCATCGAGTCCGACCGACGGGTGATCGGCCGGCAGACACCTCAGGCCGCTCAACGAACCGGCCACGGCCACCGTGTCGATGGCCCCACGGACCGACGAACCGATGCGGACGTCGACGTGCGAGCGGGTGAGGCGGACGACCTCGACGACCTTCCCGAGCCACGACTCCGGGACCGCTGCAGTGGCATCGGGCAGGGCACCGCACACGATCGCGACCTCGTCGACGGCGTCCTGGTAGCCGACCGACAGGCGGCAGACCCGGTCGTAGACCGCGCTGCTGATGCGCGCAGTGCCGATCGCGTCGAACGGGTTCATCGCCGCCACGAGCCGGAAGCCCGGCGAGGCCGCCACCCGACCGAGCCGCGGGACGTGGAGTTCGCGCTCGCTCATCACGGTGATGAGCACGTTGAGGGTCTCCTCGGGAATGCGGTTGATCTCCTCGACGTAGAGCAGCGAGCCGTCGCGCAGCGCGCTGACGAGCGGGCCGTCGACGAAGACATCGGGGTCGTAGCCCTCGCTCAACACCCGCGCCGGGTCGAAGTGGCCGACGAGCCGCGCAGGGGTCAGCTCGGCGTTGCCCTCGACGAACTCGAAGCCGAGGCCGAGTTCGTCGGCGACAGCGCGCAGGAGCGTGCTCTTCCCCGTGCCGGGCGGGCCTTCGAGCAGCACGTGCCGGTCGGCAGCGAGCGCCGCGACGACGAGTTCGACCTCACGGGCCCTGCCGACGACGCGGCCGAGCACCCTGTTCATCAAGCCGGCCGAGTCGGCCCCACGGTCAGTCATAGACGATCACGCCGCGGATGTTCTTCCCCTGGCGCATGTCCTCGTAGCCCTCGTTGATCTGGTCGAGCGTGTAGGTGCGCGTGATCAGTTCGTCGAGCTTGAGCTGACCCTCGCGGTACAGGCCGAGAAGGGCGGGGATGTCGCTGCGCGGGTTGAGCGAACCGAAGATCGTGCCCTTGATCTCCTTGTTCCACATCGCCAGTTCGAACAGGTTGACCGACGACTCGGTCTGGGTGATCGGGGCGACGGCGGTGACCACGATGGTGCCGCCCTTGCCGGCGAGCCCGGTGCCGAGGCGCATCATGTCGCCGTACATCACGCCCGGCGTCATGATCACCTTGTCGGCCATCTGGCCGTAGGTCATCTCGGTGACGGCAGGGAAGGCCTCGTCCATCGAGGCGAACGTGTGGGTGGCGCCGAACTCCATCGCCTTCTCACGCTTGAACTCGACCGGGTCGACGGCGATGACGCGCTTGGCACCCGCAGCCACGGCGCCCTGCACGGCGTTCATGCCGATGCCACCGATGCCGACGACCACGACCGTGTCGCCGGGGCGGACGTCGGCGCGCTTGGTGGCCGAGCCCCAACCGGTGGCGACGCCGCAGCTCACCAGCGCGACGGCGCTGAGGGGCAGGTCGGCGTCGACCTTGATGACCGAGGCCTCGGCCACGCACGTGTACTCGGCGAACGTGCCGAGCTTGGCCATCAGGCGGACCGGCTCGCCGTTCAGCCAGTGACGGTTCGTGCCGTCGGTGATCATCCCGTGCTGCATCGCACCCGCGCCCGCATCGCACAGGTTCTGGCGACCCGTGCTGCAGTAGCGGCAACGACCGCACGACGGGACGAAGCTCGCCGAGACGTGGTCGCCCACGGCCACGCTCGTGACCCCCGGGCCGACCTCGACGACGACACCCGCACCCTCGTGCCCGGCGATCACCGGGAAGAAGGGCGGTTGCCCCATCGCCTCGAGCAACGCGGCGTCGGGCACCATGTCACCGGTGACGAAGTGCTCGTCGCTGTGACACAGGCCGGCGACCGACCACTTGACGAGAACCTCGCCCACCTTCGGCGGATCGACCGTGAGTTCCTCGATCTGCCACTGCTGGTCGACGCCGCGAAGGACGGCAGCCCTGCACTTCATGTCATCTCCCCGATTGCTCGTGGGCCCGCGGACTCGGCCGTCGGGCGTTGCGTGCGATGTCGGCTACTCAGTGCTCGTAGACGAGCACGCCGCGGATGTTCTTGCCCGAGTTCATGTCGGCGTAGCCCTCGTTGATGCCCTCGAGCGGGTACGTCTTGGTGACGAGGCCGTCGAGGTCGAGCTGGCCCTGGGTGTAGAGCTCGAGCAGCTTCGGGATGTCCTTGCGCGGGTTGGCCGAGCCGAACAGCGAGCCGATGAGCTGCTTCTCGAAGACGGTGAGGAACACAGCCGGCACCGAGATGGTCGCCTCGAGGGTCGGGTGGATATTGGTCACCACGATCTTGCTGCGCTTGCCGCCGAGCCAGAACGCCTGGCCGAGCACGTCGCCGTTGCCGACGCCGCAGGTCATGATCACCTTGTCGAAGCCGCGGTTCCAGGTGGTCTCGGCGAGGGCACCCAGCGCCTCGTCGATGCTGGCGTGGGTGTGGGTCGCACCGAACTCCATCGCCTTCTCACGCTTGAACTCGATCGGGTCGATCGCCGCGACCACGCGAGCGCCGGCGAGCTTGGCGCCCTGCACCGCGTTGGCGCCGATGCCACCGACGCCGACCACGGCGACCGTGTCGCCAGGCTGGACCTGGGCGGCGTAGACCGACGAACCCCAGCCGGTGACCACACCGCAGCCGAGCAGGCAGGCCTTGTCGAGCGGGAGTTCCTTGTCGATCTTGATGCAGCTCGCCTCGTGCACCACGGTGTGGTGAGCGAACGTGCCGAGCGAACCGATGCCGAGAGCGATGTCCTTGCCCTGCGCGTGGTGGCGAGCGGTGCCGTCGCTGATCTGCATTCCGGTCGCGGTGAGCGAGCCCATGTCGCAGAGGTTGCTGTGGCCGTCGGCGCAGCTCGGGCAACGACCGCAGGCCGGGATGAAGCCGAACACGACGTGGTCGCCGGGCTCGACGCTGAACACGCCGGGCCCGACCTCGAGCACGATGCCGGCGCCCTCGTGACCGCCGATCAGCGGCGGCTCGGGGGTGGCACCCGCGAGATCGCCGGTGACGAGGTGCTCGTCGCTGTGGCACATGCCGCTGGCGACCATCTTCACGAGGACCTCACCGGCCTTGGGCGGGTCGAGCTCGATCTCCTCCACGCTCCACGGCGTGTTGCGTCCCCACAGAATGGCTGCCTTGGTCTTCACGATGTTCCCCCCAGGAATCGTCGGGTGCTGTTCGAGCGCACCCTAACCCACCCCCTCCCCCCGACTCCACGTGAACAACCCCACCGATCTCGGCGCGTTCTGTTCCGGTTTTCGGGACGTATCGGACCGAGATCCTGCGACGCCCGCCCGACCGCACCGCCACAGCCGCCCACCCCCACCGATCTCGGTACGTATAGTCCCGAAAACCGGGACGATACGCGCCGAGATCGGTGGGGTTGGGGTGGGGGTTGGGCGGCCTAGGCGCTGATCTGGTCGGTGGTGATGTAGAGGTCGACCAGGTAGGTGCCGTCTTGCATCACGATGTCGTGGGTCGTGGCGAGACCGTGGACGCCGGCTCCCCCGACACCCGTGACGGAAGGATCGGGCCGGGGGTCGAGTTCGATGTGGACGGTGCCCGACACGGCCGGCACCTCGCTGTCGACCCGGTACTCGAGGTCCACTAGGTCGTTGCACATCGCCTGGTCGAGTCCGGCGCCACGCGTCAGGGTCACCGTCACCGACGGGTCGGGGAGGGTGACGTCGAGCACGGTCGGCTCGGTGGTGGAACGGCGCGACGCATCGACCGAGATCAACAGGCCCTGTTCGTTGTTCTTCCCGATGCCGAAGAACACGGCGTCGGCGCACCCGCCATACGGCGCGAGCGGCAGGCGCACCACCGCGGTCGAGTTGTGCGTCATCGCCGTCGTCGTCGGTCCGCCCGCAGAGTCGCCGTCGCACGCCACCAGCGGCACGGAGGCGAGAACGAGCACGGCGAGCGCACGACGACCGGTCATGGTTCCAGTCTCGCACCGATCACGCGCCACCCCACGGGCAGGAGTAGCCTGCCCCGCATGGAGAACGAGTCGACCGAGATCCGCCACGAGGCCCCCACCGGGCCCGCCGCCGATGCCGAGCTGATGGCCGAGGACGAGCTGCTGGTGGAGGAGATCTCCATCGACGGCATGTGCGGTGTCTACTGACCTGCGCGACGCGCTGCTGAGTCGCCCGCTCGGACTCCACCCTCAGGTGGCCGTCCGGCCCGAGCCCTTCGGCGCGCTGGCCTACCACTACGGCAACCGTCGCCTCGTGTTCCTCAAGCATCCCGACGTCGTGCGCGTCGCCCGCGCCCTCGACGAGCATCCCTCGCTGGCCGCTGCACTCTCCGCCTGCGGCATCGCCGAAGGTCGCTGGCCCTCCTTCGCCACGGCCTTCGCCTCGCTGCTCGAGTCGGAGGTCGTCCGTGAGCGCTGAGAGCCTCGTCTCCCAACTCAAGACCGGCCTCGACGCGCCGATCTGCCTGACCTGGGAACTCACCTACGCCTGCAACCTGCAGTGCGTCCACTGCCTCTCGTCATCGGGCCAACGCGATCCCCGCGAGCTCTCCACCGCCGAGGCCTTCTCCGTCCTCGACCAACTCCGCGACCTCCAGGTGTTCTACGTCAACATCGGTGGCGGCGAGCCGATGGTGCGCCGCGACTTCTTCGAGATCTGCGAGCACGCCGTCGGCAACGGCATCGGCGTCAAGTTCAGCACCAACGGCGCCTTCATCGACGCCGAGAAGGCCCGCCGCCTCGCAGCGATGGACTACCTCGACATCCAGATCAGCATCGACGGAGCCGACGCCATCACCAACGACGCCGTGCGCGGCGCCGGCAGCTTCGACCTCGCCCAGCGGGCGATGGACAACCTGGCCGCTGCCGACTTCGGCCCGTTCAAGATCAGCGTCGTCGTCACCCGCCAGAACGTGCCGCAGCTCGACCGCTTCAAGGCGCTCGCCGACTCGTACGGTGCGCAACTGCGGGTCACCCGCCTCCGCCCCAGCGGCCGCGGCGCCGACACGTGGGATCAGTTGCACCCGACGAACGCCCAGCAACGTGAGATCTACCAGTGGCTCCTCGCCAACGGCGACAACGTGCTCACCGGCGACTCGTTCTTCCACCTCAACGCGCTGGGCGATCCGCTGCCCGGGCTGAACATGTGCGGCGCGGGTCGCGTCGTGTGTCTGATCGATCCGGTCGGCGACGTCTACGCGTGCCCGTTCGTGATCCACGACGAGTTCCTCGCCGGCAACGTCCGCGATGCGGGAGGCTTCGCCAGGGTGTGGCGCGAGAGCGAGCTCTTCCGCTCGCTCCGCGAACCCCAGTCGGCCGGCGCTTGCGCGAGTTGCGGCGCATTCGACGCCTGCCAGGGCGGGTGCATGGCCGCCAAGTTCTTCACCGGTCTCCCCCTTGACGGACCCGACCCCGAGTGCGTCGGCGGCGATGGTGAGGAAGCGCTCGCCGCTCTCTCCAGCGTGCCCGTGATGCTCAAGCCGCGCCCCGCGCAGGACCACAGCAAGCCAGCGACCTCGCGCACCCCGGTGCCGTTGGCGGCCACCCGGTGACCTGGCTGCTGCCCCTCCCCGCCTACGCGCTCGGCACGTTCCCGAGCGCGGTGATGGTCGCCCGCAGCAAGGGCATCGACATCACCAAGGTCGGGTCGGGCAACCCGGGGGCCAGCAACATCGCCCGCACCATGGGAACGGCGTGGGGCGTCGCCGTGTTCGTCCTCGACGCTCTGAAGGGTGCGCTCCCGGCACTCGTCGGAGTGCTCCTCGACGATCGACCCGTCGCGCTGGCGATGGTCGCGGTCGCCGTCATCGGCCACATGTTCCCGGCGACCCGTGGGTTCAAGGGCGGCAAGGGCGTCGCGACCATGGCCGGCGCCACGCTGATCCTGCAGCCGCTCGCCTTCGCGATCCTCCTCGTGCTCTGGTTCCTCACCCGCAAGCTGAGCGGGATCGCCTCGGTCGGGTCGCTCGCGATCGCCCTCGGTCTCCCCGTCGTGACGGCGATCATCGGAGCTCCGTGGTGGGAGGTCGTCGCTCTCGCGCTCATCGCCGCACTCGTCATGGTGCGCCACACCTCGAACATCAAGAGGCTCCTGAGCGGGAGCGAGCTGTCGGCATCTCGTTCGCGCTGACGAGCCACTAGCGTCGCCGACGTGGCCACCAGCCTGCTGACCCCTCTCCCGATCGGCGTGCGCACCGCACCCAACCGGGTGCTGTTCGGTCCGCACGTCACCAACCTCGGCGACGACCAGCGCCGCTTCACCGATGCCCACGTCGCCTACTACGAGCGTCGGGCTCGCGGTGGCGCCGGGATCATCGTCACCGAGGGCGCCAGCATCCATCCCCTCGACTGGCCGTACGAACGGGCTCCGCTCGCCGCTCGTTGCGGAGACGGCTGGCGGCGGATCGCCGATGCCTGCCACGCGCACGGGGCCCTGGTCCTCGCCTCCCTCGACCATGCGGGCGGGCAGGGAACGAGCGCCTTCAGCCAGCGCGAGCTGTGGGCACCGAGCCGCGTGCCCGAGGTGAACTCGCGCGAGGTCCCCAAATGGATGGAGGCCGACGACATCGCCGCCGTGGTCGAGGGCTTCGCCGAGGCCGCGACACTCGCCGTCGCCTCGGGCTGCGACGGGGTCGAGATCAACGCCGGTCAGCACAGCCTCGTGCGTCAGTTCCTCAGCGGCCTCACCAACCACCGTGGCGACGAGTGGGGCACCGACCGTCTCCTCTTCGCCCGCCAGGTCCTCCACGCCGTCCGCGGGGCGGTGGGCGGCGACGCGATCGTCAGCCTGCGCCTGTGCTGCGACGAGCTCGCTCCTTGGGCCGGGATCACGCCCGAGATGGCTCCTGCGATCGCGTCGGCGCTCGTCCACGACGGCCTCGACATGGTCGTGGTGGTGCGCGGCTCGATCTACTCGGCCGAGAAGACGCGGCCCGACTTCCACGAAGCGCCCGGCTTCAACATCACCACCTGCCGAGCGGTCTACGACGCTCTGCCGCACACGGTCGTGGTGCTGCAGGGCTCGCTCGACGCTGCGTCGGCGGAGTGGGCGCTCGCCGAGCAGGTCTGCGATGCGACCGAGATCACTCGCGGCCTGATCGCCGACCCCGATCTCGTCGCGAAGGTCGCCGACGGCCGGCACGAACAGATCCGTCCGTGCACGCGCTGCAACCAGGCGTGCCAGGTGCGTGACAACCGCAACCCGATCGTGTCGTGCGCCGTCGAACCGTCGAGCGGCCACGAACTCACCGACCCCGACTGGCACTCACCCGCCGGTCGTCCGCGCGACATCGTCGTGCTCGGCGCGGGAGTGGCCGGACTCGAGACCGCTCGCGTCGCCGCACTCCGCGGACACCGGGTGACGGTGCGCGAGACATCGTCGGCACCCGGCGGGATCGCCGCACTCACCCACATGCGGCCGTTCGTCGAGTGGCTCGTCGCCGAAGCCGCACGCCTCGGGGTCGTCATCGAGACCGGAGTCGACGCCGACCGCTCCACCACCGATGCGATCGCACCCGGCGACACGGGCGCCGTCGTCCAGGCCACCGGCGGACGACCGGGTGTCGCCGAGTACCGCATCGTCGACGGAGCCACGGTGGTCGATTGCGTCGATGCGTGGCGCTCCGTGATCGCCGGAACCCCGCACAGTGACCCGACCCTCGACGCTCGCCTCTCTGCCTCGCGGGTCGTGATGTTCGACCCGATCGGAGGCCCCATCGCCGTCGCCCTGGCCGAAGCCCTCGGCGACCGCGCCATCCTCCTCACCCACGACCAGATCGCCGGCAACGAACTCTCTCGGACGGGCGACCTCGCACCCGCCAACACCCGTCTCGCCCAGCGCGGCGTGCGCGTCGAGAAGCGCACGATCCTGCGCGAGGTCCACCCCGGTCACGTGGTCGTCAGCGACCGGTTCAGCGGCGCGACGCGTGAAATCGCGTGCGACGTCGTCGTCGACTGCGGATTCCGCCTGCCCACCGACCCGGTCGCCGGAGCCGAGCACCGCGTCGGCGACTGCGTCGCGCCCCGCACCGTCCTCGAGGCCGTCCTCGAGGGTCGGCGCGCCGCGCTGGCGCTCTGAGCCGCCCTCCCGCCGCACACACCGGCCACTAGGGTCGCAGGCACGATGACCGCTCCCGCACGGCGCCACCGGGCGCATCCGCCCGCCGCCGTCCTCTGGGACATGGACGGCACGATCGTCGACACCGAGCCGTACTGGATCGCCACGGAGTACGAGCTCGTCGCTGAGTTCGGTGGGCACTGGAGCGACGAGAAGGCGCACTCGCTCGTCGGACTCGACCTGCGCGACTCGGCGGCGATCATCCGCGACCGCGGCGGCGTCGACCTGCCGATCGACGACATCGTCAACCGGCTCCTCGACGGCGTCATCGCCCGGATCGCCGAGCGGATCCCCTGGCGGCCAGGCGCTCGTGAGTTGCTCGCCGATCTCCGCCGCGCCGGCGTGCCGACCGCACTCGTGACGATGAGTTGGCGTCGCTTCGCCGAGGCCGTCGTCGACGTGCTCCCACCCGGCACGTTCACCACACTCGTCACCGGCGACGAGGTGTCACGGGGCAAGCCTGATCCCGAGCCGTACCTCGTGGCCGCCGCCGCGCTCGGGGTCGATCCGCGCGACTGCGTGGCGATCGAGGATTCACCCACCGGCGTGCGCAGCGCCGTCGCGGCCGGATGCCGCACACTCGCCGTTCCGAACGTCGTCGACATCCCTGAGGGTGACGGGTACGAGCGGATCGAATCGCTGGCCGACATCGACCTCACCGACCTCGGGTTCGGCCCGCCCCGCCGTGGTGCATCATCGCGACGTGGCGCGTCGCCACGCCGCCGACTCGTAGGCCTCGCCACCGCGCTCGGACTCGCTGTCGGCGGCGGCTGGTGGGCCACCCGTGCTGACACCCCTCCCGGCCCTCTGGCCACCGTTCCGGTAAGCGCGTGGGTGCCGTACTGGGCGCTCGACGACGCCCTGCCCACCGTCGAACGACACGGGGCCCTCGTCGCCGAGTTCTCCCCGTTCTGGTACTCGGTGCGGGGCGCCCAGAAGGTCGGGCTCTCGGGCACACTCGAACCGGCCCACGTCGCGGCGATGAGCGATGCTCTCCGGCGTTCGGGAGCGCTCGTCATCCCATCGGTGGTCGACGAGATGCCGGCGGGTGGGATGGCCGCTCTCCTCGCCGACCCCGACCGCCGTGGTCGCCACGTCCGCACGCTCGTCTCATTGGTCACCGATGGCGACTTCGACGGGATCGACATCGACTACGAGACCTTCGCCTGGAGCGACGGCCGCGACACGTGGGAGACCACTCGCCCGCACTGGGTCGCCTTCGTCACCGAGCTCGGTGCGGCGCTCGACGCTGTCGACCGGCGACTCGTCGTCACGATCCCGCCCGTGTACCCCGACTCGGCACCCGAACGCGGGGCGTGGGTCTACGACCCCGCGGCCATCGCCGCGCACGTCGACACCCTGCGGGTGATGGCCTACGACTACTCGACCTCGGCGGCCGGCCCGATCGCCCCGCTGGCGTGGGTCCGCGACGTCGCACAGGGCATGGCCACCCTCGTGGGCGATCGCAGCAAGGTCGTCCTCGGCGTCGCCACCTACGGCCGCAACTGGGTGGTGTCGACAAGCGGCACGTGCCCCGAGAGCGCCTCCGGCACCGTGCCGGTCACGCAGGACACCGCACTGGCCGTCGCCGCCCGACGGGGCGCCGTGCCCGTGCACGATCCGGTCGCCGGCGAGTCGTGGTTCGCCTACCAGCTCACGGTCGCCGACGGCGGACTCTCGTGCGTCCAGAGTCGCGAAGTGCACTGGGTCGACGAGCAGGGTGTCCGCGCTCGCATCGACATCGCCCGAGAGGAGCGCCTCGGTGGCGTGGCCCTCTGGGCGGTCGGGTTCGACAGCGACCCCTTGTGGCCTGCCATCGCCGACCTCATCACGCCCTGAGTCATACTGTCGGCATGGGTCACGGTGTCGGCGAGCCACGACGGAGCGAGTTGTCCGCGCAGCGCGAGCAGATCGCGGCGCGCCACCTCCGACCGCGAACAGAGCGGCCCGCCTCCACGGCTCGCGGTGTCCACCACGTCGCCTTCATCTGCAGCGACGTCGAGCGCACCGTCGAGTTCTTCGACGGCCTCCTCGGCTTCCCGCTGATCGAGATGTTCGAGAACCGCGACTACGAGGGTTCGACGCACTTCTTCTTCGACATCGGCCACGGCAACACGCTCGCCTACTTCGACCTCCCCGGGGTCGACGTCGGCCCGTACGCCGAGGTCCTCGGCGGGCACCACCACCTGGCCATCTCGATCGAGCGCGAGCAGTGGGAGGCCGCCCGGTCGCGGCTCGACGCCGCCGGAGTCGCGTACGCACACGTCGACGGGTCGTCGCTCTACTTCCGCGGGCCCGACGGCGAGCGGCTCGAGCTGATCAGCGACCCGCTCCGCGAGATGTACGGCAAGCCCGTCGGCTGACCCTCCACGACCCCGATCGTGGGGTGGTCAGGACTGGACGACGACGACGATCGTGCAGACGCTGTTGGCGCGGTTCACGAGCGTGCGCGCCTCGCCACCGGGGATGTGGCACGAATCGCCCACTCCGAGCGTGACCTCTTGGCTGTCGGTGATGACGGTCGCCTCGCCGGCGATCACCACGTAGACCCGCTCGAGCGGCGACGCCGAGTGCTCGGCCCCACCACCGGGGAGGAGGTGCGACATGGCCACCGAGAACGACCCGCAGGCGCTCACGTCGCCACCCTGCAGCCGCATCGCGGTCACACCGGTGTGTCCGGGCGCGTCGTAGGCCGCGGCCTCGGTGAATCGTGTGACGTGCACGGTCACTCCTGAGTACGGACGAGTCGACGGCGGATCGGGAACAGGTCGAGACCCCAGCGGCGGCGGACGTAACCCCAGATCCCGGGCTGCATGTACAGCGCGGCGAGGATCGCAGCGATGCCACTGCCGATCAGGTACCAGGTCTCGTAGTCCTTGAAGTAGTCGCGCAGGAAGTAGTACAGCAGCGCACCGATGATCGGTCCCTCGATGGTGCCGATCCCGCCGATCACCACGATCACCACGATCGGCGCGGTCCAGTTGACGACGCTGAACGAGTCCTTCGGCTGCACACGGAGGTTGGCGAGGTAGAACACGGCGCCGGTGAGGCCGATCCAGAACGCTGCGATCACCCAGGCCACGAAGCGGGTCCGGTAGACGTTCGCACCGAGTCCCTTGGCGCCACCCTCGTTGTCGCGGATCGCCTGCATCTGTAGGCCGAGTCGCGAACGGAGCACGGCGTAGGTCAGCACGATCGCACCGATCGCGAGCCCGAGTGCGAGCCAGTAGATGATCTTGAGACGCTCGAGCGCATCGCCCGACACCTTGATCGAGACACCGTTGCCGGCCCCGAGCGAGGTCTGCTGCTGCATCACGAGGCTCACGACATCGGCGAGCACCCACGTGCCGATGGCGAAGTAGCTGCCGCGCAGACGGAACGCGATCAGCGCCAGCGGGATCGAGAAGATCGCCGTGAGGACGGCACTCATCGGGATCGAGGCGTACACGTTCTGGCCGTGCACGTTGATGAGCGCCACCATCGAATAGGCACCGAGGCCGATGAAGGCCTGCTGACCGACCGAGACCACACCGGCGAAGCCGGCGAGGAGGTTCCACATCTGGGCCATCGAGATCAGCGCGAACAGCTCGACCATCTTGCGCTGCGTGCCGCCTTCGGCCCACGACGGCATCGTGGCCATCGCCACGGTCACCACCACGAGCGCCACGGCGAACACCCGACTCGCCGTCGAGCCACGAGCAACCTTGAACGTGCTCATCGCAACTGCCCCTTCCCGAACAGACCGGTCGGTCTGACGACGAGCACGGCGAGGAACACGGCGTGTCCGGCCAGCTCACCCCACTGCGGATTCATCTGCCGACCGAGACCCTGGGCGACACCGAGGATGATGCCGCCGACGAGGGTCCCCCACAGCGACCCGAGGCCGCCGATGATGACGGCCTCGAAGCCGTAGATCAGGCGGGCCGGACCGACGAAGGGATCGAACGACGACTTGATGCCGAACAGCACGCCGGCGAGGGCGACGGTCGCGACGGCGAGGGCCATCGCCACGGCCCAGATGCGGCGCACGTCGATGCCCATCAGCCGCGCCGCATCGGCGTCGTCGGAGGTGGCGCGGAAGGCACGCCCGGTGCGGGTGCGCTTCATGAACAGCGCGAGACCCGACAGCACCACGACAGCACCGAGGAGTGTGATGAGCGGGATCCAACCGATGCTGATCGTGTCGTTGAGTGCGAAGCCCGAGGCATCGAGCGAACCGGCATCGAGCCCCTGCGTGTCGGCGGTGTACTTCTCGTAGATCAGGTTCTGCACGACCATCGAGAGGCCGAACGTCGCCACGATCTGGAACGCCGGATCGACTCCGACCACGCGGTCGAAGACCACGCGCTGCAGCAGATAGCCGATGACGAACGCGCCCGGCAGGACGATGAGCAGCGACACGAGCGGATTCATGTCGAAGGTGCGCTGCAGCGAGAACGACATGAACGCCGCAGCGATCGCGAGGTCGCCGTGAGCGAGGTTCACGAAGCGCATCACGCCGAAGGCGAGCGAGAGGCCGGTCGCGAAGAGTGCGTAGAGACCGCCGAGGAGCACACCCTGGACGATCGCGTTGAGCCAGACCATCAGTGTCCGCCCTCCGTGGTGGTGAGACCGAAGTAGGCCTCGGTGATCTCGTGCTTGGGCACCGAGCTCGGGGTCCCGGTCAGGGAGATGCGACCCTCGAGCAAGCAGTAGAAGCGGTCGCAGACCGACAGGGCCTGATTGACGTCCTGCTCGACGATGAGCACGGTCGTGCCCTGCGCCTTGATCGCCGGGATCGCCTCGTAGACCTGCTTGACGACAATCGGGGCAAGGCCCAGCGACACCTCGTCGAGCAGCAACAGATCGGGGTTGGCCATGAGCGAGCGAGCGATCGCCAGCGTCTGGCGCTCACCACCCGACAGGCCGTCGGTGTTGCGCTTGCGGAGGCGCTCGAGCAGCGGGAATGCAGCGAGAACAGCATCGCGGTGCCAGGGGCCCTTGCGGCCGGTGTGCGCACCGATCTGGATGTTCTCGTCGACCGTGAGCGACGGGAAGATCCGGCGTCCCTCGGGCACCATCGCGATGCCCTGAGCCACTCGGGTGTGGGCAGGCACCGACGCGAGGTCGGCACCCTTGTAGGAGATCGAGCCGTTGCGCACTGCGGCGGGTCCACAGATCGCCTTCAACAGCGTGCTCTTGCCGGCGCCGTTGGCACCGATGATCGACACGGTCTCGGCCGTGTCGACGTGGAGGTCGATCCCGAAGGTCGCTTGAAAGTCGCCGTAGACGACGTCGAGCGACTGGATGTCGAGCATGCGCTCGGCCATCAGGCGTCCCCTTCCTCGAGATCATCACCGAGGTACACCGAGCGCACCTCGCTGGAATTCATCACCTCATGAGGATCGCCCTCGATGAGTTTGCGGCCGGCGTCGATGGCCATCATCCGGTCGACGACGCGCAGCAGCGCGTGCATGATGTGCTCGATCCAGACGATGGTGACGCCCGTCGAGCGGATGTCCTTGATCGTCTCGACGAGGTCGTGCACCTCGGCCTCGGTGAGCCCACCCGCGATCTCGTCGAGCAACAGCAACTTGGGCTGTGTCGAGAGCGCACGGGCCAACTCGAGGCGCTTGCGGTCGAGGAGGGTGAGCGACCCGGCCAACGCATTGGCCTTGCTCCCCATCCCCGCATGGTCGATGGCGGCCACGGCCGCCGCCTCCGGGGTGACCCGGAGGCGGTCGGCCGAACCGAAGGTGCTGCCGACGAGGACGTTCTCGAAGACCGTGAGGCCCTCGAAGGGCCGCGGGATCTGGGCCGTCCGGCCGATCCCCATCCGGCACCGCTGGTGGGCCGGCATCCGGGAGATGTCGACACCGTCGAGCAGCACGCGGCCACTCGACGGGCGATGGTCACCCGAGACGAGGCTCAGCAGGGTGGTCTTCCCCGCACCGTTGGGCCCCACGACACCGAGCGCCTCCCCTTCCGACACGTGGAAGGAGAAGGCGTCGATGACCTGGAGACCGCCGAAGCGCTTGGAGACCTCGATGACGTCGAGCAGCATCAGAGCCCCTTGCTCAGGCCAGGACCTTGAGCTCACCGGTGAGCGGGATCTCCGGCGAGAGGCTGTTGTGCGTGACCACCAGGTCGAACGGGTACTCCCCGCCGTCCTGCTTCTGCCACTGGCCACCCACGAGGGCGGTCTTGGCGATGTTCTTCGGAACGCCACCAGCGCCGTACTCGATCGGGCCGACGATGGTGTCGAGCTTGGTCGCGGCGAGGGCATCGACGACGGCCTGCTTGTCGGTCGAACCGGCGCGCGACAGCACGTCGAAGCACTCCTCGAAGAGGGCGTGGGCGAAGCCGACGAACTGGGTCCACTGCTTGCCCGTCGCCTCGGTCCAGCCTGCGGCCAGATCGGCGGCCGATGCACCCGTCAGCGAGCTCTTGAACGGGTGGCTCGGGGTCCACCAGATCTCGCTCGACAGACCGTCGCCGATGTCGCCGAGGGCCTCGACCGACGACGAGAACAGCACGGCCTTGGCCATCGTGACGAGCTTCGGGTTGAAGCCCTGCTGCTTGGCCTGGGTCCAGAACGTGGCGAAGTCGGGGGGCAGCGGAATGCCGACCACGATCTCGACGCCCTCGTCCTTGAACTGACCGATGATGCTCGAGAAGTCGTCGCTCAGGACCTGGAAGCGGCCCGGGTCGACGACGGTGTAGCCACCGGCGGCGGCCACGGCCGGGAAGCCCAGGGCCGGGTCGGCGAGGGCGTTGCCGTCGGGGTCGTTGCCGCAGAGCAGACCGACGACCTTGTTGGTCTCGATCGCGTTCCACATCTCGCCGAAGACGCCACCGAGCTGATCGGCGCCCCAGAAGAAGTGGTAGGTCCAGTTGAAGCCGACGGCCGGATCGCCGCCACGGCCGAAGAAGTACGGCTGCCACGGAGCGAGGGTCGACATGCAGGGCACGCCGTTGGCCTCACACTGGTCGGCCACCGGGTTGATCATCTCAGGCGTGGCGATCGACAGGATGAGGTCGACGCCCTCGTCGAGGATCAGCTCGCTGGCACGAGCCGCAGCCGTGTCGGAGTTCGACTCGATGTCCTTGAAGATGATCTCGACCTTGTAGCTCTTGTCGCCGAGCATGAGGCCGTCGGCCGCGAGCTCGTTGATCTGGCCGAGGATGAAGTCGTTCGCCTCACCGAAGCCGGCGAGCGCACCGGTCACCGGAGCGGTGAAACCGATCTTGATGGTGCCGTCGCCGCCACCGCCGCCGAACACGGCAGCGTTGCCGTTGCCGGTGGCCGGCACCGTGGTGTCGCCTCCACCCATCGTCGTCTCGACGCCACCCGACGTCGTCTCGGGAGCGGCCGTCGTCTCGGCGCCGCCCTCCGTCGTCGCGGTGTCGCCGCTGTCGTCGCTGCACGATGCGACGAAGGCGGCGGCTGAACACCGGCCGCATGGGCTGGTCGTTCTGCTGTTCCATTGGATCCCCCTCTGTTGTGGTTCGGTTCGGCCCGAGGGCCGTGATTCGCGTCAGCGCCCCGGCTGGTTGCCGAGTTCGCTGGCTCGATCGGTGAGCAACCGCGCCGTGTGGCGCAGGTGCTGTTCGAGCAGGCCGACGGCCCGCTCGGTGTCGCGCGCCAGAACGGCGTCGACGATGGCCTTGTGTTCGGCGTTGGTGTCGCGCGGGTCCTTCGAGCGCGCCGACCAGTGCCGGTAGAGCTCCGCGGCGTCGCGGAGGGTGGAGGCGATCGAGCGCAGCCGTGCATTGGGGCACGCTGCGTAGAGCGCCAGGTGGAAGCGGTTGTGGGCCGAGGCCCAGTCCTCCGCGAGCACGGTGCCGTCCTCGGCGAGGAAGCCGGTCTCGTCGTCGGTGCCGGTGCTCATCGGCGTGCGCTCGAGTGCGTAGAACGAGGCGACGATCTCGCTCTCCCACGCGAGGTCGCCGTGGGCGATCGCGTAGCGCAGGGCCAGCCCCTCGATCTCGCACCGCGCCTGGGTGAGGTCGCGCAGGTCGTCGATCGAGAGCGCCTGCACCCGGAAGCCCTGCTGAGGCTCGTTGACGACAAGGCCCTGCTCGGCCAGACGCTGCAGCGCCTCACGCAGCGCACCCATGCTGGCTCCGTACCGATCGGTGAGGTCGGCGAAGGGCAGACGGGCGCCCGGTTCGAGACGACCGGCGAGGATGTCGGCGCGCAGCGACCCGTACACCTGCTCGGTTCGGGTCGCGGCGCGGGATGCCATGGCGAAAATCCAACCACATTCCGAAACGATGCGCAATGTCGAAATTTCCTTGACTTGTCGAAACATTGCGCGGAGAATGGCCGAGCACGCGACGGCACGAGGCCGCGCGGCCTGACAGGCGGCCGGGGTCGGTCGCCTGAGAGGAGGATCCCATGGCTCTGCACGGAATGGCCGAGATCACGTTGGGCGTGCCCGACGTGGCCGCGACCGAGACCTTCTACAACGAGTTCGGTCTCACGACCAGCGCCCCCGGCGTGCTCGCCACCTCTGACGGTGGCGATCAGCTGCGTCTGGTGCAGCGCTCGTACCGACACCTCGTCGAGTACACCGTCGCCGCTGACGACCAGGACGACCTGAGCCGCATCAGCGCGGCGGCCGAGGCCAAGGGCCTCCCCGTCACGACCCACGACGACGGCAGCATCTCGGTCGTCGACCCGATCTGCGGGATGCGCGCCCGGGTCGCTGTGCGCCCGCGTCTGTCGATCGCCGAGTACGAGTCGCCCGTGATGAACACGCCCGGCCACGCCGCCCGGCTCAACGACCGTGCCCCGGCGATCTTCGCCCAAGGCCCGGCCACGCCGCGCAAGCTCGGGCACGTGCTGTACGCCACCCCCGACCTCTCGGCGAGCATGTCGTTCCTCTGCGACGTCCTCGGCTTCAAGGTCAGCGACACGTCGGAGGGCATCATCGCCTTCCTCCGCTGCAGCGAGGACCACCACAACATCGGCATGGTCCAGGCGCCGATCCACTTCTTCCACCACTCGTCGTGGATGGTGAACGACGTCGATGAGATCGGCCAGGGCGCCCAGAACCTCCTCGCCGGCGACCCGTCGCGCAGCGTGTGGGGCCTCGGCCGTCACTTCCTCGGCTCGAACCTGTTCTGGTACTTCCGCGACCCGATGGGCAACTACACCGAGTACTACGCCGACCTCGACCAGATCCCGAGCGCGGCCGAGTGGGAGGCCCGCAACTGGGCTCCCGACAAGTCGCTCTTCGCATGGGGCCCGCCCCCGCCCCCGGAGTTCCTCGAGCCCCGCGACCTCGACTCGATCGCCGCCGGACTGGCAGGTGCCAAGTGAGGATCGCTCGTTTCACCCACGCCGGCTCCACCCGCCTCGGCCTCGTCGACGGCGACACCGTCATCGACGTCGGTACCGCCGACCCGTCGCTGCCCACCGATCTCGGAGCCGTGCTCGCCGCCGGCACCCTCGGCTCGGTCGGCGCGACGGCCGCCACGGCGCCGCGCATCCCGCTCGCCGACGTCCGCCTCGAGGCACCGATCCCGCTGCCCCCCAACTTCATCGCGATCGGCCTCAACTACGCCGACCACGTAAAGGAGTCGGGCATGGAGAAGCCGAAGATGCCGGTCGTCTTCAACAAGCAGGTCACCTGCGTCACCGGTCCGTTCGACCCGGTCGACGTGCCCACCGTGGCCCCGACGATGGTCGACTACGAGGGTGAGCTCGGCATCGTGATCGGCACCCGCTGCCGCAACGTGCCCAAGGAGCGCGCTCACGAGGTCGTGGCCGGCTATCTCGTCGTCAACGACGTATCGGTCCGCGACTGGCAGCTCGCCACGCCCACGATGACGATGGGCAAGAGCTGGGACACCCACGGACCCATCGGCCCGTGGATGGTCACCGCCGACGAGATCCCCGACCCGCACGACCTGCGGATCAAGACCTGGGTCGACGGCGATCTCCGTCAGGACGAGAGCACGGCGCTCATGCTGAACGACTGCTGGGAGCTCATCGAGTTCCTCAGCACCGCCTGCACGCTGCTGCCCGGCACGATCATCGCCACCGGCACTCCGGCCGGCGTCGGCTTCAAGATGCAGCCGTCGGGCTGCGTCAACCCCGGCTCGACGGTGCGCATCGAGATCGAGAAGATCGGCGTCATCGAGAATCCGTTCGTGGCCCAGGCCTGATCGGACCGACCCGACGATCCTCCCCTGTGCAGGGACAGCGAAAGGGCCCGGCGCTTCGGCGCCGGGCCCTTCTGCATGGTGTGAACCGGCCGGTCTTTTGCGTCAGGTCCGGGTGGGTGTTGGGGCTTGTCGATGGCCCCGGTGTCGAGCGTAGTGCTCGGTCTCGAACTCGGCGGGTGGGATGTCGCCGAGTTCGCTGTGGA
>Ga0172373_10000142_pt1 | contig 105368 bp, 87 predicted proteins | sample Lak10m_2_FD_114546 | JGI IMG/M metagenome (GOLD analysis project Ga0172373, IMG submission 114546) | Freshwater microbial communities from Kabuno Bay, South-Kivu, Congo - kab_092012_10m | ecosystem: Environmental > Aquatic > Freshwater > Lake | place: Democratic Republic of the Congo...
CTGGGGCTACAGCAAGCGCATCGAGCGCAAGCAGGATCACTTCTGGATCTACGCTGGCTACAAGAACTACATCCGGCCGCGCACCAACCGCGACCACCGCCCCAGCGCCGCCAGCAAGCTGGGTCTTGTGCCTAGACGCCTCAGCATGGCGGAAGCGATCGCCTGGAAAGGACGGTTTTCGCTCGGAGCCTAGGACATTGCATTCCTGAGCCGATGTCCCCGGAACGGGGGCAGTATCGTGGCTCAGATCACGCGTCCGTAGCCCAGCCCCTTCAGCACCTCGAGCACCTCGCTCCAGGTCGGGAAGGGGCGGCGGTGGATGCGCTTGTACTCATCGATGGCCTGGATGAACTCCAGCACCTCGGCCGGCATCTCGTCCGGACGCAAGCTGCCGCTCTTGCCCTCCTCGTCCGCGTCGGTGTTCGCGACGCGCTCCTTGGTGGCGCTGGCCTTGGCGGGCTTGGTAGCAGGGGTGCGCGCAGCTTTGGAAGTGTGGCTGGTGGGCTTCTTCGAGACCATGTTGCGGATCCGGGACAGGGGGTGGCGGCATTCCCCGGAGAGGGCGCCTTATGGGGTCCTATCGGCCGGGACCGCCGCGCTCCTGTAGCGAATCGGGGCCGCAGCCTCTACCGCCGCTGTGCGGCCGAGAGCAGGCGGCCCACGCGCTCCTCGTCGGGCTCGTGGACCACGCCCGCCTCGGTCACGATCGCGCGCACCAGACGCGCCGGAGTCACATCGAAGGCCGGATTGTAGACCTTGACCCCGGGAGGGGCCGTGCGTCGCCCCAGACCCTCGGTGACCTCCTCCGGACCGCGCTCCTCGATGTGGATGTGCGATCCGTCGGGGATGCGGGCGTCGAAGGTCGAGAGCGGCGCCACGACATAGAAGGGAATCCGGTGCGCGGCGGCCAGCGTGGCCAGCGCGTAGGTCCCGATCTTGTTGCAGACATCGCCGTTGCGCGCGATGCGGTCGGCGCCGACGATCACGGCGTCGATGCGCCCCTCGTACATCACGCGCCCCGCCATGTTGTCGGTGATCAGCGTGACCTCGATGCCCGCGGCCAAGAGCTCCCAGGCCGTCAGACGTGCCCCTTGCAGCAGCGGGCGGGTCTCATCGGCGAAGACGCGCACGCGCTTGCCCTGCTCGCTGGCGACATAGATGGGAGCGAGCGCCGTGCCCATGCCGGCCGTCGCCAGCGCGCCGGCGTTGCAGTGCGTCAGCAGCGTCATGCCATCGCGCAGCAATTCCGCGCCCAACTCGCCCATGCGCCGACAGGCGGCGGCATCCTCGCGATGGATCGTGCGCGCTTCCTCGAGCAGCTCGGCCGCGAAGTGGGCCGCATCGGCGGACTGTGGCGCGCGCAGACGGGCAAAGCTCTGCATGCGCTCGAGCGCCCAGAACAGATTCACGGCCGTGGGCCTCGAACGCGCGAGCAGCGCGCAAGCCTGCTCGACCCTGACCAGCGCCTGCGAGACGCTGAGTCCCTCGACGCTGCGCAGCGCCAGGCACACGCCGTAGGCCGCTGCCACGCCGATCGCGGGCGCGCCGCGCACGGCGAGGCGTTGGATGCAATCGTGCATGGCCTGCACTTCGCGGACTTCCAACTGCACGCATTCGAGCGGCAGTCGAGTCTGGTCGAGCAATTCGGCATGACCGCGCGCATCGCCGCGCCATTCGATCACCGACACGCGCATCAGCCGCGCACTCCCGCGCCCACCGGCAGGCTGCCCGTGAGCTTCTCACAGATCTCGAGATAGCGCTCGCTGACGCGCGCGAGGATCGCCGGGTCCAGCCGCGGGGGCGGATACTCCTTGTTCCAGGGCTGGGCCTCGAGCCAGTCGCGCAGAATCTGCTTGTCCCACGAGGGCGGCGAAATCCCCAGCCGCCAGTCGCGCTTGTTCCAAAAGCGCGAACTGTCCGGCGTCAGCACCTCGTCGATCAACATCACGCGCTGGTCGAGCACGCCGAACTCGAACTTGGTGTCGGCGAGCAGGATGCCCAGGGAGTCGAGTTCGCGCGTGCCGCGCGCGAACAGCTCCAGCGCGGCCTTGTGGGCGCAGTCGAAGACACTCCCGCCCACGCGCTCGCGCGCCTCATCGGGTGTGATCGGAACGTCGTGGGACGCTTCCTTGGTAGTCGGCGTCAGGATCGGCGTCGGCAACCGCGAGGACTGGGACAATCCGGCGGGCAGGGGCACGCCGCAAACCGACTGGCGCTGCTGGTATTCCTTCCAGCCGGAGCCCGCCAGATAGCCGCGCACGACCCACTCGACGCTCGCGGGCACGGCGCGCCGCACGATCATGATCCGGCCCGAGAGGCGCTCCCGCCAGCCGGCATCGAGGCCGGAGAGGTCGTCGACCGAGGTCGAAACGAGATGGTTGTCGATGATGTCGCGCGTGCGCGCGAACCAGAAGGCCGAGATCGCCGTCAACACCTGGCCCTTGTGCGGGATGCCTTCGTTCATGACCACATCGAAGGCCGACACGCGGTCGGTGGTCACGAACAAGAGGTGCCGGGCGTCCAGCTCGTAGATGTCGCGCACCTTGCCGCAAGCCAGAAGAGACAGCCCCGGCACGCGCACGTCGCGCCCGAGGAAGGGTTGAGCCGAGGACATGCCGGCAGTATGCACCAGCGCCCTCCGGGTTGACAGCCCGTCCCGCGATGGCGCAGGGTGTGGGCTCGCATGCACGCCATCGAGATCCAGACGGGAACGCCGCTCTCGGGCAGCGCGCGCGTGCCCGGATCGAAGTCGATCGCGCAGCGTTGGCTGCTCGCCGCCGCCTGCGCGCAGGGTCGCACCCGCATCCGCGCCCTGCCCGCGGGCGAGGATGTGGCGGCCGCGAGCCGACTGATCGCGGCGGCGGGAGCGAAGGTGCGCGCGCTGGCCCCGGCGGCACTCGCGATCGACGGCCTGCCGCCCGGTCCGCACCGCGGCTGGCATGCGGAAGCGGAACTGGAGCTCGGCGAGTCGGGCACGCTGGCGCGGCTCGCGACGGCGATCGGCGGCCTGTGCGGCAGGAGCGGTAGCAGTCTCGGCTTCGGCGCCCGCGGGAGCCTGCGGGCGCGCCGCTCGCCGCCTTTGTTCGCCAGCCTGCGCGCCGCCGGAGTGCGCATCGAGCACCTCGGCCGTGCGGATGGCTGGCCCCTGCGTCTGTGGCCGATCGGACCGCCTTCGAGCCTCGAGCTTGTCCACCCGATCTCGAGCCAGGAATGGAGTGCGCTGGCGCTGGCACTCGCGTGCTGGCCCGATGAAACCGAGCTCGTCTGCACGGGGGTGCTGCCCTCGCAGCCCTACGCCCGACTGACCGTGCGCGCTCTGCGCGAGTTCGGCGCCCACGTGAGCATCGAGGGCGAGCGCTGCCGACTGCGTGGACCGCTGCGCGCGCCCGCCGATCCCTTGTGCGTCGAGCCCGATGCCAGCGCGGCCGCCGTCGCGCTGGCCGCCGCGCTCGCCAGCGGCGGCAGCATCGAGGTGGAGGGACTCGCCGAGGACTCTTGCCAGGGCGATCTGGCGATCCTCGAACACCTGCGCGCGCTGGGCGGGGAGTGCACGCGCGAGCGCCGGAGCCTGCGGGCCTGGGGTCGGGTGCGGCGCGCCGTCGAGCTCGATCTCTCGGACACGCCGGATCTGGCGCCGGTGCTGGCGGGCCTCGCCGCGGTCCATGCCTGGGAGGGCGGGGAAGCGAGCCGCTTCACGGGCCTCGGCACGCTGCCGCGCAAGGAAAGTTCACGCATCGCCGTGCTCGTCGAGGGTTTCGCGGCGGCGGGCCTCGCCACGCGGCAGGGGCCGGACTGGCTCGAAGTCGGTCCGCGCCGGGCGGCGTCGACCGAGCTGGTCTCGCTCGATCCGCACGGCGATCACCGCATGGCCTTCGCCTTCGCGCTGCTGGGGCTGGCGCGCGGTCAGGTGCGGATCAGCGGCCCCGACTGCGTCGCCAAGTCCTGGCCTGGCTTCTTTGAGGAATTGCGCCGTCTGGGAGCGCGGCTCTCGACACGCTAGGCTCGGCCGCTCGTAACAAGCATGAGCGCCATCCAATCTCTCAAGCCCGCCGGTCCCGTGCTGATCGTCGGCGGAGCGGGCTACATCGGGAGCCACACGGTCGTCGAACTGGAGCGTCAGGGCATCCCGGTGGTGGTCTTCGACAACCTCTCGACCGGCCATCGCCGCGCGGTGCGCGCGGCGATGGCCGTCGGCGACATGGGCCGACGCGAGGATCTCGACCGCGTTTTCACCGAGCACCGCCCGCGCTCCGTGATCCATTTCGCGGCGAAGTGCTTCGTCGGCGAGTCGGTCAGCGACCCGGCCAAGTACTACCGCGAGAACGTCGTCTACACGCACTTCCTGCTCGAAGCGATGCGGGCGCACGGCGTGCGGGAAATCGTGTTCAGTTCCACCTGCGCGACCTATGGCGATCCCGTGCGCGTGCCGATCGACGAAGCGCATCCGCAGGTGCCGATCTCGCCCTACGGCCGGACCAAGCTGCACATCGAGCACATGCTGGAGGACTACTCCAAGGCCTACGGCCTGTGCGTGGCGGCCCTGCGCTACTTTAATGCCGCGGGCGCCGCGCAGGACGGGACCCTGGGCGAGGACCACGAGCCCGAGACCCACCTGATCCCGCTCGTACTGCAGGTGGCGCTGGGCTTGCGCAAGGAGATCCTGATCTTCGGCGATGATTACGCCACGCCCGACGGCACCTGCATCCGCGACTACGTGCACGTCGAGGATCTGGCCCGGGCGCACCTCTTGGCGCTCGCGCGCCTGCAGTCGGGCACGACGCGTCTGGAGGTCAATCTGGGCACAGGCAGCGGATACTCCGTGCGCGAGGTGATCGAGACCGCCCGCCGCATCACCGGACATCCCATCCCTGCGCGCGTGGTCAAGCGTCGCGCCGGCGATCCGCCCTGCCTCGTCTCAGGAGGCACGCGCGCACTGGATCTGCTGGGCTGGAAACCGCAGCGCGGCGCGCTGGAAGACATCCTGCGCGACGCCTGGCGCTTCCATTCCACGCACCCGCGGGGCATGCGAGACTGACGCCGATGGCCGAATGGATCGTGTTGGGCGCGGGCGCGATCCTGCCGCGCGCCGGTTATGGCTGCAGTGGTCACGCGCTCGCGCGCGCCGGCCGCAAGCTGGTGCTGTTCGACTGCGGTCCGGGCACGCTGCGCTCGCTGGGGGAAGCGGGCTTTGGAGTCGGCGACATCGGCGCCGTGGTCCTGAGTCATTTCCATCCCGATCACTGCTGGGATCTGTTCGCGCTGGCCTTCGCGCGTCGCAATCCCGACACGCTGGCGGGCCACCTCGAACTCGTCGGCCCCGAGGGTCTCCACGAGCTGCTCGAGCGCGCGGGCGCGGTCTTCGGCGCGCAGGGCTGGGTGCGCTTTGAGGATGTCACCGTGCGCGAAGTCGAGCCTCGCGCGCTCGGCCGCTGGATCGAGCTCGACGGTCTCAAGCTCGCTTGGCGCGCGACCGGCCACACGCCGCACGCCCTGTGCTGGCGGGTGGAGCTTGGCAACGGCCTCTCGGTGACGTACTCGGGCGACAGCGGCGAGAGCGCGGAGCTCGCCGCACTGGCGCGCGGCAGCAGCGTGCTGGTCTGCGAGTGCTCCTTCGAGGAAGAGCGCGCCATGGAGCACCACCTGACGCCTTCCGGAGCGGCGCGCATCGCCCTCGATGCGGGCGTCGGCAAACTGGTGCTGACGCACTTCTATCCCTCGCTGGATCCCGCGCTGGCGGCCGAGCGGGCCGCCGTGGTGTTCCCGGGCCCGATCGAACTCTCGCGCGATCGCAGCCGCCACGCGCTCGCGCCGGCCCACGGCGAGCCCGCGCTTCGCTCTTGAAGTGCAGCGCCCGAACTGCAAGGGTAATCGGATCATGAGGGGACTGCTGTTCAGCCTGCTGCTGGGCGTGAGCGCGTTCGCGCACGAGGCGGGGCTTGCCACCGTGCGCAAGGAGGATCTGACCCGGCACATCGGCGTGCTGGCCGCCCCCGAGCGCGAAGGCCGCGACAGCCCCAGCGCGGGGCTCGAGGAAGCGGCTCAGTACATCGGCGAGGTCTTCGCCAACGCCGGAGTCGAGCCGCTGGCCGATTCGGCGGAATTCTGGAAGGCCAACAGCCAGCGCGAGCTGCGTCCCGCACCGGCCGCCGCGGCGGCGAGCGGCGAGGCGCAGCCCTCGACAGGCACCTATCTGCGGCCCTTCACGCGGCGGCTGCCGAAGGCCGACTTGCGCAACTGCTACCTGCGACTCGATCCGGGCAGCGGCACACCCCGCAGCTTTGAGTACGGCAAGGATTTCGTCGCGCTGCCGCACGCCAACGGCGAGGTGGCGGGCGAGCTGGTTTTCGTGGGGTTCGGCATCGAGTCGCGCGCAGAAGGCTATCTCGAACTGCAGGGCCTCAAGCTCGAGGGCAAGCTCGCCGTGCTCGTCGAAGGCGAGCCGCGGCACCCCAAACGCTTCGACGGCGCCGAGCTGACGAGCGCCGCCGCGCTGTGGAACAAGCTGCGCGACCTGCGCGAGGCCCGCGCCGGCGGTGCGCTCGTGGTCCGGCGCAGCTACGGTCCGCCCGACGGCGGCAAGTACACTCCGGGCAGCGATTCGCTGCGCTTCGAGCAGCCGGGCCTGCGCATGCGCCACACCTTCGCCGAATGGGTCGGCACCGAGCCGGATGCACGTCCGCGCGAGAGCCTGCCGGCGCTGGAAATCAGCGAGGCCGCCGCCAGCGAGCTGCTCGGCTTCGATGTCGCGGCCTGGGCCGCGAAGACGGACCGAACCCCCAAGGTCGCGCGGCCCAAGCTCGAGCGCCGCCGCGCCCTGTTTCAGTGCAAGACCAGCGACAGCGAGGTCGAGATCGACAATGTCGTCGGCCGGATCACGGGCACGGATCCGGCGCTGGCGGATCAGTGGGTCGTGATCGGCGCGCACTACGACCACATCGGCGTCGACGCGCGCGGCCGCGTGGGCTACGGAGCCGACGACAACGGCTCGGGCACCAGCGCGCTGCTCGAACTGGCCGAAGCCCTGTGCGCCTCGCGCCCGCGGCGCAGCGTGCTGATCTGCGCCTTCGGCGGCGAGGAGGACGGACTGCTCGGCAGCCGCGCGCTGACCCAGCGCCTGCCGGTGCCCAAGGAGAAGCTCGTCGCGATGATCAACATGGACATGATCGGCCGCGGGGATCCGGCCGAGGTGGCCGTGATCGGCATCACGCAGAATCCCGCGCTGGAGAAGGTGCTCGAGCGCGCCCGCAAGCTGTCTCCCACCGGCGTGCAGAAGCTGGTGCTGAGGCAGGGCGAGGAATTGTTCGCCCGCTCGGATCACCACTCGTTCCACCAGATCGGCGTGCCGGTGCTGTTCTTCTTCGAAGGGCTGCCGATCGAACGCAATCCCGACTACCACACCTGGCGCGACACCGTCGACAAGCTCGACATGGAGAAGATCCGTCGCACCAGCATTCTCGTCTACAACACGACATGGCTTCTCGCGAACGACGACGACCGACCGCCTCCGCCGCGCGAATAGCGCTGCTGCTGATCGCCAACTGCCTGTGCGTGTATGTCCTGTGGGGCATGCTCGCCGAGGAAGCACCGTCCGCCCGCGCGGCGAGCGAGGAACTGGAGGAGACCGAGCCGCTCTTCCGCGCGGCTCCAAGCGGGGCCGCGCCGGCGCTGGCCAGTTCCGGCAAGCGGGTCAGCCTCGACCAGCGTCTTCAGCGCGGGGTCGAGGCCCTGATCGAGCGCTACGAAGAGAAGGCTCGCAAGGCCTCGAAGGGCAAGGTCACGCCTCCGGAGGTCGAGATCGGGGTGCACGTGCGCGAAGCAGGCGCTAGCGGAGCCCTGGTCGCGATCCAGGCGGACCGCGCCATGCGCCCCGCCTCCAATCTCAAGCTCGTGACTTCAGCCGCGGCGCTGGTGCTGATGGGGGTCGACAGCGAACTCGTCACGCGCTTTGAGGCCGCGGGCCCGATCGTCAACGGGGTGCTGGAAGGTGATCTCGTCGCGCGCGCGGGTGCCGATCCGCTCTACGATCGGGACGGCGAAGGCAGCCTCGATCGTTTCGCGGTCCCGCTCGCCAAGGCCCTGCGCGCGCAGGGGATCGAGCGCGTGCGCGGCCGGCTGGTGCTCGACGAGGGCGACTACCTGCGGCCCGGCCCCGGACCGGCCTGGCCGCCCTCCAACCAGCACTGGACGGAATTCTGCGCGCGTTCCGGCGGTTTCAGCGCGAATGCGGGCTGCCTCACGGCGCTGGTGCGGCCGGGCAAGGAAGGCGGCAGCGCGCTGGTGAGCATCGAGCCCGCCGGGCACGGGCTCGAAGCGCAGTTCAGCGCCAAGACCGCCGCCTCGCGCTCCAAGCTCAACATCCGCGTCGAGGCCCGCGAATCCGTGGTGCTGGTCGCGGGCGAGATCCCGCGCAGCACCGATCGCTACGCGGTGCGCTTTTCGGCCCCCGATCCGGTGGAGTTGTTCGGCCGCAGCATGCTGGCCGCGCTGCGCGCGCAGGGCGTGCGCATCGAAGGCGGGCTGGCGCGCGAACGCCAGCGCGAGTCCGCCCGCGAGGTGGCGCGCATCGCCACCCCGGTCCGCGACCTGCTCGTGCCGATCAACACTTGGTCCAACAATGCGTGCGCCGACCAGCTGTTCCTGGCGCTGGGTCATGCCCACGGCGGTGCCGGCACGCGCGAGGGCGGGGCCCGGGCGGCACGCAAGGCACTGGAGCAACTGGGTGTTTCCACGGCTGGCTACGCGCAGGTCGACGGCTCGGGGCTCTCGCGCGACAACCGCGTCAGCCCGGCCCAGATCACGGCCTTGATCGAGGCCGTGCTGCGGCGCGGAGGCCGCACGGCGATGGCCTATGTCGATTCGCTCGCCGTGCCCGGCGAAAAGGGCACGCTGGAACAGCGCCACCAGAGCGGCAAGCTGCGAGCCAAGACTGGCTTCATCGCCGGAACCAGCGCGCTGTCGGGGCTCGTGGCGACCGCGGACGGCCGCACGCTGGTGTTCAGCATTCTCGTCGACTATCCGCGCTTTGAGGGTCTCAACCGAGAATGCTGGAAGCCCATGGAAGACGACATCGTCAGCTTGCTGGCGAACAGCACGGAATGAGCGCGCGCGAGTTCAGCGGCGCCGAACGCGCGCGTGCCCGTGAGGTCGCCCGCACGGCGGCTCGCGCGGCGGGGAGCGTGCTGCTCGAGCAGTACGGGCGCCTGGATCCGACCGCGATCCGCACCAAGAGCAGCGAGCGCGATCTGGTCAGCGCCGCGGATCTGGCGGCCGAGGCCTGCCTGGTCGAGGTGCTGCGCCGCGCCTTCCCCGACCACGCGATCGAGTCGGAGGAGGCCGTGCGCGATGCCGACGACGACCGGCCGCGCTGGTTTCTCGATCCGCTCGACGGCACGGTCAACTTCGTGCATGGTTTGCCGATCTTCTCGGTTTCGGTGGCGCTGTATGCCCCGCACCCGGCGAGCGGGGTGCTCCAGCCGGAGGTTGGAGTCGTCGAGGTGCCGCTGCTGGGTGAGAGCTTCCACGCCGCCAGGGGGGAGGGAGCCTATCTGGGCGAGCGCCGATTGTCGGTCTCGGGCACGACGGAGCTCCGCGAAGCGATCCTCGCCACGGGTTTTCCCTACCGGCGCAACGAGCTGAAGCACAACAACCTCGCCAACTTCAACCGTTTTTTCCTCGATGTGCGCGGGATCCGGCGCTTTGGTTCAGCGGCGATCGATCTCGCCTACGTGGCGGCCGGCCGCTTCGACGGCTACTGGGAACTGCACCTTTCCCCGCACGATCTGGCGGCGGGTGTGCTGCTGGTGCGCGAGGCGGGCGGGGTGGTCAGCGACTGCGGAGGCGGGCAGGCCTGGCTGCGCGAGGGTCATTTGATCGCCTCCAACGGCGCGCTGCACGCCGCCATCGCCGAACGGATCGTCTACCGCGACGCCTGAGATCGGAGCGACCCTTTCCCCGGACTCGCGACTCTCGCTAGGATGGCAGGGCTTGCCATTGGGTCTCGACAGCCCGGGGCAGGCCCCTCCTCCCATGACCGAGAGCCCGATCCGGATCCGCAATGCCCGCCAGAACAACCTGGCCGGCGTCGATGTGGAGATCCCCAAGCAGCGCCTGGTGGCGATCACCGGCGTCTCGGGTTCCGGCAAGAGCTCGCTGGCCTTCGACACACTCTTCCGTGAGGGTCAGAGACGCTTTCTCGAAACGCTCTCGGCCTACGCGCGCCAGTTCCTCGGCGGCCTCGAAAAGCCCGATGTGGAGAGCATCGAGGGCTTGTCACCAGCGATCGCCGTCGACCAGAAATCGATCCAGCGCGGGGCGCGCTCCACGGTCGGAACGCTGACGGAGATCGTCGATCACCTGCGCGTGATCTACGCGCGAGCCGGCAAACCGCACTGCCCGGCCTGCCGACTGCCGGTTGGCGGCCAGACACCCGAGGAAATCGCGCAGGCGATTCTGCGCGAGCACGCCAACCAGACCGTGCTGCTGCTGGCTCCGATCGTGCGCGACAAGAAAGGACACCACAGCGAACTGCTCGAGGATCTGCGCAAGCGCGGCTTCGTGCGGGCGCGGGTCGACGGCCGGCTGGCGCGCATCGAGGATCTGCCGGAGCTGGCGCGCTACGTGCGCCACACGATCGAAGCGGTGATCGATCGCCTCGAAGTGCGCGAGGAAAAGCTCGCGCGGCTGCGCGAGTCGCTCGACGCGGCGCTGAAGCTCGGCGAGGGCGATCTGATCGTCGTTCACGATGCTGGCGAGCGGCGCTACTCGACCAGCCGCGCCTGCCCCGGCTGCGGGCGTGAGCTGCCGCCGCTGGAGCCGCGCCTGTTTTCGTTCAACTCGCCGCATGGAGCCTGCCCCGACTGCGAGGGGCTGGGCGAGTTGCGCACGCCCAGCGCCGCAGCCGTGCTGCAGGATCCGCGTCGCTCGCTGCGCGAGGGCGCCCTGCGGGTCACGCGCGCCTCCGGCAACGGCCTGAGCTTTCCCTCTTGCGATTTCGAGTTCCTCGCCACGGTCGCCGAGGCCAGTGGCTTCGATCTGGACACACCGTGGAACAAGCTCCCGCGCGCGGCGCAGCGCGTGATCCTGCACGGCACGGGCGAGGAGCGCTACGAGACCGAAGCCAGCTGGTCGGGGAAGAAATTCTCGGGCACGGTGCGCTGGAACAAGCGCTTCGTGGGCGTGCTCCCGGCGATCGAGCGCGCCTGGCGCGAAGGCAAGCACAAGGCCCAGATCGAGGCCTTGCTGTCGGCGCAAACCTGCAGCAGCTGCTCGGGATCGCGCCTGCGCCCGGAATCCGCGGCCGTGACCTTCGGCGGTGTCAGCCTGCCCGAGTTGGGCCGCCTGTCGATCGCGGAGCTCGGCCAGCGACTGGGCGCGCTGGAGCTGGAGCCGCGCGAGGCGCGCATCGCGCGCGATCTCTTGACCGAGATCCGCCGCCGCATCGAGTTCCTGCACGAAGTGGGACTGGACTACCTGACGCTGGAGCGCTCGGCCGACACGCTTTCTGGGGGCGAGGCGCAGCGCATCCGGCTCGCCGCGCAGCTCGGGGCCGGGCTTTCCGGCGTGATGTACGTGCTCGACGAGCCGTCGATCGGGCTGCATGCGCGCGACCACGCGCGCTTGATCCGTGCGCTGGAGCGGCTGCGCGACGGCGGCAACAGCGTGATCGTCGTCGAGCACGACGAGAGCACGCTGCGCGCCGCCGACTGGCTGATCGACGTGGGGCCGGGCGCGGGCGCGCACGGCGGCCGCATCGTCGCCAGCGGCCCACCCGAAGAGGTCGCGCGCGGCGACGGCGCGACCGCCCGCCTGCTGCGCGGCGAATTCGTGCTCAAGCCCTCCGGAGCGCGGCGCACGGGCAACGGCCACAGCCTCGTGGTGCGCGGCGCGCGCGCCTTCCACCTCCAAAACCTCGACGTGCGCTTCCCGCTGGGCGTGTTCCTGGCGGTGACCGGCGTCAGCGGCTCGGGCAAGTCGACGCTCGTCCAGCGCATTCTCGAGCGCGCCCTGCTGCGCAAGCTCGGGCGCGAGGGTCCACCGCCCGAAGCTCACGACGGGATCGATGGCCTCGAGCACATCGACGATCTGGTCGCCATCGACTCGGCCCCGATCGGCCGCACGCCGCGCTCGAATCCCGCGACCTACACTGGCGTCTTCGATCCGATCCGGGATCTTTTCGCGGCGCTGCCCGAGGCGAAGCTGCGCGCGTACGACAAGTCGCGCTTCTCGTTCAACGTCGCCGGAGGACGCTGTGAAGCCTGCAGCGGCGCCGGAGCCAAGCTGGTCGAGCTGCAGTTCCTCTCGCCGGTCACCGTGCCCTGCGAGGAATGCGGCGGACGGCGCTTCAACCTCGAGACGCTCGACGTGCGCTACGCCGAAAAGACGATCGCCGACGTGCTGGCGATGACCGCGGAGGAGGCCCTGGCCTTGTTCCGCGACTTCCCGAAGATCGCGCGCCCGCTGGAGCTGATGTGCGAGGTAGGCCTCGGTTATCTGCGACTCGGCCAGCCCTCGACGACGATCTCGGGCGGCGAGGCGCAGCGCATCAAGCTGGTCACCGAGTTGCAGAAGCGTCCGCGCGGACACACGCTCTACATCCTCGACGAGCCGACGACCGGATTGCACATGCAGGATGTGGCTCGGCTCGTGGCGAGCTTGGAGAAGCTCGTCGATTTGGGGCACACCGTGCTGGTGATCGAGCACAACCTCGATCTGGTGCTGGCCGCGGATCACGTCATCGATCTGGGGCCCGAGGGCGGGGCTGGCGGCGGCCAGCTGATCGCGGAGGGCACGCCCGAACAGATCGTCCGCGTGGCACAGTCCGCCACGGGCAGGGCGCTCGGCGAGTTCCAGAACTCGCGACACTGGAAACCCAAGGCCGCCAGTCTGGCTCGGGAGCGCGCGCGCCCGGAAGCTCCGCGCGCGATCCGCGTGCGCGGCGCGCGCACGCACAATCTCAAGGGCGTCGATGTCGACATCCCGCGCGAGTCGCTGGTGGTCGTCAGCGGGCCGAGCGGCTCGGGCAAGAGTTCGCTGGCCCTCGACACGATCTACACGGAGGGCCGCCGGCGCTTCGTGGAGTCGCTCTCCACGTATGCGCGCCAGTTCCTCGGCACCAAGGACCGGCCGCCCGTGGACCGCATCGAAGGCCTCGGCCCGAGCGTCGCCGTGGAAGCCAAGGGCCTCAGCGCTTCGCCGCGCTCCACCGTGGCGACGACGACCGAGATCCTCGACCATCTGCGCGTTCTGTGGGCGCGCGCGGGCACGCGGCGCTGCCCCGAGCACGGCGCGCCCCTCGAGCGCACCGACGCCTCGCGCGTCACCCGCGCGATCCTCTCCGACTTCGCGCAGCAGTCGGTCTGGATCTCGGCACCGATGCTGGGGCTGCCGCTGCCCGCCGTGGAAGAGCCCGAGAAGCTGATCCGTTCGCGGCTCGCCGCGTGGCGGGCCGCCGGCTTCGCGCGCCTCCTCATCGACGGACGCGAGTGCCGGCTCGAGGACCCGCTGCCGACGATCGGCGCCGAGTCGCGCGTGGAGCTGGTGGTCGACCGCGTCGGCGTCGCCGCCGGCGCGCGCGCCCGGATCGCCGAAGCGGTCGAGCAGGCCGAAGCGCTCAGCGGGGGACGCGTGCGCGTCCGTTCCAAGTCGGGACTCGAACACGAGTACTCTTCCCAAGGCGCCTGCCCGCAGTGCGGATTTTCGCTCTCGGGCGAGTTGGAACCGCGCCATTTCTCCTTCAACACGCACATCGGCGCGTGCCGTGAGTGCGACGGCCTCGGAGAGCATCTCACCTGCACGGAAGAGCTGCTCTTCGAGCGCCCGGAGCTGTCGATCGAGGACGGGGCGATCCATGGCAAGCTGTCGCGCTGGCTGGTGCGCGGCAAGGGCTACTACGAGATGCTGCTGCGCACCGTGGCCCAGCAGCACAAGGTCCCGCTCGACAAGCCCTGGAGCTGGGTGCCCGAGGACAAGCGCGCGCTGATCGCTCACGGCACCGGAGCCAAGCCGCAGTACAAGGTCAAGCTCGAGCGCCACACGCAGAACGCACAGGTCGAGGAGGAATTCCGCGCCGCCTGGCCCGGACTGTGCGGCCATGTCGATGCCTGGCACAAGAAGACCGAGGACCCCGAATGGGCCGCCACGCTGGAAACCGTGATGGAGCGGCGCACCTGCTCCGTCTGCGGGGGCGAGCGCCTCGCTCCCGCGTCGCGCGCCGTCACGATCGGCAAGCAGCGCCTGCCGGAATTGCTAGGCTGGTCGGTCAAGGACTCGCTCGGCTGGATCCGCGCGCTGCGGGGCAAGGCGACGCTGGAACGCACGGTGGGAGCCGTGATGTCCGAGATCGAAGGCCGTCTGGCGCTGCTCGACCGTGTCGGACTGGGCTATCTGACGCTCTCGCGGGCAACCCATACGCTGTCGGGAGGCGAGGCGCGCCGCGTGCGTCTGGCGTCCAGTCTGGGCTCGCAGCTCACCGGCGTGTGCTACGTGCTCGACGAGCCGACCGTCGGCCTGCATCCGCGCGACACGCAGGCTCTGGTCGATGCGCTGCGCGAACTGGTGAATCGCAAGAACAGCGTGATCGTGGTCGAACACGATCCAGCGGTGATGAAGCGCGCGGACTGGATCGTCGACATGGGACCAGGCGCCGGGCGCCACGGTGGCGAACTGGTGGCCTGCGGCCCCGTCGAAACCGTGATGGCCGTGGAGGCCTCGCGCACCGGTGCCGCGCTGCGCGGCGAGCTGGAACTGAGGCGTGCACCCCGCGAAAGCGAGGCTGAAACCGCGCGGATTCAGCTCAAGGGAGCGCGGCTCCACACGCTGCAGGGCGTCGATCTGGAATTCCGCTTCGGACAGTGGACCGGTGTCTGCGGTCCTTCTGGTTCGGGCAAGAGCACGCTGGTGCTCGACTGCCTCGTGCCCGCGCTGCGCGGCGAGAAGCCGCAAGGCCGCTGGAAAAAGCTGACCGGCCTGCGCGCCGACACGCGGATCGTCGTGGTCGACGCGGCTCCGCTGGGCCGCACTCCCGCCAGCATTCCCGCCACCTACATGGGGCTGATGGAGCCGCTCCGCGAGCTGTACACGCGCACGCAGGAAGCGCGCGCGGCCGGGCTGGACGCCGGCGCCTTCAGCTTCAACAGCCCCAAGGGCCGCTGCGTCGCCTGCGAGGGCAAGGGCGCGACGCGCGTCGAACTGCAGTTCCTCGCGGATCTGTGGCTCGCCTGCGAGGAATGCGAAGGCCGCCGCTACGCGCCGCATGTGCTCGCCGTGCGCTGGCGCGGCCGCTCGATCGCGGATGCCCTGGAGCTCTCGGCCGAGGAAGCGCGCGAGTTCTTCGCCCACCAGCCGCAGATCGCGCCGATTCTCGACACGCTGTGCGACGTGGGGCTGGGATATCTTCAGCTCGGCCAGAGTTCGACGACGCTTTCCGGCGGCGAAGCCCAGCGCGTCAAGCTCGCCGCCGAGCTGTTCCGCGCGCAGGCCGGCGGACGCAGCATCGTCGTGCTGGACGAGCCCTCGACCGGCCTTGCGCAGGTCGATGTGCTGCACCTTGCGCGCGTGCTCGACCGTCTGTCGGCCGCGGGCAATGCCATCGTGATGATCGAACACCACACGGGTCTGCTCGCGGCCTGCGACCAGCTCGTGGAACTCGGGCCAGGCGGCGGCGAGGAGGGCGGTCGAGTGATCGCGCGCGGCACGCCCCGGGAACTGGAGGCCGATCGCGAATCGGTCACGGGGCCCTGGCTCGAGCTCTCCAGCCCGGGACTCGCGTGGAAGGAGGCGCTGCGCTGATGCGTCCGGACAATCCTCTGATCGTGCAGAGCGACCGCTCGATGATGCTGCACACCGTCCGCGCGCTCGTCGACGAGCGCGGCCGCCCCCGAAAGGACGCCGAGGGCCGGCCCATGACGGAGGAGCATCCGCGCTTCGCCGAGGCGCGCGACAGGCTTGCGCTTTTCGCCGAGCTCGAAAAGAGCCCCGACTACCTGCACACCTACAGGATCACGCCGATTTCGGTCTGGAATGCGGCCGCGATCGGCGTCAGCGCCGAGAGCATCCTGGAGTCGCTAGAGGACCTCAGCTGCGTGCCGATCCCGCGCAATGTGGTCAGCGAAATCCGCGACTGGAGCCATCGCTACGGGCTGCTGCGCATCGAGCGCATCCGGCCCGAGGAAGAGCGCTTCGAGCTTTTCAGTCGCGATCCCGCCGTGCTGCAGGACGTCCTCGGTCATGCTTCGATCCGGGAACTGGTGGAGATCCAGCCGGACGGACGCATCTTCCTCGGGCCGCTGACGCGCGGCTCGCTCAAGCAGGCCCTGATCAAGATCGGCTATCCCGTCGATGATCGCGGCGGTTACCGCCGTGGAGATGCGCTCGTCATCACGCTGCGCCCGACGACCAAGGGCGGCCGGCCTTTCGGCCTGCGCGCCTACCAGGAGGGGGCGGCGAAGGCCTTCCATGCCGGGGGCAGCGTTCTGGGCGGCAGCGGCGTGGTCGTGCTGCCCTGCGGAGCGGGCAAGACCGTGGTCGCGATCGGGGTGATGAGCCTCGTGTCGGAAAAGACGCTGATCCTGACCACCAACACCGTTGCCGTGCGGCAGTGGCGCGAGGAGATCCTCGACAAGACCGGGCTTTCGCCCGAGGACGTCGGCGAGTACACGGGCGACGAAAAGAGCATCCGCCCGGTGACCATCACGACCTATCAGATGCTGACCTGGCGCCGCTCGAAGACCGCCGAGTTCGAGCACTTCAGCCTGTTCTCCCGCGAGAACTGGGGGCTAGTCGTGTACGACGAAGTGCACCTCCTGCCCGCTCCGGTGTTCCGGGTCACGGCGGATCTGCAGGCCCGCAGGCGACTTGGGCTGACCGCCACGCTCGTGCGCGAGGACGCGCGCGAAGACGAGGTCTTCTGCCTGATCGGTCCCAAGCGTTACGACGTGCCCTGGAAGGTGCTCGAGGGTCAGGGCTTCATCGCCCCCGCGACCTGCGTCGAGGTGCGGGTTCCGCTCGAGCCTTCGCTGCGCTCGCTCTACGCCGCGGCTGATGCGCGCAACAAGTTCCGCATCGCCAGCGAAAACCCGGCGAAGACCCCCGTTCTGCAGCGACTGATCCAGCGGCATCCCGGCGCCCACATCCTCGTCATCGGCCAGTACATCGAGCAGCTCGAAACGCTGGCCCGCCAGCTCAAGGCGCCGCTGATCACGGGCAAGACACCCACGGCCGAGCGCGAGAAGCTCTACGCAGGCTTCAAGAACGGCAGCATTCCGCTGCTGATCGTCTCCAAGGTCGGCAATTTCGCGATCGACCTGCCCGACGCGAACGTGGCGATACAGGTTTCGGGGACCTTCGGTTCCCGACAGGAGGAAGCTCAGCGCCTCGGCCGCGTGCTGCGCCCCAAATCCGACGGCTCAGGCGCGGTGTTCTATTCGGTCGTGACGCACAGCACGAAGGATCAGGACTTCGCCCAGAAGCGCCAGCTGTTCCTGACGGAGCAGGGCTACGCCTACGAGATCCTGGAGGCCCAGAGCCTAGAGCCGGCATGAGCAGCAGCGAGTCCGACAAGCGCAACGGTCGCCTCAAGCTCAGCGACGCGCTGCAGCGGGTGCGCGAGGGCGACTGGCCAGAGCTCTACCGCTTCTGGTGCGGCCAGAAGCACGCGCGTCTGCCCGAGGACAGCCAGTTCATCCGTCGGCAGGTGACCGAGTGGATGCTCGACGGCAAGCATGTCGGCGCGCGCGTGCAGACGCTCGGCCGCAAGCATGCCTCGATTCTGGAGCAGCTGCTCGATGCGCCACGCTTCCAGTGCTCGTTTCCCGAACTGATCAATGCGCGGCCGCTCTCCTATCTTTCGAGCTACGACCTCGAAGCGGCGCTGACCCAGCTGGTGCGGCTGGGCTTCCTCGTGGAGACGCGCAGCACGCAGGCACAGGAGTTCGGCACGCGCGCGTGGAGCATGCCCGGGGAACTGGGCGAGCTGCTCATGAAGCATGTACGGGCACGCGAACGGCGCGCCTTCGACGTGTTCAGTCTGCGGGGCTACCTCGACAAGCTGTACGACGATCCGGTACGGTCCGCGCGCACGCCGCCTTCCCGCCAGCGCGAGCTCTACAAGCTCTACGCCAACGACACGGCAGCCGTGGCCCGGGTGGAGCGCCTGCCGCCCGAGCTCAAGTCCGTCGTCGAGAAGGCCGTCCTCGAGTTCGGCGGAATCCTCACGAAAAGCCTGTACGAGCGCATGGCTACGGCGATCCCTTGGGGCGGCCGGCGCTGGGGTCACGCGCTCGAGGAGTCGCTGGTCGGAACCGTCGAGCGGCTGGAATTGACGCATTTTGGGATCCAGCATCAGGATGAGACGCTGCTGATCTTCAATGAAGTCGCGCTCGCCTGGCTGCGCCGCGTGGCGGTTCCTGGGGACCCCGACCAGCCGCACGACGAGGCCTCGCTGGGGGTCAATCTGGTCTCCAACATCACCCGCTTTCTCGGCTTCCTGATCGACCACAACGTGCGCTTCACGGTGCGCGGCGAGATCTTCAAGACCACCGAGAAGCGCCTGCAGGAGGAGCTGATTCCCAACCCCGGGCGCGAGCTTTCGCGCAACGAGGTGCTCGAGTTCATTCAGTCCTTCACGCGTCAGGCGCACCTGATCGAGTCGACCGGCGAGCGCACGTTCGCCTTCACGGCGCAGGGACGGGAGTGGGAGAACCAGGACCTCGAGCACAAGCTGCGGGCTCTGCTGGAGTACGCGATCGACGAGCGCATCCCCGGCTCGGAGACCTTCCATCAGGCGCGCATGCGCCGGATCCTGATTCGCCTCCTGAAGCGCGTCGAACCGCTCGTGTGGTACGACCTCATGTACGTGCCGTTCCTGGCGCGCAACACCTATCTGTGCAGCCTCGATGAACTGGACGTCGAAGCGCATTTCTCGACGCGACTTTCGCAGGGCCAGTACACGCCGCACGAGGATCCGCAACGCATGGCGTGGAATCTGGTCAACTGGGTCCGCCATCGCCTGTATCTGCTGGGCATCGTGGACCTCGGTTACGACAAGTCGGGCCGTCCGGTCGCGATGCGCCTCACGCGCGTCGGCGCGCGCCTGCTGGGCGTCAGCGACGGTTCACCCACGCGCTCCGCGCGCGTCGGCAACCTGGTGGTGACACCCGATTTCGAGGTCGTGCTCTTCCCGACCGGCGACGATGCGGAGCTGATCCACGATCTCGACCGCTTCTGCGTGCGCGGTCCGCAGAGCGGCGTGCTGCACTTCGCGATCAGCGAGAAGAGCGTGCAGCGCGCGCTGATCGAGGGCATGTACCTGCGCCGCATCCTCGAGACGCTGGAGAACAACTCGCGCACGCCGGTCCCCCAGAACGTGATGTTCTCGATCCGCAGCTGGGCCGTGCGAGCGGGACTGATGCATCTGGGCAAGGACCATGTCGTCGCCTGCGAGGATCCCGAGTTGATGAAGCGCTTCGCGCACGATCCCGGCGTGCGTCCGCTGATCGCCGAAACGCTCTCGGACACGCGCGTTCGCCTGCGGCCTGGCGGAACCCTCAAGCGTCTGACCTCGCTGCTGCGCGAGCTCAACTACCTCGTGGAGCTCGACGAAGCATGAAGGCCGGCGAGCTCGCGCGGCTCGTGGGCTTGAGCCCGGGCACGCTGGAGCCGCACACGCTCGATGCCTTTCTTCCGAGGGCCTCGGCCGCACTGGATGCGGGGCTGCCGGTGCTGCTGCTGCGCGAACCGCTGCTGACCGACGCCGATCGCCTGCGCGCCGGCGAGTGGCTGCGCGAACGCCATCCGCGGGCGCAGCTTTGGATTCACGACGCCCTGCATCTGGCCGCCATGGGCCCCTTCGACGCGCTGCACCTCGGTTTTCGCTCGCTGCCGCCCGCCACCGCGCGCCGCCTGCTCGGTCCCTCTGCGCGCATCGGCTTCTCGGCCCACGCCCATGACCCCGAAGGGGCTTGGCGGGAATGCGACCACCTGTTCGCGAGCCCGGTACTGGAGACGCCCTCCAAGCGCGGCCTGCTCGAGCCGCTGGGCTGGACGGGCCTGCGAGAATTGTGCGCCCGCGCTTCCGTGCCGGTGTTCGCGCTCGGCGGCTTGCGCGCCGAGCACGCCGCGGCCGCGCGGGCGCAGGGTGCGCACGGGCTCGCGGTTCGCGGAGCGCTGTTCGACTCGCCCGATGCCGCCGCTGCGGCGGGGGAGTTGCTGTTGGCTCTCGCCAGCTGCCGCTAGGCTGTGCGCCATGGCCTGGAATGAAGACGCGATCCACCGCTGGCTTGCTCGCGCGCCCAAGCCGGCCGTGCTGAGCGGCACGGCGGGACACGATTCGGCCGTGCTGCGGCGTCTTGTGCGCGAACCCGTGCTGTGCGTCGATGCCTGCATCGAGGGCGTGCATTTCGAAGCCGGGACCGCGCCCCGGCTCGCGGGAGCCAAGGCGGCCCTGCGCAGCATCAGCGATCTCGCCGCGAGCGCGGCCCGTCCCCGAGCCCTGCTGCTCTCGCTGCGCGCTCCGCCCGAAAAGAGCGCCGCCTGGGTCCGCGGGGCCATCACGGGCGTGCGGGCGGCGGGCCGGCGCTTCGGCGCGGAACTCGTCGGGGGCGACCTGGCGCAGGCACCGGGGCCCGCGCAGTGGAGCGTCACGGCGCTGGGTGAGCGCGCCAGCGACGGGCCGGCCCCGGGCCGGGCGCGCCTGCGCCCGGGAGACTGGCTGTGGGTCAGCGGACCACTGGGAGGCAGCTTGCGCGGCCGCCATCTGCGGCTCGAACCGCGCGTCGAATGGGCCATCCTCGCCGAGCGCGCGGGCGCGCACGCGCTGATGGACGTCAGCGACGGTCTGTGCATCGATCTGTACCGGATGGCGCGCCTTTCGCGCACACGCATCGTGCTGGATCTGGACCAGGTTCCGATCCACCGCGACGCGCACCGCCTGGCCGGCAGCGCGCTGGAGCACGCGCTTCACGACGGGGAAGATCACGAACTGCTGATCGGCGCGAGTCCTGGCTGCGCGGGCCGGCTGGAGCGTCGGCTGCCGATGCTCCGACGCATCGCGCGGGTCGAGCAGGGGCAGGGCCTTGTCCTCGCATCCGCCCGCGGCCCGCTCCGGCGCTACCGGATGGGTCAGGGAGGCTTTGTGCATGGGGCTTGAGCGCGTGTTCCTGTCGCAGGGCCCGGCGGCGACCGAGGCTCTGGGCGCGGCACTCGGCGAGCGACTGCCGCCCGGAGCGGTGGTGCTGCTCGATGGTGAGCTGGGCGCGGGCAAGACCTGCCTGGTGCGCGGCATCGCGCACGGGGCGGGAGTGCGCGAGCGGGTCAGCAGTCCCACGTACTCCCTGATGCAGAGCTACGCCGCACGCGGGGGCGAGTTCCATCACCTCGACGCCTGGATGGAGGGTCGCGAGCGGGCCTTTCTGGCCGAGGGCGGCGCCGAACTCCTCGGTCCCCCCGCGATCAGCTGCGTCGAATGGGCCGAGCGCGTGCGGGAGTACCTGCCATCGACGCACCTCTCGATCGCGATCGCACCCTCGGACGAGCACAAACGCACGCTGCGGGCCCGCGTGGAGGGGGACGGCCCGCTCGCCGTGGCGCTGCAGCAGGCGCTCGACGATTTGCCGCCAATCCCGGGAATCACGGACATCGGCGCATGAGCTTTGCGTAGGAGACGCGTAACCGGCAGAGTCTCCGGCCCTGCCCCTGAAGTATCATCAGCCCCCCGTATGCATGCCCTAGCGATTGTCCTGACGGTCCTTCCTGCGACCCCCTCCTTCGCCGCTGCTGCCGAAGCGCCTTTGGTTGCGCAGGCCGAGCCGCTTGCGGCACCGGCGAACCAGTCCTTGGCTTTGACCTTGGAGCAGGCCTTCGAGATGGCCCTGAGCCAGAACGCCGAGGCGGCGATCGCCGCGCTCGAGACGGACGCCGCCTTCTACTCGCATCGCGCGAGCTTCGGCGCCTTCGACTGGACCTTCAACGGCAACGGCCGCTACAGCGACACCAACGGCGAGGCCCAGTTCACCTACGGCGGGGAGGATTCGACGACCTCGGCGTACGGCTTGTCCTTCCTGAGGCCGCTGGCGACGGGCGGCAATTTCCGCGCGGCCTTCGACAGCGTGCGCACCAAGACCAACAGCACCTTCTCCGCGATCAACCCCGCGACTCGCGATGTGGTCTCGCTGACGTACACCCAGCCTTTGCTGCGCGGTGCCTGGAGCACCTGGGCGACCCGCAGCCAGCGTCAGTCCGAATTCAACTGGCGTACCCAGCTGGAGCGCGAGCGCGCCACGCGCCAGAAGCTGCTGCTCGATGTCGGCAACGCGTACTGGGATCTCGTGGCGGCGATCGACGAGCTCGAGGTCAAGAAGGGCGGCGTCGATCTGGCCGTCAAGCAGGTCGATCAGGAGCGCAAGCGCCTGGACGCCGGGGTGGGAACCCGGCTCGACGTGCTGCAAGCCGAGACGCAGGTCGCGACGCGCGAGCAGGATCGCATCGCGGCCGACCTGCGCGTGCGCACCGCGACCGACAGCTTCAAGCGTCTGATCTTCACCGGCCGCGACGCGCAGTTGTGGAACACGAGCGTGACGCCCGTGACCGAACTGCCCAAGGACGCCGATCGGACGCTGGCTCCGGCGTGGGAGAACGCGCTGGTGGTCGCCGTCGAAATGCGCAGCGATCTGCGCCAGCAGCGCTGGCAGATCGAACTGGCGGCGCTCGAGCACGAGCTCAAGGACAACGAGAAGCTCTCGCAGCTCGATTTGGAACTGGGCGCCAGCGGCGAGGCCTTCGACGGCAGTTCGAGTCAGGCCATGCAGGACTCGCTGGGCTTCGACAATCCGACCTACAGCCTCACGCTCAACTACTCGATCCCGCTCGGCAACACCAGCGCCCGCAACCAGCTCAAGTCCGCCTGGGCCAGCCTGCGTGCGGCGCGCCTGCGCTACGATGCGCTGGAGACAGGCGCAGTGCGGGAAGTGCGCGAGGCCGTCCGTCAGATCGTGTTCCAGGCCGATGCCGTCGCCGCGGCGCGCAAGAGCATCGAGTTGGCGCGCGAGCAGCTCAAGGCCGAAGAGGCCCGACGCGCCGTCGACACCTCGACCACCTTCCAGGTGCTGAAATTCCAGCAGGACCTGCTGGCGGCCTTCTCCAGCGAGCGTTCCGCGCGCGCCAACTTCGCCAAAGCCAGGCTGGCGCTGGAGCAGGCACAGGGCACGCTGGGGGATCGCTGAGATGCGCGAGTGGCCGATCGCGTGGCTGCTGATCGGGCTCTGCGGCACGGGATGCTCTCCGGAGCAGCCGGCAGTACCCGCGCGTGTCGAGGCGCATTCGGACGCTGAGCTGCTGGCGGCTCCGCGCGTCGCGGATCTCTTGAGCACGGCGCGCTCGGAGCCGTTTCTCGAGGACACGAGCAACCTGCTCCCGGCACTGGCCTCGAAGCTGGAGTTCGCTCTGGCCGAACCCCTGCACGCGGCCAAGCGCGAATTGTCGGCGCTCGGTGCGGCCGCACTGCCCGAAGTGACGCGCATCTTCGAGCGCAACGCCGACGATCCGCAGAAAACGCCCCGGGCGGTCAACGCGATGGAAGTGGCGGCACGCATGCCCGACGGAGTGGCGCGCGCGCTGCTCTTGCGCGGCCTGATTCACCCCTCCTCCAGCGTGCGCCTTGCCGCCCTGCGCGGCCTGCGCAGCGCGGCCACGCCGGCCGATTTCGACACGCTCGTCGCGCAGGGACCGCTGACCGGCGCGGAGAGCTCTGGAGAACTGGCCGCCGCGCTGTGGCAGTGCGACAAGCTGCGCGTGGTGAAGTCGATGCCGACCTGGGTCGAAAACCGCGCGATCCCGCCGCTGGTGCTGCTGGCGCTGGGCCCGCGCCTCGCCGAGATCGAGGATCCAGAGGCGCTCGAGGCGCTGCGCGGCCTCGCGCCCCGGCTCGAAGGCGAGCTGCGCGCGCGAGTCTGGGCTGCGCTGGCGCGGCGCGGAGACAGCGCGGCGCTGGGCGGGTTGCGCGCCTGGCTCAGCGATGCCGAGGTCCCGCGGCGCGAGCTCGCGGCCCATTGCCTGCGCGACGCGGGCCTGCAGCTGGAACTGGTCGAGCGCCTGCGCATCGACGGGCATGTGCCGATTCGCAAGCTCGCGGCGCAGGCTTTGAGCGAGATCGAACTCGATGCGGAAATGCTCAGCGTGCTCGAGCAGGCTCTGGGTGATCCTTCCGAGGAAGTGCGCGGCGTGGCCCTGGGCGCACTGGTCCGAAAGGGCGTCCCGGTCGCGGAGAACGAGGCGCTCGAGCTGTTGCGCGGCGAGCGGCCGGAGCTCGAACGCGCGCTGGTGGTGCTGCGCGAGCCCATGCTCGCAAGACCGGAGCTCGCCGCCCGGGTGCTGGCGGTCCTGCAGGGTCTTGAGGAGGGCACGATCGGCCCGCTGCGCGTCGAACGCGCGGCCTTGTGGCGTGCCATCGCACAAGTCCCGACGCGCGCCGCGGCCGAGCACCTGTACGCCTGCGCCGGCACGCAGCCCTCGCCCAGTCAGGGCATCAGCGCTCACCAGTGGTTCGTCACGCAGTTGGGCAACTGCGGCGCGCCGGGCCGGGAGCTGGCGCGCGAACGCTGGCGGGCCGAAACCGATCCCCAGCGGCGCATGGATCTGCTGATGGTCTCCTGCTTCGAAGCGGACGACGCCGCGCGCGAATTCCTGCTGCAGGCCTTCGAGTCCGGGCGCATGAGCGCACCCGAGCAGCTCCATGCCGCCTTCTCGCTGGCGCGCATCGGCCCGGCCACGGTGGTAGCCCCCTTCCTCAAGCGGGTGGCGCTGGAAATCGACCATCCGCGGGTGCGTCCCTCCTTCAACAACCTGCTGTGGTCTTGGTACGGTCTGTACCGATGAAGCGGATCTGCCTGTGGCTCCCGCTGCTGGCTGGCTGCAGCGGAGAGTCACCCGAGCCAGCGCCTAAGGCGCCGAGCGCGCTCCCGGCGAAGGCCGAGCCCGGCCCCGCGCCGGAGCAGGAGGCGAAGCTGCCGCCGATCGGTGCCGAAGTGAAGGGGCGGGTGCGCAAGCTGAGCGCGTTCCAGGATCGGCTGCGCGCGAGCATCGATCCGCGCGCACTCCACTGGGACACGGAGCGCGTGGCGCTCGAGGTCGAAAGCCAGCTGCCGGCGGCGCTGCGCGCGTGGTGGGATCGCGGCGAGCGAGCGCCGCTCGAGGCGCTGTTCGCCGGCGCGGGAGCGGGTGAGCCCCGGCCACTCGTCGAGCACTGGACGATGCCGCAAGGCGAGCCGCAGCGCGTCGAAGCGCTCTGGAGCGTGTACGCCGGCGGCCTTGGCGAGCGTCCGCCGGGCGGTCTGCTCGAGATGCTTTCCCAATGGAAGGCGGGCTTTGGCGGGCAGGCGCTGGAGTCGATCGTGGCGGAGGTGTCGCGCTGCGAGGATCTCGGCGAAGCGGGCTTCGAACTCGAGCTCTACCTGCGCACGCACACACGCCAGGGCGCCGCCGGCTGGCAGCACAATCTGCGCCTCCTCGGCCGCGTGCCGCGCGGACAGAAAGTGCAGTGGGAACGCCTGCAGACCCGCCGCAGCGAATGGATCGCCGCTTCGGCGCCGCCCTTCGAGGAACGCACGCGCGAAGTCTTCGGCGGACTGCCGTGCTTCGCCGAGGAGCTCGCGCGCGGCAACGGGGACTACCACCTGCGTCAGGATCGGCTGACGAACCAGCCCTATCTCGGCATGCACGGCATCGCGATCGGCGATCCCGACGGCGATGGACGGGAAGACGTGTACCTCGCGCAGCCCGGCGGTCAGGCCAACCGCCTGCTGCTGCGCACCGCCGAGGGCACGCTGCGCGATGCCTCCGCCGAGTGGGGCGTCGACCTGCTCGACAACGCCGGTCCGGCCTTCTTCGCCGACCTCGACGGCGACGGCGACCAGGATCTGGCGGTGACCAACGGCAGCAACATCTTCCTCAGGATCAATCAGGAGCGTCGTGCGCTGCAGGGCGGTTACGTGCTGCGCGGGCCCGACGAGGCCGAGATCACCAGCATGAGCGCTGCCGATTTTGACAACGACGGCGATCTGGACATCTACGCCTGCCGCTACGCGAGCGGGGGCATGGCCGGCAGCGCGCCGGTTCCCTACCACAACGCCAACAACGGAGCCCGCAACCTGTATTGGCGCAACGACGGCGCCAAGGGCTTCGTCGAGGCCGCCGCCGAGGTCGGGCTCGACCGGCATGCCGAACGCTACACGCTGGCCCTGTACATCGAGGACTTCGATGCCAATGGCTGGATGGACCTCTACGCGGTCAACGACTTCGGCCGAAACTGCCTGTACCTCAACGAGCAAGGACGTTTTCGCGACGTGGCTTTGGAGCGCGGGGTGCTGGATCAGGCCGCAGGCATGGGCGCGGACATGGACGATGTCGACGGCGACGGGCTGCTCGATCTGTATGTCACGAACATGCACACGCCCGCCGGCTTGCGCGTCGCCGGAGCGCCGCGCTTTCTCCCCGAGCATCCCGAACTCAAACCGGATTACCTGTACCACGCGCGCGGCAACACGCTGCTGCTCGCCCGCCCCGACGGCCGTTTCGAGGACGGCACTCAGGAAGCCGGGGTCGCGGAGGCCGGCTGGGCCTGGGGCAGTCGCTTCATCGATTTCGGCAACGACATGTGGCCGGACATCTTCGTGCCCAACGGCTTCGCCTCGAATCCCCGGCAGGACGACCTCGACAGCTTCTTCTGGCGCGAGGTGATCGCGCGCACGAACTTCACCGGCATGCCGGCGGAGGAGTACGCAGCCGCCTGGGATGCGATCCGCCACTTCACGATGTTCGAGAACTGGTCGTGGAACGGCTGGGAGCGCAAGTATGCGTACCTCAATCTGGGCAAAGGCCGCTACGCGGATGTCTCGGCGCTGGCGCGGCTTGACTTCCTCGACGACATGCGCTGCGCCGCGACGCTCGACTGGGACGACGATGGCCGCATGGATCTGCTGCTGCGCAACCGGACGGGACCGCGATTGCGACTGCTGATCAACGAGCAGAGCAGCACCCATCGCTTCGTTTCCTTCGAACTCGCCAGCGATGGCGCGAACCGCGAGGCGATCGGCGCGCAACTCCACGCCCGCGTGGGGGATCGCACCCTGCGACGCAGCGTGCAGATCGCGCAGGGCTTCATGACCGCATCCTCCCGGCGTGTGCACTTTCCGCTGGCAAACAACGAGCGCATCGAGGAACTGCGCGTGCGCTGGCCCGATGGCAGCGAACAGCGCTTCGAAGCGGTGCCCGGCAACGAGCACTACCGCCTGCGCCAGGGCGGGAAACTCGAGGTGCGTCCGCGGGTCGAGGCCGCGGCGCTGCGCCGTCAGCCGGCGGAGGCGAGCCCGCCCGTGACCATGGCGCCGGCGAGTCGCATCGTGCTGGTCGACAAGCTGCCGATGTCCCCGATCGCGCTGCCGCGCGCGGGCGGCAATCCTAGGCGCATCAGCGAATGGGCCGGTTCGCCGCTGATCGTGAGTTTTGGCGCGCACTCCGACGCGCGGGCGCTGGCCGGGATGCAAGCGATCGAGCGGCGCGCGGCGGAACGGGCGCGCTACGGGATCCAGCACGTGCCCATGTTCCTCGATGAAGGCGCCGATCAGGCCCAGGTGCTCCAGGCGCTAGAAGGCAGCCCGCTGCTGGCTCAGGCGGGCTTTGCCTCCGCGCGACTGCGCCAGTTGCTCGAAGTGCTGCTGATCGAGGTGCTCGGTCCCTTCGAGGCTTTGCCGCAACCACTGCACCTGATCCTCGACAAGGGCGGCAACCTCGTCGCGATCCACGCCGCGCCTTCGGACTACTCCCTTGTGCTGCGCGATGCGGCCACGGCCTCGTATCTGGCGCCCGAGGATCGCGGCACCGAAGCGCTGCTCGGCGGCAGCTGGGCGCGCCAGCCCGCTCGCGATCTCAAGCAGGTCGCCGAAGTGCTCAAGCACCTTGGGATTCCCGAACTCGCGCAGTACTACTTGCGGGAAGACGCGCGGCGGACGAACCGGCGCTGAATCAGCGCGTCATCGAAACCCAGCCGCTGCCGGCGCTGAGCGCGGGCAGCAGCGCGGGGGGCTGGACCTCGCCCGCGAATTGGCCGTCGCCGTTGCGATGACCGAGCAAGCCGTGAGCCGGCGAGTACACGAAGGCGCCGAGGCCCGTGCGCCCATGCTCCCAAGGCCATGCCCGCAGCACCCATTGGCCCGGCTGCGGCTCGACCGCGTCGAACAGATAGCCATGGCGGCGCAGGCGCTGTTCCGTCAGCAGTTCGATGTCCTCGAAGCGATCCTCGTGCCGCGGATTCGCGGCGAGCAGCGCCGCGATCCCGCCGTCGGGCAGAGCTTCGCCCCATTCCTGCATGTCGTTGCCCAGTGCCTTGAGCATTGCGACGGCATCGAGCTCGTTCTCGCGCAACGCAAAGTGCCTCAGCCGCGGCAGGGACACCAGCATCACGACGAGTCCGATCAGGAGCAGCGTGAGGTAGTCCGCGAACGAAAGGCCGATCGCTGCAGGGGTTTTCTGTCGGGGCTTGTCCTGGGCCTTGGAAGTGCCGGCGCCGGTCGGAACTGCGGTGGTGCTCATCATGGTCGGGTGGACACGCGTGCTGGGTGTGCTAGGCTCCAATCCATGCTTCGGCGGCCCGCGATGCAAGAGCTTTCCGGAGGTCTTCAGCGGGCCGCGCAAGCCGCCGCTCGCCAACTGGAAGCCGCCGGACACCGGGCCTGGCTGGTGGGGGGTGCCGTGCGCGATCTGGCGCTCGCAAAGCCCGCCACGGATGCGGACCTGACCTCGACCGCGACGCCCGAGGAAATCGAGAGCATCTTCGAGCACACGGTGCCGATCGGTCGCCCCTTCGGCACGATGCTGATCCAGATCGAGGGCGAGGAACTCGAACACACCACCTTCCGTTCCGAATCGGGCTACAGCGACCGCCGCCGGCCTGACTCCGTCGCCTTCGGTCGGACACCACAGGAGGACGCCAGCCGGCGGGACTTCACCTGCAACGCGCTGTACCTCGATCCGCTGCGCGACGAATTCCTCGACCCGACGGGCGGCTACCGCGATCTGGAGGCGGGCCTCCTGCGCTGCGTGGGCGACGCCGAGCAGCGTTTCCGCGAAGATGGGCTGCGGATCCTGCGCATGGCGCGTTTCGCCGCGGCGTTGGGGCTGGAGCTGGCGCCCGGAATGCTGGAGGCCGCCAGCTCGGCGAACGCGGCTTTGGAGGGTGTGGCCGGCGAGCGCGTCCGCGATGAGCTCGCCAAGATCTTCGCCAAGCCTCGTCACAGCCGGGCGATCGAGCTGCTCGAGAACTGCGGAGCCCTTGGCCGACTGTTTCGGCCCTGGCATGGAGCGCCGCTCGCGGATCTGGCGGGAGCCAAGAGCCCGCCCGGACTCGAACTGGGTCTGGCGCTGCTGCTCCGCCGCCAGCCCGAGTCGCTGGACATCCTGAAGCCCTCGCGCGAGGAACGCACCCGTCTGGAGGACTGCTGGCGGCTGCTGCCGGCCCTCGGCGCGCTGGCCCACGGCCCGCGCTCGACGCGCATCTTTGCCGCGCGCAGTCCGGGTTACGGGCTGGCGCTCGAGTGCGCGCGCGCCAGCGGGCGAGCGGACCGCGATCTGGAAGCCTGGGCCAGCGAGGTGCAGCAGCTGGGCCCGGAGGGCCTGCATCCGCCCGCGCTGCTTGGCAGCGCGGAATTGGCTGCCAGCGGGCTGCCCCGCGGGCCGCTGTGGAGACAGGTCCTGCGCGAAGCGGAGGTGCTGCAACTCGACGGAGTCCTCCGCGACCGGGCGGACGCGCTCGCATGGCTCGCGGCGCGCGCTCAGGACGGCGGAAAGCGCTGACGCAGGGCGCTGGCGATCGGATAGCCGCACAGCACCAGGCCTGCGACCAGCCAGCGCTCCTCCGCCGGGCTCGACAGCGCGAAGGAGGCGCTCAGCAGCAGCAGCATCCGCAGCGCGCGGCCCATGGTGGGGACCAACTCGACCCGCGGCCAGTCGCGCACCGGCAGCGCCGCACGCACCAGCACGAGCGCGCCGAGTCCGGCGAGCAGCGCGCCGCTCCAGGACCGGGTCGCGAGCGGCGTGATCAGGCAGCACAGCGCCGCCGCCAGCAGCCAGCCGCTCGGTGAGCGGCCGACCCGGGCCGCTTCGACATCCTCCAGCCTTCCGAGCTTGGAGATCGAGAGCACATAGAGACCGTAGGCCGCGACCGCCACCCAGACCCACTCGGCGGGCGGCCCGCCCGCCGCTCCCATCCACAGACCGAAACACAGGTTGCCAGCCCGGCAGGCGCCGAGCAGCAGTGGGCCCAGCCAGACTCCGCGTCCGCACAGGTCGTAGAGCAGCGCGAGCAGGGCCACGCCGCCGAGCACCAGCGCGGCCTGCCAGTCGACGATGGCGGCGAGCAGCGGACCGCCGCCGAGGAGCAGCGCCGCGAGCGACATGGCCTGCCGCGGGCTGACGCGGCCCGAGGGGATCGGCCGAGCCGGCCGCGCGCGGCGGTCGGCTTCGCGATCGGCCCAGTCATTGAGCGCCATCGCACCGTGGTAGACGCACAGCGAGCCGGCGATCGTTGCCAGCAGGGCCGGCGCCGCCGGCCACGCGCCAGCACCCAGAAAGCAGCCCACCAGCGCATCGGCGGCAATGGTGGGGAACAACGAGATCCGCAGCAGTTCGAGGATCGCGCGCATGCGGCAGTGCGCTCAGTTGGAGATCAGGCGCTGGATGTCGTTGAAGGTGACATACAGGATCAGCAAGCCCACCAGCACGATCCCCACGATCTGGCTCGCCGATTGCACGCGCTCGCTGACCGGCGAGCCCTTGAGCTTTTCGATCAGCAGGAAGGCGAGATGCCCGCCGTCGAGCACCGGGACCGGCAGCACATTCAGGAAGGCGAGATTGACGCTCAGCATGCACAGAAAGAAGAACAGCTTGGCGAGCCCCAGCCCGGCCCAGGAGTGCGAAACGACGCCGATGGTGATGATTCCGCCGAGATTGTCGCTCGACACATTGCCCTGGAACATGCGCACCAGCGTCAGGAAGGACTCCGCGAGGAAACGCCAGGACGACGCGAACCCGACGCGAACCGCTTCCTCGAGGCTCTGCGCCTGATAGGTGTAGAGCGCGGGCTGGAAGCCCAGACCGTATTCAAAACCCCAGGCTCGGGGCTGCACGGCGAAGTCCAGCTCGCGCGGACCTTCCGGCGTCGCACGCCGCACCAGCACCCGCACGCTCATCCCGCCCGCGCGTTCCACGGCGGCGCGGATCTCGGTGAAGGCGCCGATCGGGCGCCCGTCGATCGCGGCGACGACGTCGCCGTCCAAGAGCCCGGCGGCCGCGGCGCTCGAGCGGGGCCGGATGCCGACGCGCGCCGCATCCATGTTGGGCGCGATCGCCAGATCTTCGTAGAGCGCGCGAGCACTCGCGGGATCGAGTCCCGGGCCGGAAAGCCGGATCGACTCCTGACCGCGCTCGACCATGAGCTCGAGTCCGTTCGCGGCCTCGAGCAGCGCCAGCAGCAGATCCTGCTCGCCGCGGATCGGCCGGCCATTGACCTCGCGCACGACATCACGGCGCGCGAGGCCGATCGCGCGCGTGCGCTCGCTCTCGCGCAGGTCGGCGATCAGGTTGTACTCGGGCGCCACGCCCAGAATGCGAGCGGGCTTGGAGCTGGATTGGGGCTCGAGCACCGCGACTGCGGGACCGGCCTCACCCTCGTACTCGAGCTGCAGCGGCTCGCCGCGCCCCATCAGCCAGGCCAGTCCTTCTTCCAGCGTCAGCCCCGCGGGCGCGTTGCGGGCGCGCACGAGCCGATCCCCATCGCGCAGGCCCGCCTGGGCGGCCGGTGATCCGGGCTCCACGACGATCGCGCGCTCGCGCGAGATGCCGCTGCCGATGCCGATGGTGTACAGGCCCAGAGCGCTCGAGAATTCCGGCTGCAGAACGATCGTCTCCGGCTTGTTGGAGCCCGGACGCTGGATCAGCAACTCGGTGCGCTCATGCGAGCCGAGCGCCACCGCCGTGCGGATGCCCAGAAAATCCTGCACGGGCGTGTCATGGACCGCGAGGATGCGCGTGTCGGGCTGAATTCCGGCGCGCCACGCGGGGGAACCGGGCGCGACGGCGCCGACGACCGGCTCGTTCATCGGCACGCCGACCGCGAGCACGATCGGGAACACGGTCAGCGCGAACAGCATGTTCATCAGCACGCCGCCGGAGTAGATCAGAAAGCGCTGGGAGACGCTCTTCGCCTGCAGACTGTCCGGCGCGGGCGCTGCGCCGCCCTCGCGCTCCTCGCCCAGCATCTTCACGAAGCCCCCGAGGGGCAGCGCCGCGATCTGATACACGGTGCTCCCGCTGCGCCAGCCAAACAGCTTCGGACCGAAACCCAAACTGAAGACCTCGACGCGCACCTTGCACCAGCGCGCCGCGAGGAAATGGCCCAGTTCGTGCACGAAGATCACGAGCCCGATGCCGCCGGCCACCATCAACAAGCGTGCGATTTCCGTCATTGTGTCCGCTTCTCCCGCGCGATCCATTCGCGCGCGCGCTCCCGCGCCAGTTCATCGCTCTTCAGCACCGTGGCGATCGAGTCGGCCGGCAGACGCACCGACTCGAGCGCGTCGCGCTGCACCTCCGCCATGTCCAGGAAGCCGATGCGCCCCGCGAGGAAGGCCTCGACGGCGATTTCGTCGGCGGCATTCAGCACCGCGCCAGCACAGCCGGCGAGTTGCAGCGCGCGAAAGCCCATGTCCAGCGCCGGAAAGCGCTGCGGATCGGGAGCCTCGAACTCGAGCTTGGCGAAGCGCGCCAGATCGAAGCCCGGCAGCTGGCTGTGGCTGCGCTCCGGCCAGTGGATCGCGTAGTGGATCGGCACGCGCATGTCGGGCAAGCCCAGCTGAGCCACCACCGAGCCATCGACGAATTCGACCAGCGAGTGGACGATCGACTGGGGATGCACGACGACCTCGATCCGCTCGCGCTCCAGCGCGAACAGGTGGGAAAGCTCAATCACCTCGAGCGCCTTGTTCATCAGCGTCGCGGAACCGATCGTGATGCGCGGGCCCATCGTCCAGTTGGGATGCTGGAGCGCCTGTGCGGGGCTCGCCGCACGCAATTCCGCGCGTGACGCGCGACGAAACGGGCCTCCGGAAGCCGTCAGGATCACGCGACGCACGTCCGCCACGCGCTCGCCGCGCAGGCACTGATGGATGGCGGAGTGCTCGCTGTCGACCGGCACGATCGACGCACCATGCTCGCGCGCCAGCGGCATCAGCAGCTCGCCAGCCATCACGAGCGACTCCTTGTTGGCGAGCGCGAGCTTCTTGCCGCGCCGGATGACCTCGACCGAGGGCGCGAGGCCGGCCGCGCCCACGATGCCGTGCACCGCCGCGTCGAATTCGCACTCGGCGGCGATCTCGGCCAGCGCCTGCGGACCGCAGTAAAGCCGCGTTTCGAGCGGCAGCTTGTCCGCCAGCTCGCGACCATGGCGCTCGTCGGTGAGCGCAACCCAGCGGGGCCGGAACTCGTGCGCCTGCTCGGCGAGCTTCGCGTGGGAGCGCGCGGCGGCAAGCCCGCTGACCACAAGCGCCCCGCCGCTCGCCCGGACCACATCCAGCGTCTGGGTTCCAATGGAACCGGTGCTGCCGAGCACGAGCAGGGACTGCATGGAGAGGGGTGGGGCGGGCGGTGTCAGGGCAGGGGTTGTGGCGCGGGTGCGCACTGGCTGAGTGTAGGACTGGAAGGCTGCCGGATGCTAGGCTTCTTGTCGCATGAGCCAAACCTCGCGCTATGCCCAGGCGGGCGTCGACATCCACAAGAAATACGAGGCCGTCGACAGCGCCACCCGCGCCATCCGCAGCACGTTCACTCCAGGCGTGATGGGGGATGTCGGGCTGTTCGGCGGGCTGTTCGACCCCGCGAAGGTCGGCTGCGCGGGCGAGGTGCTGGTCGCCAGCGCCGACGGCGTCGGCACCAAGCTCGAAGTCGCCCAGCGCGCGGGCATCTACGACACGGTGGGTCAGGACATCGTCAACCACTGCATCAACGACATCCTCGTGCAGGGCGCTCGTCCGCTGTTCTTTCTCGACTACATCGCCGTGGGCAAGATGGAGCCGCCGGTGGTGCGCGCGCTGATCGAGGGCTGCGCCAAGGCCTGCCGCGAGAGCGGCGTCGCGCTGCTCGGCGGCGAGACCGCCGAGATGCCCGGGCTGTACAAGCCGGGCGATTTCGATCTCGCCGGCTTCATCGTCGGCAGCGTCCGGCGCGAGAAGATCCTCGACGGCAGCCGCGTGCGGCCGGGTCAGGTGCTGCTGGCCCTGGAATCGAGCGGGCTGCACACCAACGGCTTCTCGCTGGCGCGAAAGATCCTGTTCGGGACGCTGGCGCTCGGGTCGGCGGACAAGCCCGCCCAACTCGGCGGGCGCACCGTGGCCGAAGCGCTGCTCGCCGTGCACCGCTCGTATTTTCCGATCCTCTGGCCGCTCCTCGAACAGAATCGGATCGCCGCGCTGGCGCACATCACGGGCGGGGGACTCGTCGACAACGTTCCGCGCGTGCTCGGCCGCTGCGATGCGTGGATCGACCGCCGTTCCTGGGAGCCGCCGGCCTTGTTCCGCTGGCTGGTCGAGGCGGGTGAGGTCAGCTCCGAAGAGGCCTATCAGGTCTTCAACATGGGCCTTGGAATGGTGCTGTTCGTCGAACCCTCCGACGAGGCCGCCGTGCGCGCCAGCCTCGAGGCAGCGGGCGAGCGCGTGCACCGCATCGGCACCACGCAGGCGGCGCGCGCAGTGGAGGGCGGAGCCGCCGAAGGAGTCGTGCGCTGGGTGCCCTGAGTCTGCTGCTGGCGCTCGCTCTCCAGGCTCCCGGCGGCGCCGCGGGCGCCGCCGATTGGCCACAGCAGTACGTGCGCCTGGCGGAGTGGGAAAGCCTGCCGCGTGACAGCGCACAGGCGCTGGCTTGGGAGCGCGAATGGCTCGCGTGGGCGAGCGATCGCGAAAACCTCGCGCGCCGCAACCAGAATCGCGCCGAGGAGTTTCGGGCGCGGCTCCTGCGCGCCCGCGTGCTGCTCGTGCGCGGAGAGCGCCCGGCTCCGCTGGCTGCACCCCGGACAAGGATCGAATACGTGCCGGGGGAAGCCCTGCTGGCGGCCGAATTGCTCGCCGATGGCCCCGAGCGCGCCCGCGCGGCGCGGCTCGCCCTCGACGAGCCGCGGCTGGCGGCCCTGCTGCCCGGCATCGCGCGCGCCGAACGTCTGGCGCTGCGTCTGGACAGCGCGCTGGCGCTGAGCCCGCCGGAAAGCTCCGGCGAACGGCGCCACGAGCGCCTGCGCGCGCTCAGCCAGGCCGGACGCGTGGCCGAGGCCCTCGAGGAACTGCGCCTCCGGCCGCTGCCGCTGGAGGATTACGCGCTGCAGGTCGACTTGGAACTGGCGGCCGATCAGCCCGCGGCCGCCCGCCGCGTGCTGGGTGCGGCGCTCGCGGCAGGAGTGGCGGGCGTCGAGCTCGCGCTGGCCCGCCGGGAGCTGGCGCAGGGACGCCCGCAGGTCGCCCGGGAACTGGCGCAGTCCGTGCTTGCGAAGTCGCCTCAGGATCGGGATGCTTGGGAATGCTTCAGCTTCGCGCTGTTGCCCCCGCCCCGCAGCGCGCCTGCTGCCAACGCGAGCGCTCTCTCGCGCGTACCCAGCCAAAGCCCATCCAAGTCGCCATGAATCGGACACTCTGCCTGCGATCGCTGCTGTGCCTGCCTCTCCTCGCCGCTCCGCTGCTCGCGGCCGAGGAACTTCTCAAGCCCGCCGAGCACCAGTCGCTCGGCAAGAAGATCGCCAAGTACTTCGAAGCCAACTCGAAGAACGAGGGCATCGACAAGGCCAAGGAGGAGATCTCCAAGGAACTCGAGTCGCTGCGCAAGAAGCTCAAGGACAAGGATCCGCTGACCTCGCCGACCGATCTGGGCAAGGCGCTGTGGCAAGCCTACGGCTACGAAACGGCCAAGGGCGTCAAGAAGGGCAAGGTCGACACGCGCTCCTTCCCGGCCAAGGCCTACGGTGAGAAGGCCACGCTGAGCTACGCGATCTGGGTGCCCGCCAAGTACGACCCGCGTCGGCCGTACCCGGTGATCTTCGCGATTCCCGAAAAGGGCGTGAAGCCGAGCGATCACATCACGGAAAAGTGGGTCGATGCCAGCCTGCGTGAAAATGCGCTGCTCGTCGCCGTGCAGATGCCGGCCGAACTCGAGGCCTGGAGCAAGGTCGGAGGCGCCGGCGAACAGGGCGGCTACGCCAACTTGCTCCTGACCTTCAAGGATGTGCGCGAGAGCTACGCGATCGACTTCGATCGCGTGTTCCTCGCCGGCCGGGGTGAGGGCGTGGCAGCCGCCATGCAGATCGCGGGGCGCTCGCCGCACCGCTTCGCCGGCGTGATCGGCCGCTCGGGCGACATGGACGCGAAGGGCCCCGGCGCCGACAACTTCCGCTCGCTGCCGACTTTCTTCGCGGCCGCGGGCGGCAACGCCACGGCCTTCTCGGAAGCGGCGGCGAAACTCGGCCACACCAATGTCACGCTCAAGGCCGACGGCAGCGAAGCGGACATCTGGGCTTGGATGGGCACGCATCCGCGCACGGCGCTGCCGGGCGAACTGACGCTGGTGCCGGGCACGGGCGAGGCCCCCGAGCAATCGTACTGGCTGGCCGTGCAGCGCGCCGAATACCCGGCGGGCACGCAGGTGACGGCCAAGGTCGACAAGGCCACCAACACGATCACGATCGACGCCACCGATGCGATCCAGCGCGTGACGCTGTACTTCAACGACGATCTCATCGACCTCGACAAGCCGGTCAAGGTGATCGCCAACGGCGTCGAGCACTCGGACAAGATCCCGCGCAATCTGTGGGTCGCGATGGGCTGGATGTACAACGCGACGAACGACCCTGGCCGCGTCTACTGCGCGAGCATGGATTACGACGTCAAACCCAAGCCCAAGCCCAAGTAGGCGAGGCCTCCGCGAGCCCATGGTCTGGCTGACCGCCGCCGTCGCATTCTTCGGCGGCGGCGTCATTCTGGTGGTCGAACTCTCGGCCGTGCGGCTGCTCGCGCCCTGGTTCGGCGCCAGTTCGCAGGTCTGGACCCACGTGATCGGCGTGATCCTTCTGGCTCTCGCCGTCGGCTACGCGCTGGGCTCGCGCCTCGCGGCGAGCGCCCGGCCCCAGCGGGTCTGCGGCATGGCGCTGTGTCTGGGTGCCGGGTGGGTCGCCTGGCTTCCGAGCCTCACGGCGCCGGTCTGCGAGTGGCTGATGCCGCCGGGTCTCAGCCTGGAGCGCGCCGCGAGCGTGCTGGGCTGGGCCAGTCTGGGTGCCAGTTGCCTGCTGTTCGCCCCCGGCGCGCTGCTGTTGTCGACGCTCTCGCCCTTGCTGACGGAAAGCCTGCAGCGCGCGCAGGGCGGCAGCGCGGGACAGGCCGGCGGCCGCGTGCTCGCCGCGGGCACGCTCGGCAGCCTCGCCGGCAGCTTCCTGACGAGCTACTGGCTGATCCCGGAGTTGGGGCTGCAGCACAGCTTCCGGGGCTGTGCGCTCTTGCTGGCCGTGCTGGGAGCGGCCCTGCTCGTCGTCCGTCAACCAGGCTCGCGCGCGGCGCTGGTCCTGCTCGTGCCGGCGCTGGCGGGCAGTTGGTGGAGCGAGTGGCGGCGCCCGGCGCTGCCGGCGGGCGCGACGCTTTTGGCACAGGCCGAGTCGAGCTACCAGAGCGTGCGCGTGATCGAGCGCGACGGTTGGCGCTTCCTGCAGGTCAATGAGGGCCTCGATTCGTTCCAGTCGGTCTGGCAGCCCCGGCCCGGACCTTTCGGCGGCGGCTACTACTACGACGCCTTCGTGCTCGTCTCGCACTGGAGCGCCGCCAGCGATCAGCCTTGGAGGCTGCTCAGCCTGGGCATGGGGGCCGGCAGCCTGCTGCGCGCCTTCGAGGGCCAGCGCGAATGCCGCGGGGATGGCATCGAGATCGACGCGCGCGTGCTCGAACTCGCTCGTACCCACATGCCGTGGAAGGAATCACCGGGGTTTGCCGTGCATTCGGGGCTCGATGCGCGCGTGGCGCTGCGCCAGTTGCCGGGTCCCTACGACCAGATCGTCGTCGATGCCTACGCCAACCAGACGGAGATCCCCGCGCACCTCGCCAGCGCCGAGTTCTTCGCGCTGGTCTGGACCCGCCTGGCCGCGGGCGGATTCGTATGCCTCAACGTGGGCGCCTTCGGCAACGAGGATCCGCTGGTCGAGGCCATCGCGCGCACGCTGGCGGCTGCCTGTGAGACTCCGGTGCTGGCCTGCCGACTGCCTTTCTCGCGCAATGTGCTGCTGGTGGCGCGCAAGCAGCAGGCCCTACCGGTTCCGGGCGACACGAGCTTCCTGCCGCCCGCGGGGCACAGCCTGCGCCGCCTGGCGCAGGCGCTGTGCTTGCCGGGTGCGACGCGCCTGTTCCCAGCCGGGGGCTTGCCAGAACTCACGGACGATCGCTCGCCGCTGGAGAGCCTGACGCGCGCGAGCCTCGCCCGAGGAGCGTCGCACTGATGCAGTCGAGCGAATTCCAGGCGGCGCTTGCGCTGGCTCGGGAAGGGGAGTTCCGCGCCGCCGACGAGCGCGCGCAGACGCTCGCCGACCCGCTGGAGCGGGTGCAGGCGCAGGTCTACCTGCGGCACCATGCGGGCGATCTGGAGGGCGCTCTTGGGACCTGCCGCGAGGGACTGCTCGAGTACCCTCTGGATGCCTACCTGCTGGCGACGCGCCAGGAGCTGGCCTTGGCTCTGGCCCGGCCTCAGGAACTGGTGAGCGACGGACGGGAGGCGGAACAGCTGCGCCACAGCGCCGCCTTGCTGGAGCAGGGCCAGTTGCGCGCCAAGAGCGTGGTGCTGGTGAGCGCCATCCTGCTGGTGGGGTTGCTGCTGTGGGCCGCCCGCCCGAGGACCCCCTGAAGAACACCGCCCTGGCGAGGCGTGGTCTCGACAGGGCGGATAGGGTCCCCAGGCTTCTCCCAGAGATGTTCTGTTTGCGCCATCCTATAAAAGCACCGGCAACTTGGCCAGCCCTGAATCCCACAAAAAAAGCCCGCCGCCCCAGCAGGGCAGCGGGCCCGATCGGCTCGGCGAGCCGGACTGCTCAGAGGATGTCGAGCAGACCGGTTCCCTCGGTCGAAGTCAGGGTCGAGGTGTTCGCTCGGTAGTTGATGTTCGTGGAGATCTTGGAGTTCCAGGGGAACTGCTCCTTGTCCGCCACGATGCCGAGCGCCACGGCGGCCATGCCGCGCGCGGAAGCCGTGATCTCCTTGTTCTTCAGCATCTCGACCAGAGGATCGATCGAGCGGCTGTCACCGATGAAGCCCAGTGCCGTCGCGACCGCTGCCTGGCTCGCGAGAGCCTTGGACTCCTTGAGCATCGTCAGCAGGTCGGGCACCAGCGTCTTGTCGCCCAGAAGACCCAGCGCGATGGCCGCCTGACGCAGCAGTTCGGGCTTGTACTTGGAGTCCTTGACGATCGTCTGGATCTGGGCCTTGGCGTCGGCCGCGTTGATCAGGCCCAGGGAGAGCGCGATGTAGCCGCGCGCGTTGCTGTCCTGGAAGCCATCGAGGCGTTCGCGCAGCATCTTGATCGCTTCGGTGTCCTTGGCGATCCCCAGAGCCACGGCGTAGGCGCCCATGACATCCGCGCTCGAGCAGTCCTTGAACGTGTTGCGCAGCGCTTCCTTGGCGTCGCCGCTCGGCGGAACCGAGCTGTTGCCAAGGTCGAGCAGCGCGCGCTCCATCACGCCCACCGCCAAGGCCGCCCAGGGACGGTAGCCCGTCGAGCCCTTGGTCAGCTTGGTCAGCAGGAAGTCACGCACGTCCTTGACGTTCTTCTCGTTGCCATCGCCGGCACCCGGACGACCGCCGATCTGCCCCAGCGAGATCAGCGCGAAGTAGCGCGCCTGTTGCTCGCCCTTCTCGGCCACGCGCTTGAGCGTATCGCGGGCATCCTTGTCCGCCGCGTCATTGTCGAGATCGGCCACTTGTCCCAGCGCCAGCGCGCAGGATTGGAAGACCTCGGCCTTTTCCTTGGAAAACTCGCCCAGACCCTCCGTCAGCGCCTTGACGACGGCCGTCTTGAGCGCCGCGGCCTCGGCCGGCGGTTCCTTCTCCTTGCCGAGCAGCCGTGCCATCGCGGCCGGAGCGTGGGCGCGGATCATGTAGTGGTTGCTGTCGGTGGCGAAGAACTTGCGCAGGTACTCGATCTGCGCCTGGCGCGAGCTCGAAGCTCCCGCCTTGCCCTCCGCGATCTCGAAGGAGTAATCGACAGGCGTCAGTCCGAAGGCGATCAGCGCCGCCACCTTGACGTCGCGCGTCGAGGATTCCGGCTTGTTGAGCAACTCGACCAGAGCGTCGACGATTTCCTTGCGCACCGCGTTGTTGTTGGTGCGCGCGCCGAGCAATCCCAGACCGTAGGTGGCGAAGGCCCGCGTGCGAAACTTGACCTCGGTCGTGCCCACGAGCTTGCGGCCCGCATCGCTGTCCATCGCCAGATCCTTGAGCGTCGAAACCGAAGCGTCGTTGGCGAGGATGCCCATCGCCACGGCCGCGGTTTCGGCGATCTCCTGATTGGCGTCGGTCAGGTACTTCTTCATGATCGCCTCGAACTCGGACTTGCCGTCCTCGCTCTTGGCGTCACCGATCTTGGCGAGACCGATCAGCGATCCCGTGACGATGTCGTTCTGGCGCTCGGTGTCCAGCGCGTTCTTCAGCGCCGGAACGATCTTGGTGCGCACGTCGTTTTCCGTCGGCTTGAGCGCGCTCTTGGCGCCGCTGGAATCGCCGCCGCTGAGGAAGAAGGTATCGCTGCCCGAGGTCACGCCGGCGTGGATCGCGGCCTTCAGGTTGAGGTACTGCTCCTTGTTGAAGTTCCACCAGAACTCCCAGGTGGTCAGGTCCGCGCCGCCGCCGGCCGCGCCCGAGACCGGGCCGGACGGACGGCCGGCGGGAGAGCCGGTCGAGGCGCCTGGGCCCGCCGGAGTCGGCGTGGTCGGGCCCGAGGGACCGCCGCTCGAGGGACCCGAGGGCGAAGGCGTGCTGGGAGCGGCGCCGCCGCCGCCGCCGCCACCGCCGGCGGGAACCGTGTCACCAGGGCCGCGGTAGGTGCCGCCGTGGCCGGAGCTGATCGATGGCATACCCAGGCTGACGGCGACGAGAAGGGCGGCGAATGAAATGCTTTTCTTCATAGGAATGCGGTCGGGGAGCAAGCAGCCGTGCGAGAGGAGCATGGCCCTTGCCGCCAGAACTCGCTCCGCACGGCAAGGATCATGCCGTGCCAGACGTAGCGTCCAGAGTAGGCCTCGCGCATGCCTCTGGCTACGGTCCCCAGCGGCTTTTTTGTTGGTTTTTCGCCCCGGGGGCACCACTCCGGCCGGCCCTCGCGTTACGAAAGCGGAACGAGCCGTTTCGGCCTTGGCAGCCTGCTGCCGATTCGCTCCAATGCGGGCGATGAGCGACGAACGCAAGCTTGCGCATGACCTGCGCCACCTGCTGACGCTGGCCGAGTTGGAGTGTGAGTGGGAAGGCCCGCAGGCTGCCCGCGCAGCCCTCGAGCGGCTGCGGCAGCGCTGTGAGTGGGAACTCAGCCCGGCCCGGCACTCCACGATCGAAGTAGGAGCGTGGCTGGAGGCTCTGGCGGGGGAACTTCGCCACCTGCGGCCATCGGCGCGGCTCGAGGTCGCGGGCAGTGGAACCTGCAGCGTCGCCGAGGGCGCGCTGCGCCGGCTGCTGCGCAACCTGATGCTCAACGCGCTCGAAGCCGGCGGAAGGGTCGAGTGCCATGCGGCTCGCGAGCGCAACATCCTGCGGGTCCAGGTGCGCGACGATGCGGGGGGCATCCCGCGCGAGCGCCTGCAGCGCTGCCTGATGGAGGGCCATTCCAGCCACCAGAGCACCGGGCTGGGCAGCGCCTCGGTGGAGGAGTGCGCCCGCCTGCTGCGGGCCACGATCCGGGTGCGGGCGCTCAGCCCGGGCGGCACCGAGTTCGAGATCGGGCTCCCCGCCGGCGACGGAGCGCCGCCGGAGCGCGCATCAGGCTCCGTCTTCCTGCTTGGAACTCGAGGGTCGGCTCCGGAGTGAGGCGGTCAGGAACTGGCGGTTCATGCGCGCGATGCTCTCGACCGGAATGCCCTTGGGGCAAGCGGCGCCGCACTCGTAGTGGTTCGTGCAGTTGCCAAAACCCTCGCGATCCATCGCATCCACCATCGCCAGCACGCGCGCTTCGCGCTCGGGTGCGCCCTGCGGCAGCAGCGCGAGATGGCTGATCTTGGCCGAGACGAACAGCATCGCCGAGGCGTTGGGGCAGGCAGCCACGCAAGCGCCGCATCCGATGCAGGCCGCATGATCCATGGCGAGGTCGGCATCCGGCTTGGGCACCGGTGTCGAGTTGGCTTCAGGCGCGGAGCCGGTGTTGACCGAGATGTAGCCGCCGGCCGCGATGATGCGATCAAAGGCGCTGCGGTCGACGACCAGATCCTTGACGACGGGGAAGGCGTTGGCCCGGAAAGGCTCCACCGTGATCGAAGCGCCGTCATGGTAGCTGCGCATGTGCAACTGGCAGGTGGTCGTCTCGAGGTTGGGGCCGTGGGCCTTGCCATCGATGACCAGGCTGCACGAACCGCAGATGCCCTCGCGGCAGTCGTGGTCGAAGGCGATCGCCTCCTTGCCCTGCGCGACGAGCCGGTTGTTCAGCACGTCGAGCATCTCGAGGAAGGACATGTCCGGCGACACGTCGTTGAGCACGTGGTTCTCCAGCCGTCCCGGCTCGCCTCGGGATTTCTGGCGCCAGACGCGCAAGTTGATTTTCATCTTCGATCCGTTGGAAGAAGCGCTCATTTGTAGCTCCGCGTGCTGGGCTTGACGATCTCGAAGGTCAGGGGCTCGGCATGGCGCACCGGCGCCACGCCCTCGCCGCGCCACTCGAAGGCCGCGGCATGGCAGAAGTTCTCGTCATCGCGCCGGGCTTCGCCATCCGGCGTCTGGTGCTCCTCGCGGAAGTGTCCGCCGCAGGATTCCTCGCGCAGCAGCGCATCGAGCGCCATCAGCTCGCCGAATTCGAGGAAATCCGCGACGCGTCCGGCATGCTCGAGCACCTGATTGAGGTCCTTCGAATCGCCGGGGACCTGAACGTTGTTCCAGAACTCCGCACGCAGTTCCCGCACCCGCGCGATCGCGGACTCGAGACCCTTGCGATGGCGCGCCATGCCAACCTCGTTCCACATGATCAGCCCCAACTCGCGGTGGATGCTGGCGGCGGTGCGCGAACCCTTGATCGAAAGAATCCGGTCCAGACGCGCCCGCGCGTCCTGCTCCGCGGCGGCGAAGGCCGGATGCTCGGTGGATACACCCTCCAGCTTGCGCCCGGCGAGGTGTGCCGCGATCGTCGAGGGAATCACGAAGTAGCCGTCGGCGAGGCCCTGCATCAGGGCGCTCGCGCCCAGACGGTTGGCTCCGTGGTCGGAGAAGTTGGCTTCGCCGAGCACGAACAGGCCCGGGATGGTGCTCTCCAGGTTGTAGTCGACCCACAGGCCGCCCATCGTGTAGTGCACGGCGGGGAAGATGCGCATCGGCACCCGGTAGGGGTTCTCGCCCGTGATGCGCTCGTACATCTGGAACAGGTTGCCGTACTTGGCGCGGATGCTGGACTCGCCTTCGCGCATGATCGCGTCCCGGAAGTCGAGGAACACCGCCATGCCGGTCTCGCCGACGCCCTTGCCCTGATCGGTCTGCTCCTTGGCGCTGCGCGAGGCGACGTCGCGTGGGACGAGGTTGCCGAAGCTCGGGTACTTGCGCTCGAGGTAGTAATCACGCTCGCCATCGGGGATTTCGGCCGCGCTGCGCCGATCGCCCTTGGATCTCGGTACCCAGACGCGGCCGTCGTTGCGCAGCGACTCGCTCATCAAGGTCAGCTTCGCCTGATGGTCACCCGAAACCGGGATGCAGGTCGGGTGTATCTGCGTGAAACAGGGATTGGCGAAGTAGGCACCGCGCCGGTGCGCACGCCAGGTGGCGGTGACGTTGCAGGCCTTGGCGTTGGTCGAGAGGTAGAACACGTTGCCGTAACCGCCCGTGCACAGCAGCACGGCATCGGCGGCATGGCGCTCGTATTCGCCCGTGACCAGATTGCGCGCGATCACGCCGCGGGCGATGCCATCGACCATCACCAGCTCCATCATCTCGCGCCGCGGCAGCAGCTTGACCCGTCCGGCGCCGACCTGACGCATCAGCGCGCTGTAGGCACCGAGCAGCAGTTGCTGGCCCGTCTGGCCGCGCGCGTAGAAGGTGCGGCTGACCTGCGCGCCGCCGAAGGAGCGGTTGGCGAGCAGACCGCCGTATTCGCGCGCGAACGGCACGCCCTGCGCGGCGCACTGGTCGATGATCCGCACCGAGGTCTCGGCGAGGCGGTGGACGTTCGACTCGCGGGCGCGGAAATCGCCGCCCTTGACGGTGTCGTAGAACAGGCGGTGCACGCTGTCCCCGTCGTTGGGATAGTTCTTCGCGGCGTTGATGCCGCCCTGCGCGGCGATCGAGTGCGCCCGGCGCGGAGAATCGTGGATGCACAACGCCGTGACCCGGTAGCCCATCTCCGCCAGCGTCGCGGCGGCGGAGGAGCCCGCCAGCCCCGTGCCCACGACGATCACGCTGAACTTGCGGCGGTTGGCCGGGTTGATCAGCTTCAGGTCAAAGCGATGTCGGGTCCAGCGCTCGGCCATCGGCCCGCCGGGGCACTTGGAGTCGAGCTTGCTGGAGCCCTGCAGAGTTTGTGTCGTCGTGGTGCTCATTGTCCGCTCGTGGCAAGGAAGTACATCGGGATCGAGGCGAAACCCAGCGCCAGAATCAGAGCCAGCGCAATCGAAAGCTTGTGAACCAAAGGCGTCCAGCGGGGATGGTTGAGGCCCAGGGTCTGCAGCGCGCTCTGGAAGGCATGGCGCAAGTGCAGGCCCAGCGCCAGCATCGCGATGATGTAGACGCTGGCGCCCAGCGGGGAACTGAGGCGCTCCTTGACCATCTGGAACATGCTGTACTCATCCTTGGTGATCTTCGCGACCCGGAAGTCGAGGATGTGGATCACGAGAAAGCCCAGAACCACCAGGCCCGTGATCAGCATCGTCTTCGAGGAGAAGGTCTTGCCGCCATGGGCGGCCTCGACCTCATAGCGCGCGGAGCGCGCGGAGCTGTTCTTCGCGGCCACCACCAGCGCCATCACGATGTGGGCCACGAACAGCGCCAGCAGTCCGGCTTCGGCCAGCGGCAGGAGCGGGTTCGAGGTCAGCATCCGCTCGTAGCCGTCGAAGGCGGCGCCGCTCTGGTCCTTGAACAAGAGCAGGTTGCCCGCGAGGTGCGCGACCAGGAACCCGGTCAGCAACAAGCCGGAGACCGCCATCACGCTCTTCCTGCCGATCGAAGACCTGAAGAGCTTCTGCATCCAGTGGATCATGCTGAGAACATTCCTGAGAGGGGGGCTGGAACAGCCCAAAGTAGCAGCCCGGGTCCGGGCCTTCCATCCCTCACTGAACGGCTGTTCGCGCGACCAGCACCTGCCAGACGCCGCGCGAGATTTCCTCATCGCGCTGGTTGAGCCCGCGGGTCGTGAAGCGCACCCAGCCGGCCCGCCGCGAGGGCGTGGGATCAAGGCTCTCGACGGTCAATTCCATCCGCACGCTGTCGCCGGGCCGGACCGGCGCCACGAAGCGCGTTTCGACCGCCAGCAGGGCCTGGATCGAGTCGCGAAAAAGTCCGCTCTGCCAGACGCAGCCGGAGAGCGCGGACTCGACCAGCATTCCGTGCGCCACGCAGCCGCGAAAGAGCGTGCGGCGCGCGTGGGCGGGATCGAGATGCACGGGGTTGTCATCTCCGGTCAGCTGGGCAAAGCTGGCGATCGCCTCCGCGTCGATCGTGCGGGCCGGCGTGCCATAGCGCGCCCCGGGCTCAAAGCTCTCGAAGTACGGCATGCGCGCCGAACTCTAGAAAGCGCGCTGCCCGGCCGCCAAGCCGATCTTTTGTGAAACATAACGTACATTATCAGACATACTGGATGGAGTCGGTTCCGGCTGGATCTCGGCCCTCGGGCGCGCCATGCTCCCGAGCATGCGCACGATGTTCTCCAGCCTGCTGTTCCTCACCCTGCTGCCCGCCTGCCAGAGTGGTCGCTCCGATTCCTCCGAGGGCGCCGGCCGCGTGCGCGCCGACGTCGCCACGACGGTGCCGCCCTACGCAAGCGTCCACGCGACCTACAAGGAGCGCCTCGAATCGCCGTACGCTTTCGTCGAGCTGACCGGGAACTACGCGCTGGTCGGTCGCCACCTCCAGGAGTTGGCGAGTGCCTTGGAACAGCAGGGCCTGCGTGCCGATGGTCCGCCCTTCGCCTTGTTCTACGACGATCCGGCGACGACGCCGATCGCCGAGCTCAAGAGTCGGCTGTGCCTGCCGATCGAAGCGGGCGCAAGCGTGCGGGCGCCGCTGCTGCAGGACATGCTGCCGGCCGCGACAGTGGCCTACGCGCGCGTCAGCGGTCCTTACCCGGAAGTGCCGCGCGCCTATCCGGGGCTACTCGAATACGTCAGCCGCATGGGCTGGAAAGCCAACGGTCCGGTCCGCGAGATCTATCTGGTTCCGCCGGGCAGCGTGCGCGACTGGTCGCAGCTCTTGACCGAAGTTCAGGTGGTCGTCTCGGGCTCGTAGCGCGGATAGGCGGCGTACAGCGCGAGTTGGCCCTCGCGCACTTCACCGCGCACGAGATCGCCGTTCTGGATCCAGGCGAAGATCAGCGGGTCGACGCGCGCTCGCTCGGCTCCGTCCAATTCCAGCATGCCATCCTCGAGCTTGCGCACGCGCATCACCTGACCGGCCTGGAGCGGTGCCTCGCGCGTGCGGCGCTGGTTGAGTTCGGCCAGTCGCGGCAGGCTTTTCTGCAGCGAACGTGCGTGCGCGCTGGCGCCTTCCCAGAGCGTCAGGGCCTGGCTTTCCTCGGCCCACAGCGCAAAGCGCAGCAGCGCGGCCGCGAAGCCGGCAGCTTGGTCCTGACCGGCGAGCCGATTTTCCTCCAGCATCCAGCGTGAACAGAAGTCGATCCACGCCGCCTGCGTGAGGTGATCTTCGACGCCGTGCCGGGCCGCGTAAACGGCCAGCGGTTCCAGTCGCGCGCGCTCGTCTGCGTCCGCCGCGGTCTCCCACAGGTATTCCTCGAGGATCCCGGCCATGGCCTCGGGAAAATCAGGCACCAGTCCGGGATCTTCCTCCTCGACGGCATCGAGGCCGAGCGCTTGCTCCAGCTCGCGGAACGACTGCTCGAGGCTGAGGCCTTTCCTGCGGTTGGCGTCGAACTCCGCGAGCGCCTGCGAGGCGCTCGTCGCAGCGGCGTGCGAGCTGCGCGGCACGCCCGTCGAGCCCGTGGCGCTTGTCGAGCCCGCCGCGCTCGGCGGAGCTGTCTCGGCGCGTTCGGAGAGTTCCTGCCAGGCGGAAAGCAGCGCGCGACGCGCGCTCTCGAGGTCGATGTCGGTCTCGAAGGCCAGCTGATCCAGCGCTGCGCCCAGCGGATCGTCGCCGCCGGGCGTCAGGCGTTCGGGTTCAAAGGGCTGCTCCGACAAATGTGCCAGCAGCTCGTCGATGTCCTCTGCGTCGACACCGCCGGCGCGCAGCAGCTCGCGGGCTTCCTCGACGCTGCCGGCATGGCCGCGGCGGGGCGCGTGGAACAGACGTTCGACCTCGCTCTGCGCGATGCGAACCAGTCCGCGGCGACCTTGGCGGGCCTGCTCGAAGTCCGCACGCAGGGCCAGCAGCAGATCCGGCTGGCGCACGAAAGCGGCGGCGGGCGAAGCCACGAAAGCACCCTCGTGGGCGAAGATGCGGCCGGCGATCAGATCGCCCGCTTCCATCAGCTGGGAACCGCTGGGCTCGATCAGCGGATATTCCCCGCCGCCGGCGAGATCCTTGAGCCAGACGCCCTCGCCAGGCCGGACGCTGGAGACCTCGAAAACCCCCACCACGCTGCCGATCCAGCTGGCGAGCTCCTCGGGGCCGAGGTGCAGATCGATTCCGGGCAGCGACTGGATCAGCAGCCCTCCGTGCAACTCGTTCTCGCGCTCGAGCACGAACCACTCCAGCGCCCGGCGCTGGCTGAGCTCATCCTGGTGTCCGGCCGAGGTGGTGAAGAACTCAGCCTGGCTGCGCACGAACTCCCCTGCCAAACGCGCGTCTTCGCGAATGATCGCCTGCCAGGCGCTGGCTGCGGCTTCGGCGGGAGTGAGGGCTTCGCTCATGCTGTGCTGATTTCTTGTTTGAGACGCGCGGCTCGGATTTCCTAGTGTAGCGCTCCAACAAGGGGATAACAGATGAACGCGCTCAGCCTGCAAACGGAGACGGTGGCCGAGGGTTTCCGGATGGCCTGGATCGACATCGGACTGCTGGTCTGCCTGCTGCTGGCGATCTGGCTCGGCGCACGGCGCGGGATCTGGTGGCAGTTGGTGCGGCTGCTGGGCGTGGTGGCAACCCTGGCGCTGGCGCGCGCCTTCGCGCCGCGGCTTTCGCCAGGGCTCAACCACTACCTCGACAGTCTCAGTCCCACCGTGGCCAACGGCCTGATGTGGGGCTGCATCCTGGTGCTGGGACTTTCGGTCGTGGCGCTGGTCGGCCGGCTGGGGAAGCTGGCTCTCGACGGCGCAGCCTTCACGCCGCTCGATCGCGTCGGCGGAGCACTGCTGGGAGTGCTCAGCATGGCGCTGGTTTTCGTCGGCGGCGTGGTCGTCGCCGCGCAGATCGCCAGTCCGCAATGGAACGCGAAGTACCTGCGCGAGAGCAAGACCCAGGTATTGGTCGATCAGGTGGCGCGCTGGATTCCCGATGCACTCGATCCGCTGGCGGGCGAGCGGGCCGCGCCCCAGGTCTGGGCCGCGGAAAAGTGATCAGCGCTGACCGGCAGGCTCCAGGTAGAGCTCTTCGAGCGCTTCGGCATGGACCTTGGGGCTCCAGGTCACGATCGAGTAACCCTTGGCCTCGACCATCAGCTGCGCCGGCCAGCTTTCCAGCACCAGCTTGAGTTCTCCGCTGGCACCCGTCTGACCCAGCAGCGTCGATCCCAGCCAGATCGCGGCACCGACCAGCGGTCGGCGGGTGAGGCGATCGGAGGCGCGGAACGTGCGCTCGAAGCCGGGCTCCAGCGCGAGCGTCGCGATTCCGCCGCGCTGGGTCTGCAGCAAATCCTGCAAGCTGCCGCGCACCTGACGATAGCCGAAGGCCTCGGCCGTGTAGCGATTGTCCTTTCCACGCAGGAAGCTGATGCTGGTCACGCCGTCGGGAGCCTGGAAGCGCTGGGAGCTGGCTCGCTCCGGACCGCAACTCAGTTCGAACAACCCGCCCCGCAGCGCGCTCGAGCTGCGGGCATCGACCAGTCGCAGCGCCAGCGCAAGCGGCTCTCGGTCCCCCACCTGACGCAGCAGAATCCCGTGCGTTCCAAAGGGCAGCTCCAGCCGGTCGGGAATCAGCTGCGGATCGAGCAGCGCGAGACCGGGCCGGATCAGGATGCCGCTGGAGGGCGTGCCGTAGAACTCGAAGCGACCATCCTCGCGCGTCTCGATCTCGACCAGCGCCGCCTCGCCATTGCGCACCGCAAGCCGCGCACGGGCCAGCGGCTGCCCCTGATCGTCGACCACCATCCCGCTGGCGCCCAGCAGCAGGTTGGCGACGCTCATGCGCACGTTGAGCGAACGCTCGGCCGCACGCGTCAATTCGAAGTCGCGTTCGATGCGCTCGCCGGTCTGCGGATGCACGGCCCGCAGCATCCAGCAGCCAGCGGGCAGCGGCGCAAACTGAGCCAGCCCCTTGGCATCCGTGAAGGCCGCGCGACCGCGGGGAGCGCGCCAGGTCTCGGAGCATTCCAGCCACAACGAGATGCCGCTCAACGGCTCGCCGCGATCGTTCTGCACCAGCACCTGCAGACGTCCTCCGGTGTACAGATCCAGCCGCCAGGGCTTCAGCGCCAGCGGTTCGACCAGCTGCAGCGGATCGCTGACATCAAGGCCGCCGGACTCCGCCAGCAGTTCCAGCGCGCTGCCGGGTTCCGACTCGCCGTAGAGCGCGAAGCGTGCGCGACCCTTCTCGTCGGCCAGTTCGAAATCGCGGCTCTCGAGTTCGAAGCGCCCGTCCACGCCGCGCGAACCACGCGAAAGCGAGACGCTCGAAAGCGCGGCGGGCGTGCCGTCGATCGCGCGCACGTCGACTTCCAGCACACGTTCCGGCGCCCGCACTCGAAAGACCATGTCGCGCAGCGGCGGGCCCTCGGCGGCCAGCAGAAACTGGCTCGGCTCGACGTTCCAGCGCGCGCCGAAGCGCTGGTTGCCCGGATCGGGCAGGTGCAAGGCCGTGACCAGGCCGCTGGCGAGCTCCAGGCCCGTCTCGAAGTTGCCGTGCTCGTCGCTGCGCACCGTGATCGTGCGCGGACGCTTGGAGAGGAACGACAACTCCATGCCGCCGATCGAGAGGCCGCTGTGCTCGTCCACGATCCGGCCGCGGATCCCGACCAGCGTGTCGGGCTCGGGTTGGTAGAAGACTCCGCCCTTGCGTGCGGTTTCCGCCGACACCTCTTCGGCCACGAGCGCCACGCGCGCGGCGTCCGCGGCCGCTTCGCGCTCGAGGATCGCGGGCTGTGGATCTTCGATCACGCCCGCGCCCGGCAAGGTTCCGCGGTCGGAACCGCGCAGGTACAACCACGCCAGCAGCAACGACAGGGCGAGGAACCCTGTCAACTGCCAGCTGCGGTTGCGAAGCGGCATGCCGAGGTCAGCGGAAGCGGGCGACGAAGGCCGCGTTTTCTCCGGGCCGCGAGAAGCGACGCTGGAGCGACTCCTCGTGGACCCAGAAGCGGCTGTTGTCCCCCACGACGCGCTCCTCGACGCGAGCCAGCGGCTCGTACCACACGGAGAGCGGCATCTTGCAACAGGCTCGATCGGCGAGCGCGCGGCCGGCCAGAGCGAAGCGATCGGCGCCGTTCACCTCGTAGGCATCGCCGTCGACGCGCGACTCGATGCACAGGTGCTGGGCCTCCAGATCCTCGGGCAGCAGGCGCGGCTCGCGCGCGCGCAGGAAAGCCAGCGCGCGCATCGCATGTTCGCCGTCGACGAACAGACGCGCGTTCCAGCGCACCCCGGGCTCCGCCAGGTTCTCATCGGCCGCGAGCAACAGGACGACGCGCGTCCCATCATCGAACAGCCAGGCGCACAAGGCCTCGCGCCCTTCCAGCGTGCGCTCGCCGTTGGCGTGGCAGGCCCCGGCGAAGATCGCCGCCGTGCGCGCCTCCAGATACGTGCCCCCGAGCTTCGGCAGTGCCTCCGGAGGGAGCAGATAAGCAGGGATCAGCATGTTCCAGAGGATAACCGATCCCCCCCGCCGCCGTGTCAAGTCTCCGCACTCTGGCCAGCGAGCGAGGGTTGCCGAAGACCCTCCTCTGGCGCGGCGGCAGGGCCAGGGTGGCCGGGGTGGCCGGGGTGGTCCGGGTGAGCGCGCAAGCCACAGCTCCGCCGACGCCACAGGTCCGCCGACGCCACAGGTCCGCCGACGCCACAGATCCGCCGACGCTACAGGTCCGCCGACGCTACAGGCAGGAGCGGTAGCAGTCCCGGCCCTTGCGGCACAGGTCGGTGTCGACGATGTCCCCATCCGGCCCCAGCGCCATCATGGTGCGCTTGCACCAGACGCGGCGGGAGGCGTCGAGCACATCCTCCTCGCTCATCGGCGGACGGGTCGCGAAGGCGAGCTTCTTGGAGCGCAGGTCGCCGCAGAAGGGAAAGCGCAGTTCCAGCTCGGACTCCATGACGTTCCTCAGCCTGCCAGCGATTCGAGCGCCCGCAGCACCAGCCCCTTGGTCAGCGGGATCTTGTACGCGTTCTGCGAGAGCGGTTCGGCGCCGCGCAGCGCGGCCGTGGCCGCCGCTTCGTAGCTGGCACGCTCCAGCCGCGCGCCGCGCAAGGCCGCCTCGGCCGGCTTGGAGCGCCAGGGCACAGGCGCGACGCCGCCCAGCACCAGGCGTGCCTCGCGGATCGTCCCGGCCTGAACCCACAGGCAGGCGGCGACGGCCGAGAGCGCCCAGTCAAAGGAACTCTTCTCCTTGAACTTGAGCCAGGTGGAGCGCATCCCCGGCTCTTGCGGGGGAATCACGACGCTGCGCAGGATCTCGCCCGGCTGCAGCACGTTCTCCCGGAGCACATCGCCCTCGCTGGGCAGCGTGAAGTACTTCTCGAGCTTGACCATGCGCGTGCCGCTGCGCGAGACCAGCTCCGCGGAAGCGTCCAGAGCCACCAGCGCCGGCGCGAGGTCGCTCGGATGCACGATGTAGGCCGGACCGCCGCCGAGGATCGCGTTGTACTTGTTGAGGCCGCCGTAGCTGAAGCACTCGGTGCCGCCCTTCTTGAGGCAGACGGCCTCCTCGTTGCGATAGTACCAGCAGCGCGGCCGTTGGTTGAGGTTGCCCCCGACCGTCGCCTGCGAGCGAATCTGCACGCTGGCGACCGAAGCGGCTGCCTGTGTCAGCAGCCGGTGCGTGCGTCGCAGGATCAGGTGTCCTTCCAGTCGCTCCAGCGTGCACAGAGCGCCGATGCGGACGCCGCCATCGGGCTCAGGCTCGATGCCCGCGAGTCCCTCGATACCCTTCAGGTTGACGACATCGTCGGGCTGCGCGAGATATTCCTTCATCTCGGTGACCAGATCCATGCCGCCGGCCAACACAGCCGTCTTCTGGCTGCGCACGCGCTCCGGCTCGAGCAGCGCCAGAGCTTCCTCGATCGTGCGGGGATTGTGCAAACGGAAGGCTTTCATGGCTTGGTGATGTCTCCTCTTACGTGCGCTGCAGCGCGGCCAGGACCTTGTCGGGAGTCAGGGGCAGATGGCGCACGCGTGCGCCGCAGGCATTGGCGAGCGCGTTGGCGATGGCGCTGTGTCCGGGCACGATCGTCGCTTCCGAAACGCCGATCGCCTGCTCGCGCGTGTCCTCATCGTCGATGAGCGCCACGATTTCGCCGATCTCCAGCGAGCCCGCCAGCTTGTAGTCCTCGAAATTGGCGTTGAGCTGCAGCCCCAGCGTGGGTTCCATCACGCGCTCTTCGAAGAGCGCGTACGAAAGCGCCTGCACCATGCCGCCGAAGATCTGGGAGCGCAGCGTCAGGCGATTGATCGGCAGACCGCAGTTCTGCACGCAGACCATCTTGAGCACCTCGACCCGGCCCGTCAGGGGATCGACGCGCACCTTGGCTGCCTGCGCACCCTGGATGCCGTTGCCCGCCAGATCCGCGACCCAGGTGCCGCGCGCCTGCAAGCCCTCGTTGGGCAGCATGGCGCAGGCCTTCGCGAAGGCGAGCCGCTGGCCGCTCTGCTCGTCGACGAGTTCACCCTTCTCGAAGCGCAGCAGTTCCTTCTGCGTGCCCAGCAGGGGCGCGAGGTGCTCCACGAACTTCATGCGCGCCTTCCACGCGGCATTCTTGACCGCCGGCGCCAGCGAAGCCACGGTCGTGCTGCCACCCGATGCGTTGGCGTTGCCCAGCCGGGAGGAACCGATGCGCGGGGTCACGGCCTCGATTCCCAGACCGAACTCCTCGGCCACGATGCTGGCGACATAGGTGCGCGTGCCGGTGCCCAGATCCTGCGTGCCGACGCTCGAGCTGACGCTGCCGTCGCGCTCGATGCGCACGTCGACCTCGCAGCTCTCGCCGCCGCCCCCGCCCCAGGTGGAAACTCCAAACCCGATGCCCGTGCACCAGCGGCCCTCGGGCTTGCCCGGAGCGGTGCGATGGGGATGCTCGTACCAGCCGATCTCGCGCGCCACCCGTTCGAGCTGGCGCGCGTAGGTCGGGTTGGCGAGGTTCTGCTTGCGAACGTCGAGCAGATCGAGGCCCGCCTTGTAGCACAACTCGTCGATCAGCGACTCGATCGCGAACGAAGCCTGCGGGTGGCCTGGAGCGCGCATGGCGCGCGAACCATCCGTGTTGGTGTGGACCGGGTAGGCCTTGGTGTAGACCTTCTCGACCGCGTAGATGTACGGCTGGCGCGCGTGCGATCCGCCTCCGATGCCGCCGTGCCGTTCGACCTCGGCGATCAGGGCGCGCAGCTTGCCATCGGCCCCGATGCCTCCCTGCATGCGCACGCGCGAGCCGCTGCGATTGCCGGCCGCCACGAACTCATCCCGGCGCGTCAGCAGCAGGTGCACCGGCCGCCGGGCCTCGCGGGCGAGCCGGCAGGCGATCTGGCCCTCGAGGCCGAGACCGAACTTGGCGCCGAAGCCGCCACCCATGTACTCGGAGATGCACTCGACCTGACTGGCCTTGAGCCCGAGCACTTCCGCAGCCTCCTCGGCGATTCCGAAGGTGCTCTGGGTGGAAGCGTAGATGCGCGCTTCCTCGGCGCCGCGGTAGTCGACCACGACCCCGTGTGTCTCGAGCGAGGCGTGGTGCTGCACGGGCACGGAATACTCGGCCTCCACCGCGCCCGCGCACTCCTTCAGCAGCGCCTCGACAGCGCCCCGATCGCCACTCTCCGACTCCTTGCCCTTGTTGCCGCGCCGCGTCACCTGCGGGGCGTTGGGCGCGAGCGCCTGCTCGGGCGTGACGGCGAAGCCGCCGGCCTGGAAGCGGGGCGCCAGCGCGCGCAGCGCGTCGGCCGCCTTCTCGGGGGTGCTCGCGGCGACGGCCGCGACGGGTTGTCCCAGCCAGCGAATCTCCTTGACCTCCAGATCGAGCACGACGGCGACCCCGGGGATCTGGCGCGCGGCGGCCAGATCCAGTTGAACGCTGCCGGTCGGCACGCGCGCGCAGAGCACGCGCGCATGCAGCATGTCGGGCAGGCGGATGTCGTGCGGATAGGGTGCGCGCCCCGTGACCTTGACCGGCCCGTCGACGCGCGGAACGTCGTGGTTGACGAGCGTGTGCGCTGCGCGCGGCCCCCACGTCGGACCGTCGACATCGTCGACCTCGATCTCGACCTCGACCGGGTGTCCGTTCTCGTTGCGGGTCACCTTGACCTTCTTCTTCTTCGGCTTGTCCTGAGCGTTCATCAGCGCCGCTCTCCCTTCGCCACGGCCAGCGCGGCCTCGAACACGGCGGGATAGGTGCCGCAGCGGCACAGGTTGCCGGCGCAGGCGAGCTTGATCTCCTCCAGCGGCGCATCCGGGCGCGCTTCGAGGCAGGCCTGGATCGACATCACGAAGCCCGGCGTGCAAAAGCCGCACATCTGCGCATCGTGCTTCCAGAATGATTCCTGCAGCGGATGGAGCGCCGCGGGCGTGCCCAGCCCCTCGATCGTGCGCACCTCGCGACCGCGCAGATCCACGGCCAGCATCAGGCAAGCGTTGGCCGGACGACCGTCGACATGCACGGTGCACGCGCCGCAGTTGCCCCGATCGCAGACGAGCTTCGTCCCCGTCAGCGGCGGCTGGCAGTGGTTGCGCAGCGCATTGAGCAGCGTGGTGCGCGGCTCGCAGCGCAGCTTGAGGCGCTCGCCATTGATCGACAACTCGAACTCGACTTCGCCTTCGAGCATCTCCGGCGCGGCCGCGCGCGCGCGCGCATGGGCCGCTTCGGCGCTCTGGATCAGGCCGCCCGCAGCCGCGACGCCGCCGGCGCCCCGCAGGAAATGGCGACGCGAGAAGGGTGCGGACTGTTCGTGAGAGGATGGAGAATGCTGAGGATCTTTCACACAGGCTCCTGGAGGCTTCGAAGACTCGAGGGTCGCGATTCTAGGACAAGTCGAAGGCCGGATGCCAAGGCCTCTCGCCCCGCTTTTTCGCGAAACCGCTCGGCGCGACGCTAGACTGCCGCCATGCGAAACCTCTCCCGCCTGCTCATCGCGAGCCTCTGCCTGCTGGCAGTGATTGTCTCCGAGACCGCGGCTCAGGACAAACCGACCCTGCGCTTCTCGGGTATCCCCAACCAGAACACCACGGAACTGGCCGAGAAATACCGGCCGCTGGCCGAGCACCTCTCGGCCAAGCTGGGCGTCAAGGTCGAGTACAAGCCCTCGGCCGACTACAACGCCTCGGTCGATGCCTTCAAGAACGGCGACCTCGAGTTGTGCTGGTTTGGAGGCTTCACGGGCGTTCAGGCCCGCGCCGCCGTCCCCGGAGCCAACGCCATCGTGTGCGGCAAGAAGGATCTGGCCTTCCGCAGCTACTTCATCGCGAACAAGAGCCTGGGCCTCACCCGCCAGGACACTTTCCCCCAGGGGCTCAAGGGCCGGAAGTTCACCTTCGGCTCGGCCTCCTCGACCTCCGGCCGCCTGATGCCCGAGTTTTTCATCCGCAAGGAGACCAAGCAGTCGCCGAAGGACTTCTTTGGCATGGAGATGGCCTTCTCCGGCGGACACGACAAGACCGCCGCTCTGGTGCAGGCGGGCACCTTCGAAGCGGGCGTGCTCGACTTCACGGTCTTTGAGCGCCTCGTCAAGGAGAAGAAGATCGACCCGGAGATCGTGCAGGTGGTCTGGGTGACGCCCGAGTACGCGGACTACAACTTCACGGCGCACCCCTCGCTGGAAACCAAGTTCGGCGCCGGCTTCACCGACAAGCTCAAGCAGACCCTGCTCGACATCAAGGGCGAGGAACTCAAGCTGCTCGCCGCGCTCGACCGCCAGGACGGCGGCCTGATCGCCTGCAGCAACGAGACCTTCGAGACGCTGCGCAAGACCGCCATCGAAATCGGCCTGCTGCGCAAGTAGCTCCGGCGTGCAGGGCGCCCGTTACGATCTGAAGGCGGTGCGCGTGGCTTTCGGCCCGCGCACCGTCCTCGATGGCGTCGATCTTTCGATCGAGCCGGGCAGTTCCGTGGCGCTGGTCGGGCCGAGCGGCTCGGGCAAGACCACGCTGCTGCGCCTGCTCAACGGCGCGCTGCCCGCGCAGGCGGGCGAGGTGCGGCTCGACGGGCACGCCTTGAGCGAGTGCACGCCCGACGCGCTGCGCCAACTGCGCACGCGGATCGGCTTCATCCATCAAGATCTGTGTCTCGTGCCGAATCTGCGCGTCGCGCAGAACGTGATGCACGCGCGCCTCGGCCGCATGGGACTGCTGCCCGCGCTGCTGCGGGCGGCCTTTCCCCCGCGTGCGGAATTGGCGGCGATCGGTGCGCTGCTCGAGCGCGTGGGCATCGCCGATCGCCTGCACGAGCGCGTCGATCGGCTCTCCGGGGGGCAGCGCCAGCGCGTCGCCATCGCGCGCGCCCTCTACCAGGAGCCGCGCGTGCTGCTGGCGGACGAGCCCGTCAGCTCGCTCGATCCGCTGCGCGCGCGCCAGACCATCGAGCTGCTGCTGGGCTTGGCACGCGAGCGTCACCTGACGCTGATCGTGAGCCTGCACGACATCCAGCTGGCGCGCGCGCACTTCCCGCGGCTGGTGGGCTTGCGCGCGGGGGCGATCCTGTTCGATCGCGATCCGCGCCGCATCACGGAAGCGGAACTGGCCGAACTGTATTCGCTGGAAGCGACCGATGAGCGCGCGGCCGATTGAGCAAGCTCCTGCCTGGTGGCGCTCGCGGCTGGGCCTGTTCCTGCTGCTGGGCTTGAGCGCGCTGGGTGCGCTGGCGCTGCTCGACGCCCCCTTGAGAGGACTGCTTCCTCAGGCGGGCGGCTGGCGGATCGTGCAGGATTTCTTCGCGGCGATGTGGCGGCCCGCGCTGGAGTACGAAAGCGCGGTGCCCGAAGGCACGCCCTCGATCCTCGCCGCCAGCCTGGCGGGAGCGCGGCGCACGATCGTCTTTGCCGTCGCCGGCATGAGCCTCGCCCTGGTGCTCGGTCTCGTGCTGGGCTTTCTGGGGTCCACGGCCTGGTGGGACGAAGAGCGCGCCGACGCGCTGCGCTCCGGCCTGCGGCGCAGCCTGTGGCTGGCGGCGCGCGCGCTGATCACCGCCATGCGCTCCGTGCACGAACTGCTGTGGGCGGTGCTGTTTCTGGCTGCCTTCGGCCTCAACTCCTTCGGGGCCGTGATCGCGATCGCCATCCCCTACGGAGGCACGCTGGCGAAGATCTTCTCCGAACTGCTCGAGGAGGCTCCGCGCGACAGCGCCCGGGCGCTGGCTCAGCTGGGCGCGAACCCCGCCCAGCGCTTCGCGTTCGGGCTGGCACCGCGCGCGCTGCCGGACATGTGCGCCTACGCCTTCTACCGCTTCGAGTGCGCGGTGCGCTCCTCGGCGGTGCTGGGTTTCTTCGGGTTTCCCACGCTGGGATACTCGATCGCGCAGGCCTTCGAGAACCTCCACTACCGCGAAGTCTGGACCTATCTCTATGCCCTGATCGCGCTGGTGCTGCTGCTGGAACTGTGGAGCGCGAGCCTGCGCCGGAGGTTCGTGGCATGAAGGGCGATCGGTGGCTGCGCTTGAGCTTGCTCCTGCTGCTGGCTCTGGTGATCTACAGCTGGACGTGCGGCGAAATCGAGTTGGGCGCACTGTTCGCCGAGCAGCGCCAGGCCAATCTGGACCGCTTCCTCTCGACCGAGATCGTCCCCTACCCGCTGCGCGAGGGTGGAGTCTCGCTCTCCGGGTGGCTCGCATGGGCGGGCGAGCTGTGGAGTTCGCGCGGCGCACAGGCGTGCGCGGCAACCTTCGCCATGGCCTGGGTGGCGATCAGCCTGGCGGGCGTCTGTGGACTGCTGATGTCCTTTGTCTCCGCGCGCACGGTCATGCGCCGCACGCCTTTCGAGGCGGTCGGTCCTCAGGGCGCCGCTCTGACGACTCTGACGCTCCTCGCCCGACTCCTGCTGGTGTTCCTGCGCGCGGTGCCGGAGTACATCTGGGCCTTTCTGCTGCTGGCGATGCTGGGACCGAGCGCCTGGCCCGCGATTCTGGCGCTGGCGATCCACAACGCCGGCATTCTGGGCAAGCTGGGCGCCGAGAGCGTCGAGGCGCTGGACACGCGCACGCTGGCCGCGCTGCGCGAGCTGGGCGCGGCCCGGGCCCAAATCAGCATCCTCGGCGCGCTGCCTCTAGTGCTCGGACGCTTCCTGATGTACTTCTTCTACCGCTTCGAGACCTGCGTGCGGGAGGCCACGGTGTTGGGCATGCTGGGCGTGGTCTCGCTGGGCTACTGGATCCAAGATGCGCGCAGCAAGCAGTTCTACGACGAGATGGTGTTCTTCGTGGCACTCGGTGCGCTCATCGTTCTGGCGGCAGACCTGCTCTCGGCCTTTGCGCGCACCAGCCTGCGCCGGATGCGCTAGCCGATGAGCACGGCGCTGCTGGAGATCCGTGGGCTCGTCAAGAGCTTTGGCAGCACGCGCGCGCTCGACGGGCTCGATCTCACGCTTTCCCAAGGAGCGTTCGGCCTGCTCGGCCCCAACGGCGCCGGCAAGACCACGCTGATCAAGCTTCTGCTGGGTCTGCTCGCCCCGGATCAGGGCAGCGCGCGCATCGCGGGCCACGATCCGCGCAGCGCGCGCGAGCGCCTGGCGCTGCGCGCCAAGGTGGGCTACATGCCCGAATCCGATTGTCTTTCGCAGGGCATGAGCGCCGTGCAACTCGTGAGTCTGCTCGGCGAGCTGTCCGGACTGCCCTACGAGGATGCCATGACCCGCACTCACGAGGTGCTCGACTACGTGGGACTCGACGAGTCGCGCTACCGCCCGAGCGAGGAGTACTCCACCGGCATGAAGCAGCGTCTCAAGCTGGCGCAGGCGCTGGTGCACGACCCCCCCTTCCTGCTGCTCGACGAGCCCACCAACGGACTCGATCCCAAGGGACGCAAGCACATGCTGGATCTGGTGCACGATCTGGGCACGGCCCAGAAGAAAAGCCTGCTGGTCTGTTCGCACCTCCTGCCCGACATCGAGCGCACCTGCGAGCACGTGATCGTGCTTTCGAAGGGCCGTGTGGTCCGTCAGGCCAGCATCGCGGAGCTGCTGCACCGCGCGGGCAAGCGCGTGCGCGTGCGCATGGAAGGCGACGGCGAGGCCTTCGCGCGCGTGCTCGCGGGCCTGCAGATCGAGTGCGAGGCCCGCGAAGGTGCACAGTGGCAGTTGCTCGTGCCGGAGTCGATGCTCGACTACGACGAGTTGTTCGCGCGCTCCGCCGCGGCTGGCGTGACGCTGCGAGCCCTCAAGGCCAGCCGGGAGTCGCTGGAGCAGGTTTTCCTGAAGGAGCTGGGCGCATGAGCCAGCAGGCGAGCACCCACACCGAGATCTACCGCGCCTACGAAGGAGCGGCCTCTGCCCGCCGGTGGCGCTGCCTGCCTCTGGCTCGGGCGGGACTGGCGCGCGCGTTCCGGCGCAAGCTGGCCCTGATCCTGTTTGCCCCTCCCCTGATCGCGACGGCGATCTTCTCGTTCGTGGTCTACTCGAAGTTCGCGCTCGAAGCGGGACTCAATCCCACACCGGGCGTCGACAGCGACGCGCGTTCGCCCGCGGCGCTGATGGGAACGATGGCCTCCAACATGATTCAGGTGAAGGAGCAGATCGTGGGCTTCCACCTGGCGATGAATTTGTTCGTGCTGCTGACCGTCATCTGGTACGGAGCGGGGCTGTTCGCCGACGACCGGCGCGAAAAATCGCACCTCCTGTACTTCGCGAGGCCCATGTCACGGCTGGACTATGTGCTCGGAAAGTGGCTGGTTGTCCTGGCCTTCGGATCCGTGGCGACGGTGGTCCCGGGCGTGGTGATCTGCACCGTGGCGAGCTTCGCCTCCCCCGACTGGTCCTTCGTGCGCGAAGAGGGCGACGTGATCTGGAAGATGCTCGTGTTTTCCGTGCTGTCGCTCCTGACCTTCTCGAGCATCACGCTGGCAGTCTCCAGCCTGTGCCAGCGCAAGTCCCACGCGCTGGCGGGCTCGCTGGGATTTTTCCTGCTGATGCAGGGCGTCGCAGCGCTGCTGTGGAGCCTGCAGCGCGACCGCTCGTGGCTGGTGCTCTCGCCCTTCGGCAGCCTCCGACGCGTGGCGGCCGGCCTGTTCGACCTCAACCGCACGCTCGGCATGCGCACGGACTGGAGTCTGTCCGGTTCGTGGGCGATGGTGCTGGGTCTGATCCTCGTCAGCAGCCTGATCATGTTCTGGCGCGTGCGCGCGATGGAGCGCGAGGGATGAGCGTTCCGCTGCTCGAAGCCCGGGGCCTTTCGCGCTGGTACGGCCCGGTCGTGGGCCTCAACGATCTCGATCTGACGGTCGAGGGCGGCATCGTCGGCCTGCTCGGCCCCAACGGCGCGGGAAAATCGACGCTGCTCAAGCTGATCGCGGGCGAAATCCGGCCCTCGCGCGGCAGCCTGCGCGTGCTGGGGCATGAGCCCTTCGCCAACCGGGACTACTTCCGCCTGCTGGGCTTCTCCCCCCAGCAGGATGCGCTGTACGACGAACTGACCGCTCGGGAGTTCGTCGAGTTTCTGGCTCGACTTTCGGGCCTGCGCCCGCGCACGGCGCGGATCGAGGCCGAGCGGGCGCTGGCGCGTGTGGGCATGAGCGACGCGCTCGACCGGCCCACGCGAGGCTTTTCCAAGGGCATGCGCCAGCGCACCAAGCTGGCCGCCGCGCTGGTGCACCAACCGCGCCTGCTGGTGGTCGACGAGCCGCTGACGGGCCTCGATCCGCTGGGCCGGCGCGAACTGGTCGCGCTGATCCAGGAGCTGGGAGCCGAGGGCGTGCACATCCTGATCTCGAGCCACGTGCTGCATGAGATCGAGAGCGTGACCGAGAATATCGTGCTCCTGCATCGCTCGCGCCTGCTGGCACAGGGCCGCGTGGCCGAGATCCGTGCGCTGCTCAACCGCTATCCGCACCGTTACGAGCTGCGCGCCCGCTCCGCGCGCCTGCTCGCCGGCGCGCTCCTGAGTCTGCCGGGCACGCACAGCGTGCGCGTCAGCCGCGACGAGGGGGGCTTGAGCCTCGAGACCTTCCAGCCCGCGGAGCTGGAGCGCGAGCTGCCGCGCTTCTTGGCTGAACTGCGCCCGGGCCTGGAGTCCATCGAGGGCACCGACGTGGGCCTCGACGCGGTCTTTGACTATCTGGTGTCCTGAGCATGAACGGATTTGCTCTCGGTTTTCTCCTGTGGCGCACGCATCTGGTGCGCTCGTTCGCGCCGCGGCGCATCTGGCTGCTCGCCGCGCTTGCGCTCGTGCCCGCGCTGATCGCGGCGATCCTGAGCCTCTCCGCGAGGCGGATCACCAGTCCCGAGGCGGTCACCAACCTGGCCTGGTTCCTGCAGCTGCAGCTGGTGGTGCCGCTGGTGGGCCTGCTGGCCGGCATCGGCGTGCTGGCGCGCGAAGTCGAAGACCGCACGCTGACCTACCTGTTCACGCGGCCCATCTCGCGGGTGGCCGTGTTCCTCGGCCGCACCGCCGGTGCCTTCAGCGTCGCCCTGCTGCTCAACCTGTTGGGTTCGCTGGCGCTGCTGGTGGCCGCCGGCGGAATCCGGCTGGGCAAGACGCCGGACCCGACCGTGTTTCCCTTGGCGGTCTTCCCCCACGACGGAGTCAGCATTCCGATCCTCGGCGCCGCCGTGCTGGGCAGCCTTGTCTACACCGCGCTGTTCGCCTGCGTCAGCGTGTTCACCCGCCACCCGATGATCGTGGGGCTGGTCTACACCTTTGCCATCGAGAGCTTCCTGTCGAACCTGCCGGGCGCCAACCAGAGCCTCACGCTGCAGTACTGGCTGCGCTCCTGGATCGCCGACGACGGCCATCCGATCTGGAGACGCATCGAGGGCTTCGCCGGCGCGACTTACGCCGACGGTCCCGTGGCCGCGCTGCGCGTGCTGGTGATTGCGTTGCTGCTGCTGGGCATCGGAGCCTGGCGCATCCGTCGCAAGGAATTCGTGTTCACTTCGTGACGCGCCGGTAGTAGGTCCGCTGCAGCGGCCGATCCTCGCTGTCGAGATCCTCCGTCACGAACAGCTCCTGCGACAGGATGCGCAGGCGATTGCGGGCCCTCAGGCGAGCACCGCTCTTCTGGTCGAACTGCTCCATCACGAACATGATGCCTTCGGAGAGCGGGTTGCCGCCGCCGTGCCAGATCGCCATGCCGCTCGACACGCTGGTGATCATCGACAACTGGTATTCCTCGATGCGATTGTCGTAGCCGACCCAGCCGTGGGTGGTGAATTCGCGCCCGTCGATCACGGCCGTCGAGTCCCAGCGCAGGTAACGCGAGCCCAGAATCCACTCCAGACGCGCCAGACCTTGGAGGGCGGTCTTGGTTTCGCTGCCATCGGGTGCTACGCGCGCGCTCTCCATGCGGAATTCGCCGGCCAGCGACTGGAGCTTGGCGTGTTGCTTGCCCGGTCGACTGAGCCGCTCGAGGGCCTCGACCTGATCCTCCATGCGCAGCGGTTCCTGACGGGCAGGAGCGCCGGAGCGGGCCGGCGCCGGAGCGCTCTCACAGGCTGTCCACAGGGGTAGGCAGAACAGAGGCCACAAGCGCGTGCGCATGCGCGTCAGCCTAGCGTCGCACAGGTGCCTTGTCCTCGCCGCAGGACAGGGCGCCGTGGCACGGGATTCGCCAAGGAGCGTGCGATCGCCCCATCCGACACGGAGTCCTCACCATGCAACCGCTGCTGTCCCGCCTGCTCTGTTCCACTTTCGGCCTGCTGTCGCTGGCGCCGCTGGCCGACGCGCAGTTCGTCGATCTCTCCTGGTCCAACAGGAAGGGCGTTTCCGTGCACGTTTCCTCGCGCCCCTTGCCGCGCGTGTGGGTCCCGGGTCATTACGAGATCCGCACCGAACGCCGCTGGGTGGAGGGGGCCGAAAAGCACGTCTACGTGATGCCGGTCCGCGAGACCCGCTACGACGCCTGCGGCCGTCGCTATGAAGTGGAACTGCGCTCAGGCTACTGGATGCTGCAGCGCGAACCCGGTCGCTTCATTGAAACCGAGGTGCGCGTCTGGGTCCCCGGACACTGGCGCCACTGCTGATCACTCAGGAACAGCCGGTCGCGCGTCTGGATGGGGCGCGCGCCGAGCTTCCCCCCCGCGGCCACGGTGGTCGCGGGGGTTCTTTGTTTTCATGGCTCAAGGACGCGAGCAGCCGCTTCCAGGCAGCGCGCTCCTCCCCGGGGCGATGATGGCGTGCCAGACGGCGCGAGGCGGCGCTGAGCCGCCGCAGCCAGCCCGGATCGCTCCGCGTGCGCCTGAGTTTGGCGCGCAGGATCCGCGTGGCCCCCACCGCGAATAGACCCGGATGACGCGCGCCGAGTGTTCCGCGATTGCCGGCGGCATCGCTCGCCAGCACGGGAACCCCCATACTCAGCGCCTCGATCAGCGCGGCGGAACTACCCTCGACGCGCGAGGGCAGCACGAACAGCGCCGCTCGCGACAGTTCCGCTCGGGCACGGGCCGGCGAGACCGCGCCGATCCAGTGATAGGCGGGATTGCGGCGCATCTCGGCTCGAGCTCGGGAAGCCCAACCACGCTCCAGTTCGGCGCCGAAGTGCCGCAGTTCCACACCCTCCAGACCCCGAATCGCCAGCGCCACCCGCAGCGGATCCTTGGCTCTGCGCAAGTGTCCCACTTGCACGATGCGGCCCGCCAGGGGCGCATGCCGCGGTAGCGCTCCCCCGACGCTCTGACGCACGCAGTGGCTTTTGCGTCGCAGGCTGGCGGGCAGTCGCCGCAGCGCGCCGGGCTCCAAGACCACCAGCGCATCCGCCGCATGGAGCGCGCGACGGGCTACCTGCGAACGAGCCAGCCGCGGGTGCACATCCGTGCCCGTGAGCACGAGCACGATCCGCCGCCGCGGGTGCGCACGCCGAAAATCCAGCACCGCCCGGGCCGACTTCACAGCATGCAACGCGATCAGCAGATCGGCGCCGCCATGGCGCCGCACGATCCGGTGGCCCAGAGCCCGCAGCAGTTGCGCGTAGCGCCGGGCCGTGATGCGGTTCCCCGTGTGCGCCACGGCTCCCCGTGGGCAGGCGATGGCGATCTTCATGCCCGGCGATTGCCAAGAACGAAGCTCGGCAACAGGATGAGGGACAGCATGGACACGCTGCCCTTGTACCTCGCCAACCGCCCCTCGGCGAGCAGCCGCACGCTGGAAGTCCGCGACAAGCACAGCGGAGCGCTGTTCGCCCGCGTCGCCCGGGCCGGCCCCGCGGAACTCGAGCGCGCGATCGCCGCCGCCCATGCCGCCCGGCCGGCGATGGCCCGGCTCCCCGCGTGGAAGCGACGCGATGCCTTGACGCAGCTCTCCATGCGCTGCGAAGCGGAGCGCGAGGCGCTGGCGCGGATCCTGTGCGCCGAGGCGGGCAAGCCGCTCGTCGACAGCCGCGGCGAAGTCACGCGCCTGATCGACACACTGCGCATCGCAGCCGAGGAGTCGACCCGCATCGGCGGGGAATGGCTGCCGATGGACGTCAACTCTCGGTGCGAAGGGCGTTGGGCCGTGTGGAAGCGAGTGCCCATCGGAGCCTGCAGCTTCATCACCCCCTTCAATTTTCCGCTCAATCTCGCGGCCCACAAGCTGGCGCCCGCGATCGCGGCGGGTTGCCCCTTCGTGCTCAAGCCCGCCAGCGCGACTCCGGTATCGGCGCTGCGGCTGGGAGCTTGGCTTGCCGAGTGCGATCTGCCGCCGGGCGCCTTCTCGATACTGCCGATGGATTCGAGCGAAGCGAGCGCCCTGGTCGAAGATCCTCGGCTGGCGCTGCTCTCCTTCACCGGATCGCCTGCGGTGGGCTGGGACATGAAGCGCCGCGCGGGCAGGAAGAAGATCGCGCTGGAGCTCGGCGGCAACGCGGCCGTGATCGTCGAGCCACAAACCGAACTCGCGGACTGCGCCGAACGCATCTTGTTCGGAGCCTTCTACCAATCCGGTCAGAGCTGCATCAAGACACAGCGCATCTACGCCCACGTTTCGATCTACGACGAGTTGCGCGAGCGCCTGCTGCAGGGACTGGCCGCATGGCCCAGCGGCGATCCGCACGCGGAGAGCACGCGCATCGGTCCGCTGATCGACGAGCGCGAGGCACTGCGGCTCGAACAGTGGATCGCCGAGGCCGCGGCGCGTGGCGCGACCATTCTGTGCGGAGGACGCCGCCAGGGCGCGCTGCTCGAGCCGACGCTGCTCGAAGGCGTTCCCGAGGGCTGTGCCATCCTCGACGAGGAGGCCTTCGGCCCGGTAGCCGTGCTGATCCCCTACACGGATTTTTCCGCGGCGCTGCGCGCGGTCGATCGCTCGCGCTTTGGACTGCAGGCCGGGGTTTTCACCCGTGATCTCGACCAGGCGCAGGCCGCGTGGAACGAGCTGGAGGTCGGCGCCGTCATGATCAACGACGTGCCGAGCTTTCGCGCCGACCACATGCCCTATGGCGGCGTCAAGGACTCGGGCCTCGGCCGCGAGGGCGTGCGCCACGCGATCGAGGAACTGACCGAGCTGCGCCTGCTGGTGATTCGCTCGGTGCCGCGCTGAGCGCCTGCGCGCGCGCGAGCAGGCTGTCGAACATGGCGGGAGTCAGCCGCCCCGTGAACGTGTTTTGCTGACTGACGTGGTAGGAGCCCAAGAGCGTGATGCCGCCGAGTTCGGCCTGTGCGCCGTGCGCGAAGCTCGGGCGCGGCTTCGCCACCCCGCATCCCGCGCGTTGTGCCAGCTCCAGCGCAGCCTCCCAGGCGATCGCGCCGAGCGCGAGCCAGACACGCGCTTTCGACAGCGCGAGGCGCTCGGCATCGAGCCACTCGGCGCAGGCGCGGATCTCCGCCGGCAGCGGCTTGTTGCCGGGCGGCGCGCAGCGCACCGCGGCGCTGATCCACACGTTCTTGAGACGCAGGCCGTCGCCGCGCGCGATCGACTGCGGCTGATTGGCGAGCCCCGCCCGGTGCAGCGCCGCGTACAGGAAATCGCCCGAGCGATCGCCCGTGAAGACCCGGCCCGTGCGGTTGGCGCCGTGGGCTCCGGGCGCCAGCCCGAGGATCCAGATGCGCGCCCGCTCGTCGCCGAAGCCCGGCACGGGCCGCCCCCAGTAGTATTCCTCCGCATAGGCGCGGCGCTTCTCGCGCGCCACCCTCTGGCACCACTCGACGAGTCGAGGGCAGCGTTGGCAGCGCGTGATGGCGCGCTCGATCTGCGCCAGTCCAAGCGCCTTCACCAGCGCTCGATTCTGCGGCAGGCTTCCTGCAGCACATCCGCCTCCTTGGCGAAGCACAGCCGCAGCATGCGCTCGCCGGCACCCTCGGTGAAGAAGGCCGTGCCAGGCACTGCGGCGACCCCGACCTTCTCGAGCAAGTCCAGCGCCGCGCTGCGCGCGTCGGGGAACCCGCGCGAGGACACATCCGCGAGCACGTAGTACGCACCCTGCGGCCAGACGGGCGTGAGTCCGGCGCGCTCCAGGGCCTGACAGGTCCATTCGCGCTTTTTCGCGTAGGAATCGCGCAGCTCCGTGTAGAAGCTCTCCGGCAGCGAAAAGCCCGCGGCCACGCCGTGCTGGAGCGGGGTGGGAGCGCAAATGTAGTACAGATCGTTGACCAGCGCGATCGCCCGGGCCCAATCCTCGCGCGCAACGGCATAGCCCAGACGCCAGCCAGTGATGCTGAAGGTCTTCGACAGCCCCATGATCGTCACGCAGCGGTCGCGGAGGCCGGGAATCGTCGCCGCACTGATGTGCTCGCGTCCGTCGTAGGTGATGGACTCGTAGATCTCGTCGGTGATCACGATCAGGTCGCGCTCGTTCGCGATGCGCGCGATGAGCTCGAGTTCGGCGCGCGTGAACATCTTGCCGCCGGGGTTGGCCGGCGAGCACACCACGATGGCGCGCGTGTTGGCCCGCAGCGCGGAGCGCAGGAGGGCTTCGTTCAAGGCGAAGTCGGGCGCCGCAAGCCGCAGGTATTGCGGTTCGAGCCCGGCGACCAGCGCCGTGTTGACGTGGTAGCCGTAGAAGGGCTCGAACACGAGGATGCCGTCGCCGGGATCGAAGAGCGCGTGCAGCGCGGAGGTGTAGGCGCCGCTGGCCCCGACCGTGACCACGATCTCGCGCTCGGGATCGGCCTGGATCTGGTTCTCGCGCTCGAGCTTGCGCGCGATCGCCTGGCGCAGCACAGGGGCGCCCTCCATGAACGAGTAGGTGCTCTTGCGCTCGAGGATGGCAGCGATGGCGCCGTCGCGCACTGGCGGCGGAGTCGGCAGATCGCAGATGCCCTGCCCCAGATTGATGCCGCCCACGCGCTCGCATTCGCGCGTCATGCGGCGGATGTCGGATTGGACGAGGCCCTGCAGGCGGCGCGAGGTGGAGCTCATGCCCACCACGCTAGCGGCCCGGTGCCCGGCTGCGCTAGGCTGGTTTCCCATGCTGATCGTCGCAGCGCTGCTCTCCACCGGCTGGATCGTCCCCGCGCGCGAGCTGGCCGAGCTCTCCTCGCGCGAAGCTCCCCTGCAGTGGCCCGCGGAGCCTTACCTCCTGCGCACCGGGCGCAGCGAAGGCTCCTCGGACGAACTGTTTCGCTGCGAGCGCGACAGCGTCCTGTGCCGGCTGCGACTCTCGCCGCCGGAGGGCAGCCTGACGGTCTACGGGCCACAGGCCGATCTCCCCCTGCGCACGATCCCGATCGAAACGCTGTTCGTCCCCGCGGAACGCTTCTCCAACACCCATCCAGCCAGTCTGGGCAAGCCGCTCCTCTTCAGAGCGGGCGAGCGCGTGGTGTGGAAGCACGCCGGCTCCAAGAGCGCCCACTACGCCCTGCGCGAGTGGCCCGCCGGCGCTCCGGCGATCGCGGAGGCAAGCCCCGGCCAGCTGGCCCGCGCGCGCGAGCTTTTTTCAGCGCCACCCGAACTCCCCGATGGCACCCTCTGCTTTCAGTATTCGCTCTCGGAAAACGATCCTGCGGGCACGCTGATGTGCGTCGATGACAAGCGCGCGCGCGGCCCGGCCTGCGTCAGCTCGATCGTGCTGCGCGTCGATGGGCCGGACGCGGAGGAGAACGTCAAGTTTCTCTTTGTGCGTCTGCGCTTCGACGGCGAGGAGACGGTCGTCGCCCCCTTGCGGGCCCTGTTCCGCAGCGTCGAGCTCGACCCGCGCATGCGCGCTCGCTCGGGGCGCGATTTCGCCCTGCGCTGGAAGATGCCTTACCGCGAGAAGCTCGATTTCCTGATCGAAAATCTCGGTCCGCCGACCACTCACGTCTCGGGCGCGCTGTACACGAGCCCCTGGAACTGGGATGAGCGCTCGCTGCACTTTGCCGCCATCTGGCTGCCCGCCAAGGCACCCGCCCGCCTCACGATCGAGGGTCAGGGCGCGCTGCTCGGGATCGCGCCTGCGGTGGCGACACGCGAGGCCTTTCCCTTCCGCGCGACGGCGGATGAGCGTGCGCTGGAAATGTACAGCGGCATCGCCTTGCTCGACCGGCTGCTGTTCCGCGAGCGCCTGACGCTCGAGCTGGAACCTCTGGGCCAGACGCTCGCGCTGCTGGGCGTGCGACCCGGCGCCAAGTTGCCCTTGCGCGAGGCGCGGCCCGAGGACTGGGAATCACTCGCGCGCGAACCCTGAGTCCGTCCAACGTCCCAGGGCGGCGCGCACAGCCTCTTCGGACCCCGTGATGGCGATGCGGTCGCCGCTCTGCAGGCGCTCGTTGCCGCCCGGCAGAACCAGCTGCTGGGAACCGCGCTGGATCGCGACCACGCTGATGCCCAGGCTCGAGCCCAGGCCCGCTTCGTGGACGCTCAAGCCGACGGCGGGATGATGCTCCCCCACCTCCAGCGAGTGCACTTCGCCCACCCCGGGCAAGAGCTCGTTCACGATTCCCATGCGCTCCGGACCGACGCCCCCGCTTTTTGCCAGCGCTTCCAGCACCAGTTCCGCGCCGGCGCGCATGTGTCCGTCGAGATCCGAGGAGCTGCGCCAGATCATCGAAATCAGCAACAGGACCAGCAGCGCCAGCAGACCGACGCTGGCAAAACCAGGCAGGAACGGTTCGGTCAGCGCCAGCGCCGGCAGCGCGAACACCAGCAGCACGGCGACCTCGAGCCCCACCACCAGCGCGGCGCGCGGCGTGCGCGCGGCGTCCATCCGATCCGTGGCCGGCGGCAGCGCGAGCTCGGCTAGCGTGACGCCCAGGCGTCGGGCGTTGCGAACCATCCCCAACAGCGGCCACAGACAGACCAGCACGAAGCCCACGATCACGACGCTGCGCGCCAAACCGGGAGCCAGACCCGCGCTGCTGCCCAGACGCTCCGAAAGCCGCGCCTCGACGAGCACGCCGGTGATCACCAGTCCCACGAGCAACCCCACGTCCACCAGGATGCGCAGCAGCGCGCGCCGGGCCGTGCGCAGGCGGGTATCGCGGGAGGAATGCTGGCGCAGTTCCTCGAGCCACGCTCCGTACAGGCTCGCGAAGGTCGCCAAGCGACGAGGGAGCAGCCGCTCGACCACTCCGGCGATGCGGTTCGAATGGGAGATCAGGATCGGCGAGCTGAATGCCGCGATGCCCGCCACGCCGACCACCACCGGATAGAAGGCCTCGGGCACGCTGCCGCTCTGGGCGCCCAGCGCCGCGATGATGAACGAGAACTCGCCGATCTGGGCCAGCGAGAGCCCCAGCCTCAGCGCGGTGCGCGTGTCGCTGCCGGTCAGCACGGCCCCCAGCGCGACACCCGCAACCTTCCCGAACAGCACCAGCAGGCTGAGCCCCAGCACGATGCCCCAGTTGGCCGCGATCGGCACGGGATCGATCAGCATGCCCACGGACACGAAGAACATGGCGAGGAACATGTCGCGCACCGCTTCGATGCGCCGCTCGATGAATTCTCCGTGCCCGGATTCGGCCACCAGCGAGCCGGCGAGAAACGCGCCCAGCGCGACGGAATAGCCGGCCACATCGGCGATCAGCGCCAGAGCAAAGCAGATGCCCAGCGAGGCGATCAGGATCGTCTCGCGGCGGCCGAGCCGAATCGTGAAGGCGATCAGCCGCGGGACGATCAGCCAGCCGAGGACCAGCACGAGCGCGATGAACAGCGTCAGCCGTCCCGCCACGCCAGCCAGTCCGCTGAGATCGAGTTGGGCCCCGCCGGCGACCACCGTGAGCCCTGCGATCAGCAGAATCGCAACCAAGTCCTCGAAGATCAGCACGCCGGTCACGAGTTCGCGGATGCGCGGCTCGATCTCGATTTCTCCGAAGACCTTGCGAATCAGCGTCGTGCTCGAGATCGCCAGCACGCCGCCGGTGAACAGCGCCTGGGGCGTGCTCCAACCCAGCAGTCGCGCCGCCACGAAGCCCAGAAGCAGCATGCCGCCAACCTCCAGCAGCGTGATGAAGGCCGCCGTGGGGCCCAGTTGCTTGAGCTTGCTGAGCCGGAACTCCAGCCCCAGCGAGTACATCAGCAGCGTGACGCCCAGTTCCGAGAGCGTGCGCAGCGTATCGAGATCGCGCACCAGCGGCAGCAGCAGGTGCGGCCCGAGCAACAGCCCGGCCAGCAGATAGCCCAGCAGCACGGGTTGGCGCAGGCGCTGGAACAAGAGGCTCGTCCCGGCCGCCACGCACAGGACCAGTGCCAGATCGCGCAGGAAGGGCGCGCTGCCGCCCGCCAGGAGACTCAGCATGGTGCGCATCTTGCGCCTTTGCCCGCGGGCTTGCCAGCGGGTGCCGGCGGGCCCTAGTGTGGGATCATGATCGCCGCACTGCTGCTCGCCTGTCTGGCCGCGCCCTCCGAGCCACTCGCGCGCATCGAACTCGAGGCTCCCGGAGCGAGCCCGTTCCTCCTGCAAGCGACCTTGCCCGTGCCGCCCGGCGCCGATCTTTCGGCGCTCGAATTCGAGGATCAGGACTCCCAGCGAACGCGGGTTCCCGCGCAGGTCGAAATCGTCGCGCGCGACCCGCTCGGCCGGCCGCGGGTGGTGCAGGTACTCGCGCGGCTGCACGCGCCCGCCGCGGGCGCCGATCTCGCCTACGAGCTCTACGCTGGCACGCCCGCTCCGCCCGCGGACTTCGTGCCCGCGCAGCCGGTTCCCTCGCTGCTGCTGCGCGCCGAGGATGTCTTCGGACACCGCTACACCGCCGAGCTCAGCGGCGAAGCGGAGCATCCCGGCTTCGGCGCGCGCCGCTGGATTCGCAACGGCCGCTGGCTGCGCGAGCGCAAGCTCGCCGCGGTCATGGTGCCCACCTCGATTGCTGCCGGCGTGCCGGCCCCCGAGCCGCACCTGATGGGCGTGCACGCCTATTGGAGCGAGCGGGCGGGCGAGGACTGCCTTGGGCTCACGCTGCGGATCCACAACGGACTCACCGGCGGAACCGCGACGGCGCACGCGCTCGAGGTTCCGGTGGGAGCGCTGTACTGGAAAAGCCTCGAGCTGCTGGTGCCGCGCGAGTGGTCGGTGATCGCCGCGGTGCGCGATCCGTTCTTCGGTGCCGCCTACGACGAGGGCGACTGGCGCGTCGTGCCGCTGGTGAAGCCCAACCCCGATGGATCACTGCACTTCATGCCGCCGCAGTTCCAGTTCCATCGACGACTGGCGCTGGTGCGTGCGGGCGCCGAGGCACAGGGGCGCAACCTGCTCGCCCATGCTGGGCTGGGATTCGCCGCGCCGCAGACCGGGCGCTGGTCCTGGTACGAACCCGCGCTGGCCGCCTACTTTCCGCAGGCCGCCACGCTGGCCAGCGCCGATTTCTACGGCAACGCAGGCAAGCAGGGCATCCGCGCGCGCGAAACCGCGCGCATGCGCGCCTACGCGCGCGCGATCGAAACCGGCGAGCCCCACGGCTGGTACACCCGCGGACGGGTGATGGGCTGGGCGCGCCCGTGGTTCGTCCCGGGAGAAGGCGGACCGGGCGGTGAGGGCATCTCGCTGATCGAAGGGCACTACGCCGTCGCCGGCGCTTCGCGCGCGGCCTATCTGCGGCTCGAGTTGGTGCACCAGATGAACGCCAGCCGGCAGAGCGAGGCGGTCTGGGACCGCTTGGGCGAAGCGGTCGGCGTGGAGCGCTGGCTCGATGACAAGGGTGTGATCCCCTTCGACTTCCGCACGCACGGGCTGGTGCGGATTCCCTGCTTCACGCTGCCCTACCAATGGGGAGCGCCGGTCAGCGAGCAGGTGCGCGCCGTCCACGAGCGCGGCCTGAGACCAAGCTACGATCAAGGCAACTGGCACGAGCGCAACGGCCAACCGAAGAGCAGCGAGGACAATCTCCTGTATTGGTGGCCCCACGACGACCAGCACTGGGTGCGCTGGACCAAGCAGGCAAAGGCGCTGGCCTGGCTCGGCAACGATGCGCTGGCCAAGGACGATCTCTGCCTGTCGGCCGAGTTGTTCCGGCTCATGTTCCACGAAAACATGCACACCGAGGCCTCGTGGTCCAAGGGCATCACGCTGCGCGTGCATCAGGAGCGCGTGCGCGCCCACCCGCACCAGGGCACTTCCCTGGGACGCGAACATGCCTGGGGCATCGATGCGGCCTGCGCCGCCTATGCGCTTTCCGACGACGCCTTCCGCCGGCGCTTCCGTCCGTGGTTCCACGCGATCAGCCAGTTGTTCCTCGACGCGGAATTGCCCAACGGGCTCTTGATGCGCAATGTCAACCACATGCTCGAGCCACAGCAGCGCTGGGTCATGCAGCAGAGCTTCGAGAGCATGTTTCTGACCCACGCCATGCGCTGCATCAACGAGACGGTGCTGCGCGGCGTCGACGATGCGCGGCGCGTCGAACTCGAGGCGCTGGTGCTGCGCGGCATCGAGACCCTGTACTTCAGCCCGCTGTTCCAGCGCATCCCCAACAACTGGCAGCCCGATCCGGCCAACCCGACGATCTTCGTTCAGGGGCCGCGCCAAGTCATGGCGGTCAGCCGGAACGACAACTACGCCACCCCGCCGTTCAGCGACGCGAGCGTCTACGGGCCGCACTACCAGCCCGAAGGCGGCTATCTCGGCAATGTCGAGTACTTCCACTGCGCGTGGGCGCTCGACTACGCCGCGCGCCTGGCCCCACCCGATCAGGCCGAGCGCTTCCGCCATCGCATCCTCGATTGCGGCGTGCCGGACGCCTCGTACGCCGAACGCTACGCCGGCTGGCAGAAACAGGCGCCGGATGACTCCTACGACAACAGCTCCAACTGGGTCGAGTTCGCCGGCTGGCTGCAGCGCTCAGGGCTTGCGAAGGGGCGCTGATCCTGCGGCACCGCACAGGCTGGCGCGCAGGGTCTGGTGCGCGGAGTCCAGCGGGTTTAGCTGATCGCACACCGCGGCGGCGCCCAGCGCGGTCAAAAGCTCGACCGCCAGCGAGTTCAGTCCGCTCTCGGGCCGCTTGAGCCCGAGCATCAGCACACCGGCCTGCTCGCGTTTCCACGTGCGACGGCCGGCGCACTCCTTCAGGGCCGCCAGAGCCTCGCGGGTGTTTCCCAAGCCGATCGCCGCCGCGAGCAGCGGCAGTCGGGTTTCCTTCCAGTGGCGCTGCTCGTCGAACCAGGGCGCCCAGGCTTGGGGCTCGGCGGGCAGGGACAGGCCGCTGATCTCGCGCAGCGCGAGTTGAGCCGCGTCGCGCACCGCTGATTCCGCATGACCGAGGGCCTCAACCAGAGCGGCCATGGAATCGCCATCGTCGACCCAGGCGATCGTGGCGCACAGGTTGCGGGCGTACTCAGGACGAGCCTTGGGAAGCTCTCCGGCAAGCCACATCCCAAGCTGCGGTGCCGCCGCTCGCGGCAACTTGCGGATTCCCGAAACGCACAGACTGGCGAGTTCGGGCTGCGCTTTGGCGGCGGCGAGCAGCGCGGGCCGGGCGACGAAATCCGACCAGCGCTTGACGATGCCTCGCAGCAGCTCTTCATCGAGCCAGTCCGGTTCGGCCTCTCCCGACTCGCTTTCCTCGCGCGGCTCGCGCACTCGCAGGCAGACGCTCGTGCCGGCCTCTGCGCGCTCGGCCGGCTCGATCGTGTAGGCACCATCGCCGCGCGAATGGAAGCGCCAGGCCTCCTGTGAGCCTGCGCGGCGCGTGATGACCTCGACTTCGGCGGCCACGAGCAAGCTCGAGTAGAAGCCCACGCCGAATTGCCCGATCAGCTCCGCGGCCTGTGCTTCCCCGACTCCCTGCGAGCGACGCGCTTCGGCGAAGGCCCGAGTCCCGGAGCGTGCGATCGTGCCCCGATGCTCGATCAACTCCTCGCGGCTCATCCCGATGCCATCGTCGTGCACGCACAGCGTCCGGGAACGCGCGATCGCCTCGATGCGGATGCGCCCGCCATCCTCGGGCAGCGCCAGTTCCGGGGAGCACAGACCCTCGACGCGACGCTTGGAGATGGCATCGGAAGCATTGGAGATCAGCTCGCGCAGGAAGATCTCCTTGTGCTTGTAGAGCGAGTGGATCATCAGGTCGAGGACTTCCTTGGCCTCGGCCTGGAAACGGTGGGTCTGTGCGGATGTGCTCATCGGGGGTCTCTCGCGGCGGTGCGGGGCCGCCATTTTGGGCGAGAAAAAGCCGTCCGCAAGCCCAAGGCGGCGGTCCTGGGCTAGACTTCGCACAGGGAGGTCATCCGCAGGCCTCCGATGAGCGCTTGGAAAGCAATTCCATCTTTCGGAAAGGGGTCGGCACCGCCGGGGCCCTGCTGCTGGGGCTGGCCCTCTGGATGCCCGCTTCGAGCTCGGCCTGGTCGCATCTGGGTGGCTCTCTGGCGCTCGATCAACGCGATCTGCGCGTCCACAACAACTTCACCGATCCCCAGGCCAACGACAACACCAGCCCCGACCCGGAGTTCCCCGGCGCGAGCGGTGCTGCGCTCGCGATCTGGAAGGCCGCTGCGGAATGGAGCAGCCGCCCCTACGGCACCGGCCTCGCCGACCCGACGCAGCCCGACGGTCTGGGCTCGGCTGGCGCCAACTTCGAATTTCACTGGCAAGGGCTGGCGAGTTCGCCCGGCGGAACCAACGACAACATCGTCTCCGAGATCTCCGGCTCGAGTTCGGGCGTGTTCGCCTTCTGCGAACTGCCGATTTCCGACGGCTGGCGCATCCGCTTCTACGCCGACATCGCCGTCTGGCACGACGGGCCGCAGGCTCCGCCCTCCGGCAGCGCCAACAAGGACATCCAAGGCGTCGCCACCCACGAGCTGGGCCATGCGCTGGGACTCGACCACTCCAACGATCCCCAGGCGACGATGCTCGGCGCGCTGCTGGGCAACGGCGTCAACAATCGCTCGATCGCGCCGGATGACATCGCTGGCATTCAGGCCCTGTACGGCGCGGCTTCGCCGCAAAAGCCGGTGATCGCCGCGTACCACATCCTCGGTTCGTCCAGCATCTTCGTGCGCGGCAGCGGCTTCGCGGCTGTGGGAAACGAGGTCTGGTTCACGCGCGATGGAGCCAGCGCCGACGGTTCGCCGGCGGTCAGTCCGCTGCTCGCCTCGAGCGGCAACGGCACCGAGCTGGTGGTGCCGCTGCCGGCCGGAATCACCGGCGGCAACCTGCTCGTGCGCATCCCGGGCAATGGACCGGAGTGCCTCTCGAACGCGTTGCCCTTCACCGTCGGATTTAGTTCCTGCCCGCCGATCCAGAACTACGGAACGCCCAAGACCAATTCACTTGGGCTGCAATCGACCCTGAGCACCAGCGGCCGGGCCAGTCTGCTCGCCAATGATCTCAAGCTGCAGGCCTCCAACCTGCCGCCGGGGTCCAGTTGCGTGCTGCTCTCGGGAACGCGCGCCGCCAACCTGCCGTTCCTCGGTGGCTCGCTGCTGCTCGGGGGTCCGCTGCGCCGCAGCGCCCTGACTTCCAGCGACTTCACGGGGAGCGTCGAATTTTCGATCCCCGTTCAGGCGGCGATGGTGGAAACGCGGCGCTTCTTCCAGCTCTGGTACCAGGATCCAGCCGATCCCTTCGGAGCCGGGCTGAGCGATGCGCTGCAGATCTACTTCTGTCCCTGAGTCGGCTTGGGCTCCGCCGGCGCGGCCTTGAGCCGCGGATCGCGCGGATCGCCGATCAGCCAGCGCAGCTTGAGCGTGCCCTCCAGCGCCAGACGCTGCGTGGTGCTGACCGGATCGTTGCCGATCAACAGCTCCGTCTCCAGCCGAACCGTCTGGCGTCCTTCCAGCGTGAACTCGCTGACTCGGCGCGCCTCGCGGTCGTAGACCAGCGTGCCGGCGCCCTGAAAGCTCCAGTGGAGCGGAGCGGACGGGCAGCGGTAGCCGGAGGAGAGCTCCGCCCCGTTCATCTGCATCTGGACCAGCGCACGGCGATCGACGCGATTGGCAAGCTCGACCTTGATCTCGATGCGCGCCTCGCGCTCGTCCGCGGAGACGAGCTGGAGACCCACGCTGCCCTTGCATTCCTCTCCGAAGACCTCGACCAGATTGCAGCCGATGCCGCTCTGGATCGAGCGCACGAGGTTGCGCTGCTGGGGCTTGGACTGAAAAGCCAGCCCCCAGCGTCCCGCCGGTGCGAACACGTCGACCATGCTGGCGGGGGGAACCGACCAGCTCGCGCCGAGAGTCTGGGGCTGATCGGGAAGCAGGGCGCGCAGGTCGAGATCCTCGCTCAGGCCGTGCAGCGTCTCCTCGATGCCCTCGCGAGCGCTGAAGTAGCGGCCATAGCCCTGCTCCTCGGGCACGTAGGTGTACATGACCGAAAGTCCCGACAGCGGCGAGCGCGCCGTGACCGACTCCTCCATGGCCCCCACACGGATGGCTCCCTTCCATTCCAGCGAGTCAAAGCGACGCTCGAGCAGCAGCGGCCGCCCCGATCCGACCCGCTGGTACTGATCCGTGCACTGCAGACTCTGCGTCGACTTCACATCCACCGGCTCCGTGCTGCTCTGGACCACGCCGGCACGCACCGTGGAGAGCTCCCGCAGGCTGAGCGCGTGCTCGGTGGAGAGCTTGCGCACGACATAACTGCCCGGCTTGGGCGCAAAGGCGAGGTCCACCGACTGCGGTAGGGCACACAGCAAGACAGCTCCCAGCATCATGGCCCCACCTTCTTGTCGTCCTTGTAGGTTCCGCTCAGGCTCGGATCCCGGGCGCCATCCTCGGCCCAGTACCGCCAGGTGCCCGCGCGCTGGCCATCGACATAGCTGCCCTCGGCCTCCTTGTGCCCGGCGGGATACCACAGACTCCAGCGCCCCACGGGCTTGCCGCGGCCCGCGTACTCACCCAGCGAGGCGCGCTGTCCGTTGTCGTGAAAGCGCTCCCAGAAGCCGAGCTGCTCGCCCGCGAGATAGGAGCCTCTGGCCTTGAGCTCGCCGTTCTCGTGGAAATAGCGCCACTCGCCCTGCTCCTTGCCGCGATCAAATCCGCCTTCGAATTCCTTGGCGCCGGAGGCATACCACTTGGTCCACAGCCCGTCCTGCTCGCCGAACTTGTAGTTGCCCTTCGACTGCAGATTGCCCTGCGTGTCGTAGAAGATCGCCTCGCCATGGCGCATGTCGTACAGGAAGTCGCCTTCCTTCTGCTTGATGCCGCCCGGCCAGTAGCTGATCCAGTGGCCGTTGCGCATGCCGCGCGTGTAGGGCCCTTCGGACTGGCGCTCGCCGTTGTCGTCGTACAGGGTCCACGGACCGTCCTGCAGGCCGTCCTTCCAGGCTCCTTCCATGCGGAGCTTGCCGGTGGCGTACCAGTACTTCCAGACGCCGACGCGCCCATAGTCGCGGAACTCCCCTTCGGAGGCGAGCACGCCGTTGTCATGCCAGCTCTTCCACGGCCCCGAGCGCCGGCCGCGCACGATCTCGCCCTCGCGGGCCTTGACGCCGCTGTCGTGGTAGATGGTGACGCGCTCCGCGCCGGCGGAGCCGGACAGCAACACCAGCAAGGCCAGGGCGATCATCGGCGGACCTCCAGATCGGCGACCTTCCTGTCGTTCTCGTAGCGGCCGCTCCACTCGCGATCGAGGCTGCCATCCGCCTTGTAGTAGCGCCACTCGCCCTCGCGCTTGCCCTGGCGCATCTGCCCCTCGACTTCCACCCGGCCGTCCTGGCCGCGTTGCAGCCACGGGCCGCTGAGTTCGCCCGCGGTGTAGGTCAGGCTCTGGAACGGCTTTCCGTCGGCATGGAACAGCTCGTGCAGGCCTTCGGCCTTCCCGGCGCGGTACGCCCCGCTCTGGAGGAGCACTCCCTCGGCGCTGAACTGGCGCCGAGGTCCCTCGAGCACGCCCGCCACGAAGCTCTCCTCCACGCGCGAGCCATCCGGTTCCGTGCGCTTCCAAAGGCCCTCTTCCTTGCCGAGCCGGTACAGCCCGGCATTCTTCGGCTCGCCCTTTTCGTCGTACTCACAGAAGGCGCCATCGAGCACGCCGGCCTGGTAGTGCTCCTCGCGCAGCTTGAGCCCCGATCCGACCCATTGGACGAACAACCCCTCGCGCAGACCGGCTCGGTAGCCGCATTCGGAATGCGGCCGAGCGGATGCGAACCAGCGCCGTTCCACCCCGTCGCGCAGGCCGTCCTTGTAATCGCAGACCACGGCCGGCGTCCCGTCCTCGTGCCAGCCGATCCAGGTCCCGCGCTTGTCATCGTCGATGTACTGTCCGGCGCTCTTGGGATACGCGCTCGGCCAGAACTCCTCGCTGAGGCCCGTCTGCTGGCCGAGTACCCAGCTGCGCCGCGAAGCGAGCTCCAGATTCTCATGCCAGCGCAGATCAGGTCCGTGCTCCACGGCGGGGCCCGGCACATCGGCACGCACGTAGTGAACACGGCGCAGCGATCCGTCGCTCCAGCGCTGCTCGATGCGGCGCACGGGCAGGCCCTGAAACTCTCTCAGCGCGGGCCCCAGCGGCACATCGCCGCGCGTCTGGGCCGGGTTCGCGGAGGCCTTGGGCGGTGGCGCGTTGTCGACGGGGCTCTGCCCCAGAATCACCAGCAGCAGGGGAACGATCATGACGCCCCGAGATCCTCGCTCAGGGCGGACTGGGTTTCCAGACTCAAGGGCACCCGGGTTGCAAGCTCCGCGTAATCGGTGCCGACCGCCAGCGGAGTGCGGCCGCCGGTCGGGAACTTGAGGTACTGCACGCTGGAGAGCCGCGCTTCCCCCACCTGACGCTCGTCGATGCGGGCGAAGACGCGCTCCCCACCCTCCAGTTCCAGGTAGATCCTGCCGGGCAGATCGAGCCAGCGCGGCAGGCACAGTTCCCGCTCCGCCGGATCGTCGATCTCGATCAGCAGGGTCGCGCCGAGTTCACCGGGGCCGCCCAGCAGCTCGTTGTAGGTTTCGATCTCGTGCTGGATGTCCGACTCGCGCACCAGCCGCTCGACGCGCATCATTTCCTGGATCTGATAGCGGATCGTGTCGGCGTTCTCGAACAGAAGCGTCAGGTAGGGCCCGATGTGCACGCGGCGCAGAGCCTTGATGCGCAGCATCAGCGGCATCTGCCGAGGCTTGGTTTCGCTCCAAGTGATGTAGTCGAGCAATTCTTCGCGACGAACGAGCTTCATGGCGCGGGGTTCTTCGCCTGCCACTCGGCGACGGTTGAGCCCCCCGGGAAATCCTCGCCGCGGTACGCGCGCGCCAGGATCGTGAAGGGGTGCAGAGGCTTGGTTCCGGCGTGCTGTTCGAATTGGATCGCGGCCAGCGGGCATTCCGTGGCCCAGACCTTGGCGCTGGCTTCCTGCATGCCTTCGAAGGCCTTGGCGCCGATGCGCTGCGAGGGCTCGAAGCCCTCCACCGTCATCGCGTAGGTGCCGTCGTGTCCGCAGCACTCCATGGTCAGCTCCACGCTTGTACCCGGGATCTTCTTCAGCAGATCGCGGCCTTTGAAACCCTTGGCCTGAGCTCGCAGGTGGCAGGGCGCGTGGTAGCTGACCTTGCCCGCCGGCGTGCTGAGAAACTGCGTGGAAAAGCGCGGTTCCTGGCGGATGCTCCACAGGAACTCGCCCGGATCCTGAATCGCGGCGCTGAGCCGGCGAGCCCGCTCGCGGTCTTCGCCCTCGAGCAGTTCGGGGTACTCCCGGCGCATCACCATCGAGCAGGTCGGATTGATCGCCAACACCTTGGCACCCGCATCGACGAAGGGCATCAGCTTGTCGAGATTGGCGCGCGCGCGCTGGCGCAGGGAGTCGAGATCTCCATGCTCCCAGGCCGGCATGCCGCAGCACTCCAGACCCCGGACGCAGCGCGATGCGACCTGATTGCGATCGAGCACCTCGAGCACGTCGCGGCCGATCGACGGCTCGTTGTTCTGCACGTAGCAAGTCTGGAACAGCACGACCTCGGCGTCCGGGGCATCCATGCGCCCGTCGCCCTCGGCCCAGGCCTCGAAGGTCTGCGGAGCGAACTCGGGCAATTGCTTCTCGCGGTGGATGCCGACCAGCTTTTCGAGAAACCAGCGGTGCACCGAAACGCGGTTCATCGTGTTGGCAAGGCCCAGCGAGGCGCGCGCCAGCTGCGCGGCGCGATCGGGGTCCCCGAGCACCTTCTCACGCAGGCTGAACCCCTCCTTGCGCTTGCGCACGGCCTGGAAGCGGTGCACGAGCTTGGGGAAGTCGAGCTGGAACTCGTGTTGGTCGCGCGGCGTGTACGGGCACTGCACCTCGCACAGCTTGCATTGGAAACAGGCATCCATGATGCGGTTGGTCTCCGCCGGAGTGACCTTGCGCACGTCCTGATCGCGCTCGTCGACCAGCGCGAACAGCGTCGGGAAGGAATCGCAGTACTTGAAGCACATGCGACAGCCGTGGCAGATCTCGAAAGCCCGGGTGACTTCCTTTTGGAGCGCCGCTTCATCCCAGTACTTCGCCTCTGTCGGGTCGTAGCACAGGCCGTCGGTCGGTTGGTAGGAGATCGATTCGCTGCTCATGAACGGGTTCCTTCGCTCAGGAAAGAGAAGGCCGCTCCCGCCATCGCGCGAGCGGCCAGAAGTGAGCCGGAAGGCTCGCTGCCGTCAGCTGATGCTGTTGAGCAGCGTCTGGAACTTGCCCGCGTGAGCCTTCTCGGCCTTGGCGAGCGTCTCGAACCAGTCGGCGATCTCGGGGAAGCCCTCGGCGCGGGCGGTCTTCGCCATGCCGGGGTACATGTCGGTGTACTCGTGCGTCTCGCCGGCGACCGCGGCCTTGAGGTTGTTCTCGGTCGAGCCGATCGGCAGGCCGGTAGCAGGATCGCCGGCCTTGCGCAGGAAGTCGAGGTGGCCGTGAGCGTGGCCGGTCTCGCCTTCGGCGGTGTCGCGGAAGTTGCCCGCGATCTCCGGGTACCCCTCCACGTCCGCCTGCTTGGCGAAGTAGAGGTAGCGGCGGTTGGCCTGGCTCTCGCCGGCGAAGGCGGCCTTGAGGTTCTCGTGTGTCTTGCTTCCCTTGAGTTCGGGCATGTGGGGTCTCCTGAAGATGGCTGAGGGTGGGGTACTAGCCCTTAGATTGGCGAGCGGGCGCGGATGCTGCAAGCACCCCCCTCCCAATCGGAAAAACTCTTTCCGGCTCAGCGGGAGGCGCTGGCGGCCTCGACCCGGGCCCTGAGGTCCCGGATCGTCGCGGGGCCGTGCCCGGCGTAGTGGTTGTTCGCGTAGCTCCAGACCTCTCGCACCCCCGGACTCAGGGCCAGCAGCAACGCGGCCCAGCGCTCCAGCCGGGCCGACTGGTCCAGCACAATCGCATCGAAGCGCTCGGTGCGCGCCTCGACCGCCGCGCGGTCCCCGATCAGGCGCACGTACAGAAACTCCGCCGTCACCAGGTCGAGCTTGCCGAGCCACTCGTCGGGGTGCGGCATGTAGGCGAGATCGAGCAGCACCAGCGCCACCCGCCGCGCGCGCAGCGCTTCCAAGAGTTCCGCGCGGATCCACTGCTTGTTGCGTACCTCCACCGCGTAGCGCGGACCGACGGGGAGCGCGTCGAGGAACGGCTCGAGGCGCGACTGAAAGGCCTCGCGCGTCGCAAAGGCCCGCTGGTTGAAGTAGGGAAACTGCAGCACCAGCGGCCCGAGCTTGTCGCCCATGCGCGCCATCGTGTCGATGAAGCGCTCGGCCTGCGGCAAGGCTGCTCCGAGACTCAGCACGCGCTCGGCATCCGGTTCCCGGCCTTCGCCGCCGTGCACGATGCTGCGCGGGAACTTGGCGCTCAGCCGGAAACCCGCGGGCGTCTTCCGCGCCCAGCCGTCGACCAGCTCCGCACTTGGCGAGCGGTAGTAGGTCGTGTCGGCTTCGACCGTGTCGAACTCGGCGGCGTAGAGCGAGAGAAACTGCGCGGGCTTGGTGCCCGGCGGATAGAACGGACCGACCCAGCCGGGTTCCGACCACGAGGAGCAGCCCCAGCGCCAGTGCGTCATCGCCGCGAAGTCTAACCGCACTTTCAACTCGGCTTCACGAAACCTCAATCTGCGATTCGTCCCGTGTGCTGCGATGCAAACCAGCACACAGTCCCCTTGGCATCGAATCCCGACCGCAATCGGACGCCTGCTCGGCCTCAGGTCCCTGGAGCGCGACTACCTCGAGCTGGCGGGCATCGGCGATCTCGACGAATTCCTCCACCAAACCCTGGAGCGTTTCCAGATTCGCCCCGTGCCCGGCGGCATGGAACTGGGCAAGGTGCCCCCGAGCGGACCGCTTCTGGTCGTGTCGAACCATCCCTTCGGTGCCATCGAGGGCATTGCGCTGGCGGCCGTGCTGCGGCGCGTGCGCCCCGATCTCAAGGTCATGGCCAATCGGTTCCTCGGTTCCATCCCCGAATTGCGGCCGCTGTTCTTTCTGGTCGATTCCTTCGGCGGCGCGGCGGGCCATCGACAAAGTCAGGTGGGTCTGCGCGGGGCGAGCCAGTGGCTTGCCGAGGGCCACGCCTTGCTGTGCTTCCCGGCGGGAGCCGTGAGCCATCTGCATGCCCGCGAGCGCGTGGTGCGCGATCCGCAATGGAATGAGGCGCCGGCGCGTCTGGCCCTGCGTCACTCCGCTCGCGTGCTCCCGATCTGGATCGAGGGCCGCAACAGCAATCTGTTTCAGGCTGCCGGAGTCCTCGCACCCGCGCTGCGCACGCTGCTTCTGCCGCGCGAACTCGATCGCTGCCGGGGACAGAAGCTGCGCATCGAGCTCGGCCGCTGCGTGGAAACGGAGGAGCTGCAGGGCGCCCGGGATGCGCGTCAGGCCACGGAGTTTCTGAGACTGCGCTGCGAGATCCTCCGCGGCCGCGAGGCCAATCAGCCGCTGCACTCCGTCAAGGAGCAGCAGCAAGGGCAGCCGATCGCGCCGCCCTCCGATCTGCTGCGGATGCAGCGCGAGGTGAACGCACTCGAGACGGACGGAGCGCAGGTATTCGGAAATGCCGCCTTTCAGGTATTTGCCGCCAAGGCAGGCTCGATCCCGGCGCTCTTCCACGAGGTCACCCGCCTGCGCGAGATCACCTTCCGGGCGGTCGGAGAGGGCACTCGCGAGGCGCTCGACCGCGACCGGTACGACGAACACTACACGCACCTGGTGCTCTGGGATCGCGAATGCCGCCGCGTCGCCGGGTCCTACCGGCTCGCTGCCACGGACGAAGTGCTCGCCCAGCACGGCGTCGACGGGCTGTACACCGCCAGCCTGTTTCAGTACCGACCGGAGTTCTTCCAGAAGCTGGGACCCGCCTGGGAGCTCGGCCGCAGCTTCGTGCGGCAGGAGTACCAGCGTTCCTTCTGGCCCCTGCTCGCCCTGTGGAAGGGCATTGCGCAACTGGTCCTGCGCGATCCGCGCCGCGCCAGACTCTTCGGCGCGGCCAGCATGAGCGCCCAGTACAGTCCGGCCTCACGCGCGCTCGTCACGACGTGGCTGCGGGAACACCGTGCCGCCGCCGACTTCGAAGGCAGCGTTCGCGCCCGCACGCCTCCGCAGGCTTCCCGGCACGAGGCGCGCTTCCGCGGCAAGCTGACCCCTTCGGCGGATCCCGGCTTGATGGTCAGCGAGCTCGAGGCCGATGGCAAGGGCATGCCAGTGCTGCTGCGCGAGTACCTGAGGATCGGCGCGCGCGTAGCCGATCTGCATGTCGACATGAGTTTCGGCAACACGCTGGATGCACTGGTGCTGATCGACCTGCTCCAGTCCGACGCCCGCATCCTCGCGCGCTACTTCGAGGTTGAGGGTGTCCGCAAGCTCTACCGCGCGCACCAGCGCGCGTGTCCGCTGGACCAGCCCACGCTCAGCGCCCCGTGCTCGCGCGCCAGCGGTTGACAAAGTTGCTGACCAGCCGGAATACCGAGAGGTCCGGGATCTGCGAGGAGGCCTTGAAGGCGTTGTCCCAGAACTTCTCGCTCCGGGTGGCCCGCCAGTCCGCGTACGACAGCGACATGTGGTCGATCGCATAGGCCTGCCGATCGAGCGCTGTCTTCAGACCCTCCGCCAGCTCCAGTCCCTGCACGTCGAAGTGGTTGACGCTGTCGAGCACGGTGCCATGGCCCGCGCGGAACCAGACCGCCAGCTCGCCGCTGCCCCAGCGTTCCGCACAGCCGGGCGAGTCGATCAGCACCTCGACACGCTCCGGATCGAGCACCTGAATCAGGTGCGCGCCCTGCAGCTCGTAGATCGGGCGCACGTCGTCGCCGAAGACACCGTCGAGATCGCCGCTCCGCGCCGCCGGATAAGCCTCGACGTGGTCGAGCACCTCGCTCGCGGTCTCGATCTTGCGCAGAACTCCCGGGAAGGCGCGCCCGATCGTTTCGGTCAGCGCCCAGCAGGATCCGAACAGGTGGCCTCCGCACAGCACGAACCAGCGCAAGCGCTCGACATCCGGCGTCTCGATCTCGCCCGTGCAATTGGAAACGAACAGCGCATCGGGCTGGAGCGCGATCTCGGGCAGCTTGCCGGCCTGCGTGCGCACGTGTCCGATCTCGAAATGCTCGAACAACCGCTCGATGTGATCGCCGCGGCTCTCGAGCACGAACAAGGCCAGATTCTGGTAGATGCGCATCAACTCGAGCTTGGCGGAACGCCGGTCGACAAAGGTCCCGCGCTCGCGCTCCCGCGCGGTCTCCTCGGCCCGCGACACCGGATCGCGCAGATCGAGACTGCGCCGGTTTTGCGCGAGCCAATCGCGCCACGGTTCGGGTTTGGGACCGAGACGCTCGAGGGTCAGGGAACCGAGGAAGTGCTCGGCCGTCGCCGACACGGCGCGATCGGGATCGCCCAGGGCTTCGATCAGCGGCTCGAGCGCGCCGGCGAGGTAGCTCTGCCCCAATCCGGCCGCGGCTGCGCCGCGCAGACGCCAATCCTTCGACTCCTTGAGGACCCGCACGAGCGCCTCGAGCCCGGCACCCGTCTGGGTGCGCCCCAGCGAGACCGCCGCACAGACGGCCACCGACCACTCCGGATCGGCAAGCGCCTTGATCAGCGGAGCGGCCGCCGCGCTCGAGCCCTTGAGGCCCAGCGCCACGCACAGCATCTCGCGCGCCTCACGGTGGGTCTCCTTCTCCAGCGCAGCCGCATAGACAGCCGCCGCGGCATCGAAGGCGGCACTGTCCCTGCCCAGCAGCGCCCGATGGCTCGCCAGCGCGGCCAGGCGCACGCGAGCGCTCGCATCGCCGCTCAGGAGCATGGCCGCCTTCGCCTGCGCACCCTCGGTTCCGCACGTGCCAAGGGCCTTGGCCGCGGCCGCGCGGGAGTTCTCGTCCTTGTGATCGAGCGCGGCGTCGAGCACTTTCGCGAGCAGGGCCCTGTCGATCTGCATGGCGGACTCTGCGGCCGCCCGCTCCGCCATGCGCACCGCGCGCGCGCGCACGAGGCCGCTCTTCGACTGCGAAAGCGACTCCATCACATTCGGCGCGGAGCTCGCATCCGCCAGCACGGCCGTGATCAGGCGCCGCTCGACGAGGCTCTCCAACGGCTCGCGCTCCAGCCGGGCCCGCAGGGCGGGAGCATGGGCCGCGCGCGGCGATTCGGCAGCCGCCTCGAGCGCCGCACAGACCACGTCGATGCGCGCGTGCTTGAGCAGCGCTTCCAGACGCTGCTCGCTCGCCGGGGCTCCACTGCTGAGCAGTGCGCGGGCGGCGAGCGGCGCCAGCTCGGGTTGCTTGGATTTCTCCAGCAGCTTCTCGATCGGCTTGAGTGGCTTCTCGAGCGTGCTGGCGCGCAGCAGTTGTGCGAGCGCCTCGAGCGCCTCGCGCACCTGCGGGCTGGCGAGCTTGGCCGCCAGCTCCTCGGCGGCCTTGTCGGGCGCGATCTTCGCCAGCGTGCGCGCCGCGGCCAGACGCACGCGCACGATCGGACCGTTGAGGGCCAGCTTGACCAGCGGATCGACGCTGGCCGCCGTGCCGCTGCCGGAGAGCCCCAGTGCCGCACGCTCGAGCAGTTCCCAGTCCTCGTCCTTGTCCTTGATCAGCGAGAGCAGCGCCTTCTCGGCGCCCTTGTCAGCGCTGAGGGCCACGACCGCGGCGATGCGCTTGTCGAAATCCTTGGATTTGAGGTCCCGGGCGGGGTCCTGGGCGAGACAGGCCAACAGCAACACGATGACTTGCATGCAGAACTCCTAGAAGACGGACACACGCAGCATGTGCGCATACAGCAAGAACAACAAGAGCAGCACGACGGCATGCACCAGCAGCGCCGAGCCCGAGCCCGTGAAGCCCTTGACGAAGCTGTGGCCGTGCTGGACGCCGCTCTTCGCGAGGCTCTCGAGAAACAGCAGCACGCCCCCGAACAGCCCGATGGTCATGCCCATCACGACCAGGACCTTGACCCAGTTCTCCATGCCTGAGGCGAGGATCGCATCGGTCGCCTGAGTCTTGCCCCAGGAGGCGAGCAGCAGGGCTTCGATGGCCACCAGCCGGCGGTGGGAAAGGAATCCGCCGGTCGAACTTCTGGAACTGCGTCGCGCTTTCTCAGCCATGCCCGCGCGCTCCGGACAGTGTCCTACCGCAACCGCACGATTTCCACCGGATGCCCCCAGCTCTCCGATGTCCAGACCTTGAACCACGCCTGAGACCCGAACTCCCAGGCCGAGGCGCTGACCTGCGCCTGTGCTTCGGGGAAAGGGAACTCGCGCCAGACGGGCTCACCGACCTGCCGCAGGCCTTCCAGCACCTGATTGTGCCCCAGCGCTCTGGCGGTGGGCACCACGCCCAGGCCCAGCGTCAGCGCCTCTTCCCGGGCAAAACGCGCCACCTCTTCCGCCGGCGAGGTGCGCCACCACTCCTCGCGCGCGATCGTGCGCAGATCCCAGGGATGCGGGGGCTGGGCGGCGAGCGCCAGCTGGTAGTGGTCCCAGATATGGCGGAAGCGCGGGTGCATGCGCTCCAGATTTTCGCGCCGATTGAACAGCGGCAAGGCGAAGCTCGGCTGGACTCCGATGATGTCCCGCTCGCGATCCGCATGCTGTTCGAGCCAGCGCGCGGCATGCTCGAGGCTCTCGCCGCGCGAGCGCAGCCAGACCAGGCGCGCGCACACATCCAGCCCGGGCAGCAGGCACAGGATCGAAAGCGGCAGCGCGGTCTTGGCGCCCAGGCTGCTCCGCCGTTCCCACGCGGCGAAAAACCAGGCTGCCCACACGGAGAGCAGCGGGATCAAGGCCACGAAGAAGCGAGACTCCGCCACATTGCGCAGGCCGAACAACAGCACGAAGGGCAGACCCGCACCCAGCAGCACGAGGCTGGCGCGGGAGAGGCGCGCAGGACGGATCGTCCACAGCAGCACGCCGCCCGCGACCAGCACGCACAGCACGGGCTCGTACCCCAGCAGATTGCGGGCCATGTCGGCAAAGCCGCGGCCGGTGAACAGGGCGAGATTGATGTCCTGCCCGCCCAGCGAGACGCCACCCTGCTCACCCGGCGCAAGTCCGGCAACGAGGATGTTCCAGTAGCTCGCCAGCACGCAGAGCAGCACGATGCCCAGACCCGCAAGACCGGCGCGCCACTGCCGCAGGCGATCGGCGAGCAGGAACACCACATAAGCCAGCGCCGCGAACGCGCCGGTGTGCAGGGTGGCGGCCGCCGCGCCGCAGGCGAGTCCGGCCAGCGCGTGGTCGCGGAGGCGCTGCCGGTCCTCCAGCCGCAGGACCGAGACCAGCGCCAGCGCGAACAGACCCGCCAGCGCGGCGTGCGGACGAGCCTGCTGCGAGTAGTTGGTCAGCAGCAGGCTCGTGGCGGTCAGCAGGCTCGCGCTCCAAGCCCAGCGCTCGCCCGCGATGCGCCGCGCCAAAAAGAAGGCCGAGGGAATCGCCAGCACGGACAGCAGCGCGATCACGATCCGCGCCTTGAGGTAGGGATCGCCGAGTGAGGCCAGATGCGCGTCCAGGCCGGCGCTCGGATCCAGAATCGTGATGAAGGATTCGCCGGGCAGGATCGCGATCAGCCAGGGAAGGAACTGCGGGTAGAAGCTGGAGCTGCCCCACAAGGGACCGATCTCGTGCACGCTCGCGGGCCGATCCAGCCACGCAGCATGCGGCACAAGCAGCACATCGGGTTCGCAGTGGTGCGGCAGACCACTGTCGATCCCGATCAGGCGCAGGGCGATTGCGGCCAAGGCAAGCGCCAGGAGCAGGCTATTGCGAGTAGCCATGGCGAGAGTCTGGATGCTACCCCCATGCGGCGCGGGCAGCTAGGCTGTTGCAGGCATGAAATGGCTGCTGCGAATCGCACTCCCGTTGCTGGGACTCCTGCTGTTGCTGGAGCTGCTCTCCCATTGGGCCGATGCACAGGCGGACCCCGCCCGCATCGCTTCGAATCAGCCCGGTTTCTGGGAGAAGTGCTCGCGGGCCTACCTCGATCCGGCCGCCGAGAAGAACCGGCTGGCGCGCACGGAGGCCCACCCCTACCTCGGCTATGCGCTCAAGCCCGGCTGGCAGAGCCCACCGGGCGCCCCGCAGCAGTGCTCGCACAACGCACTGGGATTGCGCGGCAAGGAGACCACCTGGGAGAAGCCGGCCGGCACCTTCCGCATCCTGACGCTGGGCGGATCGAGCGTGTACGGGCAGAGCGAGTCACGGGACGCGGCGGTCTGGTCGCAACGCCTCGAGGATCTGGCCAATGAGGGCCGCGGCGGACCGCGGATCGAGGTCGTCAACGGCGGCTGCTCGGGGTACACGAGCTATGAGATGCTGGCTCAGCTCGCCTTCCGCGGCGTGCACCTCGATCCAGACCTGGTGCTGCTGTACGAGACCGTCAACGACATGCGGGCCGCCCTGTACACCGCGGGTGCCAGCGCGCCAGCGCGCGACAACACGCACTGGCGTCTCGCTTGGCCCGTCGATCGGCCCAGCGGGCTGGAGACTCTGCTCGAGAACAGTCGCAGCTACCTGATTTTCCGGCGCTATTTCACCAACTATGTCCAGACCCGCGCGGATCTGGGCTTCTACGCCATGGTCAACTACGACCCCAAGTCCAACGAGTTGTACTGCAATCGCTCGCGCGGCGGCTGGCCGGAGGGCCGGGTCCCCGAACAAGGGCTCGCCAACTATCGCCACAACCTCGAGAGCATGCTCGCGGTGGCACAGGCCAGCGGGGCCGAGGTCTTCATCGCCACGCAGGCCCTGATGGAGTGGGATTTCGCCGGCCGCGAATGCCCCGAGATCCAGATCCAGACCTTCCGACGCATCCAGTCGATCCAGCGCGAGGTCGCCGCGGCCCGCGGCGTGCGGCTGGGCGAGACCGGCGCCGCGATCGAAGCGGCCGACGCCGAGCATTTTGCGGGCACCGGCAAGCACCTGTTCAAGAATGACGTGCACCCCTTCGATGAGGGTTCGGAGCTGATCGCGCGCACGATCCTCGGGGAGTTGCGCCGCCAGGGAGCCCTGCCCTGATGCGCGCGCTTGCTTGCCTGCTGCTCGTGCTCGCCGCCTGCGGCGAGCGCGCTCCCACGAACCCGGAGCCGGGGACCCGCGCACCGCTGGATCTGTTGCCCGGTCAGAACCAAACAGGCCTCGTGGTGCTCGAGGGGCGTCCGGATCGGCCCTTTTACTGGGACTTCGATCGCGTGCCCTACGGCGAGAAGCCCAGCCACACGTTCCGGATGCGCAACACCGACTCCAAGCCGGTCACGATCCTCGATCTGCAGGCCAACTGCGGCTGCACGCAGCCGCGCGTCGCCATCGAGTTGCAGGGCGAGCGGATCATGGGCCGGACGAAGAGCCCCGTGCTGACGGTGCCCGCCGGGGCCGAATTCGAGCTTGAGATCGCGATCGACACGCGGCTGGTCGAGAAGATGAACATCGACAAGCTCGGCGTCGTCCGGCTGCGCTGCGACAGCGAGAACTCGCCGTTCCTTGCCTTCGAGACGCACATCATCGTCGAGCGCCTGTTCCGCTCGGTGCCCGCGGAGCTCGATCTGGGCGAAATTCCGCGCACGAGCGGCAAGGATGGTCGCGCCGATCTCAGCACGGAACTCGCCGGCAGCGCCGCGCGCATCCTCGGCATCGAGCGCGTCGAGGGACCTTTCGAGGCCACGGTCGATGCCACCCAGGTCGGCGCGGAAACGATCTGGATTCTGCTGGTCAGCGCCCGACCCGATCAGCCGCTCGGCACGGTGCGCGGACGCGTGCTGGTCCAGACCACCGATCTCCAGGGTCAGGGCGACAAGGGGCGCTTTGAGGTCGCCGTGCGAGGCCAAGTGGTCGAGCCGATCGTGCTGCGGCCGGCCTCGCTGACGATTTCCAGCGGTGCTGGCGCGAGCGCCCGCATCGAATGCCTCCCGCCGGGGCTCAAGGTGGCGCTTCTGTCCGCGGTGCTCGAAGGCGAGGGTTCCGACTCGGTGGAGCTGGCGGTCAGGGCCGAGGCTCCCGACGAGGCGGGTCGAGCGAGCGCCTTCGTGCTCGCCGTGAAGCCCAAGGGCGGCCTGCCGGAAAAGCAGCTGGCGCTGCAGGCGCGCGTGCGCCTTTCCGGGCCGGGACTCGAGGAACTGCGCCTGCCGATCGCGATTCAGCCGCGCTGATCGTCGCGCTGATCGTCGCGCTGATCGTCGCGCTGATCGTCGCGCTGATCGCCGCGCTGATCGTCGCGCTGATCGTCGCGCTGATCGTCGCGCTGATCGCCGCGCTGATCGTCGCGCTGATCGTCGCGCTGATCGTCGCGCTGATCGTCGCGCTGATCGTCGCGCTGATCGCCGCGCTGACCGCCGCGCTAATCGCCGCGCATCACGCGGGCGAAGCGCAGCTTGCCAGCCTGCACCAACAGCGGCGCGCCCCGGGGCTCGACCTTGTGGCGCGGATCCTTGACCACGGAGCCGTCGAGCTTGACGGCGCCCTGCTCGATCAGCCGCCGCGCATCCGAGGTGGTGGCGCTGAGGCTCAGTTCCTTCAGCAGGTTGGGCAGCGCATAGCCGCCCTCAGGCGCGCCCGGCGGGTAGGCGTGCTCGGGAATCTCCGTCGGCAGCTCCTTGTCGCGAAAGCGCCGATCGAATTCCTCGCGGGCCGCGCGACCGGCCTCTGCACCGTGAAAAAAGCCCGCGATCTCCTGGCCCAGACGCGCCTTCGCCTCGCGCGGATGGCCCTTCAGGAGCGCCTCGACTTCCTCGAGGGGCACCCGCGTGAGCAGACGGAACCACTCCCCGAGCACGTCGTCGCTGATCGACATCACTTTGCCGAACATCTCTCCGGCCGAGTCGTTGAGCGCGATGGCGTTGCCATAGGACTTGCTCATCTTGCGCCCATCGAGCCCGTTGATCAGCGGCGTGGTGAAGCAGATCTGGCCGACCTGCCCCTCGCCCGCCTGCAGATCACGCCCGCGCAGCAGATTGAAGAGTTGATCCGTTCCGCCCAGTTCCATGTCGCAGCGGACCATCACGGAGTCCCAGCCCTGCATCAGCGGGTAGAGGAATTCGTGGATGCCGATCGGTTCGTTCTCGGCCACGCGCTTTTGGAAGGTGTCGCGCTCCAGCATGCGCGCGACGGTCATCTTGCCTGTCAGCCGCAGCACGTCCTCGAAACGCATCGCGTCGAACCACTCGGAATTGCGGCGCACCTCGGTCTTCGACATGTCGAGCACCCTGGCGGCCTGCTCGACGTAGGTCTTGAGGTTGTTCTCGACCTCGGCGCGGGTCAGCTGCGGACGCAGCTTGTTGCGACCGGAGGGATCGCCGACCATCGCGGTCGAGTCGCCCACGATCAGCACGATCTGATGCCCCAGTTGCTGCAGGTCGCGCAGCTTGAACAGCGGCACGCAGTGGCCCACGTGCAGGTCCGGACTGGAGGGATCCATCCCGAACTTGATGCGCAGGGGCGCTCGCGCGGCGATCGAGCGGGAGAGTCGCTCGACCAGCTCGCGGCGCTCGATGAGATCCACCAGCCCGCGCTCGAAAATCGCCAGCTGGCGTGCGACTTCGGGATGGGACTCGTGCGGCTGGCTGTGAGGGTCGGCCTTCATCGGAATGCCCGATCATAGGCATTGCGCCGGTCCGGTGGCAGCGCCCTAAGGCCGGGATTCGCCCGGCAGCACCAGCGGCGGACGCGGCGGCTCTGGTCGGCGGGCCCGGATCCACTCCTGCAGTCGCACCGGATCCTCCGGCAGCGTCTCGCCCGCCAGCCAGGACAGCGCCTTGTGGAAGCGCGCCAGATCGACGCGCGTGGCGGGATCCAGCGCCTGACACAAGCGACGGAGCGCCACGGCGCGTTGGTCCTCCGCGATGCGTGCGGCCGCATCGAGCAGGCCGCGCTCGTCGGTGTCTGTTCGAAGCAGCGCCAGGAGTTCAGCTGGCTCCAGCGCGTCCCGCAGGCGCTCGGTGCGCGTGCAGGCGCTGACCGGTTCAACCACCCAGCGCATGGCGGGCAGTTCCTGCCCTTCGCAGAGGAGCGTTCCCGAGCGCAACTCCAGCGCGAAGCGCAAGCGCACGGCCCGCTCCGATGGGCGCGGCGCGAGGAAGAACTCGGCCAGCGGCAGCTCGACGCGCCCCTGAGGCGGCAATTCGATCGAACGCGGCAAGGCGAAGGGCCGCAGATCCTCCGAGCGCACGATCGCGCCCCCATTCGTGAGTTCCTCGCGCACGCTGCCCAGCGTGGCGGGCCCCGGCTGCAGCACGAGCGCGCTGGAGAGCGGATTGCGGATTTCGAGTGTCAGGGCGTGCCCGCTCGCCCCCGGAAGACGCTCCTCCAGTTCACGGGGCAAGGGGCGCGGATGCACGAGCAGCTCGAGTGCCAGCGCGCGCACGGTCGCTCGTCCGTTCAGCACCCGCTCGAACACGCGCAGGAGCTCGGCGGTCGGCTGATCGGGCCCCAACGACCAGATCCGGTTGAGGATGGCCTGCGCCGCTTCGTCCTCGTTCGAGCGCAGTGCTTCCTGCAAGGCTTCCAGCGCGCCGACGAAGCGCGGCTCCGCCCGGGCGATCGCCGCGGGAGTGGGCGCGGAAACAGCATCACGCCCGCCGGTGCCCTGACAGCTCGCGAGGAGCAGCAGGGCGCAGACGGGCGCGAATCGCATGGGGTCAGGGAGCAGGATCAGCCCGCGGACTCGCCCTCAGCAGCAGTCTCGGCAGCCTTGGGGTTGGCAGCCTCGCGAGCCTTGGCTTCGTTGGCGGCCGCGATGACCTTCTCGTTCTCCTCGAAGTCCGCGTGGACGAACGAGAGACCGATCTTGCGCTCCTCGGTGTCGACGCGGATCACGCGCACTTCCACCTTCATGCCGGGCTTGACGATGTCCTCGACGTTGCTGACCTTGTCCTCGGAGAGCTCGCTGATGTGCAAGAGGCCCTCGAGGTCGTCCTCGAGCTTCACAAAGGCACCGAAGTTGGTGATCTTCGTGACGTAACCCGAGAGCAGGTCGCCGACGTGGTAGTTCTGCGGAATCGTCTCCAGCCAGGGGTCGGGCGAAAGCTGCTTCTTGCCCAGCGCGATGCGCTTCTTCTCCTTGTCGACGGAGAGCACCACGCACTGAACCTTGTCGCCCTTCTTGACCATTTCCGAGGGGTGCGTGACCTTCTTGGTCCAGCTCATGTCGGAGACGTGCAGCAGGCCGTCGATACCTTCTTCGATTTCGACGAAGGCGCCGTAGGAGGTCAGGTTGCGCACCGTGCCCTCGATCACCGTGCCGATCGGGTAGTGCTCTTCGACCAGATCCCAGGGGTTGGTCTCGGCCTGCTTCATGCCGAGGCTGATCTCCTGCTTCTGGTGGTTGAACTCCAGCACGACGACGTTGACCTTGTCGCCGATCTTGACCAGTTCGCTGGGGTGGTTGACGCGCTTGGTCCAGGACATCTCGGAGATGTGCACGAGGCCCTCGACACCGTCTTCCAGCTTCACGAAGGCGCCGTAGGACATGATGTTGACCACCTCGCCCTGGTGCTTCGATCCCACCGGGTAGCGCGACTCGATGCCCTCCCAGGGGCTGGCCTGCTTCTGCTTGAGGCCCAGCGCGATGCGCTCGCGGTCGGAGTCGACGCGCAGCACGACCACCTCGATCTCCTGGTCCATCTTGACCAGCTCGCTCGGGTGGTTGATGCGGCCCCAGGACATGTCCGTGATGTGCAGCAGACCGTCGATGCCCCCGAGGTCGACGAACACGCCGAAGTCGGCGATGTTCTTGACGATGCCCTTGCGGCTCTGCCCCTCGGTGATGTCCTTGAGCAGATCTTCTTTCTTCTTCTGGCGCTCTTCCTCGAGCAGCTTGCGGCGGCTGACGACGATGTTCATCCGCTCGGTGTCGATCTTGATGATGCGCGCGCGCACCGGCTCGTTGAGGAAATCGGAGATGTCGTGCGTGCGGCGCAGGTTGACCTGGCTGGCGGGCAGGAACACGTTGACGCCTTCGACGTCGACGAGCAGGCCGCCCTTGATCTTGCGCTGGACGATGCCCTGGATGTCATCGCCCTCCTTGTACTTCGTGGAGACCCGATCCCAGGCGCGCAGACGATCCGCGCGGCGCTTGGAGATCTGGACCGTGCCCTGGTCCTCGTCGATGCCCTCATACCAGACTTCGAAGGTCTCGCCCGCCTTGGGCAGGATCTCGCCGAACTCCGCGATCGGGATCTGGCCTTCGGACTTGCCTCCGATGTCCATCACGACCATGCCGGTCTTCTCGTCGACCGAGTGGACGTGGGCCTGAACGATGCTGCCGGACTTGATGTCCTTGACGGCGATGGCGAGTTTGTCGTTGAGCTGAGCCTCGCTCATGCCGCTGGTGGCGGCATTCAGGAGGCGATCGAGTTCATCCGCGGGAAGTTCGTATTGCTTGAGACGCTTGGAAGCGAGGGACATGAAAGAAAAAACAGGACGGTACGGACGGGGAAAGGGCCTGACTGGGCCCACGCAGCCGCTGCTCGCAGAGGAGAAGGGGTCGAAAGTGTAGAGGGGTGCCGCCTCGAGAGCAACCCGGGAGCCCCAAAAGGAGGTCCTAGGTCTGGCCCGAAAGCGTCCGCAGAGCGGCTTCCAGCTGAGCCAGGGCATCGGGAGCGCCCGGATCGATCGGATCCCCGACCCGGACCCGGATCCGCGCGGGCCGCGGCAGGATCATCGAGCGGTTGAGCATCGCGTAGCCGCCCTCGATGCCGACCGGGACGATCGGCACCTTGCCCATGCGCGCCGCCAGCAGCGCTCCCGCCTTGATCTCGCCGAGCCGTCCGTCGCGCGAGCGCGTGCCTTCGGGGTAGATCGCGACGCAATCGCCCGCATCGAGGTGCTCCACCATCGCGCGGATGGCGCGCGTGTCGGCCGTGCCGCGTTTGATCAGCACGGCCCGGCACTGGCGCATCACGAAGGACAGCCAGCGGGCGCCGTCGAGCGTGTCGCGCGCGACGAAGGCGACATGCCGGCCGGTGACGCACGAGAGGATCGGGATGTCGAGGTGCGTCGTGTGGTTGGCGGCCAGCACGACGCCGCCGACGGCGGGAATGCGCTCGGCTCCCTCGACGCTCATGCGGTTGTAGCTCTTCAGCACGCACCAGGAGAGCCCGCGCAGGAAGCGGTAGACGAGCGTCTTGTCGGTCTGCACCGTCATCGCCGCGGTCCCCGGGCAATCTCCGAGAGCAGCCGCTCGACGACCTGCTCGCGGCTCAGTCGATCCGTGTCCACGCGCACGGCGTCGCTCGCGCAGACCAGCGGCGAGTCCTTGCGCGACGAATCGAGGTGGTCGCGCAATTCGATGTCGGCCTGAATCTCCGCCAGCCGCTCGGGCGCGCCCAGTTCCTGGCAGCGGCGCTCGGCCCGCACGCGCGCGCTCGCGGTCAGGAAGAACTTGTGCGGGGCGTTGGGAAACACGACCGAGCCCATGTCGCGGCCCTCCGCAACGAGTCCTCCGCGCCGCTCCGCCTCCGCGCGCTGCGCGCGCACCAGCGAGCGGCGCACTCCCGGATGCGCCGATACGGCCGAGACCGCCTTGGTCACGGTTTCGCTGCGGATCAGGGGCTCCGCGGGCCGGCCGTCGATCAGGATCCGGCCCTGCGCGTCGAAGCAGAGCTCGAGTTGCTCGGCCAGCCTCGTGCAGGCCTCGCCATCCATCGGGTCGAGATCGTGCTCCAGCGCCACCAGCGTCACCGCGCGGTACATCGCGCCGGTATCGAGAAAGCTGAGGCCCAGACGCGCGGCCAGGCTGCGCGCCAACGTGCTCTTGCCCGAACCCGCCGGGCCATCGATGGTGATGATCATCGCGGTCGGCGAGTTTACGGGGTGCGCGCGCTCGACTCAAACTGCAGGCCCGCGCGCGTGAAGCGGATCACGTCGCACGGCCCGCCGAAGGCCTGAGCCACGATCCAGCGCCCCCGGGCGCGGCGCTCGTCGCGCAACTCGTGAGCGTGCCCGCAGATCAGGAGATCGGCGCCGCTGCGCGCCAACTCGGCATCGACAGCCTCGGCCTGTATCGACTTGTCCGCGTCGGGCTTGGTGCGCAGTGAAGCCATCGAGGCGCGGCGCAGCCGTCGGCCAATGGCGCGCGCCAGACTCCACGGCAGCACGCGCGCGAGCGCGCGCACCGGCGCGCAGCGCAGCACGCGCCGCAGGCGCTGATAACCCGCATCGCGCGTGCACAGCGTGTCGCCGTGCAGCAGGCGCGCGAGGCTGCCGTCCGGCAGGCGCGCCAGCGCGCCCTCGGACAATAGCCGTGCGCCGCTGGCGCTCTCGAAGCTCGCGTCGAGCAGGAAATCGCGGTTGCCGGGCACGATCCACACGCGCAAGCCCTGCTCCGCCCGCGCCCGCAGCGCCGCCACGAGCCCGGGAGTCGCGCCGGCGCCGAGCGCCTTGGGCCCCACCCACACATCGAACAGATCGCCGAGCACCACGAGCGCCGGACAGCCGGGCTCGATGCGCTCCAGAAAGCCGAGAAAGGCGCCGACCGAGGCGGGCGACTCCAGATCGAGATGCAGGTCGGTGATCAGGAGTGATCCGCTGGCGAGTTCGATGCCGGGCCCTTGCCAGAGCGCGCCCATGCTCAACTCTCTTCCTCGTCGGTGTTCGGGCTGGAAGCCTGCAGCCCATGCTCGCGCAGCTTCTCCCACAAGACCTTGCGCGAGATGCCCAAGAGTTGCGCCGTCTGGCTCTTGTGACCGCCCGTCGCCTCCAGTGCGCGCAGGAGATGCGCGCGTTCGGCCTCATGGAGCACGACGCGCAGCGGCTCGATTCCGGGCGAAGCCTCGGCCGCGCCGCGCCAGCGCGGATCGACGGGCACGAGATCCTCCAGCGCCAGCTCGGACTGCTCCCCCGCCAGCGCGATGGCGCGCTGGATGGCGTTCTCGAGCTCGCGCACATTGCCCGGCCAGGCGTAGCGTTCCATCATCGCCAGAGTGCTGCGCGCGATCCGATAGCTCCTGGCGCGCCCGTGGCGCTCGATCAGGGCCGCCGCCAGCAGCGGCACGTCGCCCGTGCGCGCGCGCAGCGGCGGAAGCAGGATCGGAACCACCGCGATGCGATAGTAGAGGTCTTCGCGAAAGCGGCCCTGCCGCACGAGTTCCTTCAGGGGGACCTTGGTGGCGGCCACGACGCGGATGTCCAGCGGCAGCGTGCGTGTGCCGCCGATCCGCTCGAATTCGCGCTCCTGCAGCACCCGCAGCAGCTTGACCTGCATCACGAGCGGCATGTCGTCGATGTCGTCGAGAAACAGCGTGCCCTTGTCGGCGAGTTCCAGCCGGCCCTGCTTCTCGCGGCGCGCGTCCGTGAAGGCGCCCTTTTCGTGTCCGAACAGTTCGGCCTCGAGCAGCGACTCCGGCAGCGCCGCGCAGGACAGAGGCACGAAGGGGCCCTCGCGCCGCGGGGACAGCCGATGGATCGCGCGCGCGATGCGCTCCTTGCCGGTGCCGCTCTCCCCCTGCACCAGCACGGTTGCCTCGCTCGGTGCGACGGTGCGCACGCGTTCGAACACGGCTTGCATCGGCTCGGAGTGGCCCACGATGCCCTCCAGACCCTGGACTGGCAGCGCCGAGCGCAACTCGCGATTCTCATGCTCCAGCCGCAGCAGGCGCGCGTGCACGGCCAGCATCCGCACGATGCTCTCGTTGCGGAAGGGCTTTTGCACGTAGTTGACCGCGCCCAGCCGCATGGCTTCGACCGCGGATTCCACCGTCGCGTAGCCGGTCATCAGGATCACGGGCCGTTCGGGCGCGAGCGCCACCGAGCGCTCGAGCACGCTCATCCCGCCCGCTCCGGGCATGCGGATGTCCGTGACGACCGCATCGGGAGCCTCGCGCTCGAGCAGCGTCAGCGCCTCGGCGGTGCTGGTGGCGAGCAGCACGACATGACCCGCGGCCGCGAGCGCGTCGGCCAGCGTCTCCCGGATCGTGATCTCGTCCTCGGCGAGCAGCACCCGCATCGCTGGCGGCCTCCTAGGCGGAGAAGGGCTCGCGCAGCACCATGCGGCCGCCCCCCTGCGCGACGGCTTCGGACAGCGCCGTCTCGGCCAGTTCCAGCAGGAGATCGTGGAACAGGAGCTCGCCGCGCAGGCTGCTGATGCCGATCGACAGGCTCAGGCGCGGCCCCGGGCCGTCGCCCCCGAGTTCGAGCAGCGCGGCCGATTCGATCAGGCGCGCGGCGAGGATCTGAGCCCCGCCCACCGGCGTGTGCGGCAGCAGCAGCACGAAGTGGTCGTCCGCCATCCTTCCGATGAGATCGGAAGAGCGCGTCTTGCGGCGCAGCAGACCGACCACCTCGCGCAGCACCAGTTCCTTGAATTCGAAACCGCGCTCGTCGCGCAAGACATCGAGTGCGTCCACGCACAGCGCCATGACGCAGAACGGATACTTGTAGCGCGCGGCGCGCGAGAACTCGGTCTTCGCCAGATGCTGAATCTGCGCCAGAGAGTACAAGCTGCGCGGAGCGCCCGTCGGGGCGGGACTCGAAGGCTGGCTGCGGCGCTCGCTCATGTGCGGTGTTCACGCTCTTGTACCCCTTTCGGATGCGGAAGTCACCTTGGGCTCAAGTTTCGTAGCCCTGAGCGGGCGGCGAGACTATCCTTGCCCACCATGCCGACGCTTTCCCTGTGCCTCGCGCTGCTCTCCGCCCCCGAGTGGGCCACCCTGCCCCTGCCGAGCCTGTGCCTGCCTCCGCCCGGGGTGCAGGCGCTCGCCCGCCGCGTCGATGCGCCGCACATCCAGCGCGTCGAGGTCCAGCCCGGCGCGGAGAACTCCGCCAGTTCGGGCAGCACCGAGCTGACGCGCATGCCGATCGGCATCCTGACGCGCCAGCTCGAGGAAGCGGCGCGGGCCGCCGGTGGCAAGCTCGCCGTGCAGCCCAGCGGACCGGAGCTGTTCGTCGAAGGCGACGCTCCGGGCCTCGCCGCCGCGCGCGCCTGGCTGGCGGACCTCGAAGCGCAGACCAGCGCGCTGCGCATCGAACTCGCCGTGACCCTCAGCACCGAAACCGGGCAGCCGAGCATCGAAGAGCGCGCCGAGGTGCTGCCCGGCGACTGGATCAGCCTGGGACGGCGCGAGAAGCGCGATTTCCTCGGCGACTTCGACGTCGAAGTCGCGCAGGACAGCGGCGCCGCGGATCCGGTGCTGATGCAGACGCTGGAGGGCGCGATGCTGGAGCTATCCGTGCGCACGCTCGACAGTTCGCGCGAGCTGGTCATCGTGGGCGCGCTCGACATCAGCCGCGTGATCGAGACGGCGAGCTTCGAGCCCGGCACGCTCGATCTGGGCCAACTGGAGCTGCCGCGCCTGCGCGTGGCGAGCCTGTGCTTCGCCGACACGCTGCCCGAAGGCGGCAAACTCGAACTGAGCCTCGAATTGCCCGGATCCCAGCAGCCCTGGCGCCTCCGCGTCGAAGCGCGGCGCGCCCGCCCCGCGGCCGCCGCCCCCGACAAGCTCGGCTGGCAGATCGTCGATCTGTCAGCCTTGAGCCTGCCCGCGCAGCGCTTGCCCGCGATCGCGCCCGGCGGCAGCCTGGATGAGGAACTCGAACGCAATCTGGCGCGGCCGCGCGAGACGCATGTCGAAGCCGGAGCGGTCGCCAGCTGGCTGGCTCGCGACGCGTCGAGCGGCAGCAAGCTGTTCGGCTCCTCCAGCAGCGCTCCCGGACCGCTGTTCACCGACAGCCTGCTGTTCCTGCCCCGGGCCGACCCACAGGGACTGGCGCGGGCGCGCGAGTTGCTCGCCGCACTGGAACACTCGCGCCGACTCGGCGGCCGGCTGCGCGTGCAGCAGGGCGGGCTCAAGGCCGAGTTCCCGATCCTCGTCTGCGAACCGGCCCGGCTGCGCTTTGGCACCGAGTACGCGCTGCTGCGCGACTACCAGATCGAGATCGCGGGACAGACCTGGATGCCCGATCCGGTGCTGGACGTCCTGTTCGACGGGCTCGTGCTCGATGCCCAGTCACAGGGCAGCGCGCAGGCGCAGCTGCTGGCCGTGATCACCAGCGGCAGCGAGGCGCGCACGCTGGCGCGCACGAGCGCGTGGGCCGGAGCCTTGCAGGCCAATCAGCGTTCGATTCGCGCGCGCCACTGGCTGCAGGCTGCCGAGGCGCGCGTGCAGTTCGAAGCCGACGCACGGCTGGAAACGGTTTTCCGTCCGCGCTGAACGGTATACTGCGGTTCAGGCACACCCTTGAAGCTCGGCCTCCACCAATCCGCCCGGATGGAGCAGCGACTGATGCAGTCGCCGCAGATGATCCAGGCCATGCAGATCCTGCAGCTGTCCACGCAGGAGCTCGAGGAGCGCATCGAGCAGGAACTGGTGGAAAACCCGTTCCTCGAGACCAGCGAGACCAGCCCCGCGGACGAGGGCCAGCTCGCCAGCTTCGCCGAAGAGCTGGGCAGCGTGGCGCATCGGCGCGACGAGCGCGCGCGCACCAGCGCCGGCGGCAGCGAGGAGTCGGACCGCAAGCTCGAGGCCATGGCGAACACGCCCGACGCCGAGCGCACGCTGGCGGAGGATCTGGGCGCCGAGCTGGCGTTTCTGGAACTCGACGAGCGCTCCCGCGCGATCTGCGAACTGCTGCTGTATTCGCTCGACGAGCGCGGCTATCTGCGCGCGAGCTTCGAGGAGCTGGCCCGCGAGGCCAGCCACGAGGGCGAGCCTCCGGTGACCACGCAGGAGGTCGAGCTCTGGCTGGGCGAGCTGCGCCACCTCTCGCATCCCGCCATCGGCGCGCGCGACCTCAAGGAATGCCTGCGCCTGCAGCTCGCGGCCTCCGGCTACGACGATCCGCTGCTCGTGCGCATCGTCGAGGAGCATCTCGAGGACCTTGAGCACAACCGGTTGCCGCGCATCGCCAAGGCCACCGGTCATTCGATCGAGGACATCAAGGAAGCCGTCGAAGTGCTCCAGCGCTTCGACCCGCATCCGGGTTCCGGCTACGGCGACAGCCGGGCCGCCGTGATCCTGCCCGACGTGATCGTCGAGGAGCAGGACGGCGAGTACATCGTGCGCCTCGAGCGCGCGCGCTCACCGCGTCTGGTGCTCTCGGAGGCCTACAAGGACTTCCTCAAGAATCACGCCAAGGACGGCGACAAGCAGGCTGCCGCGCGCGAGTGGATCAAGAAGCGCATGGAATCGGCGCGCTGGTTCATCGAAGCCGTCGAACAGCGCGAGCACACGCTCGAGCGAGTGGCCAAGGCTGTCTTTGCCCGCCAGCGCAGCTTCCTCGACAAGGGCGTCGAAGGTCTGCAGCCGCTGCGCATGCAGGAGATCGCCGACGAGGTCAAGGTGCACATCTCGACCATCAGTCGAGCGGTGGCGGGCAAGTACTCCCAGACCCCGCGCGGGATCCTGCCGCTGAAGTATTTCTTCACCAGCGGCACGACCAGCGAGACCGGGATGAGCGCCAGCCAGCAGTCGATTCAGCAGAAGATCAAGCAACTGATCGAGGCCGAGGATCCCGCCCACCCGCTCTCGGACGAGGATCTGGCGCTCAAGCTCGAGGAGAAGGAGCAGATCCGCATCGCGCGCCGCACGGTCACGAAGTACCGCAAGGCGCTCTCGATCCCCTCTTCCAGCGAGCGCAAGCGCTTCTGATCCGGCGCGCTCAGCGCACGATCTTGTCGGCGGGGAGTCCGAGCTTGTGCAGGTGATGGAAGAGCCAGCCTGCTTCCTGAATCATCGAATCGAGCTCGGGGTGCGAGTCCTTGGTGATGTTCACGATCTTGTAGCTGACACCCTTGGGGCCAGGACCCAGTTCAAAGCCGAATGAGACCGGCGTTCCCGGCGGAGCATCCTTGCGAATGGCATCGGGCGGCAGTTTCTCACCCTCGGCGAGCTCGTAGGTATCGGAGAAGCCGTCCTTGAGGCACTGCGTGAAGGCCTGGTCCCGCTCCGTCATCATCCTGCGCAGCAGGGGCACATAGACGTCCTGCTTTTGCATCAGCGTCATGTCCGCGTACTTGGCCTCGAACTCAACCGGGTCGCAGGAGAGCACCCGTCTGGCGACAAAAGCCTCGATATCAAAGGCAGCGGGCGGCGGCCCATCGGAGGCATTGGACGAAGTCCTGTAGGAGAGATCTGCGGGTGCGGGCACGGCCACGGGTTCCCGGTCCGCAACCAGTGTGCTCGCGGGGGGAGGGGGTGTGAGAATCGGAGCGGTCGGGGCCGGCGCAGTCGATAGAGCTGCCTCCGCAGATCGCGTCGGCGCTTGCGATCCGCGCCGTGCCCAACCGATTCCCATGCACAGGCAGCATAGGATCCATAGCGATGCGATCTTGATCATGGGCCCCTTGATCATGGGCCCCTTGATCATGGGCCCCTTGATCATGGACATACACCGCAAGCAAACAGGATGGGATCGAAGGGTTGATTCGTGCACGGGCAACGAGTGCCGCAAACGGAGGGAATGGCGAGTGCGATGGGAAATGTTGCCAGAAAAAGAGCAAGTTTCATTGGGAAGACTACGAGACTTGAATCAGACCGAGGCGGGAATGCCAACGAGCTATCGCCCTGCACGATACGAGTTCGCGACACCTTGTCAAGCGGGAAAATCCGATGCATTCCCTGACCTGCCCATCCGTTCCCTCATCGCCATGACGAGTGTGCGTGCTGGATTCCTGCCGCCCGGGGCTGTTACAGTCCCCCGACATGGCGACAAAAGCAACGGAACTGCGCAAGGGCATGGTCATCGTCGGCGAGCGTGGCGCGCTGCTCCTGATCACCGAGTACTCACACCACACACCCGGCAACCTGCGCGCGGTGATCCACCTCAAGGTCCGCAACGTCCAGACCGGCGTCACGACCCCCATGCGCCTGTCGTCCTCCGATGCCTTCGATGTGGCCTACCTCGACCGCAAGAAGTGCGAGTACCTCTACAAGGACTCGACCGGCTACGTCTTCATGGATCAGGAGTCCTATGAGCAGTTCCCGCTCTCGGAGGAATTGATCGGCGACAAGATGGGCTATGTGCGCGACAACACCGTGGTCGACGTCACCTTCCACGAGCAGCTGCCGATCGGCGTCGAACTGCCGCCCACGGTGACGCTCAAGGTGATCGAGGCCGAGCAGGTGGTCAAGGGCGACACCGCCCGCAACCTGACCAAGGACGCGGTCGTCGAGACCGGACTCAAGGTGCGCGTGCCGGCCCACATCAAGGTCGGCGAGGACATCCGCATCAAGACCGAGGACGGCGAGTTCCAAGGCCGCGCCTGATGGGCGCGGGCCTGGCCTGATTCGCGCTAGCGCCGGTAAACCTCGACGGAGAGGTCGCGGCTTTCGACCATCAGCGGCCAGGCGCGCGCAGCGCGGCATTCCTCCGCCAGGAAGCGCTCAAAGGCAGCTCGCTCGAGCGGATCCCACTCGTCGAGCTGCCCGCGGTTGAACACGATCCAAAGCCCGCGGCCGCTGTTCGCCCAGTCCTGCACCTCGGGCGGATTGAAGCGCGAGAGCACGCGCAGGCGGCCGGCATCGCGCAGGTCGCGGTGCGTGGGATCGAGGTAGAACTCCCCCACCGGACCTTCCATGGCGAGGATCAGATCGTCCTCGGCGCGTTTGTCCCAGACGTACTCGAAAGCCTCGCGCCAGTGCGGCCGCTCGCCGTTGCGCACACTGAAGTACAGCAGGCTGTTCGCCAGCTGTGGCAGCGCCAGCAGGGCCACGAGCGCTCCCGCGAGACCGATGCCTGAGCGGATCGGCTGCACCGCCAGCACGAGCACCAGCGGCAGGAGCACGAACACGTACTGGGCCGAGACGCGCACCTGGGTGGACAGCACAAAAGCGCCCAGCAGCACGCAGACGCACAGCGCGGCGATCAGCAAGCTCGCGGCATCGCGCTCCCGCCAGGCCAGCAACGCACCGATGGCCGCCGCCACGCAGATCAGC